>Ga0126376_10002255_pt1 | contig 10884 bp, 8 predicted proteins | sample PanSoiMetPlot_15_FD_92760 | JGI IMG/M metagenome (GOLD analysis project Ga0126376, IMG submission 92760) | Tropical forest soil microbial communities from Panama - MetaG Plot_15 | ecosystem: Environmental > Terrestrial > Soil > Tropical forest > Bulk soil | place: Panama | collected 2016-02-17 | reverse complement strand
GGCGACCTCGTGATGCCTTTTTTGCTACGCAGATTCACGCATGCCGTTTTCCTGCTCGTAGGAGTCTCCGTACTTGCTTTTGTGTTTACGGTCCTCGCTCCTGGAAACTTTTTCGACGAAATGCGGCTGAACCCGCAGATTGCTCCCGAAACCATCAAAGCGCTGCGGACCCACTATGAACTGGAACGTCCGCTGCCCATTCGCTATGCACATTGGCTGGGTTCGGTGCTCCACGGCGACATGGGATTTTCGTTTGCGTACAACCGCCCGGTGGCGCCGTTGTTGCTCGTTCGAGCGCGAAATACTTTGCTCCTGACGATAACGGCCATGTTTCTGGCCTGGGGAATTGCGCTGCCCTTAGGCATTTGGAGCGCGGAACATCAAGGCGGCATACCCGATCGGATGGTTTCGTCCGGAACCGCGGCTCTCCTGGTTATCCCGGATTTGGCGTTAGCCCTCGGCCTCTTAGTGGTTGCCGTTAAGACCGGTTGGTTTCCCGTGGGAGGAATGATATCGGTTCATTTTGAAAGCCTGTCGTTCGCCGGAAAAGCTCGCGACCTGCTTCTTCACATGGCTTTGCCGGCTGCGGCACTCGTGCTTTCCGTTCTCCCCCTGCTCATCCGCCATGTTCGCGCAGCGGTCGCAGAAGTGCTGGACGCTCCGTTTCTTTTGGCCGCGGAAGGACACGGAATTCCGCGAGGAACCGTGCTCTACCGTTACGCGCTTCCCGCCGCGGCAAATCCGCTGATTTCCCTCTTCGGGTTCAGCATCGGCACGTTATTGAGCGGTTCGTTGCTCGTCGAGGTGGTGATGAGCTGGCCAGGGCTCGGGCCATTCTTGCTGGAAGCCATCCTTGCGCGGGATCTATACGTCGTCGTCGGCGGCGTTCTGCTGTCCACGCTCTTTCTGGTCGGTGGGAACCTCCTGGCGGACATGCTTCTTTATTGGGCCGATCCACGGATTCGAACGGAGGCGGCAAGTTGAAGAGCAACCGCGCTACCTCGATTTGGATTGTCCTACTTCTCGCTCTCCATGTGATGGTGGTGTTTGCCGGTTTTTTGGGGCCTTACGATCCGACCGAGCAGGACCGAAAGAGCCCCTACTTGCCGCCGATGCGGCTACATCTTGTGGATGCGCAAGGTCATTTTCACGCGCGCCCTTTTGTGTATTCACTGACGCGGCGCGAAGGCGCCTTTGACCAATATGAGGAAGACACCGCTCGGCCCCTTCCGCTGAAGTTTTTCGTGAAAGGCGCGCGTTACCGGTTGCTGGGATTCGTGCCGTTGCGCTGGCATTCTTTCGGCACGGAAAGCGATAGGATTTACTTGCTGGGAAGTGATTCGTATGGGCGCGATCAGCTGTCTCGGTTTCTCTATGGTGGACAGGTTTCCTTGTTCGCCGGCCTTTTGGGAGCTGGAATCACGCTGCTCCTTGGCCTGTGCGTTGGTGCTCTGGCAGGCTTTTACGGAGGTTGGCGGGACGATTTGTTGATGCGGCTTGCGGAACTGTTCCTGGCTTTGCCATGGCTTTATCTTCTTTTTGCCCTCCGCGCTTTCTTGCCGCTTGCTGTAAGCCCGCTTCAGGCGTTCTTTCTTATTATCGCCGTACTGGGGACCGTGGGTTGGGCGCGACCGGCGAGGCTGGTTCGGGGAGTTGTGCTCAGCGCCAAGGAGAGAGACTTCGTGCGTGCCGCTCGCGGATTCGGGGCTACCGGAGGGTACTTGCTGCGCCGCCATATTCTTCCCGGAGCGTCGAGTGTGCTGTTGACGCAGGCGGCCATTCTCGTGCCGCAGTTCGTACTTGCTGAAATGACGCTCTCATTTGTCGGATTGGGTGTTCCTGAACCGGTTCCCAGTTGGGGAAATCTCCTCTCCAGCCTGCAGCAGTACAGCGTTCTGGTTTCTTATTGGTGGATGTATTTGCCTGCGTTCATCATGGTGCCTTTCTTTCTAGGATACCTGGGCCTGGGGAGCCGGTTGCAGCAGTACGGGGAGCCGTACAAGATAGGGAAGTGACTTTGGAGCGTAGAGTGGCCACAACGGGGGCAAATTGCTTCTTGCCAAGGCTTTCGCAGGGTTTGCTCTGGGCCCTTGTTTGGAGCTTTGCTGCGCCCATTGTCGCTTTTCCCCAGCAGAACAATTCCAAAGAAGAATTCCTGGTGTTGCCCGGAGAGACTGGCCGCTTCGGCGGACGAGTTGTTGTGGCCCTGCGCGCGGAGCCAAAAACACTGAACCCACTGATTGCGGCTGATGTCAACTCCCGCGAAGTCATCGGCGCGATGCAGGCGGACCTGGTTCACATCAACCGCACGACACAATCGACGGAGTCGGCGGTGGCGAAATCGTGGAAGATCTCGCCAGACGGATTGCAATACACCCTGGTGTTGAGACGGGGACTAACGTTTTCCGATGGCTACGCGCTCGATGCCGACGACGTTTTGTTCACTTTTCGCGTGTATTTGGATGAAAAAGTGCACGCGCCACAGCGCGACCTGTTGCTCTTTGAAGGCAAGCCCATCAGTGTTCGAAAAATAGATCCGCAGACGCTTGTTTTTCGGCTTCCCAAGCCTTATGGCGTGGCCGAAAGAATATTTGACGGGCTGGCAATTTTGCCGAGACATCTTTTGGAAAAGCCCTACGAGGAAGGGAAGATGGGGCAACTCGGAACTCTGGCGACTCCTCCAAATCAGTGGGCTGGACTCGGCCCTTTTCGCTTAAAGGAATACGTTGCCGGCCAACGGTTGGTGCTGGAGCGCAATCCCTATTACTGGAAAACAGATGCAAGAGGGAATCGGCTTCCGTACCTTAACGAATTGGTCTTTCTCTTTGTGCCTAGCGCAGACGCGCAGGTTTTGAGATTTCAGTCGGGTGAGACGGATCTGATTAGCCGGTTGGGCGCAGAGAACTACTCCGTACTATCGCGGGAACAAAAAGACTACACGATGGTAGACGCCGGACCCGGCCTCGAATACAACTTTCTCTTTTTCAATTTAAACGAGCCGGGAGAGAAGACCTCGGCGGAGACTCCGCAAAAACTAAGGTGGTTCCGGGAAGTGAAGTTCCGGCAAGCTGTGTCGGCCGCCATCGACCGCGAAGCGATGGTGCGCTTGGTTTACCAACGTCGCGGTAGCGCACTGTGGGGACTGGTTACGCCCGGGAATCGTCTTTGGAGAGATGACCAACTGCCGCACCCTCCCCGCTCACTCGACAAAGCGCGCGGTCTTCTGAAAGAGGCCAATTTCTCCTGGAACACAGCATCGAACGGCGGATCGACGCTGGTTGACTCCAGTGGCAAGCCTGTCGAGTTCTCCATCATTACAAATTCATCCAATACCGACCGCTCCAAGATGGCTGCTTTAATTCAAGATGATCTGAAGCAGTTGGGAATGCGCGTTCAGGTTGTCCCCTTGGAATTTCGCTCATTGCTCGACCGCGTCCTGCAAACGAAGGAATACGACGCGTGCCTGCTCGGGATTGTAAGCCCCGACGCAGACCCCAATGTCGACATTAACGTCTGGCTGTCGAGCGGCGGCACGCATTTGTGGAATCCTTCACAGGCTCACCCCGCAACGCAGTGGGAGGCCGAGATCGACCGACTCATCAACGAGCAAATGTATGCCCGCACTTTCGAGCAACGAAAGAGACTCTACGACCGCGCGCAGGAGATCCTCTGGGATTATCAGCCGATGATTTTTCTGGCCAGCCCGGATATTCTAACGGGTGCCAGAAAGGCGGTCGGCAACTTTCGCCCAGCGGTGCTGGAACCCTACGTGCTTTGGAACGTGGAACAACTCTATCTTAGGAACGATGCGGTCAACGCCAGTCGATGAGCCCCGCAAGCTCAAAAACCGGAAAAGCTCAGGGTGTCGTTTGGAATAACACTCTTCTTGTCAAGGAGTGCCTGGCCGGCAGCGAAGAGGCTTGGTCTTTGCTCATCGAAAAATACAAGGCCTTGATTTACTCGATCCCCGTGAAATACGGACTCCCGCCACAGGAAGCTGCGGACGTTTTTCAGGCGACTTGCACGGAGCTTTTGGCGCGCCTGCCAGAAATCCGCGAGCCGAAGGCGCTGCCGAAATGGCTCATGCAAGTGGCGCATCACGAAAGTTATCGCTGGAAGAGGCAAGGCCAGCGCGTCGTCAGCCGCGACGCGGACGAAGACCTGCCTGAGCCGGAAATTCCGCCGATCGCGGAGCACTTAGTGCAACAGACGCAGGAAGAACAGATCCTGCGCGAAGCAATGGCTTCCCTGACGCCGCAGTGCCGCCGCTTGGTGGAGCTTCTTTTTTATGAGGTCCCCGCGCGGCCATACACGGAAGTTGCGAAAGAGCTGGGGCTGGCCGTTGGTTCGATTGGATTTACGCGCCAGCGCTGCATTGAGCGGCTGCGCCGGCAGCTCGAGGATTTGGGTTTTTCCTGATGCCCGCAACCCGAAGTAAAAGTGCAACGGGCGAAGTGATCACTCAGCTGGCCCAACTTTCCACTGAGGCGGATCGCCAAAAATTTCTGGCACGGCACCGCGGCCTGATCCGAAAAGAATTTGTCGAACAGCTCGCCGAGCTGGTCGTCGAGCGCGTTCGCGTAAGCACGCAGGAAGCTCTGCATCTTGCGGAAGCGGCGATCCTGATTGGCAGCCGCCTGAAACGCAAAGACGCCCTGGCGCTGAGTTTGCGCGCGAAGGCCAACGCCCTTTACTCCTCGGGCGACAATCGCGCCGCTACGGAGCTTCACCGGCGAGCCTTCCAGTTGTACGAGTCTGCGGGTGATTCGAAGGAAGCGGCACGAACTCTGAGCACCTCCATCCAACCTTTGATTCTGCTGGGTGAATACGATCAGGCGTTTCACGCCGCGGAGAGCGCGAGGGAAATATTCACTCGTCTCGATGACCAGCGGCGCCTCGCGCGATTGGAAATCAATGTCGGCAACATTTATCACCGTCAGGACCGGTTTGAGGAATCCATCGCTCATTACGAGCGCGCCTACCAGGGTTTGATTCCCTACAAAGATGTGGAAGGAATCGCCGTCGTGCTCAGCAACATGGCGGTCTGCTTGATCAGCCTGAACGACTTTCCCCGGGCTTTGGCGACTTATCAGCGAGCCCGTTCCTTTTGCTCGCAGCACAACATGCCGCTGCTGGTTGCCCAAGCGGACTACAACATCGCGTATCTGTATTACCTCCGTGGCGAATACAGCCGGGCGATTGAGGCACTCTACTCCGCAAGGCGCTCTTGCGAGGCCACTGGCGACGCCTATCACTTGGCCCTTTGCCATTTGGATTTGTCTGATATCTACCTCGAGCTGAATCTGAGCGAAGAAGCGCGGGAAATGGCCCACGAGGGCTTTCTTCGATTCGAAAGGCTCGGGATGGGCTACGAGGCTGCGAAGACGCTGGCCAACGAGGCGACGGCTTACGGGCAGCAGGGGAAAACGCTACAGGCGCTGGAGCGTTTTGCAAAGGCACGCGAAATCTTCGTGCGAGAAGACAATCTCGTTTGGCCCTGGCTTATCGATCTTTACCAGGGGTTGCTGCTTTTCCAGGAAGGCCGTTACTTCGAGGCGAGGCGTCTGTGCAATTCGGCTGCGGCCTTTTTCGATCAGTCGGCGCTTTCGGGGAAAGCCGTCATGGCGCACCTGCTCCTCGCACAAATTGCCCTACAAGTGGAGGACCTCGCGGCGGCTAACCAAGAGACTGAGGCCGCTGTGGCAAAACTCTGTGGATTGCAGACACCCGTCCTGGTTTATCAAGCGCATTTCCTTCAAGGGGAGATTGCTCGGGCGCGCGGCCAACGGCAAGTGGCGCACCGTGCATATCTGGATGCACGAAAAGCGCTAGAGACTTTGCGCAGCCGCCTGCAAGGCGAGGAACTGAAGATTTCCTTCGTCAAAAACAGGATGCAAGTCTACGAAGCGCTGGTTTCTCTCTATTTAAGCGGCGGGGAGGAGGAGAGGTCGACGGAAGAAGCTTTTGCCTGCATCGAAGCTGCCAAGTCGCGCAACATGATTGAGATGATTTTTCAGAGTGGCCAGAGCCTCCCACTTGGGGAGATAGGACAAAGCGATTTGGTTCGGCGGATTCGCGATCTGCGCGAGGAGCTGAATTGGTACTACCACCGCATTGAACTCGAGCAGTTGCGCCCGGAAGCAAAATCCCGTGAAAAACTCGAAAACCTGCAGGAAATTGTGCAGTCCCACGAAAAGGAGTTGCTGCGAACTTTGCGCGAATTGCCTGCTCACGAGCGGGAAAATGCCACCCTTGAAGCGCCAGCCGATTTCTCGCTGAAAAAACTTCAAACTACCTTGCCGGAGAGCGCGACGCTGGTCGAATATTTCTCTGCCGGAGAGCAGTTGGTTGCTGCGATCGTTTCCCGTAATACCGCGCGAATTCTGCCGGTGAGCATGCTTTCACGCGTGGCTCATCTCCTGCAGTTGCTGCGGTTTCAAGTTTCCAAGTTCCGCATGGGCAGTAATTACCTGCAGCGCTTCGAAGTGCCGCTTTTGCGGGCTACGCAGAGCCATTTGGAATCGCTCTATAGCGAGCTTATCGCCCCGCTCCGCAAGTTTTTTGAGGGAGACCATCTCATCTTTGTGCCGCACGGCCCTCTTCATTTTCTGCCTTTCCATGCTTTGAGAAACGGGGACGAATATCTGTGTGATGCATTCACGGTCTCGTATGCCCCAAGCGCGACGGTTTTCTCCCTGTGCCAGCAAAAACCGGCAAGCAATGCACCCGCTTCTCTCGTTCTCGGCATTGCGGACTCACGCGCGCCGCAGATTCTGGACGAAGTACGCAGCGTGAGCTGTCTGCTGCCCCATTCGTCCCTGCATTTGGGGGAGCAGGCGACATCCTCGTTGCTTCGCGAAAAAGGACCGGAGAGCGGGCTGCTGCACATCGCCACGCACGGCATGTATCGCCAGGACAACCCCATGTTTTCGGGCATTCGTCTGGGTGACGGATACCTGAATTTGTATGACCTCTACCAGATGACGCTGAACGCCAGGCTGGTGACTCTTAGCGGCTGCGCAACCGGGATGAACTTTGTGGCTGCGGGCGACGAACTGCTGGGTCTGCAGCGCGGCCTGTTCTGCGCCGGGGCGGCGACTTTGCTACTCTCCCTCTGGGACGTCCACGATGAGAGCACGGCTCAACTGATGCGTTACTTCTACCGGCACTATATCGAAACCGCAGATATGCCGGGAGCGCTGCAGCAGGCCATGAGGGAGTTGCGTCAGAGCAAGCCTCACCCATTCTACTGGGCCCCTTTTGTTCTTGTCGGCAAACTGACTGATTCCAAAGAACTTGAGTGAAGGTCCGGCGGACTTCATTTTAGCGTGGCTGCCGGCCTATTTTTTCACCCTTTTCCTACCCTTATGAAACGAGTGTCGCCAGGTCATTCTCAGCCACTGGGGAGTGGCAGCGGTAGGAAAGGATTTCGGGGGGAAAGATGAGGCACTTTACGACCGAGCAGTGGATCGATTTCGTGAATCGGGCGGTTTCTCCGACGGTGTTGGAGGAAATGGAAAAACACCTCGGAGAGGGATGCGAACGTTGCCAGGAAGCAGTTTTGATGTGGCAGCGCGTGCAGAGCTCGGCGGTGGCTGAAAAGAATTATCAGCCGCCGGCAGACACGGTAAGGGTTGTCAAGGCCGCTTTCTCGGCCGCTCGTTTGAAAGGCCAAAGAAAGGAATCCAGGAGCCGGTTTTCGGTTCTCTTCGACAGCTTCTTACAGCCCGTTGTCGAAGGGGCCCGGTCGGCGGCTGCTGATTCAACTTTAAGACAAATGCTCTATCGCGCGGATCCATTTCAGATTGACCTGACGATCGAAGCTAAACCCGGCAGCAACGATCTCATGGTTACAGGGCAGCTCCTCGATGTGAGCAACCCCGGAATCACCGGCAAGGACGTGCGCGTCACGCTTTCGAATTTGCGTGGTCACGTCGTGCATGCGGTGAGCAACCAAAACGGGGAGTTTGCTTTTGAGATCAAAAACAGCGGCGACCTGCAAATCACGTTTGAGGGCACGCACGGTGAGCCAATCGTGATTTCACTTCGCGATGCGCTCGGCCGCATGCCGCAGGATGAGCAATGATTTTCGACGCCCCTCAAATTGGCCGCCCAGCGCGCCTTAGGTACGTGAGTACCAAGCGCGATGGCCAATTCGGGAGGGCGGAAAGGCACAGTCGTACTATTGGGGCAGGAGGAAGTTCCCGCGAAACTAGCGGGGTGAACCTCCGAAGCCGATAGCTGAGGAATTCACAACTAGGAGGCCCTTCGAGGGTCGTCACCTATGAAACGCAGGACAACCGTACTCTTATCCCTGATCGTCCTGATCTTGGCTTGTTCCCGGTCGGCAGCTGCGCAAAACCGCTACATCGTGCAAACCACAGGCGGCCTGTCCTCGGTCCTGAATCTTTGCAATCTTCTTGGCTGTCAGGTCCAAGGGTCCTTGGACGGTCAGGTTGGCAAGACCTATTTAGTGACTTCATCCGGGAATCTTATCGGCAATCTTGTCAACGGCGCAGTCAATCTCACTGAATCACTACTGGGAATCGTAAGCATTGAAGCCGACCATGTTTTGCCCTTGCCACAACCGGCTCTCCCCAGCGTTCCTTACGGGCTGTATGACCATTCGCCCGTGAACTATTACGGCACCGTGGTCTGGCATGGTTATGCAGCACAACCCGCGGCCCAAATCATCCGGCTCCAGGATGCCCAGAATGGATTCAGAATCGGCGGCACGGGTATTGTGGCGCTCATTGACACTGGCGTTGACCCGAATCACCCGGTTCTGCAGCCCGTTCTTCTCCAAGGCTACGATTTTACTCGCAACCAGCCGGGTGCTTCCGAATGGCTCGATGTGGCGGGTGTGCCGATCACTACTAGCCAAGGTCAGAATCAACAGCCCGGTTACGTCCAGCAGTCCACTGCCGCCGTACTGGATCAGTCCACGGCTGCCGTTCTGGATGGTTCTCCCTATATTGCTTTCGGACACGGGACCATGACCGCCGGGTTAGTGCACCTTGTGGCTCCCCAAGCAAGGCTTCTGCCTCTCAAGGCCTTCTCAGCGAATGGGACCGGCTATCTTTCCAACATCGTCTCGGCCCTTTACTACGCCGTACAGAATCACGCCAACGTGGTGAATATGAGCTTTGACCTGAGCTCTTCGTCGCCCAGCTTGCAAAGTGCCGTTTCTTACGCCAACAAGGCTGGCGTCGTCCTGGTTGCGGCAGCCGGCAACGAGAGCACGAATGCCCGTGTCTACCCCGCGGCGATGAATGGCTATGTTGTTGGAATTGCATCCACGACCGATTCAGACTCCCGTTCCTCGTTCTCCAATTATGGTTCTGCGGATGTGTGGATTGCCGCTCCGGGTGAAAACGTAATCAGCACCTATCCCGGAGGAACCTATGGCAGTGAGTCGGGCACATCGTTCAGTTCCCCGATCGTCGCTGGCACAGTAGCCTTGATGCTAAGCGCCAAACAGTCAGGCTTCAATCAATCGCAGGTTGCCAATGCCCTGGCGAACGCACAAGCTCTCACGCCGGACCTGAACCACGGACGGCTCAATGTCTACCAAGCCATTTCAGCCTGGGTGAACAGCTCCAGCTCAAGTTCGACTTCGAGCTCATGTTCGCTGCTCTGCTTCTAATTGCTGATGTTCAAGGGTCAAATCCCGGCGCTGACAGGAAGCTCCTCGCTTCTTTCGGCGCCCGAGTCCCTCCGGATCAAGCAGCTGGAAGAGCAAGCTTCTGCCCTGCGTAATTCACTCATTTGCGCTTTCAACCAGCTACTGGACTTAAAGGATCTCAACACCGGGGTCCATAGCACGCGCCTTGCGGAGTGGGGAATGCGCGTGGGGCAGGAACTTGGCCTGGAAGAAGCCGCGCTTCAAAATCTTGAAGTTGCGGCCCTCCTTCACGATATTGGCAAGGTGGGCATACCGGACTCCATCCTACGCAAGCCAGGGCGCCTGAACGAGGAAGAATACGCTCTGATGAAGAAGCACCCGGAGTATGGTTGGGCTGTTCTTCGCATGCTGCCAGGGTTTGAGCGCGCCGCTCTGGATATTCTCCACCATCATGAGTTTTTCGACGGCAAAGGATACCCCGCGGGTCTCAAGGAGTCGGAGATTCCGATTGTCTCAAGGATTGTTTCTGTGACAGACGCCTTTGACGCGATGGTTTCATCGCGTCCCTACCGAAAAGGCTTGCCTTTCGAGGAAGCCATGCGACGGCTTTCCGAGTCGAGTGGCACGCAATTCGACCCGGTCGTCGTGAAGTGTTTCCTCTCTTTCGCACGGGACGAAATGCCTACCGTCTTTGCTGCCGCTGGAACCTCCGTTACCTCGGCCATCTAGCATTCGTCCCTCGATCACCAAGAAGGGCGGAGTTTGACGCTCTCTTCAAAACTCCCTCTTTAGGTAACGCCAGGTGATGAGGGCGCAGCCGAGCGTGAGAAAGGCTTCGTGGACGTCCGCGCGGCGTTCGTAGCGCAGCGCAAGGCGGCGGAAGCGATGCAGCCAGGCCAGGGTGGGTTCGACAACCCAGCGGATGACGCCGCTGCCGGCGCCATGGACGCCGAGAACGCGCCCACCGCCGTCTCCTCTGGTGATGACCTTAAGAACGGACAAAAGACGCCGTGCTTGCGCACGGCTAGGACGTACGCGATACTCACAGCCCCCGCCGTCTGGCTGGTTTTCAAACGTTCGGTGATACACTTCGTTCGGGAAGACGACGAATCCATGAAACCACCATCGAACGTCAAGACGCCAGCGCAATACATCGCCTCACTCCCCGCCGATCGTGCGAAGACGATCGCGACGGTGCGCGCACTCGTGAACAAGCACATTCCGCGCGGCTACGATGAGTGCCTCGTCTGGGGCACGAT
>Ga0126376_10002254_pt1 | contig 10885 bp, 8 predicted proteins | sample PanSoiMetPlot_15_FD_92760 | JGI IMG/M metagenome (GOLD analysis project Ga0126376, IMG submission 92760) | Tropical forest soil microbial communities from Panama - MetaG Plot_15 | ecosystem: Environmental > Terrestrial > Soil > Tropical forest > Bulk soil | place: Panama | collected 2016-02-17 | reverse complement strand
CAGAAGTGCTCCGCATGTTCGCGCGCGATCGTGGACGAACGTGTCTATGACAAGTTTCTCGATCGCTTGAAAGCTCGTGTTGAGCAGTTCACCATCGGCGACCCGGCAGAAAACTTCAACCTGGGCGCGGTCATCAACGAAGGTTCCATGAAGACGATCCTGGAATACATCGAGGCAGGGAAACGGGATGGGAGGTTGCTAACTGGTGGCGGCCGCGCGACGAGTGCCGGGGAGGGGTTCTTCCTCGAACCCACCGTGGTGGCGGACATTCCTCCCAAATCAAAGCTGGAGCAGGAAGAGATCTTCGGTCCGGTTCTGGCCGTAATCAAAGCCAAGGACTTTGAGGACTCCCTGGCTATCGCCAACAATACCGAATACGGACTCACAGGCGCGATCTATACGACGTCGCGCGACAAGATAGAAGCTGCCAAGCGCGATTTCCATGTCGGGAATCTGTACATCAACCGCAAGTGCACGGGAGCTATGGTGGGTGCGCATCCGTTCGGCGGATTCAATATGTCCGGCACTGATTCCAAAGCGGGCGGTCCGGACTATCTTTATCTATTTACTCAGGCAAAGTCTGCGGCAGAAAAGGTCAAACAGGCATGAGCAACCGGATGGAGCGTCCGCTTTCAGAAGCCGATCCTGATGTGTTTGGGGCGATCGAGAATGAGCAACGCCGTCAACATGAGGGGCTCGAGCTAATCGCTTCAGAAAACTTCGTCAGTGAAGCGGTGCTGGAGGCTGCGGGAAGCGTCTTCACCAATAAGTACGCTGAAGGTTATCCGGGCAAGCGCTATTACGGCGGCTGCGAATTTACCGACGTGGTCGAGAACCTTGCGCGCGATCGAGCGAAGCAGCTTTTCGGTGCGGAGCACGTGAACGTGCAGCCACACTCCGGCTCGCAGGCCAATGCCGCCGCATACTCTTCTGTGCTACAGCCCGGCGATACCATTTTGGGGCTCGATCTGGCTCATGGCGGACATCTCACGCATGGCCATAAGCTGAATTTCTCCGGCAAGCTCTACCGGGTGATCTCTTATGGAGTCCGCAAGGATACGGAAACCATCGACTACGACGAGCTTGAGCAAATCGCTTTGCGGGAAAAACCAAAGCTCATTATTGGTGGAGGCAGCGCGTACCCGCGCCTCTTTGACTTTGAGCGCATGCGCGCGATCGCTGACACTTGCGGAGCGCTGTTGCTGATCGACATGGCGCACTTTGCCGGACTGGTTGCCGGCGGAGTTCATCCTTCGCCGGTGCCTCACGCGCAGATCGTCACGACGACCACACACAAAACGCTGCGCGGTCCTCGTGCCGGCATGATTCTGTGCAAACAGGAGTACGCAGCAGCGGTCGACAAAAACGTGTTTCCCGGACACCAGGGCGGCCCACTCGTGCACATCATCGCCGCCAAGGCAGTCGCGCTAAAAGAGGCCTTGGAACCATCTTTCGCCGATTATGCGCGCCAGATCGTCGCCAACGCGAGGGTGCTGGCGCAAACCTTGAAGGACGCGGGCTTCCGCATCATCTCCGGCGGAACCGATACTCATCTCATGCTGGTGGATGTGTTCGCGAAAGGAATGCTGGGCAGCGAGGCGGAAGCAGCGCTTGGCAAAGCGGGGATCACCGTCAACAAGAATGCGATTCCGTTCGATACGAATCCACCGCTAAGGCCGAGCGGAATCCGAATTGGAACACCGGCGCTTACGACGCGTGGAATGAAAGAAGCAGAGATGAAGCAGATCGGACGCTGGATCGCAGATGCACTCGAGCGTCGCAACGATGACAAGGCGCTCGATCGAATTCGCCATCAGGTATTCGAACTCGCCGAACAGTTTCCGCTGTATGCAGAAAGAAGAGCTCGCAGCGGTGTTGTGATGGCGAGGTAAGGCAAACAAAACTTCCTTCCCTAGATACTGTCATTCCGAAGCGCCGTTCCTCGGAGAGAGGAATCTGCTGTCTTCCTGGACATCCCCAACAAACATCAGATCCCTCACTCCGTTTCGGGATGACAGTAAGGGAGGAGGTCGGGATCACGGCGGCGAAGAAGCTGATCGACCGATCGACCGTCATCGAGTGAACGGCAAGGGCGGTGGTGAGTATACAAAACTACTGCGGACTGCTGTTCCATGACTCCAGCGCCAGCTTCCACGAGCCATCAGTCTGCTTGCGTAGAATCAGGGTGATTTTTCCTTTGTTCTTGATCGGATCAGGTCGGTCTGGGACTGAGATCGTTTGGGTGTTTATCCCCCACTCATACCCAACGGCGCCGGCAACGTGCGTCTCGCGCCAGTCCACGTCGCACTGAAGCACTTTCACACCTTTCATCTTCTCGCCGAGTCCTAGGAGCCATTGTAAGATTTCGGGCTTGCCGATCATGGGCTCCATGCCTGGCAGCAGATCGACTCCGTCATCCGCCCATAGCTGGGCGGCCGCTTCGTGATTCATATTGCGACAAGCGTCGATAAAGGCGCGATTGAATTCGTCGAGCCCCTTCTTTGCGTCCGCGCTCGAGCTACTCTGGCGTGGATTGTTTGCTCCGGACTTTCCTTGGGCCAAAGCTGGCATCTTGGTGCTGGAGGCCGTAACCGTAAGAAAAACAAGGAGGAGTGCTGGAATTGTCATACGTTTCATGGCCAGAGGAATGTAGCACCTCATTCAGCTACTCTCAAAATTCCATTCGTGTGGCCTTCCTTAAGTCCGAATTCAGCTTCTAAACAGGTGTTCACTCCTCCATACGCGGAGTTAGGTAATGTCGGTTCCCCGCTACCAGTTCACCGTCACGACAGCCGTGTCCATGGCACTGTTGCTCACCTTGCTTCTTACTAACGGGAAGATTGTCGCGGCCGAGCTTTCCAACGCACCATCTCCGCATCCCGACATCGCGACTCTGGTAAAGCGAATCATCGAGGCGCAGTTGGATAACCATGTGCGCGCGAAGCCTTATTCCGTCACCCGCGAATACAAACTCTTCGGCTCAGACAGCGATCGTCCGCGCACCGAGGTGCTTGCCCAAATCTACTTTCTGCCTCCGAATGTGAAGAGTTACGGCATCGATCAGAGCACCGGTGGAATGGGAGAGAAGGTCGTTCGCCGCATTCTTGACCACGAAGTGGATGCCACCCGCGACCCGAAGTTGATGATGATTAATGACACCAACTATGACTTCGCCTTCGCAGGCACCGGGACCATCGGTCGCGTTCCATGCTACAAGCTTGAGATCACTCCCAAACGCGAGCGCAAGGAGCTGTTGAACGCCGTGATCTGGGTCGATGAGGATTCGTATCGAATCCTCAGGATCGAGGGCGAGCCTTCGAAGAGTCCTTCATTCTGGGTGAAGGACGTGCATGTAGTTCTGCAGTTCGCCGAAGTAGCCGGAATGTGGCTGCAAACTACGACAGAGGCGATGGCACGCATGCGATTCGGCGGCGAATACAAAATCGTCTCGCATGACGTGAACTACGACATCGCTCAGACGGTAGCAACGAATACAGCTCCGATCCGATCACAGCGCAGACATTCTTCAGCCATCATGGCTGTAAGGATGAGGTAGCAGGGGTTTTCGGCATTCGGCTCTCGTCGTTCGGCCAACCTACTTCGGTCGCACAACCACGATTCTCGGATTAAAGGTCACGCTGACCTGATTGGCATCGGCCGGCCCGCCAGCAGCGGTCAAATCTATCCGATGAACAAATGGCCCAGTGCTCCCGTTTGCTGCAGTTCCCACATAGAGCGAATGCGCATCCTGCGTGATTCCGCCTGAATACAGCACGCCACCCGGATTCACGAGTGCAATCGCCCCGGTACTGCCATCCGCAAAATGATAGAACGGAATGCCTGTTGCAGCGCTACCGCCGCTGTACCCCGTGAGGAATGCGTTCGAATCGTTGGATGCGACTGCGATGTCGGTAGGCGTTCCAACAAACGCAGGGAGAGCCGCATTGCGAGCAGTGTTGCTCGCGGTCGCGGGACAGCCATTGCTGTTGTTGACCGTGTAGGTTAAATCCGTCCAGCCGGCAGTGCCGACGCCTACCATGTGAGTCCCATCGGGAGTCGGGGCGAAAATGTTCGCCGCTCCGGCTGCTCCTGGCAACAGTGAATCATTGCAGGTTGCGATTCCCACAATGGAACTTCCTCCCAGGAATGCCACTGCGCCCTGGGGAGTGAAAGCGACGCCGTCGGCTGCACCGCTGAGAGTCTTCAGGCCTGTGGCCGGAGAATACTCGTAAAGTGCCGAGCCACTTGTGAGGTAGGCCTTACTGTTATCGCTGTTGAAGTCGGCCTGCGTGACTCCGGCCAGATCAAAAGTCTGCACGGAGTTGGCCCCGGCGTCGAACACAAACACTTTGCCTGCGGAGGTGTCGGAGACAACGACTTTGATGCCATCATTCGAGACGCTCAGCACCACTCCCGTAATGCCGCTCGCGGTTGCCGTGACAGTGTTCGTGCCTGGATCGAAGATCAACAGGCCCGCTGAACTTCCTATGTAGGCTTTGCTCCCGGCCCGGTTGAAGACCATCTAATTCGGATCCGTCCAGCGTGATCGCTGTCCCGGCACTGTTGGCGGAGCTGCCAATTGGAATCAACGAGGTGTTCGCCGTTCCGTCCGGTTTATCGCTTCCCGTTACATAAATTGTTGTTGATGTTGTGCCGGTAACGGTTCCGATCACCGGATTGCTGTACACCGCGAGTCCGGCTCCGGTCCCGTTGAAGTTCACGTTTGGTCCAGAAGCCTGGTTACACGACGGCGGCACACATGAGGCGATAAACGTTGTCACGCCGGCTCCCGGTGTTGTCACGGCTCCAGCGGTTGAGATCGCAGCCGTGCTCGGAACATAGCTTGAGAATGTGAGAGAAGATCCGCTGATCGGCTGACCAAGAATGTCGGTCACATCTGCTGCCAGCGTTTGCCCTGTGTTGGCCGCGACGCTGAACGTTGTGTCGGTGCTCCCAGAGACATGCAGTGAGATCGTCTTGGGAGGACAGGCGACAACTACTGCAGGAGTCCCTGTCGTGTTCGCGACCGACGCTACTACAGTGGTCGCGCCTGGCTGCCGCGATTTGACCACGCCATTTGTGTCCACTGTTGCAATTGTGCCGGAGCCTGTGCTCCAAGTCAGTGGACCAACTTTATCCGTGATGTCCTGTGGCTGAGGATTACCGGGTACATTCGTAAAGACTTTTGCCGTGAACTGTTCAGTCTGGTTCTGCGAAACGCAAACCGGAGGATTCGCAGGACCCGATACGATAATGTTGTCCACGTGCCTGTGGACGAAAACGGGCACTGTGGCAGTTAGCCCGCCAGACGTCGCGGTAATGTTGACCATCTGGTCTGGTAATGGATTTCCGCTGCTGTCTTTGGTGTTGCAAACGATGTTGTTGCTGTCGAACACGCCGGCGCAGATCAATCCTGCGGAGGTTACTGTCACGAGAGCCGGATTGGCCGAGGCGTAGGTGACCGTCGGAGTGGGAGTAATCGTCGTGCCGCTGGAGTTGGCGACGCTAACGGAAACGCCCGCTACATCGCCATGAGTGAGCGAAAGGCTGCTCGGGTTCGCTGTGATTGTTGCCGGAGTGTTTGGAGTCGAGCTCGAGTGGCTCCCACCACCACAAGATGCCAGCACCGCGGCTGCCCCGCAAAGCAGGAGCATCCGGGTGACCAGATAAAGACGCATGTACCCTCCCCGCTGCCCCGGTTCACCTGGCGCTCTTCGACTGCACCGAGGGATAAAAGTCAGCGGAAGCAATGAAAATGCTGCAATGAATGAACCATACAGTTTAGAGTCGCCAAGCCGAGTGGAGCAAGCGAACGGGGACGGTGCGGAGTAACCTCAGCGCTGGCCAGAAAACGCTGCGCAATCCTGACGCTCGTGTCAGGCATCGACTTCAGTCGTGCCGCAAAATGAGTTGGCCACCCACCTTGCCTTGCTGCCGCAGGCCGGAGTGGAGACCCTGAGCGAAGCCGAAGGGTCGGATCGACAAAAGAAAAGATCTCTTCTGTTTTGCCGCTCCGCTTCGCTGCGCGCCGGCCTTCGGCAGAATGGAATGAGGATCATGGACGCTTTTATGGCACAACTGAAAGTCGATCCCCTGACACGAACTTTAATAAATCGAAGACATTTTCCCGAGTTCGCGCACCCGGAGCCGAGTGAGTATCTAAGGCAGTCTATGATGCGTGCTACACTCCGCGTATCCCATGTTGAAACGGACTTGCCGCTGGCTGCTGGCATTGAACGTTTGCATTCTCGCTGCTTTGCCAGCTGCAGGTCAGGATTTCGTCTTCGGCGCGAATCAACTTTCTGCGGAAATTAGCCAGGCCGTGCCTCCGACCTCTGCTTCCTTTTCTTTAGGCAATCGGTCCTCTCTCAATGATTCAACCGTCTCGACGATCCGGGCCGGACTTCTGCAGTCGTTGCAGTCGCGTGGATGGAAACTGGGTGGGTCCCAAGGCAATGAAGTGGCGATCGCGATTACCCTGAGTGAGAACTTTCGAAATTATGTCTGGACGGCAGAGATCAACAAGGTGTCGTCGCGCGAATTGCGAATCGTCGAGCTGGTGAAGGGTGTAACTGCCCGGCCGCAAGCAGACAATCACATCACGCTTTCGCGATACCTGCTGATTTCCTCGGAGAACCCTCTGCTGGACGTAACGCTCCCGGAGGGAAAAGTTGGTGAAGGCGCGCATCTCCTAGCCCTTACTACGGCTGCGATCCAGCTCTTTCAGCTGCAGTCAGGTCAGTGGCGTCCACTACAAACGCAGCCGCTGGGCCGCTCTCCACTGCGCAGCCGCGACCTGCGCGGACGAATCGCATCGAACCAAAGCGGCGGCTTCGACGCCTATCTTCCCGGCATCCACTGCTTAGGAACAGCAAGCAGTTCGCTGAATTTCACGTGCCGGCAAAGTGACGATCCCTGGCCGCTTGCTGACGATCGGCAGTCTCTCGCTTTCTATGCTCCCAGCCGCAACTACTTTAATGGCGTGCTTTCCTCACCGAACGGGCAGAGCGGGACTGTGAATGCTTTCTTCTCTGCCGCAGTGCTGAGTGACCGTGTCGCATTCGCTAATCTGGATGGTCGGGCATCAGTTGTTCAGGCTGGCAAGTCAGCGCCAATTGCGGAAAAGTGGGGGAGCGCGATCGCTGCCATTCAAAGCTCGTGTCGCACCGATCTGGCTTTGGCCAGCGCTGCAGGGGATTTTCAAACGAGTGATTCACTCTCTGCCTATGAATTGGTGAACTCCGAATTCAGACCGGTCTCGGAATCGATGTCATTCGCCGGACCCATCATGGCTTTGACGACCGCCGCCGATCATCAACAGGCGATTGCGATTGCCGCAACTCCCTTCGGACGTTATGAAGCGTATCTTCTTACTGCTCGTTGCGGCACTTAGTCTGGCGCCGATCGCCCGGACGGCCAGTCGTCCGCGGTTTGGCGGCACCTTGCGCGTCGAGGTACGCGGAGCGATAAGTTCCTTCGAGATCACGGACGACGCCAACGCCTCACGTGCACTCTTGCGCGATCTTGTCTTGACTCATGTCTGTAATCGCCTGATCACTCTGAATGCGAACGGCGATCCACAGCCGTCACTCGCGATCTCCTGGCGATTGGAGCGCGATGCGCGAACCTGGTATTTCGTAATCCGCGAAGGCGTGAATCTTCAGAATGGCACCGTGCTGACGACACAGGCGGTTATCACGGCGCTCTCTGCGCAGAATCCAGATTGGCACGCTCGGGCCTCTGGCAACGAGTTAGTGATCCAATCGGAAAGTCCTGTTCCGAACATCCTCTATCAATTAGCAGCGCCGCATAATTCCGTTTGTCTATCGGGCAACAACGGACAATGGATCGGAAGCGGTCCATTTCAGATCGGCGACTTCCAGCCGGGGCAGCAGATTGAACTCCGCGCGTTCGACGATGCCTGGCAGGGACGTCCATTCCTCGATCGCATTCGCATTCAGATGAGCAGATCGTTTGCCGACCAGGCCGCCGATTTGCAAACGGAGCGTGCCGATCTGATCGAAGGCGATCCTATGCAGACGCGTCCCGCGGCTGCCGGAACTCTGAGCTTTACCGAACCGGTCGAACTCTTCGCGCTTGCGTTCACGCCGAACCATCCTGCGAATGCGGACCCCAGTGTTCGTGAAGCATTGGCGCGCTCGCTGGATCGTAACTCCATCCACTCCGTACTGCTGCACAAGCAAGGTCAGCCCAGCACTGGATTGCTGCCCGGATGGATCTCTGGCTACGATCATCTATTTAAGAGCACGCAGGACGTTGCCGCTGCGAGGCAACTCCGAAATCCGCTGGGCTCACTTCTGCCGCTCTCGCTCAATTACGACGCTAATGACGATCTGGCTCGGCTCGTAGCTGAGCGCGCTGCGTTGAATGCCCGCGCAGCGGGGATAACGTTGCAACCACGCCCGGAGAGTCCATCATTCCGCTGGTTCAATGCCGATGCAAGGCTTGTTCGCCTGCGTCTGGAATCTCCCGATAAGGGAACGGCCCTCAGCAAAATCGGCAGCATTCTGAATGCTCCAAAGCTCCAGGCAGCTCAATCAGCCGCAACTCCAGAGGCGATGTTCGCGGTCGAAAGTGATGCCCTAAAGGACTCTTCTATTATTCCGATTGCCCACATCCCCGAGGCATACATCAGAGCCGCCGGCGTTCATGATTGGTCGATGACGAGCTGGGGAAACATCGGACTTGCGGATCTGTGGATCGAGGCCCCGAAATGAGCTTGCGCACGCGATTGCTGCTAGTGTTCGGCGGGATCGTCGTCATTACGGTTGCTCTGGTCTCATATGCCGTTTCGGTCGGAGCACGAAAATCCTTTGAAAAAGTAGACGATCAGCGAACGGCTGCATTCGCCAGGCAGTTCGAGCGAGAATTCAATCTTCAGGGGCAGGATGTGGCCCAGCGTGCGAGCGCAATTGCACGCTCCCAGGCGTTACGCAGCATGGCGCTTGCTCTGAGTTCCCCGAATGGGGATCCGGGTCCGTACGTGAATCTTGCGGAGTCGCTCGCGAGCGAACAGCAGCTGGATTACCTGGAGATTCTCTCCCAAGACGGGACCATTATCTCCTCCGCACAGTGGCCTGCCCGGTTCGGTGTGCGTCTGCCATGGGTGGATGAGGTTCCAGATTGGAACGCCCAGCCGTCTTTCCTCGAATATGCAGATACTCCGCAAGGCGCGGAGCTGGCGCTCGTATCGGTGCGAACGCTTAATCCAGGAGATCGGAAGTTTCTGATCGCTGCGGGCCGACGGATCGATTCCAGCTTCCTGCAGAACCTTGTTGTGCCGAAAGACACACGGCTCTTTCTGTGGCAACCATCCAGTACTGCGGGTGCGTTGGAAGACGCGCAGGGACCGGTAAGCATGCCGGCGGGGCTAAAGCCTCTTCTCGAGGAGTCACTGCAGAAGAGAGCCGAGACGAAGCGACTTGTGCGCTTGGGTGATAGTAGCGACGACGCCTTCATGGCACATGCAATTCCGCTCACTGGACGCGATTCAAAGCGGCCACTCGCAATTCTGGTAGTCGCGAGCAGCCGAGGCGAGCTCAGAGCGCTTCAACAGCAGATCGGGACAATCGCTCTTGTCGTGGCACTCGGCGGGATTGTGCTCAGTATTATTGCAAGCGGATGGTCCGCCGGCTGCATCAGTCGTCCGATCGAAGAACTTTCTGTGGCGGCGCAGGATGTCGCCGCAGGTAACTGGGAGCGCAAGGTCGACGCGGCGTCCAGCAATAATAAGGATGAGGTTTCGCAGCTCGTGACGTCGTTCAATCAGATGACCGATGAGCTGCTGCGCCAACGCGATCGCGCGCTGCAGGCGGAGCGCGTGGCGGCATGGCGTGAACTGGCACGTCGCCTTGCCCACGAACTCAAGAACCCAATGTTTCCGCTGCAGATTACGATTGAGAATCTGATGAAAGCCCGCCAGCAGAACTCGCCTGAGTTTGATGAGATCTTCGCCGAGAGCACATCGACACTGCTGGCCGAGCTCGGCAACTTAAAGAAGATCGTCAGCCGCTTCAGCGATTTCTCGAAGATGCCCCTTCCCCAGTTGCAGCGCGTGAATGTAAATCAAATCCTTGAGGAGCTCGCGAAACTCTTTAGTCCACAGTTGGCGTCGGCAACCAAGCCGATCAAGTTGGAGACCAAGCTAACTTCGAGCGATGCCACCATCTCTGCCGATCCAGAGCTTCTGCGGCGGGCTTTAGAGAATCTGGTGCTAAACGCGATTGATGCCATGCCGCACGGTGGCGTCTTGCGGATGACTACCTCGGCTGCGGACGGAAGCGTGGCTGTCGAGATCTCTGATACCGGCGCTGGAATGGATGCCGAGGAAGCGGGCCGCATCTTTACTCCTTATTACACGACTAAGCAGCACGGCACCGGATTGGGACTCGCGATTGTGCAATCCGTGATCAGCGATCACGGAGCCACGATCTCTGTCTCCAGCCGTCCGGGAGAAGGAACAACATTCCGCATGGAATTTTCGCGGCAGCCGACAAGGCAGAGCACGGACACCATGGTGGGAAAGGCTTAGCGTGGCCAAGGCACACCTGCTGATCATCGACGACGAACCGAATACTCTGGCCTCGCTCTCGCGTGCCTTCCGCCTGGCTGGCCACGAAGCGACGGTATGCGATCAACCTGCGCGGGCACTCGAACTCGTGAAGAACCAGGCTTTCGATCTGATTCTTTCTGATGTGGTAATGCCCGGAAAAGATGGAATCGCGCTGCTGGAGGAGATTAAAGCGCTTGGAGTGACGACACCGGTTGTCATGATGTCCGGCCAGGCACACGTGCAGATGGCCGTGCGCGCCACCAAGCTCGGCGCGATCGACTTCCTGGAAAAACCGATCTCCACCGACAAGCT
>Ga0126376_10002252_pt1 | contig 10891 bp, 9 predicted proteins | sample PanSoiMetPlot_15_FD_92760 | JGI IMG/M metagenome (GOLD analysis project Ga0126376, IMG submission 92760) | Tropical forest soil microbial communities from Panama - MetaG Plot_15 | ecosystem: Environmental > Terrestrial > Soil > Tropical forest > Bulk soil | place: Panama | collected 2016-02-17 | reverse complement strand
GCAGCATGCGAGCTCGGGAGCGGTTCCTGGTCGTCAATTGCGGGGCTTTTGCGACGACGGTCGCAGAGAGCGAGCTTTTCGGCCACGTGCGCGGCGCCTTCACCGGCGCCACCGACAAGCGCGAGGGCCAGTTTGTCCGCGCCCACGGTGGCACGCTGTTTCTCGACGAGATCGGCGAGCTGCCGCCGGCCCTGCAGGTCAAGCTGCTCCGGGTGCTGCAGGATCGCGAGGTCATGCCGGTCGGCGGCAGCAGCGCCCAGTCCGTCGACGTGCGCATCGTGGCCGCCACCAACCGCGATCTCGAGGGCATGGTGGCGACCGGCCAGATGCGCGAGGATCTGTACTATCGGCTCAACGTGGTGCCCCTCGAGATGCCGCCTCTGCGCGCCCGGCCTGAGGATGTGCCTCTGCTGGCGCAACATTTCCTAGACGCGGCCAACCACCGCCTGAGCCGCCAGGTGGAAGGCTTCAGCGACGACACCCTGGACGCGCTGTGCGCCTACCGCTGGCCCGGCAACGTGCGCGAGCTGGAGAATCTGATCGAGCGGCTGACCGTGGTCAAGGGCAGCGGCCGCATCGCGCTTGCAGACCTGCCACCCAAGCTGCGGGTGGCGCCGATTGCGCTTGCCGGCGGATTGGCGCCCCCCGCGGTGCCGTCGGAGGGTCTGGATCTCCCGGGCACGCTCGCGCACATCGAGCGCCGCCTGATCCAGGACGCCCTGCGCAAAGCGGGCGGGAACAAGAACCGGGCGGCCGCGCTGCTGGGCCTCAACCGCACCACGCTGGTCGAAAAGCTCAAGCGCCTGGCGTGAGCTTGAGCTCCCAGGTCTCGCCGATGAGATCCTTGCCGAAGCTTCGGTGCGGCTGCTCCTGCACCAGCTCGAAGCCGGCCCGTTCGTAGAGGTGGCGGGCAGCGTGCAGCACGCTCTGGGTCCAGAGCGTGATTTTGCGGTACCCAAGCTGGCGCGCGCAGCGCACACATTCAGCGACCAGACGGGCGCCGATGCCGAGCCCGCGCGCCCGCGGCTCGACCAGAAGCAGGCGTAGCTGGGCCACCGTCTTCGAGTGCTGGACCAGAAACACCGAGCCCACGTTCTCGCCGTCCTGCTCGGCGATCCAGCAGCGCTCCCGCTTGGGGTCGTAGCGCTTGAGGAACTCGGCCACGATGCCCGCCACCAGGCCCTCGAACTGCTCGTCCCAGCCGTATTCCTGCGCGTACAGGGCACCGTGGCGGCCCACCACCCAGCCCATGTCGCCCGGCTGATGGGGCCTGAGCAGATATGAGCTTTTGTCCGCGGCCTCGGCCTGCTCGGGGGCACCCAGCAGGCTCCCGATGGCGTGCATGGCCGCGATCAGGCGGCGCTGCTCGGGCTCGGGCAGGCGGCCCAGCATCTCCGCGATCTCCTTGCGCGCACGCGCGTCGAGCAGCTCAAACGCCGCCCGCCCGCTCTCGGTCAGGGTGAGCAGGCTCTGGCGCCCGTCGGCCTGCGAGGGCTGGCTGCCCACTAGGCCCTGCTTGCGGAAACCGCCCAGGATCCGGCTCAGATAGCCCGCATCCAGGCCCAGCACCTTGCCGAGCTCGCTCGCCGTGGGCAGCTCGCGGTGCGCCAGCTCGTACAGCACCCGGGCCTCAGTCAGCGAAAACCGGCTCTCGAGCAGCCCTTCGTTGAGCGCACCGACGTGGCGCGTGTAAAAGCGATTGAAGCGACGCACGGCGTCGATGCGCGGAGCCAGATCGAGCTCGGCCACGATAGGTACCATTGTCAACGATTTAATTGACTCTGTCAAATAAATTCAAGCTTCGCGAGCGTCAGCCGATTGACGGTGCGATCGGGCTCAAAACCGTCAACCAAATGACGGAGAGCTGCGCAAGCCGCTGAATTGACTTAGCTTGAAGCTTGGCCGGCCAGTTGCTCAAACGCTCCTCCGCAAGGAGGAACGACGATGCAAGGGCAGGCACTGGCGAAGGCACCCCGGTTCGAAGAGCAGACCTCGGCGTCGCGCTACCTTCCGCTCATCCAGCGCGTGGCCCGGCGTCTGGTGCGGCGGCTGCCCGGCCATGTCGATGTCGAGGATTTGATTTCGGCCGGTGTTCTGGGCCTGGCCGATGCCATGACCAAATACGATCCGCGCAAGCAGATCGATTTCGAAAAGTACGCCGAGTGGCGCATCAAGGGCGCGATGCTGGACGAGCTGCGAGCGGCCGATCCCATGACGCGCGATCAGCGCCGCGGCATCAACGAGGTCAAGGAAGCCGTGCGCAAGCTCGAGGCCAAGCTGAGCCGCGCCCCCGAGGCCACCGAGGTCGCGCGCGCGCTCAAGATCAGCCTGGATGAGCTGCGCGAGCGCCAGGAGTGCATGGAAGTGTCGAGCGTGGTTCACCTGGACGACTTCGATGGCCAGGCGGGCGAGACCCACAGCCCGGAGACGCTGGCGGTGGCAACCGAGGAGCGGGCCGAGCTGGCGCGCGCGATGGCCACGCTGCCCGAGCGGCTGCGCAGCGTTCTGCAGCTGTACTACCACGGCGATCTGTCGCTCAAGGAAATCGGTCTGAAGCTGGGCGTGACCGAGTCGCGCGTGTGCCAGCTGCACGGCGAGGCCGTGAAGATGCTCCGCCTCCAGATGGCGGCCTAACTGGCTGTCCGCTCTCCGCGCCCCCTCACCTTTGAGCACCACCCAAATCGCTCTCGGCCGCCCGCCTTCCACGCGCGAGGCGGGACCCGCCGCCGCCGTGGCCAGCCGTGGCCAAAACGGCGGCGGGGCTGTTGAGGACAGCCAGGACGAAAACGGGGGCGGGCGGTGTCAGGGGTCGATGGTGCTGGAATGGAGCTCCAGGCGACGGTGCGGCATGCCCATGGCGCCAGTTCGGCGGGGCGTGCTGGCTCCAGTCAGACCGAATTCGGTTGCATGCCCCACGTCGCCCACGCGGGTCAAGATGCCAGGCGGCAGGATGCCGAAGTTGCCGGACCACCACCTCGTGCTCTTGCCCGACGAGAGCCGGGGCGAGAACCAGAGTGGCCTCCAGGTTCCCGCGGTTGCGGACAGGAACGTGCGCCTGAGCGTCGTCCTGGGGGCCCTGCTCGCCGTCGTGTCCGGATTCGCCATCAAGCCGATCGCGCGTGCCTCGGCGGTCGGGATTGCGACCGCCAGGGTGGCCAGCAAGCCGAGGCCTCCAAGCGCTCTTGCGGTGCGGGGTGACATTGGATCTTCCTCTCCCACTTCCGGGTCAAAAATCAGAAAATGATCGCCGTCGTCGCCGGTGCCGATCCGGCACCGACGAGCAGCGCGAGCAGCCGTGAACCGGCAGTCGCGCGATGCTTCTTGTTGGGTGAGTCGGATTTGCAAGTGCCGTTCCATCAGCATTTTGCTGTGAGCACGACGAGTTACACGGGCGGCGCGGACCGCTGGCTAACGCACTTGCCGGCAATTGCACCCGAGCCTCGCGGGCGGCGCTCGCCTCCTTGCGCCCGTCAGGGCAAGCTGTCCAGCGGGGGCCGGACTATCGCAGATCTCCCTTCCAGGCGCGGCTCTCGAAGAAGCCGCCCGTCAGCGCGTCCAGCGTCGAGGTCAGCTCCTCGAGCCGCTGCTGCTCGTAAAACAGCTCCTCCTCGTCTTCGGGCGGCGAGAGCACGAGGCTGGCCAGGAGACGCCGCCGCGAGAAGTACAGCGTCGTGACCTCGCGCACCAGGTTCTCCTCGAGCGTGTTGAGCGACTTGACGTCGAGCGATTCCGAGTTGAAGACCAGCCGGTCCAGGACCCAGACCGCACGCACACGCCACAGGAGCTGGTCGTTGTTGGAGGCGACACGCTCCTTGTACGAGTCGGGGTTGTTCGGGTCGATGAGATCCAGCCGCGGATACAGGCCGTCTTTGGTGTTCTGGAACGAGTGGCCGACGCTGTTGTCCATGCCGGCTTCGATCTCGGGCACCAGTCCCTTCCAGTTGGCGGCCGACGCCATCGCGTTGATGCGCTCAGGCTCGAGCTTGTAGTACCGGAGCGCGGCCGTCTGCACCTCTTTGATGGACGGCTCGCTCTTGACGATCTCGCGCAGCTTGGCGATGGCCCGCCGCTTGGACGGCTTGGCTTCCTTTTCGCCGGCCGGCTGCCCGGCCGCGTGCGCGACCGCGCCCAGTGTGAACAACATCAGGACGACTCCAAAACCGGTTCGTTTCATGGCACCTTCTCCGTCTCGCCGAACGCGACCACGTCGCGTCCGCTCAGCGCTTCCAGGTACGACGCGTGCTCCTCGAGTCGCAAGCGCCAGAACAGCTCCACCGTCGGGTTCTCGGGTGGATGCTCCAGCAGCATGGCCAGGTGCGCGCACTCGCGGTACCGCCACCTCACCTCGCCCAGCACGGTCTCTTTGATGGGCCTGAGGTTCTGCTCGATCATCGTGTACGGCATCGACACGTTCGAAGCCTGTCCGAACACGACGCGTGACAGATCCCAGCTCAGAAGCACCACCACGGCCACCGGCGGCTCCCCGGGCACGCCGCCGCAGCACGAGGTGCTCTCCCACCCGCCGGCATATCGGAAAGGCAGCGGCAGCGTGTAATCGTAGGTCAAGTTATAGCCGTGCTCGACCACACCCTTGACCCGCACGGTCAGCGTGGGCAGAAGATCCGCGTACCAGCGGGGGGCCAGGCGCGTGTCCTGGGGATCGCCAATGTGCATGTGACTGATGACCGCGTGCTGCAGCTCCTCCAGCGACAGCTTGATCTTGGGTGGGTGGGGCGCGCGCGCGGGCGCTCGATCCTCGGTCGCGCCGATGCGGAAGATGCCGAATCGGGTCAGCGCCCACGCCAGATCCGACGTACCGACCAGGGCCTGAAAGGGATCGGTCAAGGTGGTGCGCATGAGAGTACCCATTCCACCGTCGGGCTCGAGCAGCATGAGAGCAGTCTCGGTGGCCACCAGCGCCACCCCTTCGCCCACCGGCACCACACCAACCACGGACTGATCCTTGAACAGGCGCCGGTCCTCGCCCTCGGGCCCGGGCGCGAGCAGGCCCTTCTTGGTGGCGATGTAGGCGCCTTCCGGAGCCAGCGCAACCGCGTTGATCTCGGAGCCCGCCGATAGCGCCTCTTCGAAGCTCTTGCCGTGATCCTTGGACTGCAGCACCGTGCCCTCGGCGGTCAGCGCCAGGATGTGGTCGTTGTCTTCGGGATCCCAGATGAAACGATGCACCTCCTGCTCGGCCAGCTTGCGGTTGGGATGCGGCCGGAAGCTCAGACCCCCGTCGTGCGACACCAGGATGCCTTCGGCCGTGCCGGCCAGCACGAACTTGCGATTCCTCGGATCGATGGCGACCGCGAACCCGACCGGCTCCCGTTCCTTGGGCCGCGCCGGGCCCATCGTGCGCGACCACACGCCGCGCCAGTCGTCGCTGATCCAGATCCCGGACGGGGTGGCCAGCACCAGCCGGCCGTCGCTCGGCGACAGCGCGATGTCGTTCACGTCCACCCGGTTGTTCTCGAGCGCCATCCAGAGCGCCCAGCGCGCGACCGGCAGGCCCTCGTTGAGCAGGTTCATGAACAAGCGGTCGCCGCCGCGCGGCCGTTGTGTGCCCGCGTACGAGCGATTCTTCGAGTTGGCGCCGCGCAACGTCATGTACATGTACTCGCGCGGCGACAGCGCCTGGCTCTCCATCGCAGTCAAGCCGCCGTCGAGAGTCCACAGCACGTGCCCATCGTGCGTGCCCACAACAATGCGCTCGGGGTGAACCGGATCGATCGTGATGGCGCTGTAGGGCCCGGGCCGGAAGCTGGGGCTCACGTCGACGATGGCCGACCCGACGCGACCCGCGAGCGCGGGCGCAGGCAGCGCCGCCAGCAGGCCCGCCAGAAGCGCTCGTCTCACAATGCCTCCACCGCGTCGATGGCGATGCCGCCCGCACCCTGGTCCGACACTCGCACGAACCGAATGGTCTCGATGGGGACGCGGGCCAGATCGAAGGTTTCGTCGGGTCGGTCGAGCGTGCCCACGACCTGGTACAGCGAGCCGTCCCAGCTCACCTCCACGACCGCGCGCGCGCCCATGGCGACGGTTGCCCAGATCTTGAAATCGTCCGGGCTGCCGCGCTCGACCACTTCCGCGCAGCGGAAGCCCAGCTCGATGCGGCCGCCCATCCCGAGGTCGAACGTGCGGCCGTCATTGGGCCCCAGCGCCGGATTGGAAGCACAGCTGCCCGCGGGCGCGGCGCCGCAGGGCGGCAGGGCGTCGACGCAGGTCGTGACCTGACCGCCGACCGTATAGGCGATCACGGTGTCGGCGAACACGCGGCCGCCGCCGTCCGCGCTCGCATCACCCCCACCCGGCGCGGGCACCTTGGGCGACTCGATGCTGCAGCCGGCCCACCCGCCCAGCGCGATCCCAAACGCCACCGTTCGCGCCAGCGCCATGCCGGCTCTGTTGCCTTCAGCCGCCGAACTGCGCCGCCGGCGGCAGATTGGTTGGCGGCGGGCAGTTGGGGCCGGTCGCGATGTCGAAGCCGAAGTTCCAGTCGGTCAGGAGGGCCTGACCGACGACGCCGCTGGCGCCGCAGGCGTTGTGGTAGACCAGGTCCACCGAGCGCTCCAGCCGCTCGGTCTGCCGGTAACACACGCCGAAAAAGCCGGGCAGGATGTGCGCGGTGAGATTGCGCGAGATGCTCGACTCGCTCGTCACGGTCTCGGTCACGTCGACACCGAAGGTCTGCGACCACTGCGCGCTCGCGCCGACGTTGAAGATGCCGGCCGGGGCGCCGCCCGAGACCGAGAAGCCGAGCGAGTTGGAGGTGTCCCAGCGGAACGACAGCGAGCGCGCGCGGTGCTCGGATTGCGACTCGGTGTAGCTGAGGTCGCGGCCGATGTCCCCGCCCGGGAAGCAGGCGCTGACCTGCTGGGGCTGAAAGCGCTCCAGCACCCTGACGTTGCCGTTGTAAGGCAGGATCTCACCCTGGTTGTAAATCTTGACCGTGATGAGTCTCTGCGCGTGCACGCCCCCTCCGTCGGCCTCGACGAAGAAGTTGAGATAGGCCGGCCCCACACCCTGCAGGTTGCCGGTGGCGAGCCGGTACAGCTTGACGTCGCTGTAGTTCTGCTGCCCGATTGCGATGGGAGGATCGACCGACAGCACGCGCTGATTGCTCCTGGGATCGAGCGAGATCACGGTGCCGACCGTGATCTGGGCCTCGAACATGTTGTTGCCGTCGGGTGGTGTGCCGACCTCGGTCGGCATGATGGGCCACTGGTCGTACCACTGGTCGAGTACGTACTGGACGACAAGATCGGGTGACACGAAGTGGAAGCGAAACCGAATCGGAGAGCTCTGCGAGGCTGGGCTCAGGCCGAGCGCCTTCAGGCTCAAGCCCAGGTTGGTCTTCGCGATGGTCGAGCCGGTCAGGGGCTGGCAGTTGTCATCGACGCTGTGCAGAGCCTGCACCAGGATGGAAGGCAGGACTTTGATCTGCAACTGCAGCGGATCCGAGGTGCGCTCGTCGCCCACGCCATCGGTGGTTCCAAGGTGACTCACCACCGTGAGCGCACCTTCAAAGGTGCCCATCTGGTCGCCGTTGGGCGCAAAAAAGACCGTGGGGCCGAACTGGAACTGGGCCAACCCCTTGTTCTTGAACTCGAGCTGCACATCGCCCTGGTACGGGTTCTGGGCGCCCGAATCGGCAGTGAACTGACCGTCAAAATGCAAGCGCAGGGTTCCATGCGCCGGATCGATGAAATCCTTGCCCACGATTTGAACCTGATCGCCGAGCGCGATCTGCCCAGGGGCGAACGCGATGATCTGGGGTGTCTTGAAGTCGTAGGGCTCCGGCGGCGCGTTGCCGGTGTGGCCGACCGAACCCGCGCAGGCTGAAGCGAGCAGGCTCAAGAGGACGTTCGTTCTCATGGACACTCCCTGCCTGGGTTTTTTTGGCTCGATGCGTTAAGCAAGCCGCGTGCCCTGCTGAGAGCAGCCGGAAGTAGTGCAAATGCTTGCACGCGCAGGCCGCCTGGCGAGTCCCCCGGCCGGCGATTGAAGTTGCAGGAGCCAGGGGTCTGGGTGCGACACCCGGTGTAACCCGACGGAATGCCGTCCCCGGGTGAGCGGCACGGCCCTTGCTGACCGCTGGGCACGACCGGAGGAGCAACATGCGTCTTCTGCTCCAGATGAGCATCATTGTCTTTTTGTTGACAGGTTGCTCGGCGGACCCACAGACCGGCGGCCCCCCGCCTGCGCATTGGGACGCGGGCCCGCCGCGGCCCGATGCCGAGCCGGGGCGGGTGGATCCGCCCACGCTGGCGCCGATGCCCACGAGCACCTACTGGCCCGCCATTCCCGTGCACGGCCACGGGCCGAGCGGCGGCACCATCTTGCTCACCACCCCCAAGACCGGAGCCTTGACCGTGCCGGTGGGGACGACGGGCGATTTCTGCGTAGACGTCCCGCTCGAAGCCGGCGTCTTGAACCAGTTCAGCCTGCGCGCCCAGGATCGCGACGGCAATCTGTCGGAGCCGGTGCAAGCGCAGATCCGGCAGGAGGGCTCTCCGCCGCCCCCGCCCATGCCCGGCCAACCGGTGAACGTTTCGATTGGAGGGAGCGTCCAGACCACCCTGTGGGGCAGCCTGATCAATTGGAACAACAACACGACGAACAACATGATCGACAACGACATGTCGACCGTTCTCGAGGGTTACAACCGCGGTCTGTTCGGCACTCCCCCCGACTTCGCGTGGGTGCTGCTGTCGGCGCGTTCCAGCGTCAATCGCGTCCATGTGTTCTCGCCCTCGGACTGCAAGCTGGGCGCCTACTCGGTGCTGATCTCGAACCGCGATGCGCCCGGCGACCCCTCGGAGTCCAACTCGAACTGGATCAAGGTCGGTGAGGTGACCGCGGGCACCGGGGACGACGACCTGCCCTTCCAGCCAGCCTACGCAACCCAAGTTGCGTTGTTCTTCAAGAGCCACGATTGCGGCGGCGCGCTCCCCGGCTACCACAAGGTGGAGGAGCTGCAAACCTGGACCCAGGCCGACCAGCCCCCGCCGCCGCCCACACAGCCCACGTGCAACGGAGGCGGGTAACATGCGGATCCAATCTCTCTTCATCGCGCTTGCGCTTGCGCTGACGCTCGCAGCGCCGACCTCGAGCGCCCTGGCGGTCGGCGTCCCCAAGCGGGCGGGCGCCGAAAAGACGGCCGCCGAGGAGTCCGCGCGGCCGATCAAGAACCAGAAACTGTCGGACTTTGCGCGCCAGCGGCCGCGCGACGAGCGCGGGCGCTTCCTGCCCCTGGGCGCGAAGGCCGCCGCCCCGACCACGCGGGCGAACGGCAGCTCGGGCGAGCGCGCGACCAGCACGCTGAGCTCGAACAAGACCAGCTCGCTTCGGGGCGGGCAGTCGGGCGGGCTCAGGAATTGGCTGACCCGCAACTTCACCGTGCGCACGCAGGTGAGCAACCTCGATAGCTCGACGCGCGAGAAGATGCGTCAGGGGGAGCTCCACGCCGCCGCCGACGGGCTCACCAAGAGCCGCGTAACCGCGCAGGGCTTCCGCGAACGGCTCATGCTGGGCAGCTTGCAGCAGGACCTGACCGATACCTCACTCGGACAGATCCGCGCGCGCTCGGCCGCCGGTGATACGCTGGGCACCGAGGACGCCCGGCAGAGCCTGACTCAGCTCAAGGCGAGCGGGCGGCTCGATTGGTGGACGCACTGGCGAGCCGCACGGGCCGAGAACCGCGCGTTCAAGAATGTGATCAGCGCGGCCAATCAGGCCGGTAGACAGGGCAACCTCGCGCGGGCGCAAGACAACCTGGTCTATGCGTCGGACCTGCGCGGCCCCTCCAACGTCAAGGTCGCGCGCGCCACCGGCCGCTTCTTCAGGCACTCCATGAGCGCAGCCGATCAATTCGCCTGGAACGGCGATCCCGAGTCCACCTCGCAAGCGCTGGGGGCCGCGCAAAACGCAGCCGCGGCAGGTGGTGGCACGTTCAACGAGGCCCGCGCCAAAAAGCTCATGCACCGAGCGTTCGAGCGTGCCGTGCCCAACCTTCTGTACCAGGCGCGTCTGTACAAGAACAGCTCGCCCATTGAGGCGGCACTGTTTCTCGAGCAGGCGATGGAGATCCAGAAGGCCGAGGGCGTGCGGCTCGGCTTCCTCGATCGGCGCCGTCAGAGCGCGCTGTTGGCCCAGCTCGGTCCGCGCATCCGGGCCAATCAGGCCGCGCGCGCGCAGGGGGGGGCGCAGACGCAGGCCAAGGCGAACTCGACCGAAGACAAAACCGCAACCGAGTAAGGGCCGACGCCGACCGACGCCGGTCAGCCCTCGAGCTCGCTCTCGGCCGCCTTCTCGGCCCGCTTGCGCGCGTTGTGGTCCAGGATGCGCTTGCGCAGCCGGATCGAACGCGGGGTGATTTCGACCAGCTCGTCGTCGTTAATGAACTCGAGGGCGGCCTCCAGGGTCAGAAGGCGCGGCGGGGTCAGGATCAGCTTCTCGTCCGCGGCCGTGGTGCGGATGTTGGTCAGCTTCTTGGCCGTCGATGGGTTGACCACCAGGTCGTTGGCGCGTGAATGCATGCCCACGATCTGGCCACCGTAGACCTTCTCGCCAGGCGGCAGAAACAAGACGCCCCGCTCCTGCAGATAATACAGCGCGTAGGCGTTGGTCTCTCCGGCATCCTTGACAATCAGCACGCCGCTCGAGCGCCCCTTGAGCGGGCCCACGTAAGGGCCGTACCCGTAGAACATGTGGTAGAAGACCCCGGTGCCGCGGGTGTCGGTCAGGAATTGCGATCGATAGCCGATGAGTCCGCGCGCGGGCACGATGTACTCGAGGCGGACCCGCCCCTCGCCCTCGGGCCGCATCTCCTGCATGCGACCGCCGCGCCGGCCCAGCTCCTCGATGACGGGGCCCGAGTAGGCCT
>Ga0126376_10002251_pt1 | contig 10892 bp, 10 predicted proteins | sample PanSoiMetPlot_15_FD_92760 | JGI IMG/M metagenome (GOLD analysis project Ga0126376, IMG submission 92760) | Tropical forest soil microbial communities from Panama - MetaG Plot_15 | ecosystem: Environmental > Terrestrial > Soil > Tropical forest > Bulk soil | place: Panama | collected 2016-02-17 | reverse complement strand
TAACAAGCCTCTCGCTGTTCTCTTGCAGGATCGCTTCTCATTATTTCCTCGACCGTCTATGCATTTACCGTGCAATGAAAATCATTGACGGTTTTTGCTCTCGTTCAATTCTCAAAGTGGGGCATTCTGCCCACGTAAGCTGTGCTGTCGTAAACTACAGCCTGTTTTTTCAAGAACTTATTACCCGGGTAAACTTACCCTAATTGAAAGTAACGATTGCCCTGCTCGCTGCCATTAGCGAACTTGAATTCCTGAACATCAATCTTATGTTTCCGCATCAACTCCCAAAACGTCCGCCTCTCTTTTGCGCCGCCGACTGCTGCTTCACGAAGACCAATGCCTTTGTCTCTTCTATGGCGGCAGATTTGTAGCTGTGGAAAGAGACAACTAGCTACGCAGGCCCTGACGCATCCCACCGCTGAATTCTTAAGGCTGTCTTTCTGCTTTCCTCAACGTCAGTAAGAAACTAATTGACATTCGCTGAGAGGTTTCCTGGTTAGTGGTGGGGGCTTCGAATCTCGGGTTGAGTAGTCCAATTCCCGAAAAAACCCGGTATTTTCTATGTCGCGGCCAATGCAACGCAACTCAGGTAATAAGAGCAGTAAGCAATGAAGCTACCAGGACACTAGCTTTAGAGTACCCCGCGGAAGGTACCAATCTATCTTGATGCTAACAAATTCTGAAAGAGAGGACGTCAAATGCTAAGTTCAACTAGCTCCGTAACAGCTCTTGGTCTCTTGTTAACGCTGACCGTGGACCAGCCGAATCCTCTTCCCCGTTTTGTTCCACCAAAGCACCACGAGGAGATTCCGCTAAGTAGTGATCCGTCAAATGAAAAACCAGAGCTTGTCATCACCGGAGCTTCCTCCGCATTACAAGCACAACTCAAACGATGCGGTAAGAATTCGCTTTGTTTACAGTTACTTGAGGACAGCGGTGCCGGGTTTGCCGCCAATCCTGACCGAGTTTTGGTGCCAACAACCCCCAACTTTTCCAATGAGGTTTCAGTTATAAACTTTCAACGACAAGTCGGATTCAAGTCTGTCAAAGTCGGCGACATTTGGGCAGCTTGTCCGGAAATTCGTAGGAAGTAATTGAGAGTAGCGACTCTCCACCAGTGGCGTGATAGCCTCTGGTTCAACTTTTTGCCGAAGTTAAAGGAGAGTCGCTATGAAGAGAGAATACTGCCAAGCAGACGAGCTTGGGAAGCAAAGATCAAATTGGCAAGTTTCGCGCGATGGCCGAGGATGGAGCGAGTGTGCAGATGGTGTTGCCACTGGCAGAGGTTATGCAGATGGTCCAAGATGGCTGTGGACAATTGTTGCGCGAAGCAGGATTGCGTTTGATGCAGTTGGTGATGGAAGAAGAGGCCGAGCGTCTGGTAGGACCACGTCATCGGCAAGATGAACAGCGCCGTGGTTATCGGTGGGGCAATGAGGCTGGCTACTGTGTGGTGGATGGGCAGAAGGTGCCGATCGAGCGGATTCGCTTACGCAGCAAAGACGGTCGCGAGTTACCGCTGGGGAGCTATCAATTATTTCAGCGCAGCGCGCCACTTGAGGAAGGGGTGTGGTGGAAGATGATGCGCGGGCTGACGACGCGCAACTATGGCGCCGTGACCAAGACTTTTCGCCAGGCTTACGGGGTGGAGAAATCAGCAGTGAGCGAACGGTTCGTGCAGGCCAGCAAAGAGAAGCTGCGCGAGTTGCTGGAAAGACCGTTGGCGGATATGGACCTCTGCGCCATGTTGATTGATGGGACACCGATCAAGGGACGGCAAATGATTGCCGTGATTGGGATTGACCGTGAGGGCATGAAGCATGTGCTAGGGCTGCGCGAAGGAGCGACGGAGAATGCGACGGTGGTGCGCGAGCTGCTCGAAGACTTGGGCCGGCGCGGCGTCGACTTCACACGCGTGCGGCTTTATGTGCTCGATGGGGCCAAGGCGTTGCATACGGCAGTGAAGAAGGTTGCTGGCGCCAGCGCTTTGATTCAACGTTGCCAACTGCACAAAAGGCGGAACGTCAGGGACCATCTGCCAAAGCAGCATCAGGCTTCCGTCTGGCGGCAGATGAGTGCGGCTTACGGCATGCGTGGCAGATACTTCTCGCGAGCTTTTTGGGCATCTTCGATAGTGCGGAACTTGAACACACCACGTGGGTACTGTTTGGGTGCAATGGCCCACCAACGGGCACAGTGTCGTAGGAATCGTTCGAAGTCTGACCCTCGTGACTCGGGGAGAGACGCTTTGTTCATCTCTTCGATCGAGCGGAACCTCTGTACCGGCATATCAACCCTCATCTTTCAGGCTGAAGCGTTCACGTAGCGCTGCTGCGTCCACGTGGTCCTGTGAGCGAACCGTTCCTTTCTTCATCCGGTAGAGAGCTGCTGGTGTCGCAACCCGGACTTGCATGCCGTCCACCTCCTTGACCTCAGCGTCGACTGTTTCAAAACTCGCTACTCCACCAAGCCGGGTCATCACATCGAAATATAGATCCCCGGTCGGAGGAACGTAACGCACGGCTGGATATTCGCCGAGCAGATCGGCCGATGAAATCTCATTGATGTGTGGGTCACCTTCATACGCCGCACGCAATGCCGAACGCAGCTTCTCGATATTTTCCGGCGTCGCGCGAATGAAAAGATCAAGGTCTTCGGTGGCTCTTACGAGGCCGTGAAATCCCATAGCTGCGGCACCGATGAGCACATATTCGAGTCCGGCTAACTCGAATGCTCGGAGCACGCGCATGACTTCGTCTCGGTCCATGTAGGTAGCATAACGCGTCAACCGCGCATACGTCACGTCTATCGAATTAGGTACTGATGTAGTTGATTTCATCATCAACACGAAACCCCGGAGTCTCCCGTCATCAATAACTCGATTGCCTAGCAAACCGGACTGTCTCAACTGTTTGAATGGTGCCGAAGGGGGATACGAGTTCATTTATTAGCGAAATCATCAAAATTGCTGAGAAATTTGCAGAATCTTTAGATTAGCCTCGTTTACTCTCTCCAGTAAATTTCTTTTTAGTCTCGCTGATTCTCTATATTCTCTCTAGTGCTCAGTCGTAATAGACACCAAACAGACACCAAATTTTTCTACAAACTCAATTTTGGGCAATGCCCGAAAGCACGACCAGCCCGGGCCTGGTGCAGGTAGCTGCGTAAACGACACCCCAGTGCCAGATTAGAACTGGACTAGTAATTCTCTTTTACGAAACCGGAGATCGCAACAAATCTCTAAAAGTCAGATGGCCCTGGGCCATCAGACGCTCAACCACGTTCTCAGCTAACCCCTGCGCTGTGGTGTCGCTGCTCTTTAATGCGTCCGCAATAATCTTCCTAGCGCTGTCTTGATTATCGAAAACTCGCCAAAAATCTCTCGGAGTGCTAACTAATAGCTTTAAACATTCAGTATCTTCTGGGCCGGATGCAAAAGGCAAAGGAGCTTCTTGAAACCACTTGCCTGAGGGTGAAGGAGATAATGAATCAAGTGGGGATACGGGATGAAAGCCACTTTGCGCGAACATTCAAAAAGCTCTTTGGCGTCAGCCCGTCGCAATGTAGAACCCTATACTGGGCGCAACCCTCGGCTATCTTAGCCTCCAATGTCCCTTCAGGTAACTCTCTAGGAACATTACGGACTTAGGCTCCAAACGCGACTCGCTCGTAGAGACACCATCAGGTAGCTGATGAGCGTGAGGATGGACCGTCTGTGTTGGAGGCTCCCTGGTTCTGTTATCCGATTTCGCGATGAGCGCGGGGTTAAATGGAAAGCTTATGAGAGATAAGAAACAGCAAGCGCAGATAGTAGTCTTGAAGTTTGGCAGCTCTGTGCGTACCGAAAAAGATCTACCGCGCGCAGTACATGAGATCTATCGGGCGTGGCGCGGCGGGGCACAAGTGCTGGCTGTAGTTTCCGCATTCCGCAATGCCACTGACGAATTATTGAGACGCTCTGCAACCGTTTCTGAGCACCCCGAAGGATCGCCACTCGCTGCGTTGCTGGCGACTGGTGAAGCGACTGCCTCCGCTATGCTTTGCTTTGCTCTTGGCAACGCGGGCATCCTCGCCAAAATGCTGGACCCAGCGCAGGCGGGTCTGCGCACCGAAGGTGGAGCGCTTGATGCCGATTTGATCGCGGTTGACGTTGACAGACTGAAGCGGGAGTTGCGTCAGGCTGTTGTGGTACTGCCGGGTTTCGTGGGTCGTTGTGAGAAATGGATACACGACGCTGTTAGGTCGTGGCGGCTCAGATTTCACCGCGGTTTTTCTTGCCACCGAACTAGATGCGCTGCGTGTTGGTGAAGGACGTTGACGGTCTCTATGCGAGTGATCCGGCGATTCCGGGGCCTCATCGATTGCGATTTGCTGAGACTACTTACGAAACGGCTCTCGAGATCGGAACGAAATTGGTGCAACCGAAAGCCGTTCGCCACGCGGCGTCGCGGGGTTTGCGCTTTGTCGTTGGACATCAAGCGAGAATTACAACAAGCGCATGCAATCGATGACTTCGAAGACGCGAAGGAATGCGTGGCATGAAAGCTTGGGCCAGCTACGGCCTCGATTCTCCAATTTGACAGAGACGCCACGTCCTCTGAGATTTTAAATTTTCTCAAAGAGCGAAGGGCGCAACGAGACGTTAAACGTCGCGTTGCGCCCTTCGTTGTTAATTCAGCAGCTCGAAATGTTTCAGCTCGGCGCGATCTCACTTTTGAGAGACGCACCAGCAAAGGACAGCCAGAGCACTGTTTAATTTATTCTCGGCTTGTCTAAAGGCGACGCTCTGCGGACCGTCGAGAACTTCGTCGGTCACTTCAGCGCCGCGCACCGCCGGCAGGTCATGGAGGAAGATGGTTCCTGAGGGTCTGGAAACCTTTGCCATCAACTCTCTCGTCACACGGTAAGGCCAGAATTTCTGCTGCCAGTCAGGCTCAGATTTCGGCACACCCATCGTTTGCCATCGGGTGGTGTAAACCACGTCCACATTACGCGGCAGATAGTTGATATCGTGGTGCTGCTCGACGACGGAATGCGATTGCTTCGCAAAACCTCTGGCCTTTTCGAGAACGTCTTCCGGCAACCCGTATCCTTCAGGAGTGATCAGCGTGAGGCTCATCCCCGGCATCATTCCAACTACCAGTGCCAGTGCTGCTGCCGAATTGTTTCCTTCTCCTAGATACAGAATATGGACGTCATCGAGACGGCCAAGTTTTTCCCGAATCGTCAGCAAGTCGGCAAGCGCCTGTGTCGGATGCTCGTTACTGCTCATCGCATTGACTACCGCCATCCTGTCCTGCGATGCCAAAGTCTTCATCTCTTCAATCAAACCATTCGTGCGAATAACCAGAACATCAAGATAGCCCGAAAGCACATGCGCCGTATCCGCAATCGTTTCGCCGGTGACGGTCTGCAGGTCATTCGGCCCGTAGGTGATGATGTCCGCACCGAGTTTCATCGCCGCAACTGTGAATGAGGTGCGTGTGCGCGTGGAAGTGCCGCGAAAATATATTCCGACAACTTTATCATCGAGACGCCGTTTCCAGCCTCCGCGCGCCGAGGCGAAGGCCAAAGAATCGTCTATCAGCTTTGAGACTTGCTCCGGGCCGAGATCCGCAAGTGAGAGAACATGTCTCGCGTTCATTTCTAAATCCTTTCAATAGGTGGCTACGCCTCGGCAGGGGACGCGACACGCGGAAAGATCGAAGAGATGCGGCTTGGTGGCAGTAGTAGTTCGTCCTCTTGCCCAGTGAGTAATTGGGCCACCTTGTGTCCTTTTAAGATTAGAATGTCGCCGTCGCGCATGCTCTCGCCTCAAAGTCTTCCCAGATTTGTGAAACTTCACCGAAATGGTCTAGCACCCAAGCGTCCGAGTAAATTGTGTCAAGGTAGCGCTCTCCACGATCAGGAAAAATAGCAACGCACGTAGTATCAGGAGCAATGTTGTCCTTGACCTGTTCGATCGCCATCAGTACTGCGCCGGATGAACCGCCAGCGAGAATTGCTTCCTTGCGAATCAAGCGACGACAACCGACGATGCAGTCCAGATCCGTTACCCTGACACACCTGTCACTCAAGTCGGCCTGATAAAGCTCCGGCCTGATCGATGCTCCATGTCCTGGAATTAAGCGCGTAAGATTCGGCCCGCCGAAAATTACGCTGCCAACCGCGTCAACTGCGAAGATTTTCGTCTGCAAGCCTTGAGCGCGCACGTACTCGGCGCAACCTCTTAGTGTGCCGCAGGTGCTGGTTGCGCAAAACAGATAATCGATTTTTCCATCGAGTGTCTGAGTAATCTCCCGCATCGTGTGATGGTGCGCTTTAGAATTGCAGATGTTGGCGTACTGGTTGGGCCAGAAGCTATTCTCGGTTGTACGCAGGAGTGTTTGGACCCGTTTGATGCGCGCCTGAAGAAAGTCTCCAGTGCCTGGCTCTGGTTCTTTGACGTAATCGATCTCCGCACCATAGGCTTTCAGGAGTCGAATGTTTTGCGTAGTCACTTTCGGGTCTACGACACAGATGAACCGTAGCCCGTAATACGCACACACCTGCGCCAGACCAATTCCCATATTCCCGGAACTGGATTCGATCACTACAGTGCCGGATCGAATAGCCCCTGTTTCCAGTCCGTGCTCGATAATCGTTGCGGCGGGTCTATCTTTAGTGCTTCCGCCCGGATTCAGGGCTTCCAATTTGGCGTAGAGCCGAAAAGAGAGGTCGTTAAGAACCCGTGTTAATCGAACTAATGGGGTCGTGCCGATTGCTGATAGAACGCCACTCTGCATTGTTTTATCTCCTGGTGTTCCCTTGTGAACGCTTGGGTAGCGGGTGTTCGAAGCTCAAACCCTTCGACCACTTCTCCTATGTTTGTCTATGTGTTTCTTGTGCCTCTTGTGGCTAAAACTTCGGCACTAAGGTAAACAGTCTCTCCAGAGATGAGGGTCCGCCATGCCGGTTACGATTTTGCGGTCGCCGCTGTACGACTCGCGCCCGTGTGAGGCCAGCATATTGTCGATCATTAATACGTCGAACTGCTGCCATGGGAAAACGACTTTTTCTCGCAGGTACGCATGCCTCAAGTGGTCCATCACTTCGGTCTCAATGCGTGAGCCATCGCCATAATACGTGTTGTTCGGTAACCCCTCTTCCTCAAATTCTGAAAGAAAGAAGTCACGCATGGTCGGATTTAGAGTGGAGATGTGAAAGAAAGTCGCGTGGTTGAACCAGATTAGTTCCGCCGTTCGCGGATGTCTGGCGATTACGGGTCTCACCTGGGTCGTCCTCAAGCGTTCGTCGTCGAGCCAGGTGCATGTGATTTCATGTTGAGAGCAGTAGTGCTCCACATCAGCCTTGGAGCGCGTTTGGAAAGTTTCCTGCCATGGCAATCCAAATCCCTCACCGAAATTTCTGGCGTACATGTACCCGTGATTTGAAAAGCGATCGCGAATATCCGGGTGTATCGCATTGAGGATTCGTCGCGTGTCTGCGATTGGTGTCTCGCCTCCGTGACTCGGAGGCACCAGGCAGAAGAAATAGATCTTCAACGGAAACTGAAGATTGTAAGACAGCTCGTTATGCAGAAATATGCTTTCCGGCGCCGGGTAGTCAGTTGACGTATATATGTTCCCGCTTACCGGACTGCGCGGCGACGAACGCTCGTGATATGGCAATGCACCGCCGGACGTTGCTCGTATAAATTGCGCGAAGCGTTCAACTGAAGTGATATCAAAACCGTGCAGGAGCAGTGCCCCGTGCCGGGCTAACTCAGATGCGATGAGCTCGCTGTGACTCTCCGCCCACGCCACCGGATCGAGATCGCTGATGCAGGGTTCGATCACGAGCGGCAGTTTTCGTTCATCGTCGAGATAGTAGGACCGGGTCAACGCTTCCGGCGTCAACCGAACCTTACATCGTGCCGCTTTGAATCCCCCAGGCATTGTTTAGCCAAATGTTTGACCCGGCGCTGCCGCGCTCGGTTCTGTGCATTTTTGTGGCTTCACTCATATCGCAGCGCTACTAATGGATCTACCTTCGTTGCGCGACGGGCCGGGACGAAGCACGCGATAAAAGCGACCGCCATCAACAATGCCGCTACCACAACAAACGTAATTGGATCCTTGTCCGAAACTTCAAACAATAAGGAGGACATAACTCGCGTCAGCGCGAACGCACCGGCGAGTCCGACGGCGACGCCAATCAACGCCAACAGCATGCCCTGACGCACCACCAGCTTCAGCACGTCAACTGGTTGTGCGCCGAGCGCCATTCGTACTCCGATCTCCTGTGTTCGCTGTGCAACGGAGTAAGACATAACACCGTAAATTCCCGTCGCGGCGAGGATCATCGCGAGCACGGCAAACACGCCAAGCAAGGTTGTGCGATAGCGCGCCCCGGCAACCGACAGAGCTACCCACTCACTCATCGGCTTGACTGCCGCAATTGGCAGGTCCGGATCTAACGCATTCACTTCTTTGCGTACGCCGCTGACGAGGTTCAGTGGATCGCCATGCGTGCGAATGGCGAGATTCATCCAATTGGCCTGATGAGTTGGAAAGTACATCGTCGCATATGGCTCAGCTTGCAGTGATCGATGCCGAATATCGCCAACGATGCCGATGATCTCGAAGGGCTCGTTGCGAATTCCCGTGATCAGGCGTTTGCCCAATGCCTCTTCATTCGGAAACACTGTCTCTACAAGTTGCTGGCTGACTATGATTACTTTGTCGCTCTGCCGGACCTCTTGCTCGGTGAAGTTCCGTCCCCGCAACAAAGGAATTCGCAGCGCGTTGAAGTAGTTTTGGTTCACGCGACGAAAGTCGGCGCCAAAAGCCTGATTGGACGTAACGGCCGGACGGCCTTCCACCGTGAAAGGCATGTCGTTAGGTTGACCACTGAGTGGCAGTTCGGTAATCAAACCGACAGCTTCGACGCCCGGTAAGCCGGCGATACGTGTTTCGAGTTGCTGGAAAAAGTTCGCATTCTTTTCCGGCGGGTTATATCTCTGCCGGGGCAAGTCGATGCGCATAGTCAAAACGTTGTTCGAATCGAAGCCGGGATCTACGCGTTGCAGTGCAATCAAACTCCGGATGAGCAGTCCGGCTCCAATCAACAACATGACCGCGATAGCGCTTTCGAAGACGACAAGTAAACTGCGCGTGCGGTTCTTCAGCCTGGCTTCACTGCCGCCTCGCATTCCATCTTTCAAGGCGTCAATGAGATCTTCTTTCATCGTGCGGAAGGCGGGCGCCAGGCCGAATATCAGACCCGTTGCGAACGAAATGAAAAGAGTGAACACCAGCACCGTCGCATCGATCTTTACATTAGCGGTGCGAGGAATATTGTCTCCACTGAGACTTACGAGCAGTTTAATTCCCACCATCGCTAGCAAAGCGCCAAGCACGCCACCGAAAATCGCAAGCAGAAGACTCTCCGTAATCATTTGGCGGATGATTCGCCCGCGACTGGCTCCAAGTGCCGTTCGCATCGCAATCTCTTTCTGCCTGGCCGCGGCACGGACCAGCAACAGATTTGCCACGTTGGCGCACGCGATCAGCAACACCAAACCAACAGCGCCGAAAAGAATAAAGAGCATGGTTCGGCTCCCACCCACGAGTATCTCGCGCAAAGGAACTAGACGCAGGCTCCAGCCTGTGTTGGAGTCGGGATATTGTTGTTCGAGTTGAGCTGCGATTAGGTCGGTGTCGGCCCGCGCCTGGGCAAACGTGACACCTTCTTTGAGTCTCCCCATAGGTCGCAGGAAATGCGCCTGACGCCGTTTCATATCAAGATTGGATTCGAAGTTTAACGGCACCCACAAGTCCGCAGGCTGTGGCAGGACCGCCTCTGCCGGCATCACGCCGAGAACCTGGTAAGGTTTGCCGTCGAGGATGATCGTCTTGTTAACGATGTTCGGATCGCCACCAAAACGCGTCTGCCAAAGAGCGTGACTGAGCACGGTTACCTGATCTTGCCCAGTCTTTTCATTCTCGAGTGAGAAGCCACGGCCGAGAGCCGGACGGACGCCGAACGTGTCGAAATAATTTCCAGTGATGGACGATGCCGTCAGACGTTCGGGTTCACCGCTGCCCGTGAGGTTCATTGAAAGATTGATCGAGATCGACGCGGCAAATTGTTCGAACGTCTTGTTCTGACTGCGATAGTCGAGGAAGTCGAGTGGTGAGACGCTGGCGCGGTTGCCGCCGTTGCGGATGTTGCCATATACCCAGACGAGTCGATCGGGATCCTTATAAGGAAGCGGCTGCAGTATAACGGCATTAACTAAACTGAAGATCGTAGTGTTGGCTCCAATTCCGAGAGCTAGTGCGATGAGCGCGATCGCCGTAAAGCCCGGACGCTTCAACAAACTTCGCAAGCCGTAGCGAATATCTTTGAGAATTGAGTCCATCAGTTTATTCGAACCTCCATCTGGTCTTCGTTCCGCCGAAGATACACCTGCGTAATTAACTTTTCCAACAAAGATAGTTAAGAAAGCATTTTTGCTGTTTGTGCCTGGTTGTGGCTGGAAAAGCTTAACTGCTCCGGAGCCTCGAGTTGTTGGCAATCGTATTCCAACTTCCCGTCTTCCAGCTTGATCAGACGGTCGGCCACGTCGTAGTAGCGATCGTCGTGACTGATGACGATAACTGTCTTTCCTCTCGCCTTCAACTCAGGTAGCAGTGAATAATAAAACGTCTGCTTGAACAGCGGGTCTTGATCGGCCGCCCATTCGTCAAACAGATAGATCGAACGATCTTCGAGATAGGCCGTGAGCAGGGCGAGACGTTTACGTTGTCCTTGGGAAAGCTCCGTAGTTGAAAGCACTCCTGCTTTGACGTCGAGCTTGTGATTGAGCTGGAGCTTGACGAGATACTCGCGCGCCTTCTCGTCCAGCT
>Ga0126376_10002250_pt1 | contig 10892 bp, 11 predicted proteins | sample PanSoiMetPlot_15_FD_92760 | JGI IMG/M metagenome (GOLD analysis project Ga0126376, IMG submission 92760) | Tropical forest soil microbial communities from Panama - MetaG Plot_15 | ecosystem: Environmental > Terrestrial > Soil > Tropical forest > Bulk soil | place: Panama | collected 2016-02-17 | reverse complement strand
CCCGAGGATTTAGCCGTGAGTCTCGTCAAGATCATCGTTATCACGATTATCGTAATCCTCAGTATTCTGTTCTTCGGCCGTTTTTTCGTTTAGCCGAACGGTTAATACTGCCTTCCACCGCCCTTCTTTCCCTACTGATCTGCCTTTTTGTCGCACCCAGCCCGGCCTGCGCACAACAAACTGATGAGGACGAGGTTGTACGCGTTAACACGGACCTGCTGCTGTTTCCGGTCCGCATCAGGGACAAGAAAGGACAGGCCGTCACGGGCCTCAGCGATCAGGATCTACTGCTGAAAGATCAGGACCAGGTGACGACCGGCGTCTACTTCTCTCACGGGGCCGATCGCGTGGCGTTGATGTTTGCTCTCGACCAATCCGGCAGCCTGCGCCAGGTCATTTCACAGCAACAGGAGGCGGCGCTCGCGCTTTTCTCGCGTTTTGGCGAACGTTCCAGCGTCGCGATTCTTCGTTTTTCGGATACTGCCTCGCTCGTAGCTCCCTTCACGAAGGATCTCTCGGCAGCGCGCGCGGCGTTCAAATTCGTCGCTGCGCCAAATGAGCAGACCGCGATCTTCGACGCGGCTGCAAAAGCGGTTAAGGCGTTCGACGCTTTGCAGCCAGTTCGCGCCGAGCGTCGCATCATCGTTCTCATCAGCGACGGCCTGGACACACGCAGCCGGACGAGTGCGGATAGCGTTATCGATGCCGCACTGGAGCGTCGAGTCTCGTTCTACGTGATTCACCTGCCACTGTTTGAGCCGCGTGAGGGACATCTCGCGGTGCGACACCCGAGCAAGGGTTTTCGTGAGCTTGCTGAGAAGACCGGCGGCAAGTACTTTCTCGTCGGCGACGTCAAATCAGCGCTTAGTCCTGCGCCCGCGGATCTCGGCCCGATCTTTCAGGCAATCGAAGAGGATTTGAAAAGCCAATACCTTTTGGGTTTCTATATAGCCGAATCGTCGCGCGACAATCGCAAACACGTTTTCTCAGTGAGTATGAAACCTGACGGTGTTGAATACTCAGTGGGACGAATGGGTTATTCGCGCACTCATAAATTCATGATCAATCTGCCATCAAATGACTGAAACAACCGACCTTCAACTACGCCGCATTCGACGCGCGCTGATTAGCGTCTTCGACAAAACAAGAATCGTAGATCTCGCGCGCGAACTGGCGCGCTTCGAAGTTGAGATCATCAGCACCGGCGGCACGGCGAAAGCGCTCCGCGACGCCGGACTCGACGTGCGCGACATCTCCGAGATCACCGGCTTTCCCGAAATGATGGACGGACGTGTGAAAACACTGCACCCGCGTGTTCACGGTGGACTGTTGGCGCTGCGTGACAACGCCGAACACGTCGATGCGATGAAACAACACGAAATCCAGCCGATCGATCTCGTGGTCGTGAACCTCTATCCATTTGCCGAAACGATCAGCCGCGACGGCGTCACGCGTGAAGAGGCGATCGAACAGATCGATATCGGTGGACCAGCGATGATTCGTTCGGCGGCGAAGAACGCTCGCGACGTGGCGGTCGTGGTTTCGTCAGACGAATATTCAAACATCGTCAATGAACTTAACCAGAACGACGGTGCGTTATCTATCAACACCCGAAACCGTCTCGCGCAAAAAGCATTTGAGCACACCGCCCAGTACGATCTCATGGTCAGTGCTTACCTCGCGGCGGATGCAAGAGAGCCACTGCCGGATCGTCTAAGTTGGACCATGAAAAAGGTCGCCGACCTGCGATACGGTGAGAACCCGCACCAGAAAGCCGCCTTGTATCGAACTTCTGAGAGCGGCGGAATCGCCAACGCAGCCGTTCTTTCGGGCAAGGAGATGTCTTTCAATAACTACCTCGATGCAGAAGCGGCGTGGCGATTGGTCTGCGACTTTGAAGACACTGCGTGCGCAATCATCAAACACACGAATCCCGCCGGCGTAGGTTTGGGTCAGAGTCCGGCTGAGGCGTATCGAAAGGCGCTCGCGACCGATCCAGTGTCGGCGTTTGGCGGCATCGTGGCGTTCAATTGCACCGTCGATGTCGTGGCGGCTCAGGAAGTCATCAAGATTTTTACCGAAGTGATCATCGCACCCGAATACGATGTGGCAGCGCTTGAAGTGTTGATGACGAAGAAGAATCTGCGCGTCATTCACATGGGCGGGCGAGACGAGGCCAAAGGAATCGAGTTGAAGCAGATCGACGGCGGCATGCTGGTCCAGACAGTCGACGATCACAAGCTCGATCCAAGGCAACTAAAAGTCGTGACCACACGTAAACCGAGTGAAGAGGAGACTCGTGCGTTGCTCTTTGGATGGATCGTTTGCAAGCACACGAAGTCAAACGCCATTGTCTATGCGCGAGCTGGGCAGACGATCGGCGTCGGGGCCGGACAGATGTCGCGCGTTGATTCGGTGAAGATCGGCGCGATGCGCGCGCAGTTGCCGCTGGCCGGCTCGGTGCTGGCGTCGGATGCGTTCTTTCCGTTTCGCGACGGGATCGACCAGGCTGCAAAGCACGGAATCACCGCGGTGATCCAACCGGGCGGTTCCGTTCGAGACGACGAGGTAATCGCCGCCGCCAACGGACACGGATTGGCGATGGTTTTCACGGGCATCCGTCATTTCAAGCATTAGTTGGGCCACGGATTTCACGGATAAATGACGGATCGGTTTTCCATCCGTAAAAATCCGTGGCACAATTCGGCCCGGAAGTGAGAGTTAAATATGGCTGATAACGAAGAACTGATTAATAACCTCCCCTCAATCCGCTGCCGCTACTGCGGTCAACGCAACCAGGTCCGGCCCGACGCCGGCGAAGCACGCTGCGGCCGTTGCCGCCTGCGACTCTCAGACGCGCCGCACAAGAAGTTCGCGCATCTCGATAAAGACGAGTACATCCACCCGGCTGACCGTCGCGCCCTCGCCGCGTTGCGCGCCATTCCAGGCATCGACACGGCCCTGAAGAAACTGCTCGCGGTCACAGGAGAGTCCGCCATCCGTGTCATCTTCACTGCGAGCGCCGTAAAAGTTACGCCAACGCAGTGTCCCGATCTTTACGCCAAACTTCAGATCGCGTGTACGACGCTCGGCGTCGATATGCCGGAACTGTTCGTGCAACAAAACCCGGTGGTCAACGCCTTCACCGGTGGCGTCGAACGCCCGGTGATCGTCTTGTATTCGCAACTGATCGAACGGCTGAGCGACGAAGAAGTGTTGGCGGTCGTCGCCCACGAAGTGGGCCATATTCACTCCGAACACGTACTCTATCTGACGGCTGCTCGCCTGATAGAGTTTCTCGCCAAGAGCGCGGTGCTCGCTTCGCCGCTCACTTTCATCGTTAAAGAACTACTGACGATGAGCATGCGCGCTGCACTGCTCGCGTGGGCCAGACGCGCGGAGCTCTCGTGCGATCGCGCCGCACTGCTGGTGACGCAGGACGCAAATGTGATCGGCCGCACCATGATGAAGTTGAGCGGCGGCACCTTCGCTTCTCGCGTTGACTACGATCAATTTCTCGGGCAGGCGCGCGACTTCCAGAAGACCTACGATGAGAAAGCGCTCGACCGTTTCTGGGCCGACGTGATCAATTCCGGACTATCGCATCCATTTCCAGTCTGGCGCGTCTCGGAGATTCTGCAGTGGGTTGAAGGCGGTCAGTACAGAGCTCTCATGACCGAACCTGAAAGTGCAGCAGCTTAAAAGGATCTGATGCTCAAAGACAAAAACGGAATCATCTTCGGAGTCGCGAATAAGCGCTCCATCGCCTGGGCCACTGCCCAGGCACTGCACGAGGCGGGCGCCAACCTTGCTTTCACTTACCAGGGGGAACGCCTGAAGGAAAATGTCGAGGGCCTGACGAAAGAAGCAATGCCCGAATCGCTGCTGCTGTCTTGCGACGTGACGAAGCAGGACGAAGTCGCTGAAACCTTTCGACAAGCCGGCGAGAAGTTCGGCCGGCTCGATTTCCTTATTCACAGCATCGCCTTCGCACCTCGCGAAGCACTCGGCGGCGAGTATCTCGATACTTCCCGCGAGGCTTTTCTAACTGCCCTCGAAATCAGTGCCTACTCTTTGCCGCAACTCGCGCGCGCCGCGGCGCCGCTCATGACTGAAGGCGGCAGTATCGTCACCATGACGTATTACGGCGCGGAAAAAGTCGTTGCCGGATATAACGTCATGGGCGTTGCGAAAGCCGCACTCGAAGCTAGCACTCGCTATCTCGCAAAGGATCTTGGACCACGCAACATTCGCATCAACGCCATCAGTGCTGGTCCAATTCAAACGCTCTCAGCTCGCGGCGTCGCCGATTTCAGCACCATGTTGAAACATCACGCCGAACGCGCGCCGCTCGGCCGCAACGTCGATGCTCGAGAAGTCGGGAACACCGCAGTTTTCCTCTGCAGCAGTATGTCGTCAGGTATTACTGGCGAGGTGATCTACGTCGACTGCGGTTACAACATCATGGGAATCTGAGCCGCGATGGAAAAAACGGAAAAGCCTGGCCGGCGACAACTTCCCGGAACAACTCAAGACGAACAACTACTCGAGAGCCCACGGCCCGATGAGTTTACCCACACGGATCCCTGGCGCGTGTTTCGCATCATGGGAGAGTTTGTCGAAGGCTTCGACGAACTGGCCACACTGAGCCACGGCATCGCAGTGTTTGGTTCAGCGCGTACCAAGCCTGACGATCCCGAGTACAAGGCCGCACAAGAGACAGCCGCGCTGCTCGCGGCACAGGGATTCGCGGTCATCACCGGCGGCGGCCCTGGAATAATGGAAGCAGCAAACCGCGGAGCTTTCGAGGCCGGCGGACTCTCGATCGGATGCAACATCGAACTTCCCTTCGAACAGAAACCCAACGCGTATCAGACTTTGAGCCTCACGTTCAAATACTTCTTCGTCCGCAAGATGATGTTCGTGAAGTACAGCCTTGCGTTCATCATCTTCCCGGGCGGCTTCGGTACGTTGGACGAACTGTTCGAAGCGTTGACGTTGATCCAGACGAGGAAGATACGAAACTTTCCCGTCGTGCTCTTCGGCAGTCATTACTGGAGTGGCCTGCTTGACTGGCTCCGCGCGGTGGTCCTGCCGGACGGCAAGATCGCAGAGCACGACATGGCGATATTTCATGTTACTGATTCGCCGTCGGAAGTGGTCGAGATCGTGGTGAAGAGCCAGAGCTCACTGGGCCAGTTAAGTGAGACTGTTTCCGACGAAATTAGATATACGACTTAAGCCGCGGATTTACGCGGATAAACGCAGATCTGTGTTCATCCGTGTGGATCCGTGGCTTTAATTAACCATTGAAGGTACGCAGCCGAGCCCATCTCAACAGGAACGGCGAGGATCTCGGGCGTGTCGTAACTGTGAAGCGCGCGCACTTCACGCTCCAGGTCAGCGAACTTTGCGCGCGTGGTTTTGGCGAGTAAGAGAATTTCCGCCTGGCGCTCAATCTTTCCCTGCCAGCGATAAACCGATTCAATCTCCGGCAGGATCTGAACGCACGCAGCGAGGTGTGCACCAACCAACATCTCGGCAAGCCGCGTGGCTTCCTCACCGTTGGCTGCCGTCATGAACACCACAATTGCATCGGTGTCCGCCATTGCAAACTACTCTTCTTCAGTTTCGTCGTCGTCGTATTCCGATTCGTCTTCAAGCTCGCCGCCGGTGAGCGGCGACGTGTCGCCTCCGAAGAATGCATTGTAGACTTCCAGCGCGCGATCCGCATCCCGTTCGTCAACAAATACGACTGCCCCTTCGGAAGTTGCCGACAAAAGCGGCGAGAACGCATCGGCGCCGCCCGATTTGATCACTGAGCGAATGCCGTTCTGCCTGAGAATGTCGTTGACCATTTCAGCTTCGGCCGGTGAACTGAGTTTATGGAGCGACACAAAGCGCGCTTCGCTGGTGTCGTGAATGGTATTATCGGCAGTCAGTCGCGCAACAAGCGGTGTGTTGTCGTCCGGACACGTTGTAATCCCTGGTTGGTATTCAGCCTCACAAGTTGGGCAGAACATAAGAAACTCCCCTCACTTAACTTTCCCGTCAAACGGAATCTCGTCAAAATGCGTCATGCGTTTGAAAGCATGAAAGCGATCGTTAATCTCCGCGTGTGTGAGCCGCTTGACTCGCTCCGTGCCAAACTCCTCCACGTTAAACGACGCCATCACCGAACCGAAGATCATCGCTCGCCGCATCGCGCTTTCGTCAAGTTTCTCCTGGCTCGAGAGGTAACCCATGAAACCTCCGGCAAACGTGTCGCCGGCGCCGGTCGGGTCAAACACCGCTTCGAGCGGATAAGCCGGAATCGCGAAATAACTGTCGGGTGTAAACAGCGCCGCGCCGTATTCGCCGCGCTTGATGATTAACGCTCTCGGTCCCCAACTGAGCAACTCGCGCGCAGCCTTGATGAGATTCGGAATGCTCGTGAGTTGTCGCGCTTCCGCGTCGTTGATGATCACAACGTCGACGCCTTTGATCGTGCGCACAAGCGAATCGCGTGTGTGCTCGATCCAAAGGTTCATCGTATCGAGCGCGACCAGCTCCGCGTCCGGCATCTGCTCTCTGACGCCGCGTTGCAGGTCGGGTTGAATGTTGCCCAGGAAGAGAAGACGCGAATGTTTCGACTCCTCCGATAACTTTGGTTGAAAGTCTGCGAAGACGTTCAGGTCGGTGTAGAGTGTTTGCGCGACGTTCAGATCGTACTCGTACCGACCACCCCAGCGAAACGTCTTGCCGTCTGCGATTCTTTCGACGTCGCGCGTGTTGATGCCGCGACTTTCAAAGGCTTCCTGCTCGGCAAAATCGCCGCCTACAACCGCAACGATACCGACGTTCGTGAAGAAGCTCGCCGAGATCGAAAAATGCGAAGCCGAGCCGCCGAGCATCTTTTCACATTTACCAAATGGGGTTTCGACTGCGTCATAAGCAACCGATCCGACAACTAGAAGAGACATATTTTTATCTATGGTTTCGGGGCCGCAAGCGCGTTCAACTCCTCCTGCGCTTGCTTGGCGTACGGGCTGTCCGGGTGTTCGTTGATTAACTTCTTGAGATATTCGACTCCCATTTCGCGAAACTGTTCGGAAGTCAGTGTTCGTTTCTCGCCGCCGTCGAAGCTCACGTACTGCTCCGGTTTTTGTTTGCCTTTGTTCTGCGAAAGCCAGAGGCTGCTCTGACCGGCCATCAGCAGGACTTCTTCAATCTTGGCGAAGTTCGGATTGCCGGCGATGATCTCCTCGCAGCGTTTCAGCGCGGCGACGTAGGCTTTCTTGAGCTTAAAATAGTTTCTCGCAACTTCGAGGTTGTGATACGAGTCGCGCTCGAGATCCGGATCGCGAACTGTCGCCGGATCTTGACCACTCTTAACGCCACCCTGCGCGTAAGTCGCTGGTGCGATGACCAGAAATGCTAAAAGTACCAGTAAAGTCTTCATTGCTTACCTCGCGAAACACTCATTCGTATTTCTTAACGATCGCCTCAAGCTTCTTCTTCGTCTCTTCGGGCCAGAGATTCGAGGGCGTGAAGATCGCATGCTGCAGCGCTGATCCACACTTGCACTCGCGCTCGGCATCCTTCAATCGCCTCACGGCTTCGCGCAGGATTATCTGCGCGTTGCGCACGTTCTTGTTCAGGTAATCAACCACTGTCTCCACACTCACCGCATCGTGCCCGGGATGCCAGCAATCGTAGTCGGTAACCAGCGCCAAGGTCGCGTAGCAGATCTCCGCTTCGCGCGCCAGCTTCGCCTCCTGCAAGTTCGTCATCCCGATGATGTCCATGCCCCACGAACGATAGACATTCGATTCGGCCACTGTCGAAAACGCCGGGCCCTCCATGCACAAGTAAGTCGCATTACGATGCGTCCTGACATCAGCAACCTTGCACGACTCCTCGAGTACATCTCCAAGCCGGCCACACACCGGATGCGCAAACGAAACGTGCGCGACGATCCCTTCCCCAAAGAACGACGATTCCCTCACCCGCCCTCGCGTTCGATCAAAAAACTGATCGGGAATGACCATATCGAGTGGCGCACATTTCTCCTGCAACGACCCAACCGCCGAAGCCGAAAGAATACTCTCCACTCCAAGCAGCTTCATCGCATAGATATTTGCGCGAAACGGAACTTCAGTCGGCGTGAGACGATGACCGCGCCCGTGACGCGGCAGAAAAGCAACGCGCTCGCCTTCGAGCGTCCCGACGATGAACGAATCCGAAGGTGGTCCAAAAGGCGTGTCGACCGTGACCTCTTCAACGCCGGTCAACTCAGGCATCTGATAAAGACCACTGCCACCGATGATGCCGACGCGAATTCCCGAAGCTGTACTCATGAAAGCTGCTCCGCCTCGCGATACGGAAGCGGACTCAACTCCTTTTCTCCCTGCTGCAACCAACACAACGGCTCATCAGGATCGTGATAGAACGTGCATAACCAATTTTCGCGCGCCGCCTGCGGCAACAATCGCTTCTTAGCCTCGAGAGTCTCGACCGGATAAAGGTCGTAACCCATGATCCACGGCAGACGCACGTGCGCGCGCATCGGCACGAGATCCGCAAAGCCAAACATCGTCTTTCCGTTGCGTGCCAGGCGCCAGCACTGCATGGAACGATTGTGACCTGCGATCGTTTCCATCCTCAAACCCGGCGCCACTTCGTAATCAGAGTCTTTTCTTTCGAGCTGACCCGATTCGATAATCGGGCGCCAGTTCTCAGGCAGATAACTTGCGCGATCGCGTTCACTCGGATGCTCGGCATGGTCCAACTCAGCGCCGGAAATAAAATAGCGCGCATTCGAAAACACTGGCACTGGCTTGCCGTTCTCATCGAGGCGCGTATTGCCGCCGGCATGATCGAAATGCAGGTGCGTATTGACGACGATCGTAATTTCGTCAGCCGAAACACCCGTCCGCATCTTCAACGTTTCGGCGAGCGGCCGGGCGCGATCGATGCCATACATCGACGTCTGCTTCTCGGTCCACTTGTCGCCGATTCCGGTTTCGATCAGGATCTTTTCCGACCCCGTGTCGATGAACACACAATTCATGTTCATCCGAATTCTGTTTTCGTCGTCCGGCGGACATTCCCTCGCCCAAAGCTTGCGTGGAACCACGCCGAACATCGCTCCTCCATCGAGACGGAATTCGGTGTCCTGCACGATCTCCACGCGATAGTCGCCTAACTGCATTGCTCTTCACTGAAATAGGTCCTATAGGACATATAGGACCTATCTTCACGAACATCGCACCTCTCTGGGTTAAGGCTGCTTCGGCTTGGCCGGATTCTTCTTAGCCGGTGGCGTCGCCGGTTTTTCGGTATCCCCAGGAGGTGGCGCCTCAGGCTGACCAAATCCCGGTGGCAAGCCCTGCGGTCCTTGCTGCGGCTCAGGCGCCTTCACCTGAAAGTTGTCAGCTACCTTCACGTGTGAGCGGCTGACGATCTCGTCCAACACCTTCTTCGTCTTCTCCTGCTCGAGCGCAGCCTTCGCCCGGTCGTGCGAGGATTGTGGTGGTCCAAACGGGTTGGCGCCAGGTTCACTGATCAGGATGTGGCGCGCGTGAATCTTTTCTTCGGTCTTGCCGTCTTTTGTTTCCGTTTTGCGCTCTTCGAGCTTGATGATGTGGAAACCAAACTTGCTCTGCACGATGTCGCTGATCTGGCCGGGTTTCAGCGCATAAGCAGCCTGCTCAAACTCCGGCACCATATCGCCATGTCCGAACCAACCGAGATCGCCGCCTTTGTCTTTACTGCCATCCGTCGAATACTCCTGGGCCAGCTTGGCGAAGTCCTCGCCGGCACGCGCGCGCTTCAGAACTTCTTCCGCCTTGGCGCGGTTCTTTTTATCGGTGTCGAGCTCGGGATGGCTCTTAAGATAAGCATCGACCTCTGCGTCGGTTGCTTGCATCCTGTCTTTTAACGTGTCCATCGCGTATTTCTGCGCGACGGCTCGAGCGTGCTGTAGCAGCACCTGCAAACGAACCTTGGGCTGCCTGTCCAGGCCCTTGTCAATCGCTTTCTTTTCCGCGACGTAGATCCGGCCTAAACGCTGCTTGAGCATGTTTAATTGATCTGGTGGGATCTCCTGAGCAGCAAACTGCGGATCCTGGCTCTTTGCGTCGGCGAGGAGTTGGTCAAACTTGCTCTGATTGGTCGGCTGTTTGAAAAACTCGTCGACTTCGGCGTCAGTGATGTCAGCCTTGTCGCCCTGTTCCGAAAAATAGTTTTGCGCGATGACGCTGGCTTTCTGGAACTCGAGCTGTCGCTTCATCTCCGGAGTTTTATCTACGCCATGCGCCTGCGCCTCTTCAGCCACCGCCAGCAAACGACGGACGTCGAGCGCAAAGTCCTTGCGCGCTGCCTCGTCACTGGAGAGCCGCGCACGTAGTGACGGCGGTTGATCTTCGGCGATGAGAGCCATGTCTTCGGGCGTCAACTCGACCGCTCCTGCTTTCCTGGCTTTGACCTGCCAGATAATGAGGCCCAACGCAAAAATCACTGCGACGGCCGCGGCGATGAGAGCTTTTCTTGTGGAATTCAAAATACTGTCCTTTCCTAAAACCTATTGATGCTGCACCAGCTCGAGCAGTACTCCATTAACCGAAGACGGATGAACAAACGCTACCAAACAACCTCCCGCACCCACGCGCGGGGTCTCGTCAATGAGTCGCGCGCCTTTGTTCTTCAACTCCGCGAGCGAGGCACGTATGTCCTTAACCTCGATGGCGATGTGATGCATTCCCGGTCCGCGTTTGGCTAAGAATTTTCCCACTGAGGTGTCGGGACCGAGCGGCTCGAGCAACTCGACGTGAGTATCGCCGACTGCCAGCATACACACCTTCACGCCCTGCTCTCGGATTTCTTCGGTCGAATCAACTTCTAAACCAAGT
>Ga0126376_10002249_pt1 | contig 10893 bp, 8 predicted proteins | sample PanSoiMetPlot_15_FD_92760 | JGI IMG/M metagenome (GOLD analysis project Ga0126376, IMG submission 92760) | Tropical forest soil microbial communities from Panama - MetaG Plot_15 | ecosystem: Environmental > Terrestrial > Soil > Tropical forest > Bulk soil | place: Panama | collected 2016-02-17 | reverse complement strand
GTCGCAGGTAAAGCCGCCGGCAGGTGCGCTGTCGCGTGACGAGAAATTTATCGGTCCGATCTTCGACGAGTCGGCCATTCGCTTCTTTCTTGTCTACAATTCGAAGCTGAAGGTCTTCCACTACATTCTCGACGAGACCGTGAAGGTGGCCGACGACTTCTTTCCCACTCCGCGCAGCGATCGCATCCTCATCGGTAAACGCACCGGCTTCGCCTTCTTCCGCGACTACCTTCTTGACCGCAAGATTCTCGTTGGCGTCTATGAGGGCAACTACCGGCTCAACACGTATTTCGACGGGCCGTTCGATCAACTGCCGGACAATTTCATTGAAGGCGAGACGCTGCGGCAGGCCATTCTCGACGTTTCTCCCCGCCTCAAAGGCAAGATCGACCGTTTCGGGAGTGCGCCGGACGGTGCCGTGCGATACCTGATCAAGCCCTACGCGTCCTACCAAACCGAAAGCGATCTTTATGGCGTCGATAAGTGCGCGAAAAGCAGAATCCGGGCCGCGACCTATTACCAATGCTTCGAGGCGGAACCCGCCGATTCGGATCTCAATACGCCGCCGTCCAGCGTGAAGAGAAAAGCGAAGCAATTCAAGCAACGTTCGTGAGACCAACGAGCGTTGCTCCACCCCTCATCTGCAGGCTCTACCCGCGGGTCCATCTTTTTTCGCACGAGGATCACGAGGATGGATTGCCGGGTCAAGCTCGGCAGTGATATTCGCCCGACTGTCAACGGGACGCACTCCGGATGGTCACGAACGGATTTCCAGGTTTCTGCCTCGATACAAAAGCGGGCCGGCCGCGTATCGCGGTCCGGCCCGCCCGTCCGTCACCGCGGCGCCAGTCTTGCGACATCATTACCAGCCGCGGCTACCCCATCGCCAATGACCCCCGCGGCTGCCCCATCGCCAATGGCCGTCGAACCGGCCGAAGGCATGGCCGAAGCTGCCCCATCGCCAATGGCCGCCGTGGCTGCCCCATCGCCAATGGCCGCCGCTGCTGCCCCATCGCCAATGGCCCCACTGGACCGGTGTGACGTGATCGGTCGCCGTCCCGGCGTCGCCGATAACGGCGGCGCCATTGGCCGGCAAGGCCGACGCACCTGATATCCCGGCGAGCCCCATGCCCGCCGTCACCAGACCGACCAACAACATCGTTCGCATCGTGATGTCTCCTTCCGTGTTCGCTGTGTTCGATCACGTGTTTGTTCGATCACAGCCAGCGCTCCCCATATGCGTTTTTGCTGATGTCGTTTTGCCTCGAACGGTATTCTTCAGCAGACGCCATCATAGTTATAATATTCGCTTGGAATTTAGCCTTTTCAACGTCGCAAGCGTTAATCTGGCGTTCATTCATCTATTGTTCATTTATCTATTGTTCATTTATTGACCCGTTAATTCAACCAATATGGTATGCAAACTCCAGAAGCGCCCATTGGTTCCACCATCTGGTTGCAGCAATGCAAGGTGTGACAGACCCTGCTAATGGTTTTGTTTGTCGCGTTTTATTGTCGCAGCAGACGAACCCCTATCTCAAGGTAGCAATGTCTTGGTGTGAGCCTTAACTTTATCGCGACGCAACATTGTGACTCCTATGTCATATTGTGACTCCAATGTCGTAAACGCCGGCGAGACATCGCCCGCCCTACGAGGTGACGCGGCGCGGATTTCATCGCAGATGTTGTGCGGTTGTGCGGCGGGAATCGTGGTTCCCGCCGCATTTTTTCGTGCAAATGACATATCCGATCCCACGCGTGCCGGTGCCGCTATTAATGGTTGACGGCAAGCATTCAGCCTCAGCAATCAGTGGTGTCCACCAGCGGCGCCAATTCCGCATTGCTGAGCACTTAATCCGGAAGGTGACCGTGCACCCCGGTTATCGCGGCGCGTGTCTTGCTGCGACGCGGTGTATCGGGCTGTTTGTTCATGTCGCCCTATTTGAGCGGGAAAACGCGATGACCGTGGCAGCGGCGCGCTTGCTCGGCGCACTGCCGTCAATCTCCATAATGGTATGGAGCCTGGCGAAGGCTTCGCACTGGCGCCGCCGTTGCGGCGTATTGCCGACGATCGCAACCAACGCATCGGCAAGATTTTTCGCGGTCGCCTGTCTCTGCAGCAACTCCGGCATGACCATTTCGTCCAAAATGATGTTGGCAAGTCCGACCATCTTTACCTTAACTAAGGCGCGAGCGATCAATTCCTCTACAAGCGTAACCTTATAGGCGACCACGGTCGGCACACGGGCGAGCGCAAGCTCGAGCGTCACCGTGCCGGAAGCCGCGAGCGCTGCGCGGGCTTGCCGGAACGCCGCCCACTTCTCCGCCGGGTCGATCACGATGCGGGGCGCGATCGGCCATGCCGTTATGTCGCGGCGAATGCGTTCCGCGAGATGCGGTACGGTCGGCAATACGACCTCGGCCGTGCCGAGGCGCTCCTTGGCAAGACCGGCCGCGGTCCCAAAGGTCGCAAGATGCTGCTTAATCTCGCCGCTGCGGCTGCCAGGCAGCACCAGCAACAAGGGCGGCTCGGTCGCGCGACGCGCGGCTTCCTCCAGATTCGGCCGCAGCATCGCCACGGCCTCGGCGAGCGGATGACCCACGAAGGTGCACGGCGGACCGCCAAGCCGGCGCAGCGCTTCCGGCTCGAACGGCAACAGCGCGAGCACATGGTCGATATAATGCCGCATGGCAGCGGCACGACCCGGTCGCCACGCCCACACGGTCGGCGACACATAATCGACGATGGGAATGTGCGCCGCGGCGGCGCGCACCCGTCGTGCAACCCGATGGGTGAAATCCGGACTGTCGATGATGACAAGCGAATCGGGCCGCGCCGCAATGACTGCGTCGGCAGCCTCGCGAATGCGACGTAGAATGCGGGGCAGCCGCGCGGGGATGGCGGAGAATCCGTTGATGGCAAGCTCATCGAGCGGGAACAGACTACGTAGCCCGCATTCCGCCATTGCGCCGCCGCCGACTCCGGAAAATGTCACCGGCCCGGACGCAAGACCTTCGATGGCCGCCATCAGAGACGCACCGAGACGATCGCCCGACTCCTCGCCCGCGATCAGGAAAATGCGCATTCCTGAGGGACGTTCGGTGCCCCCCGATCGCCGGTCATCGCGCGCAGCCGTGCCGTTCATGCGGGCGCCTCCGGATCGGGGTGCCCGACCACGAACAGACCGGCGCGGTCGGCAACCTCGACAAGGCGCTGGGGCTCAGCCACGATGGTGGCGCGCGCAACCACTGCAATGCCGGCGAGCCCAGCCGCTGCGGCGCGCGCGATGGTGTCTGGCCCGATCGACGGCAGGTCGAACCGGCGATCCTGGCGACGCTTGGGAGCTTTCACGAGCACGCCGACACCGGCCGCAAGCGCAATCCGGCCGGCCTCGCGCATGGCCGCGATGCGGTCCAACATAGCGTCCGTGCCCTCTGCTGCCTCGATCGCCAACACGCGATGACCGGCAATGACTGCGGCTTGGCCAACATCGAACGCGCTCATCGCGGTCAGCAAGGCGAATCCATGACCGATGTCGTCCTCGGCGGCCGCGTCGGGCGTAACGCGTCCGAGCGCGCCGACCGGTGCGGTGATTTCCGGCGCCACCTCGTGGGCGCCAACAACCCGGAAACCGGCATTCTCGAACATGCGGCCAACGCCGGAGAGGAGATGATCGTCACCGCCGCGGAACGAACGAATGATCATAGGCATTCGCATCAGAGTGCCCCAGTCAAGGCGCAACTGCATGATCGAGGGCCTGACCAGGCCACCGACCAGGACGAGATCACGGCAGCGTTCCGCACCGGCGAGCCGACAAAAACGCCCAAATTGGCCGAGCGCGATCCAGTGATGTGGATATGCCTTCACGGCTGATGCGTCGGCCCATCCGCGCAGCGCAAACAGCACGACGGATTGGCCTCGGCGCATCACCGTATCGGCGACCGCATACGGTACCGTTCCGCTGCCACAAATGATTCCAAGAGGGGCGCCGGTCAGCGTATCGGTTGGAATGTCGGTGCGCTGATCTCTCGACGCGTTGCGCGCAACATCGACAAGCTTGGATATCATGGGACTCGACGCGGTCACGCTTCCTGTTCCGCGCTGGCGCTGGTGCGGCGGACGGCGTTCGCAAGCGGCCTTGTACCACCGCGAATAAAGGCGAGAACGCTGCCGACCAGCCGGTCGTCCGAACATTTTTCCTCGACCCGCGCCAAACGATCGCGAAACATGCCATCGCCCAGAAATAAATCTCGATAGGCTTCACGCAGGCGCAAAATCTCCGCCTTCGTAAAGCCGCGCCGCCGCAAGCCGATCACGTTGATTCCTATCAAGTTTGCCAGCGGCCCCTGCGCCATACCCCACGGAATGATGTCGGCGCGAACGCCGCTCAGACCTACAATCATAGCACTCTCGCCGATCCGAACGAACTGGCGCACCGCGCATTGGCCGCCCAGAAAACTGTGGTCGCCGACGCTGACATGGCCGCCGATCACGGCATTGTTGGCGAACGTGACGTCGCTGCCGACCTTGCAATCGTGGGCGACATGCGAGCCGGCCATGAGAACACAACGATCGCCGATTTCGGTCACGCCGCGATCCTCCTCGGTGCCGGTGTTGACGGTTACGTTCTCACGAATATCGCAGTCCGTCCCGATCACAAGCCTCGTCGGCCCGCCACGATATTTGACCGATTGCGGCGGCGTACCGAGCGAGGCGAACGGATGGATGACGGTGCGCGCCCCGATGGTGGTGTGGCCGGTGACATGCACATTGGCGACAAGGCGACACCCCTCGCCCACAATCACCTCGGGGCCGAGGACGCAGTAAGGGCCGATCCACGCGCCGTCCCGGATCCGGGCACCCGGCGCGACGCGTGCCGTCGGATCAATCGCGCTCATCGCCGACTCATAAGTTGTTGATGATTGCGCCGACCACGGCTTCGGCCACAATCCGCCCCGCAACCTTGGCTTCGCCGCGATACCACCACATGTTTCTGCGCCTTGCGGTCTTGGTCATGTGATATTCGACGGTATCTCCCGGATAGACAGGCTTGCGGAACTTTGCCTTGTCGATAGTAAGAAAATACGGGGCAGTTCCCGCTCCTTGCCGGCCAAGCACTTGCATGCAGATAACGCCAGCGGTCTGGGCCATGCCCTCGATCATTAGTACACCGGGAAATACCGGATTGCCTGGGAAGTGGCCTTGGAATTGCGGCTCGTTGGCCGTTACGTTCTTGATGCCAATGGCGAAGTCGTCACCCCGAATGGCGATGATGCGATCGACCATCAGGAACGGGTAGCGATGCGGAATGGCGCGGAGGATGCCCGCAATATCGATCGCTTCAAGCGTGCTGCCAACTTGGTTCATATTCCCGGACCTTAGTGCGAGCCGGGGTGCTCGCCATCCGTCTTTTCTAATGTCGGTTGGCGCGCCGCCAACCGTTCTAACAAGAAGACTTCCCGCATCCACTGTTTCACCGGTTTGGCTGGAAAGCCGCCATAGCGCGCCCCGGGCGGGACGTCGCGGGAGACGATAGCGGTAGCCGCAATCTGCGCACCTTCCCCGATGGTGACGTGATTGTTCACTCCGACCCGGGCGCCAAGCACAACGAAATCCTCAAGCGTTGCGCTGCCTGAAATTCCAACTTGAGCGACAAGCACGCAATGCCTTCCGATGGCGACATTGTGGCCGATCTGCACCAAGTTGTCGATCTTTGTACCTTCACCGATCACGGTGTCTCGGTTGGCACCGCGATCGATCGTGCTGCTGGCTCCGATTTCGACATCATCCTGAACGATGACGCGGCCGATCTGCGGCACTTTCGTATGTGCGTGTCGCCCCAGCGCATAGCCAAACCCGTCCTGGCCTAGCCGGCAGCCCGGATGAACGATCACCCGATCACCGATCAGGGTATGCAGGATCGAGCTCTGCGCGCCGATTGAACAGTTGCGCCCGATGCGTACGCTCGGCCCTATCACGGCATTGGCGGCGACGACCGTGCCGGTGCCGATTTCCACGCCTGGTCCAACCACGACGCCCGGATCGAGCGAAACGCCGGATTCAAGTCGAGCCGATGGATGCACGTGGGCGCCAGTCGCAATGCCGGCAGCTGCGAACACCAATAACGGCCGCAGCGAATCAGGAAACAAAATTCGCGCGATGGCGACGAAAGCGCGGTAAGGCTCGTCGATCAAGAGCACGGCGAGTTCAGGCCGCGTCCTTTTTGCAAACCGTGGCGCAAGAAAGCAGGCACCCGCGCGCGTACTGGCAAGCTCGTCGAGGTATTTCGCATTGTCGAAAAACGTGAGGTCGGTTGCACGAGCGGAATCGAGCGGTGCAATATTGGTGACGGCGCGGCCGAGCGGCACGCCCTCAGCCGGTTGCGCCCCCGTGATGGTCGCAATCTCGGCTATCGTCAGCGATTTCGCGCTTTTGAAAAACAGCGATTCGGTCATTTCGGATGCCAGATGTCAGATGCCAGATATCAGATGACAAACATCAGATTCCGTCATCTTACCTCTGACATCTGTCATCCGCTAAAATCTGGTCCCGCCTCCGAACCGGAATATCTGCGTGCGGTCAAAGCTTTCCTTGGTCAGCGCGTAGGCCAAGTCGAACCGCAGCGGACCGAACGGCGAATCCCAGATCAGGCCGACGCCGACCGACGACCTGATGTTGCCGTTGCCGCTCGGTGTCAGTGTTTCGTTGGTCACGTCCCAGGAGGTCGGCCCGACGTAATTCAACAACTGGCCTGCGTCGGCGAACACAGCAAATTTCATGCCGAAGTCTTTCGGGGCAAAGAACATCGGCGTCTGAAATTCCACAGTGGTCGCCCAGTAGAGCGAGCCGCCAAGAGGGTCGCCCTGGGGAAAGCCGAACGCCCGTTGGGTGAGGTCCCGCGGTCCAAAGCCGGCCGGGGCAAATCCGCGCACCAAATTCGGTCCGCCCTGGAAGTGATCCAGCATGCGCAGGCCTTCGCCTCCCCAACCGGTGGCATAGCCGCCCTGGGCGCGCCACACACCAACGATATCCGGAAAGATTTCATTGTAGAGACGCGAGTCGAGCGTCGACTTGACGAAATTCACGTCGCCACCGGCGCCCGCGCCGTCCTGCTTGAGTTCGATGAGCAAACCACTTGTTGGGCTCTTGTTGTTGTCGAGCGTATTGTAGGCGAGCGTGTAGCCAAGGGACGACACGAACACAGGTCCCTGCGCCAGTTCCTTACGCACGGCCAATGAGGCTTCGCCGTCCTGGAAGCAGTTCTGTTGGACTGGGTTTGCTGAAAACGGCAGACCCGTTGCGGGGTCAATAAGCCCGGTTTTGTCTGGTGTTGGGAACGTGCCCAAAGCACTGTTCGGATTCCGATCGTTACAGTTATCCAAATGAAACGGCAGCGATATCTCCTGCCGATAGGCAGTATACCGCAGTTGAGTCGACACATTCTCCGTGATCGGAATGCCCAACTTGAGATCGCCACCGATCGTTTTCGACAGGTAGGACAAGTACTGGCTCGATGTCGTCTGCTTGAAGAAAAAATCGGTGCCGAAAGCCAACCGCTGATCGAAAAAATAGGGTTCAACGAATGACAAGTCGAAGCCGCGGGCGCGTTGGCCGTATTGTAACGCCACTTTCGCCACCTGCCCGCGTCCGAGCAGGTTGCGTTCGCCGAGCGAGACCTCGCCGATGATTCCGTCCGCCGTCGAATAACCGCCTGCGAATGAGAACTCGCCCGTGGACTGCTCTTCGACCTCGCAATTGACAATGATGCGGTCGGGCGCGGAACCGGGTTCGTTGGTGATTTTCACCGTCTTGAAGTAACCCAGGTTCTTGATCCGACGCTCGGCGCGGTCCACGAGCGCCCGGTTGTACGGATCGCCCTCGACGATGTCGAACTCACGGCGAATCACATAGTCCCGTGTGCGTGTATTGCCCTTGATGTTGATGCGTTCGATATAGACACGCGGACCTTCCTCGACCACGAATGTGACATCGACGGTTCGGTTCGCGACGTTGCGTTCACCGCGTGGGCGAACGGCAGCAAAGGGATAGCCTCGTTTTGCCACCTCAATGGTTGAGTCTTCCACCGACTTCTCGATCGCATCGGCGTTGTAGACCCTGCCGGCCTCGACACGCAGCTTGTAGCGCAAGGATTCCGGCGGGACTGCCGGCACTGTCGACTGAATGTTGACGGCGCCGAAATGATATTGGAGGCCCTCATCGATGGTGAAAGTGATGATGAAGCCCTTGTTCTCCGGGTCGTATTCTCCGACCGCCGACACGATGCGCACATCAGCAAATCCGTTCCTGAGATAGAAGCGCCGCAGCAAATCACGGTCAACCTCGATCCGATCCGGATCGTATATGTCGTTTGATTTTAAGAAGCTGAGCCAGTTGGATACGCCTGTCTTGATCACGTCTCGCAGACGGTAATCCGAAAAAGCATTGTTGCCGACAAAGATGATCCTCTCGACGCCGGTCTTGGCACCCTCGGTGACTTCATAAACAAGATCGACGCGGCCATTTGGCAGTTCGATAACTTTTGGTTCGACCCGGACGTCATAGCGCCCGGTGTGCTGGTAGACCTCGATAATTCGCTGCACGTCGTTCTGGACCGTCGCGCGCGAAAATGTCCCCCTCGCCTTGGATTGGACCTCGGCGGCAAGTTGCTCGTCCTTCACCTTCTTGTTGCCTTCGAAGGCGACCCGGTTGATGACCGGGTTTTCCACAACGGTTACGAGAATCCGCCCATTGCCGGGTGTGATGCGAACATCCTGGAAAAGGCCGGTCGCATAAAGCGCCTTCAGCGCGGAGTCGATCTTGGCCGAATCCAAGCGCTCGCTTCCGCCGACCCGGAAATAGGAACGAATAGTATCAGCCTCAACCCGGCGGTTGCCTTCGATATCGATACGCGTCTGGACAGACTGCGCAATGCCCACCCCGGCGGTCCCGATCGAGACCGCGACGGAGCCGAGTACACCGGCACACAACAAACCCGCAACCACGCTGATCTGCGCCAGACGTCCCCGCCCCAAGCGTACGCTCATTCCCATCCCCAAAGCGTCCCCATATTCCAAGCCTTGCCCGATCAAGGAATCCCTAGTCGCTTTTTACAGGCTTTCCCCCCCGCTGCAAACAGAGACTTCCGCATTGTTCCCGTTTGCTTTCATCATGTTGCGCCGCTGCCACTGATTACGACCTGATAATGAACGGGCGCAAATCATTGAACGCCGCAAAGATCATTAACATTAAGACGATAGCAAGGCCGATCCGAAATCCGACCTCCTGGGCGCGTTCGGATAGCGGCCGCCCTCGAACAGCCTCGATCGAATAGAACAAAAGGTGACCGCCATCGAGCAACGGGATTGGAAACAGATTGAGGAGCCCGATCGAAACCGACAGCAGCGCGGTCAGGTCAAGCAGCGGCCCAAACCCGAGCTTCGCAACCTCTCCGGAAATCTGGGCAATCTTGATCGGACCGCCGATCTGGTCGGCAGATTGTCGCCCCATCACGACGTCGCGAAGATATGTCAAGGTAGTCTGGACCACAAACCATGTTTTGTCAGCCCCTAGCCCCACCGCCTCCAGTGCGCCGACAGGATCTGTCCTGACATCGCCCGGCTCGCTCGAACGTGTGATTCCGAGCATCCCCTTCTTGTCCTTTTCGGCCGGGATCGCCTTTAACGTGTACAACACGCCGCCGCGGTCAACCACGATCGTCAAGCTCAAACCGGGGCTGAAATTGACGATCCGTTGGACATCGCCGAAATTGTCGATCTTGGTGCCATCGATCGAAACGATAAGGTCGCCGACCTTGAAGCCCGCGGTCGCCGCGGGGCTATTCGGTTCGACGGCGGCAATCCGCGGGATCGCGGTGGTCCTGCCGTAGGCTACGAAAATGCCGGCAAAGAGAACGACGGCAAGGACGAAATTGGTAATCGGCCCGGCCGCCACGACAGCCGCCCGAGCGTATACCGGCTGTGCCGGAAAGCTCTGTTTTCGCTCTTCTTCGGTCATCGCCGCGAGCGTGGAGGCGTCCGGCACGCTTGCCTCATTTTCATCGCCGAAGAACTTGACATAGCCGCCCAGCGGAATCGCGGAGATTTTCCATCGGGTGCCGCGTCGATCATAAAAGCCGACCAGTTCGGGCCCGAACCCGATCGAGAATACCAGCACCTTGATGCCGCACAGGCGGGCCACAACGAAATGCCCAAGCTCATGAAAAAACACGATAACTGTCAGGGTGAACAGAAACGGGATGATCCAGTTCGTGTAGTTGCCGCCGAGAGCGGCGAGACTAGAAAACACATTTGATCCCATCAGCAAAACCTCATTCCGATCCGAGGCCGCCCATCGCGGCACTCTCTCAAATCGCCCTTCCGGCTATTGCCGGCAAGAGGCTGCGAGCTAACGATCTCGAGCTATGGTCGACCGCGATGGCGTCGTCCACATCGACCGGCTCACGCATAATGCCGCGCTCCTGCGCATTCTCGATGGTCGCCTCTACTAAAGCGGGAATTCCGGCGAAACCTAGACGACCGCCTATAAAAGCGTGGACCGCGATCTCGTTGGCCGCATTCAATACTGTAGGGGCTCCATTTTGCGCCACAAGGGCCTCGCGTGCCAAAACGAGCGCCGGAAAGCGCACCGGATCAGGGGGCTCGAAAGTCAACGTCGCCATCTGCTTGAAGTCGAGGCGCGCGGCTCCGGGCATCCGCTCCGGCCAAGCCAGGCAATTGGCGATCGGGACCCGCATATCGGGAGGCCCAAGTTGGGCGATCATCGAGCCGTCGCGATATTCCACGATGCCGTGAACGATCGATTGCGGATGCACGACGATATCGATTTGGCCGGAACCAAAACCGAACAGATGATGGGCCTCGATCAGTTCCAAG
>Ga0126376_10002248_pt1 | contig 10893 bp, 15 predicted proteins | sample PanSoiMetPlot_15_FD_92760 | JGI IMG/M metagenome (GOLD analysis project Ga0126376, IMG submission 92760) | Tropical forest soil microbial communities from Panama - MetaG Plot_15 | ecosystem: Environmental > Terrestrial > Soil > Tropical forest > Bulk soil | place: Panama | collected 2016-02-17 | reverse complement strand
CTGACGGCCGTCAATTTCGTTTCCGAGTGCCGCGAGGGCGTGCTCGACAACATCCACGCCTACATCAAATGGCGTTCCGGACCGATCCTGCCTGCCCTGCCCGACGAAAAATAAGGCCGCCAAAACGGCGGGCAGTCAATTGCCCTGGGCGGGCAGTATGTAGGGTAGTCATGTCCTGCGACGGGTCTTTTTACTCTCCCAGGTACGGCTGCACAAGAGCGGCCGACAAGCCGAGTGGATGTTCGCCTTTCGCCAGCATGGTCGCCTGGTCGTCACGAGACTGAGGTTCGCCAAGAGTGCTCAGCTCTCCGGTTTCCGGGTCAGGACCCCCGGCTGGCTGCAGGGTGTCTATATCCGCCCGAATAAAACGGCCGTTGCGCTCCAGCTTGAAAATGGCGACGCGGTTGCGATCGGACGTGTAGAGCCGAAGCATTACCGTCTCATCGTTAGACGGCGCCTCGTTGCCGGCGGACATCTCCTCTGAGTGCACGGAGGTGAATTCGAGCCGTAGCTTTGTCGAGTTGTCTTCTATAACCTGTTCTTCGATGGACCAGATTCGCTTCATGGAGCGCTCCTATGCCGTTGCTGACCAACCAGTTCGCGTCGACGATGATCTCCGGAGGGACCTATGACGACGAGCTCGGGATCATGACACTCACGTTTACAAGCGGCAATACCTACACGTATCATGATGTGCCGCAGACCGTCTGGGACCGCCTGGTGGCTGCACCGTCGGCAGGCCGCGAGTGGCACAATTCGATCAAGGACCAGTATTTTTAAGCCATGCCCATGTTCGTCGACGAGCAGCGTGATCACCTCGTTTACGAGTTCTATCGTAATCGCAGGCTTGCGCATGAGGTGCTGTTCAAGCACCGGCATCCCATAAAGACTCCCCAGTTTCACCACGTCATTCAAGACGCTTTCCACTCGCCGTATCCGCAGATAGTCGTGGAGGGCTTCCGCGATGCGGCGAAATCGACGGTCGCCGAGGAGGCGTTCGTCCTCGCTGCCCTGTTCCGCGAGTTCAAATTCGGTGTCGTGCTCGGCGCCAGCGTGCCCCGGGCCCGCGAGCGGCTGCAGGCGATCGCCAACGAGTTCATCGTCAACGACGGTATCAACCAGCTGTTCGGGAAAATGGAGGGTGCGCAGTGGGGCGCCGGCAGGATCGTGCTCGCGAACGAGGTGTGTATCATGGCGGCCGGCGCCGGTCAGTCGATGCGCGGCTTGCGATACCTCGACGCCAGGCCAGACTTTGCGCTGATCGACGACCTGGAGGACGAGGAGAGCGTGCGCACGCCGGAGGCGCGGGCTGAGAAATTGACGTGGCTCTACCGGACGTTCATCCCGGCGCTGGCGAAGGGGGAGGCCGGTCACATCGCCTACCGGATACGGTTTATGGGGAACCGGCTGGATGAGGACGCGGTCATCGTCAAGGTTTCGAAAGACCCGGCCTGGCAGCACCTGCGCTTCCCCATCATGGAGCAGGTCGACGACGGGGTTGAGCGGTTCGACTTGCCGCCGGGTCGCTGGCGGTCGCTGTGGGGTGAGAAATTTTCGATCGACGACATTGCGCAGAAGCGCCAGGAGTATCAGCGATTGGGGCTTCTCCACGCCTGGGAATGCGAGTATATGTGCCAGGCGGACAATCCCGAAGCCCACATTTTCAAGGCCGGCGACGCCAAGACCGTGCCCCAGGTGAGGACATGGCAGAACGTCTACGTGTCATACGATCCTGCCCGCACTGTGGGCGTGCAGTCAGCGACGACTGGCATTGCGGTATTTTCCTGGCTTGGGCAGAGGTTAGTAGTCTGGAGGGGCGACGCCAAGCTGTGGCTGCCGGACCAGATAGTGGACGACATCTTCAAGGTCGACGCCGAGTTCTCGCCAACCGAGATCGGCGTGGAGGCGACTGGCCTTGAGGAATTCATCATGCAGCCTCTGCGGCACCAAGCGCTTACGCGGCGAGTTTTTCTGCCTCTACGACGACTTACACCACCTCGTGGAAAAGATGGCTTCATCAGAGGCCTCCAACCATTCTTTAAAAGCGGAGCTGTTGAGTTCGTTGATGTGTCTGAGGAAGCTCGCGGCCAGCTGCTGTCCTTTCCTACCGGGCGCAAAGATTTCCCCAACGCCCTTGCCTATGCCCTCATGATGCGGCCTGGCCTGCCGGTGTACGACATCAGCAGGGACCATGTCGCAGAACAGCTCCTTCGTTTTCCGGGTTCTCCCTGGTGGCTTGCCGTCAACGCGACCAACCAATACACTGCGGCCATATTGCTGCAGCTGCACAGCGGGCAGCTGTCTGTTCATGCCGATTGGTTGCGCGAAGGCCCGCCCGGGGAGACCCTAAGCGATGTCGTCCGAGAAGCCCGACTGGAGGCGGGGGAGCGGGTTAAACTCGTCTGTCCCCCAGCTCGTCCTGGGACTTATGATATTGTGGGGCTGCGTGTTGCTGTACGCGCCTTACAGCAAGACCCCCGATCGGGCGGCGACATCCTGCGCGGACGCGACGCGATACGACAGCTCCTGCAGCAGCGCAAGCGCGAGCAACCCTTGCTCGTTGTCACCCGCACCGCTCGCTGGACCCTCAACGGCCTCGCCGGTGGCTACGCCTGGGAGGTAGACAAGCGGGGGCAGCTCGGCAACGAGCCGGTTGAGAACGCCTACCGGGTCCTCATGGAGGGGCTTGAGTCGTTCGTCGCGGCGATGCACGCTGTCGACGACAATGCTCAGGAGGCGCGTACCGCCGTGGACGCGCAGGGTCGCACTTACAAGACAATTCTCGCTACCGCGGAGGCACCTGCCCCGAGCAAGGATCAATGGTATAATGAGGCGACGACGAGCTTGCACAGCATAAGGCGGCAGTGAGATGGCCAAGGCAGCGAAAAAGCCGAGTCCCAGGACCGACGCAGATGAAGATTTGGAAGCTCCGCTGACGACGGAGGACCGCAAGGTAGAGCTGAGCGAAGACGACGACGTGCACACCGACTTGCTTGAGATGTACACCGAGATTGAGCGGGGCTGGGAGTCGCAGAACGATCGTGCGAACGACCAGCTGGACTATTGGGACATCTACAACTGCAAGCTCAGCGCCAAGCAGTATTATGCAGGGAATTCGAAGATATTCGTGCCGATCGTGCATGATGCGATCGAGGCGCGGGTAACACGGTTCACCAACCAGATTTTCCCCCAGAATGGTCGATACCTCGACGTCACGACGATGGACGGCGAGATTCCGCATGGCGAGATGTCGTTGCTGACCCATTACATCAACAAGGCGAAGCTGCGGACCGTCGTCATCCCGGCGCTCTTGCGCAACGGTGATGTAGAGGGTCAGTATAACGTTTACGTCGATTGGAAAGAGCGCAAGCGGAACATCGCTTACAGAAAGCCGCGGCCCGAGCTGGCTGGTGCTGACGGCAAGGCTGTCGATGACATTCAGGAGGAGTCCGTCAACGAGGGGCGGCCGAATGTCGAGGTTATCGCCGACTCGGACGTGCTCGTGCTGCCGCAGACTGCCAATACGTTGGGCGACGCGATTGATGCCGGCGGCTCGGTTACGATTTTGCGGCGGTGGTCGAAGGCCAAGATCAAGCAGATGATGGCCAGCGAAGCCATTTTAAAGGCCGAAGGACAGAAGCTGCTCGACGAAATGGCAGATCGGAAACCGGCTAATCAGACGGACAAAGAAAAAGTTGCGGTCGATGCAGCGGGGATCAAAACGAGTCCTGGCGGCATCAAGTCGGCGTTGGTTTATGAGACATGGACAAATCTTACGGTCGATGGCGAACAGCGGCTTTGTAAGGTCTATTTCGGTTCTGAGAAGATCGTTCTGAGCGCGAGGCGCAATCCACACTGGAGCGACAAGCTTCCGATATTCTCATGCCCGGTGACCAAGATTCAGGGAGCTTTCAAGGGGAAATCGAAGGTCTATCCCTGCGAGCAGATGCAGTATTTTGCTAATGATGCGGTGAACGAGGCGGCCGACTCGTCTATGTTCTCAATGATGCCGATCGTGATGACGGACCCGGAGCGCAATCCGCGGATCGGCACGATGGTGCTTAACCTGGCGGCGGTGTGGGAGTGCGATCCGCAGTCGACACAGTTCGCCAAGTTCCCTGATTTGTGGAAAAGCGGTTTCGAGATCGTGGCCAGCGCCAAGGCGCAGTGCATGCAATCTCTGTCGGTGTCTCCGGCGGCGATTACGCAGCAGGGGATGCAGAAAAGCAAGCCGTCACAGGCTGATGTTGCACGCGAGCAGCAGGTGGACATCCTCACAACCGCCGACGCCGTGACGGTGCTCGAACAGGGGATTTTGACGCCGATCGTCAATTTCATGATTGAACTGGATCACCAGCACCGCGAGGATGCGATTTTGATCCGTCAGTTTGGCGAACGCGGTATACGCGCGAAAATGGACTGGGTTGACCCGATCCAGATGGGTAAAAAGTTGATGTACACCTGGTACGGTGTCGAGCAAGCACGCAATGCCATGCAGCTCCAGCAGCAGATTGCGTTTGCCAACGTGCTGTTCCAGATTCCACCCGACAAACTGCCTGGTCACCGTCTCAACATGGTGCCCTTGGTGACCCATGCGGTGGAGAACATTTACGGACCGAAGCTCGCGCCGTTGATTTTTGAAGATGAGAAGGCGCAGCTGACGATCGAAGCTGGGCTTGAAAACGAGTGGATGGTTGATTGGGGTATCAACCTGGCTGTTCATCCGATGGATGAGGACCCGCAGCACCTGCAGGAGCATGCTAAGGCTTTGCAGGCAACCGGCGATCCGCTGGGCGTTATCCGCGCTCACATGGCGCGGCATCAGACGCAACTGCAGCTCAAACAGCAGGCGCAGCTTCAGCAGGCTGTTCAGCAGATGCTTGCCGGGCCCCAACCGCAGCAGGGGGGAGGAGGCCGGGCGCCTCGTGCGGGCGGACAGGCGAGGCCTCCCCGTGCTGGTCAAGGCCCAGCGGGCATGATACATAGGGACCAAATCGGGCCTCAATCGGGCGCCATGCCGCAATTGCGAAACCGAGGGTGAAATGGCTATTGCCAGAATGGAGGCGCGGCGTCAGCGCGAGCGGCTTGACCACATTTGTGCAGTCATTTGCACAGCTTGGGTCATAGGTATATTCATTGGTGTGGCACAAGGTTTGTCGATCGCGGGGGTTTAGATGGCATCACCGGGTAAAGGCGGGTACGTCAGCGACACTGCCTACAACATCATGCTCCCGGTGGCGACCGGCGCCGCTTTTGGCCCGGGCCAGGCCCAGCCATTCCCCGACGCGCTGCTGATCACCAACACTTTGACGGCGCTGACGTTGACGGACATCAACGGTAACACCGTAACTTTTGCCGGGACATTTCCAGCGTCTGGTTCCATCCTGCTGTTGTCGCCGGCTTCGCTCACATATACGCCAGCTGCATCGGTGGCTGCACTTTACAGGTGATTTATGCCTGCCAAGAATGTGATGAAGAAATTCCGCGCTGGCAAGCTGCGATCGGGGTCCAAGTCGGGTCCAGTCGTTACGAATCCGAAGCAGGCCAAGGCAATTTTGCTCTCAGAGGCGCGATCCGAGGGGCATGACATTCCTAAGCCGCGGGGTGTCAAGGCGCGCAACAAGCGGCTGGAGAAGACCAAGCTATGACAACGAGGGGTGAATATCTGGTTGGAATTACGTTCAATCCAGGTGGCAACGAGCATGTTAACGAGATCAAACGCCGTGCGGCAGATTTGATCGATTATCTTCATGCTTGGGACACTGGCGGAAATCCAGAGGCTGGGCGTCTTATTGCGCTGGCCAAAACACACATTGAAGACGGCGCTATGTGGGGCGTCAAAGCTGTGACGAAACCGCCCTATGAAGGGTAATTTCGCCGCGTGCCTCGCCTTCGATGAGCGCAAAGACATCGAAGGCGGCAACGACGACGATCCGCAGGACCACGGCGGCCGGACGTCGCGCGGGATCACGCAGACCGAGTACAATGCGTGGCAATTCTTACACAAGGCGCCTGAAGCAGATGTGTGGAAGGCGCCCCAAGAGACTATCGACGCCATTTACGAGCACAGTTATTGGCAGCCGTACTGCGACATGCTCCCGCCCGGCGTCGATTTGATGTACTTTGATACCGCGGTGAATGAGGGTGCCCGCAAAGCTGTGTTGTTTTTGCAACGCGGTTTGGAAATTAACGACGATGGGCATTTTGGCATTGTCACGGCGGCATCGGTACGTAAAGTTGGCCAGGACCCGGCTTTCGCCAAGGTTTTGATTAGGAAAATCGCGGACGAACGTCGGGCCGACTACCGGCGCAATCGGCAGTTTCGCCGTTACGGTAAGGGCTGGCTGGCACGTGTGGGCAAATGCGAAACGGCTGCCTTGAGTATGGTGGCATGAGCTTTGATCCGAAATTTACGTTTTGGCTTGGCTTTCTGGTGTCTGTTGCCATCGGCATCAGCACCGGGGCCGTGCATCTCACAGACATCGTTCCGGCCGACTACATCAAGCCTGTAACGGGGTGGATTGGCTTCTTCGCGTTTGCAGGAAGCTCACTGCTTACGGCCATGACGGGTATGTCATCGGCCAAGTCCGGCCCTCTTGCTCCACCGCCGACGATTGCGCAGGCGCAGCAAGTCATGAAACAGGCTCAGGAGTCGGCAAAATGAATGTCTTCAAGTTGAGTGCTGCTGCGGCTTTTGCCGCGGCTGTGGCGTCGTGCTCGTTCGCGTACGGCGCCGATCTACCCAAGCAGATCACGAAGGCAGCACCGTTCACGCCCGTAGCGGCGTATACGGGTTTCTACATCTTTGGCGAGGCTGGAATTGGGTTTTCCAAGCAGCGTAGTGAGCTGACATTGAACGGTCTCGACGTCACGTCGGCGGCCGGTTTCGACAGCTCCAAGCTGTTTGCCACCGGTGCGCTTGTCGGCGCCGGTTTGGGCTACGGCACAACGCTTCCGATCGGAACAGGAGGCGTGGAGCTTGCGGCCGATTACCTGCTCACGCGCAGTTCGACCGGTTGTCAAACGGGTGTAGGTTGCCTGGGGTACATGAAGAACGCGTTCCGATTCGAGGAAGGTGTCTATTGGTCACCGTTCCCCAAGCCGTTGAATTGGACGGGGTGGCAGTGGACCACGAACATGGGCATTTCCGGGACGTTTGACGTCGTCGAAAGGTCCCTCAACGCCTGCCTGCTCGACAGCACCGGCACGAGCTTTTGCGACACCAAGTGGTTGATCGGCTGGGCACCTGGCGTGCTGTTTCAGCTGCCGGTCGGGCCGTCGGGGTCTCTCCGGCTCAAGTACAGCTACACGATTTACAATGAGGCGCTTACGCACAAGGACAGCGTGCTGTTCCCGCTTGCCGGCGTCCAGAACGCGCTTAAGCTCGATCACGAGCAGACGATCAAGTTGGGCTACCAGGTTAATTTCCAGACTTTCTAAAGGGTTGTCCGGTAGCTTTAAGGTGTATACAATTGGAATGCCCGTCTATGGGCGTTTCCTCCCTGACTCGGTGGGGGCGGCTTAGGGCCGCCCTTCTTTTTGGAGGCCTGCGATGGATTGGATTCCCCTGATTGCCGCCGTGGTTGCTGGGGTAATTCCCATCGTCGGAACGATCCTCATTGCGGCGAATCAGGTTTCCAACAAGATGGCCCAGGCCATTGTGAGAATCGAGACTGTGGGGATGCTCCAGGCCTCGGAGATCAAAGAAATCAAGGGTTCAGTGGCTGAACTTAGAGGTGTGGTTGCGACTGTGGCGGGGCAGAAGGCTGAATTACAGTCGCTTCGTGATGAGATCAGGGAAAACACAAAGCGAGTGGACACGACTTTCAATCGTATATTCGCTATTCTTGACAAGCCCCGGGCAACATAGGTATTTTACACTTGCGCGTCGCCCACGTTACGGGCGCTCGACTGGCGGCCGTTAGTCGCCAAAGGAAAATCTGACATGGCAAGAGCACCGCAACGCGGCGCCGCAAGGGCGTCCGCGGAGGACGACTTTTATGGCGAAGACCAAGGCCAAGATGAAGGGCAAGACGGGCAAGATGAGTTCGAAGGCGAGGGCGACCGAGGGCGGGGCGAAGGCTCCGACGTATCCGGCCGTGCCGCCGACGACACTGGCGAGGAACAAGAGACTGGGGAGCGCGAAGCTTTAGACGACGGCTTCGACGACTTTTTCGACCCCGAACCACAGTCACGAGGCCGGAATCGCCATCAACGGCTCGCTAACGAGAATACCGCGCTCGCCAATCGGGTCGCCGACCTGGAGCGCCAGCTAAATCAGGGTCCGCGGCAGCAAGCGCCGACTGGCCCGCAAGAGGAGACCGAACAGGATTTCGAGACTCGGATTGCGCAGCTCGACGCGGTGCAGCAGCTCGGTGAGCGGCATAAGCGGTTTGAGCGCAGGTTCGAGCGAAACAACCTCATTTCGCAGGTCAACGCCGCGGAGAACGCTGACCGGACTGCGTATGAGTTGAAAGCTAAGACCGACCAGCGATACGCGCGCTGGCGGGATCGAGTCGAGACCGAGCGAGTGCGTCTGTTGCAGGCCGGCCAGATCGTTTCCAGGGAGAATATCCTGGCGTTCTTGTTGGGTCAGCGCCTGCTGAACGGCGACGGCAAGGCTCTCAGTAAGGCGCGCGCGGGAGCACGAGAGCGGATGGAGCGGCAGACGACCAGGCCAGTACGAGGAGGCAGTGACGTGCCCTCTGATCGTGGTCGTCGTGGGCAGCTCACAGAAGCACAGGCCCGGGCGCGCCGCCTTGAAGGGGTACAAATCTAGGTCGGACACTCTGACCTAACGAGCAGGAGCGTGATGTCATGGCGACCAACCCGGCTGCATCATTCGTTGCCGATATTGAAGGTTATTTGGCTGACGAAACTTTGCCTTTGGCTCGCCGCCAGCTCGTTGTTTATCAGTTTGGTGATCCGCTTACCCTGCCTAAAGGACGCGGCACGGCCTACACCGCGACTCGTTATAATCGTGTCCCGCTTCCTTCTGCACCGCTGTCTGAGGGCGTGCCGCCCATTGGGCAGTTCATGACCATCTCGCAGGTCTCCGCCACCGCGCAGCAGTGGGGTGACAAGATCACGATTACCGACGTTGGCGAGCTGACGATCAAGCACCCGCTGTTCCAGAAGGCCAAAGAGCTTTTGGGCCTGCAGATCGCCGAGACTTTCGAACGAAACACCTTCAACAATCTCCTTGCTGGACCACAAATCAACTACGTGAACACGCGCGGTTCACGCGGTGCCCTGCTCGCCGGTGACGTGCTCAATCCCCACGAGGTGGTGCGCGCGACGGCAATTCTCGAGACTCTTGGTGCGCCGCGGTTCAACGGCGACGAGATGACGGATACGAAGCTGGAGGCGGATGCCGGCGGCGCCAGGGCTTCAAGCAATCCCCGGGCTATGCCCCATTATACAGCGGTTTGCCACACCCTGGTCGTCGCCGACATGCGCGAGAATCCGGTCATCAATCAGGCCTGGACGTTCTCGGACATCAACCGGCTCTACAATTACGAGCTTGGCGAGTGGGCCGGAATCCGGTTCACCCGGTCGAATCTGACTCCCACTTTCACCGGCGTGACCGCGCTCGTGGCCACTGCGGGCGGCGGTGGCAGCTTGGCTGCAGCCACCTACTCGGTGCAGGTGACCGCGTCGGACACGCAGAACCAGTACGAGTCTCGCATCTACGGTGTGCAGACCGGTCTTGTGGTCGGCGCTAACGGGACCATCAACGTGCCTCTGCCGGCACTGCCCGGGTTCACATTCAGCGTTTACATCAACGCTTCGAATTCGAGCCCGCCGTTCAATCTCGGTGTGAGTGCGCAGGGTCCGTCGGTTGGTCCGTTCGCCGGCCAGGCGACACAGCTCGCGCCCAGCCAGACCGTTGTGATTTCGGCTGTCGGCATTCCGCAGGTGCCGCCTGCAGCTCCTGCCAACGGCATCACGGTCTACCCGACTTTCATTTTCGGCCGCGGTGCTTACGGCCAGGTGAAGCTCGATGACGTGCGCTTTACCTACCTCAAGGACGCTGACAAGTCCGATCCGCTCAACCAGCTGCGCGTGGTTGGTTGGAAGGCCTTCTACGGAACACTGCTCGAAAATGTGCAGTTTTTCATGCGGATCGAGTCAACGTCCGCGTTCTCCGTAACATTCGGCTAACAGCCCGCCTGGCGGGTAGGAGACAGTACGATGCCTTTCCGGATTCGCTACACGATGAGCGTGGATTTTGTCGGCGCCGGCGCCGGTCCGATGGAAGCCCTTGGCAACACTGCTGGACAGATGCTGCCCGGCGGCGGCGCTACGGGGCAGTCGAAGACGTTCACCACCAATCCGGCGACCATCCCGGTGGCGCTGGGGGCGTCCGGTACCTTCCCGGCCAACACCTTGACGTCTGGCGACGTCACGAACCTCACCAACGCGATGGCGGCGGACATGGCGGCACAGTTCAATGCCGCTTTGCCGACTATCAACCTCTGGCCGACAGGACAGCCCTAAATGGCGACAGGTACTGCAGCGACCAACGCCGCGCTTACGGCGCTCTCGCAGCCGGGGTCATATCAGACCCCGGACGGGATCAACGTGTCTGTGGCACGCGCAGACGCCGACGTCGCGACCATTCAGCAGCTCATCAAGGACGATCTCAACCCGGCGCAGCCGATCAACTACGCGCTCGGCGGATGGTCGCGCCAAGGGCAGTTGTTCATCCCTAACCGCGGCTGGCTCAAGTGCTATCCGGGCGACATCGTGTGCGTTGATGGCACGGGTTGGCCGATTCTTCTCTCGCGCCGGGCGGCCGCGTCAGCCGCGGCCTGGACACTGACAGGATCACCGTAAATGGGCGTCATGGACAACGGCAAACCGCCTCGCGTCGAGCGTCGTAATAAGGTT
>Ga0126376_10002247_pt1 | contig 10894 bp, 3 predicted proteins | sample PanSoiMetPlot_15_FD_92760 | JGI IMG/M metagenome (GOLD analysis project Ga0126376, IMG submission 92760) | Tropical forest soil microbial communities from Panama - MetaG Plot_15 | ecosystem: Environmental > Terrestrial > Soil > Tropical forest > Bulk soil | place: Panama | collected 2016-02-17 | reverse complement strand
TGACATTGCCAATCGCAATCACCATGATACCGAGCCGTTAATTGGCTTCTTTGTCAATCAACTGGTATTGCGAGGGCGTTTGCGTCCTGAGCTTTCATTTCGTGAGTTGTTGGCCGAGACGCGTGAGATGTGCCTGGGCGCTTTTGCGCATCAGGATCTGCCGTTTGAAAAGTTAGTTGAAGAATTGCAGCCTGAAAGAGATCTGAGTCGTGCGCCGCTGTTTCAAGTGAAGCTGGTGCTTCAGAATGCTCCTCTCGGCACGTTGCGTCTACCAAAGCTCGATCTGAAACTGCTCGAAGGACAGACCGGCCAGGCGAAGTTTGACCTGACGTTGATGCTTGCAGAAGGACCGGATGGTCTTAGAGGCATGCTCGAATACAACACCGACATCTTCGAGCAGGCTACAATCGAGCGTCTGCTCGCACACTTCAGGCAATTGCTCAATACAATCGTCGCGGATCCGAAAGAGCAACTTGGCCTGTTAAATCTATTCGATGCAAAGCAGCGCGAAGAGATTCTGTTCGATTGGAACCAGACGATTACTGAGTTTCCATTTCAACTCAGTCCGGGTCAGCTCTTCGAGGAACAAGTATTACGTGCACCGGCAGCACGAGCATTGCTGAAAGGCGACGAGACAATCACTTATGCTGAGCTGAATGAGCGCGCCAATCAGCTTGCACGTTACCTGCGTGACGAGGGCATTGGACCGGAAGTCGTCGTTGCGGTTTACCTGCCGCGTTCAGTCGATTTAATCGTAACGTTGTTAGCAGTGCTCAAGGCGGGTGGCGCGTATCTGCCACTGGATGTCGAGTGGCCGGCCGCGCGAATCTCATGGGTGCTGGAAGATGCTTCCGCGGCAGTGCTGATTACTAATGAGAGTTTAGAGCAACGCTTGCCGGCGCACTGGGCGCAGGTGGTGCTGGTTGATGTGGATGCCGAACAGTTTGCACAGAACGACAGCGAAAACTTACCGGCGACAGGTGATCCCGATAATCTCGCGTACATCATCTACACCTCCGGTTCCACCGGAAAACCCAAAGGCGTAATGATCTCGCGTCGCGGGCTCGTCAATTATCTTTCCTGGTCTCGAACCGCTTACCCATTCTCGGCGGGCAGCGCTGCTCCGATGCATTCGCCGCTCAGCTTTGATCTGACTGTCACGACACTGTATGGACCACTCCTCGCCGGCGGCAGTGTCGAGTTGCTGGAAGAGGGTGACGAAGTGGAATCACTGCGTGCCGCCTGGCAGCGCGACCAGAGCTACGACGTCGTGAAGCTGACGCCCGCGCACTTGCAGGTCCTCAGTTTGCTTCAGGCAGAGAAACAAGCAAACAACAGCGTGAAGGCACTGGTTGTCGGCGGTGAGCAGTTGCTGTCGGAGACAGTGCAAAGATGGCGCGAGTTTGATAAGTCGGTCGAGATTATCAACGAGTATGGCCCAACAGAGACTGTGGTTGGCTGCTGCGTTTACCGGAGTAATGGCTCAGTTCCCGACTACGGTGCGATTCCTATCGGCAAACCGATCGCAAACATGCAGATATATGTGCTCGACAACAGCCTCGAACCGGTTGCGGTTGGTGTCTATGGCGAGATTTACATCGGCGGCGAAGGCCTGGCGAGAGGCTACATTGGGCGTCCTGATCTGACTGCCGAGAAATTCGTGCCGCATCCACACAGCCATACGCGGGGCGCACGGCTTTACCGAACGGGAGATCTCGGCAGGTATCGCGCGGATGGAAACTTCGAATTTGTTGGGCGAGTAGACCGTCAGGTGAAAGTGCGAGGCTATCGAATTGAGTTAGGCGAAATCGAAGCTGAGCTGGGCAGGCATCCCGCCGTCAGTGAATGTGTTGTCGAGGTGCGCACGGGAGCGCAAGGCGACCAACGATTGGTTGCATACGTCATCGCGGCAGCAGACGCGCGTTTCAGCGATACCGAGCTGCGTGAATACCTGCATGAGCGACTTCCCGAATACATGTTGCCGGGTGTCTTTGTTCAGCTCGATGCATTTCCGCTGACAGCTCACGGCAAAGTCGATCGCAACGCATTGCCGGCGCCGGAGCATGAGCGAAGTGTCTTTGGCGAGTTGGTGCGTCCACGAACGGCGATAGAAGAGATCGTGGCTGGAGTCTGGACCGAAGTACTCGGTCTCGACGAGATCAGTACGCAGGACAACTTCTTCGAGTTGGGAGGTCATTCATTACTCGCAACGCAAGTCGTCTCACGTCTCGGTGCGGCTTTCAACTTTGAGCTTCCGTTGCGCGTGTTGTTCGAGCACCCAACGATCGCGTCACTGTCGCGAGCGCTGATGCAAATGCGCGAGGATAGTGCGTCGTTACCGCCGGCGATCAAACCAATCAATCGCGAGCAGCCATTGCCATTATCGTTTGCGCAACAACGACTGTGGTTTCTCGATCAGGTTGATCCGGGATTCACGGCCTATCACATTCCGATTGCCACGCGACTCGAAGGACCGTTGGACCTCGCTGCGCTGCGCAGTGCGCTCACTGAGATAACGCGACGTCACGAAGTGCTGCGCACCACTTTTGATTACGTTGACGGGACTCCGGTGCAGGTGATTAATCCGGCGCAGGAGATGCCGCTGCCGGTAACGGACCTGAGCACGTTGGCCGAGTCTGAGCGCGAGACGGAAGTGCGGCGACTCGTCAACGCGGAAGCGCGAGAACCTTTCATCCTCAGCAAGGGACCTTTGCTGCGCTTGCAACTCATTCGACTGAGCGACACGGAGCACCTTCTTTTATGCACCATGCATCACATCATCAGCGATGAGTGGTCAATGGGCGTGCTGATTCGCGAGGTGGTGGCGCTTTACCAGGCAGCCATGAGTGGAGAACCATCACCATTGCCTGAGTTGTCAATTCAATATGGCGACTTCGCTGTGTGGCAGAGAGAGTGGCTTCAGGGAGATGTGCTTGAGCAGCAGGTAGCTTACTGGAGCGAACAACTCTCCGGTGTTCCCACGCTTTCAACTGTACCCACTGACAAGCCACGTCCGGCAGTACAGAGTTATCACGGCGCGACTCTGCCGTGGACACTGGACACAGAGTTGAGTGAACAACTCAGAAGACTTTCCCGAAGCGAAGGTGCGACGTTGTTCATGACGATGCTGGCGGCATTGTCAGTTTTACTCTCGCGACATAATGGCGAGCGTGACGTTGTGATCGGCGCACCGATAGCCGGAAGGTCGCAACTGGAGACGGAAAGCCTCATCGGCTTTTTCGTAAACACGCTCGTGCTGCGGGTCGACTTGTCGGGTGAGCCGAGTTTCTCGGAACTGCTAAAACGCGTGCGCGAGACCACGCTCGGCGCTTATACACATCAGGAAATTCCGTTTGAAAAGTTAGTAGAGGAATTACAACCGGAGCGTAGTCTGGGTTACACACCGCTGTTTCAGGTAATGCTCGACATGCGCACGACGGATGACAAACTTCCGGAGCTGCCGGGTTTGACGTTGAAGAGTTTGAGTGCTGAAGCAGACACGGCGAAGTTTGATCTCGAGCTTTCGGTAACGGACGACGGCAAAGGCGCATTGATGGGAACAATCGCTTACAGCACTGCCTTATACCATGCCGAAACGATCGAAAGTCTGATAGCGCGCTGGCAACAGTTGCTGGCTTCCGTCGTTGCCGATCCGCAACAGCCTATGCTTGATTTGTCGTTGTTGAATGACAATGAGCGTGCTCAACTCGACGCCTGGAATCGCACGGCCGCGGACTATCCGGCGGAGCATTGCTTCCACGAGCTATTCGTGCATCAGGTGGAGCGAACGCCTTACGCAACCGCCGCTGTGTTTGAAAGTCAGCGCCTCACTTACAAGGAATTAAATGCTCGCTCGAACAAAGTGGCGTGGGCGCTCATCGATGAGAAGAGCGGTCAGGTATCACTGGTTGCATTGCTGATGGAACGTTCACCTGACTTTCTCGCCGCAATGCTTGGCGTGTTCAAATCCGGTAATGCTTACCTGCCGCTGGATCCACTGCATCCGGTGCGGCGAGTGCAGCAAGTGCTTGAGCAGAGTCGTCCCCGCGTTTTGCTGGCTGATAAGAAATTCGAGCTGGTGCTGCTACAGGCAATGAATGATTGGACCGATGGTGCGCCGCCGAAAGTAATGTTCGTCGAAGACCTGCTGCAAAAGGATCTTCCCACAAGCAATCCACCGGTTGTCGTTACGCCGGGAAATCTCGCTTACGTCATCTACACTTCCGGCTCGACCGGACAACCTAAGGGCGCAATGGTTGAGCATCAGGGAATGCTTAATCATTTGTATGCCAAGGTTGACGAGTTAACGCTGACTGAGGCCGACATAGTCGCGCAAACTGCGTCGCAGTCTTTCGACATTTCGATCTGGCAGTTTCTGGCACCACTTCTCACCGGCGGGTGCACACATATCGTCGCCAGTCAAGTCAGTCACGATCCGATGCGGTTGTTGGATGAGATTGTTCGCGGCGAGGTTTCGATTCTGGAGCTGGTGCCGTCGATGTTACGAGCGACACTCGAGAACATGGCAATACTTGGAATAGAAGGTCGCGAGCTGCCGTCTCTGAGGTGTTTGCTTCTTACCGGTGAGGCTCTGCCACCTGATCTGTGTCGCGAATGGCTCGTCCATTATCCGCACATTCCGTTGCTGAATGCTTACGGACCAACGGAATGTTCCGACGACGTCACGCACCATCGCATCATGCTGCCTCCAGGTGAGGATGAATCCGTGGTACCGATCGGTCGTCCAATCGGGAATATGCGCGCTTACATTCTCGACGAGAAATGGCTCCCCATTCCGATTGGTGTGAAAGGCGAGTTGTATGTTGGCGGCGCAGGTGTCGGACGCGGTTATCTGAACGACGCACGGCAGACGGCTGAGGCGTTCATTCCGGATCCATTTGCTACGGACGGCGGCGCTCGCTTGTATCGAACCGGAGATCTGGCGCGTTATCGATCGGACGGAGTGATCGAGTATCTCGGGCGAATGGATGATCAGGTTAAGGTGCGAGGTTTCCGCATCGAGTTAGCCGAGATCGAAGCCGCGCTGAATCTGCACCCGCACATCAGAGAAAGCGTGGTTGTTGCCGTCACTAACGGCTCGGCGGATAATCACCTTGTTGCATATTTTGTAGCGCAATCCGATCAGGCGATTGAGCCCGGTGCGCCGCAGGACTTCCTGCGGGAGCGGCTGCCTGAGTACATGATTCCCTCGGCCTTCATTCGGATGGATCAAATGCCACTCACGCCGAATGGGAAGATTGATCGGCGGGCGCTGCCAGTGCCTGCACCCGAGTTGCTCGAACGGCAATCAGTTTTCGTTGCACCTGAAACCGAAACTGAAGCAGCGCAAGCCGCGCTTTGGGCTGAAATCCTCAAGGTCGACAAAGTCGGTGTCGAGGACAACTTCTTTGATCTTGGTGGTCATTCACTTGGAGCGACTCAGTTGCTCACCAGGATTACTGCCGGCTTCGGCGTCGAGCTCACGCTGGCGGAGTTCTTTGCTACGCCGACGGTGAGGGCTGTTTCGCAGAAGATCGAGACGGCGCTTGTGCAACAGACGAGTGCTGCAGAGCTGGAAGAAATGTTGAGTGCATTGGAACAAATGGGTGATGCCGAAGTGCAGAGCCTGATGGCGCGAGATTCGCATTAGCCACAAAAAGGCACAAATTCTCTTCTGAGGCTTGTGCTTTTTTGCGGCAATCAGTTCCTGTTAAATATCAGAAAACAAGCGGCCTTGATGCTCATTGCATCAGGCCGCTTTTGTTTTGAGCAAGCAGTGATCGACGTGACAATAAAATTGCGACCAACTCCTACTACTCGGCACGCATCAATTTATGTGTTGCGACCTCCCAAGCTTCGCAACGTTGGCAATGCCCTAGTGGGGCATTTCGCCCTTGACAGGTTCGCGTTGCGAATCTAGTATTAGCCCTGCCGCAATACGATTGGATGAGAGCTTACTCCACTCATCCTGTTTTAAGAACCTGCCCAGACGTTCAAAAGGATCCGCCCAGCAATCAGGAAGGAATTCGTGCGCCGGTAGGGTTGTCTGAGAATAACGATTGTAGTAACTGTTTTGGGTGAAGCGATCGGTCAATTCAAAAGAAATCATCTATAAGTAATTTGAATTAGTGATCTTGGATTTATGTTGCATAGCGAATGCAAAAATGTTTTCATATCAACACAACGCCAATACTGCTTGAAATTAGAAATGATCGGTCTTGACACTGAAAATTTAAAGTGTAAGCTGACCAAACCGCTTGACTACTGCGCGTTAACTAATGACACTGGGTCCACGAAGAGTTTGATTCCTAATCATCCACTTCAAATATGTTTCAAAGAGAGGTAAGCCGTTCGTAACAGCAGTCGTCGTAAATAGGAAACCCCACGTTACCTGCAAGTAGCGTGGGGTCCGCTGACTAAACAACCCTTGCCGTGTTGGGCAAAGATCGCCTGTCACACGAAACGCATCTTAGCGCAAACGCGGTAAAGGCTCAACTGATTTATGGAGATTTACCTGAAATGCGCAATCCCCACACAGCTCATTTAACCCTCGACCCACCATCATTTTCGATCGTTCTAGTGGAAAAGCCCTTCCTGTGTAGATCAGGCATTCGCTTGTCTTATCCAATCCACTGAACTGACTTCAACACGAAATGATTCCGTTCACTCGGGTCGTAGCATCGTGCCCGAGCGAACCGGTGCGGCACGGGAGACATTATGAGCAGCAACATAAGCACACTACCGAAATCACAGTGGTACGCAATTCGTACTCATTTGAATCAAGAGAACCGGGCTGAAGCAAATCTGAGAGCCTGGAATGTCGAGGTCTTCTATCCGAGGATCAAAGAACAGCGTCGCAATCAGTTTACCGGCGCACTCACATCTCTGACGAAACCATTCTTTTCTCGCTACTTGTTTGCTCACTTTAACGCGGACAAAGCACTGCATAAAATTTGGTTTACGAGAGGTGTTCAAAGCGTAGTCAGCTTCGGCGGGACTCCAAGTCCGGTCGAAGATGATATTATCGAATTCTTTCGCGCGCGCGTTGACAAGGATGGCTTTGTACAACTGGGAGAAGATTTTAATCCCGGCGATATGGTCATTATGAAGGGCGGCGTGTTTGATAATCTTGTCGGTATTTTCGAGCGCCAGATGAACGACTCAGAACGAGTCATGATCCTGTTGCAGACAATCAACTATCAGGGTCACGTCATCGTCGATCGAAGGTCGCTCCGAAAAGTAGCGCACTGAGTAATCACACATAAACTCATCGAAAGGAAAGAAAAACAGCAATGAGCAGAGATGAAACTGAAGACAACACCATCTACAAGGTTGTCATGAACCACGAGGAGCAATACTCGATCTGGCCGGCTGATAGAGAGAACGCACTCGGCTGGCGAGATGCGGGCAAGACCGGTCCGAAAGCGGAGTGTCTGGCATACATCAAGGAAGTGTGGACTGACATGCGGCCGCTGAGTTTGAGAAAGAAGATGGAGCAGCAGGCCTCGCACTGAAAGCGTCTCGTTTCTGTGTCTCTGTGTCTCGGTGGTTGTAATTCCTTAACCACAGAGGCACGGAGGCACGGAGAAACCACGCGCACCTATCTGGATATTCCCGGATCCTGTCTGGAAATTGGCGTCCACCTTTCTAGGATCTCTCAGCCACCATATAGTAACTGTGACAACCCACATAGTAATTCAGGTTTTCCGGGAAGCAAATTCACGGTTCCGGGAAGCAGTCTCGTAAACCCCTGAAAGGTGTTGGTCAACTTCGACACAGGAACTGACGGTTTCTGTATAGGAACCGGCGCTTTCCAGTAAGGAAATGGCACTTTTCCAACAAGGAGATGGCACTTTCCAATAAGGAGATGGGAGAAGCACGCAGGGAATGCGCCCTTCTCCCTTTATATTTGGACTTCAGACTTGGGTTGCACAGAGAAGAAGTCCTGTTTCAGGCACTTGAGGTTCTTTGCTCCGGAGGAGCAATATGTTTATAGCTCTCCGTTAGTTACTGATTCCGCTCCACTAGGAGCGGCATGTAACTGAAAACAAAGCGTATGGCGCTCCGCTGGAGCGCGCGGCTATTTTTAAAAACATGAGGCTATAAACATCGTGCTCCTCTGGAGCACCTTGCTAAGAAATCAAGCCCAATCAGACTTTTCGTGTAAAGCCCAATCAGACTCTCAGACTAGAAGTTGAAGCGTAAGACAAACTGGAGCAGTCTGCCACCGGGATCCGTCGTGGTGGACGTATCCTGATAAGCGACTGTCGTTTGTCCGAAAGTTGGCGAGGCGTAGGTACCTGCCAGGCTAACCGTATCGGCTGCGAAGCTTCCAACCTTGAAGTTCTGGTTGTTGATTACGTTCAATGCCTCCACGCGGAACTCGAGATTAGTGTTTTCCGAGAAGAAGATTCTTTTTACCAGGCTCGCATCGATCCTGGTGAACCGCGGCCCATAGACTACTAGGTTTGTAATGCCGCATTCTCCGTTGAACCTTGCCTGGCAATTGCCAAAGCCGGCTGGCGCGATGAACGGCTTACTCAAATCTGGCGGCGTACCTGCGTAACCTGTCGCCGAAGTCGGGCTGATGCTAAACGCCCGGATCGTGTTAGTGATTACCTCATCAGGCAGCCAGGTGACCGTGGTCGGATTCTTGCGAATCTCAATCATCTTCTCCAGGTCACCACGCGTCATGTTTACCAGTGATACGGTGCCGAAGTTGATTGGAGAGCCGCTTTGAACGCGGAACGTGCCGTTAATGCCCCATCCTCCTACCAGCCAGTTCGTCTTCGTGCCGATATCACTGCCCCATCGTTGACCTCTGCCAAAGGGCAATTCATAAATGAAGTCGCCCTTGAAGGCATGGCGGATGTCGAAAGGTGAGAGTCCGTAATTCAGTCGCGGGTTGCGGATGCTCGTGAAGTTGGACTGCGCTATTGAGCTGCTCGCAAACGCGTCGCTCATCGAGTGCGAGAAGGTGTAGTTTGCCTGTATCAGCAAGCCGGCCGACATTCTGCGACGAAGTTCAACTTGCAGCGCGTCATAGGTTGAGGAGGCGCTGTTATCAATTAGGAACGCACCGGCAGGAAGGTCGGGGTTGATGACGAAGAAGTTGCGCGCCAGTCCGACTGCGACTGCGTTCGCGCGCAATCCCGCATTACCGGAAAGAACGCCAGCAGCTCCCGTTACATTCGCTGCAATTGGAACGAGGTTATTGGTTATTGCAGTCGATCTCCAGTTGGCGCCGGAATAGGCAGCGGGGCTATTAATGTTCGTGCTGGCATTCAGGTACGCGAGGAAGATCGGCAGAGGCGAAGTGCCGGTACCGTTTCCAAAATACGCGAAGCTGCCGCTCCGAGCGGCAATGCCGCTGGCGTTGTTCGCCAGGAGATTTGCCTGCGCCAGTTTAAACTCAGCCGCGAAACCGTTCTCGATCGTATTGACCTCATTAATAGCCCACAAACGGGTAAGCTTCTTCGCACGGTTACCAACGTAGCGGACTTCAAGCACGGTGTCTTTCATGATTTCCCGTTGGATTCCGAAGGTCCACGACTGGACGTAACCAATCCGCAGGTTCGGGCTGAATGCGACTGCTTGATCGTTGACACCTGGCGTGAACGGGAATGTCGGTGCGTTGATGGTAGGTATTGGGACCGAACCTGGCGTTCTGAACAGGCTTCCGAGGGGCAGCGTACCGTTGGCGGTACTGACTTGCACGCTGAACGACTGACCGGGATTTGTGCCCAACCCGGTCGAGCCGACGTTGGTGCCATCCTGGTTATAAGCGATGGAGTAACCGGCGCGGATTACGCTCTGACCACTATCGCCGAAGATGCGGTGCAGGAAACCGCTCCTGAAGTTGGGACTGTAGGCGATGCCAAAGTTTGGCGCGAAGTTATTCTTATCCGTGTTGTAGGCGTTGGAGCCCGGCTCCAGCCTTCGCATCTGAGTTCTGGGGTTAGTGCAACCATCCGGGTGAAAGAAGTTGAATGCTCCGGAGCATCCGAAAACATTTTCAAAGCTCAAGGGAACCGTATACGCGTTGTTCTTGGCGAAATAGGGACCCTGCAGCTCGTAACGCAATCCGAAGTTCAAGGTGACGTTAGGACGGATGCGCCATTGATCCTGACCAAAGAGGGCCCACGAGTTCTGCCCCGCACGTTCGGTAGCATTTCCGTTCAAAGTGTAATTGAGCTTCTCATCGGCAACTGCGGTACCACCGACGGCAGTCATTCGGCCCACGAGTGTTGCATAGATACCTCTTGCATTGCCGAGTTGCGTTGAGTTTGCGCCGGGGAAGTTCGTGGCGTTGAACATCGCGTTCACTGGATCTCCGCCCTGGCTGGTCTGGTCGATTCCGAAAGTAATGCCTCTAACGATGCCTCCATTGGGAAACAGGCTGTACAGGCTGGTCCTGGTGTAGTTTCCACCAAAGCTCCAGGTGTGTGTGCCCTTGACCCAATTCAGGGTATCGCTGAATGTTTGCACCGGACCATTGCGTCTCTGCGGAGCGGTCACGGACGTAGCGGACGAAACACCGCCGGCGTTGATACCCAGGTTGAAACCGCCCTGGTTCTCAAACTGCGCCAGACTGGTTTCCGGGAAAAAGACGACTGTTCCACCCACAAGAGCGAAACGCGCCTCATTGCTGATGGAGCTTCCGAATTTGGAAATCAGGGCAGTCGAGTTTGAGAATCGATTTGAGCTCTGGCTACCGAAATTCGGGAAACCGGGAAAGCGCGGATCGGCGTTGTTCAGGAAGTCGATCTCTGACAGGTTTTGCTGATAGTTCCAGACGTTGGTCAGTTGGTGACTCTTAGTGATGTTCCAGCTCAGATTAACTGTCGGGAAGCGTCGTGTCTGTCCGCCCTTGTTAATGAAGCTGAATTGCAGG
>Ga0126376_10002246_pt1 | contig 10894 bp, 7 predicted proteins | sample PanSoiMetPlot_15_FD_92760 | JGI IMG/M metagenome (GOLD analysis project Ga0126376, IMG submission 92760) | Tropical forest soil microbial communities from Panama - MetaG Plot_15 | ecosystem: Environmental > Terrestrial > Soil > Tropical forest > Bulk soil | place: Panama | collected 2016-02-17 | reverse complement strand
TGATCGATTCAAGTTTCACCAGATCGAAGATCGGACCAGCTACGCCGCAGTCACTTAAACTGAGCGCCGAGGAAGCAGATTCCTCGAACGCCATTTCAGCGAATCTGCTGTTGGCAAGACCTCTCAGATAATGTAGCACCGCGCCCGCTGGATAACCGGATGTCATGTAAAACGCGACGTCAGCCTCGTTATCTTTTCGCTTGCTCAGCTTCCGCCGGCTCGCTCCGTCGAATTTCATCAGCGGAGCGATATGAGCATACGGTATTGGTTTGAAACCAAGTGCATTGAATAGTTGCAAATGCACCGGAACTGAAGAGATCCACTCTTCACCTCGAAGTACCACCGTGACTCTCATCAACGTGTCGTCAACCACGTGAGCAAAGTGGTAAGTAGGAAGCCGCGGCGATTGATCGCTACTCTTCAACAAAACGATGTCATGCACATTGTCCTGATGCTCGATTCGACCCCGGATCAGATCGAGGAACTCGACGCGCCTGGGTGGATCCTGGGTTGGGCCGCCGGGCGCACGAAACCGAATCGTATAAGGCTTACCGGCCTGAAGACGGCTCATTACTTCAGTCTGCGAAAGATTTCGGCAACGCGCCCATGAACCGTAATAGCCGGTCTGGAGCTTTGCCGCATTTTGTTCTTCCGTCATCTGGACCAACTCTTCACGGGTGCAAAAACATAGATAGGCACGGTCGGTCCGCAGCAACTCTCGCGCGTAGGTGTGGTAGATCGGTTCTCGCTTTGATTGTTCGTACGGTCCCCACTTTGAATTCGAGTCGTTCTCGTCTGACTCGATGTCGAAGTATTTGAATGCTCGTGCAAACTGTTCACGCGAACCCGGGACTTCGCGGGCCTGGTCAGTGTCCTCGATGCGAATAAAGTAAGAACCCGCGGAATGGACTGCGAGGTTCTTGCCAAGATTGGCGACGTAAACCCCGCCCGTGTGCAAAAAACCTGTTGGGCTTGGACCAAAACGCGTCACGATTGCGCCGGCCGGAAGATCGCGCGAAGGATACAAAGACTCCCAATGCGCGGGCTCTGGCAGCTCAGCGTCAAATAACCTATTAATGGCCTCAGAAGTAAGCATATATATTGAGAGATTTAATCGGTCCAAACAAAGCGGGATGTTTCGCGGTCCTTCCGCACGCGATCTATGGGAAAGGCTTGATTGTGCATTACGACATAAATACCCGGATCAAGTATCCGCACAGCAAAGAGACTCTCCGTGAGGTTCTGCAAGCCATCGCTTCCTTCAAACCCAAGTGGAGTCATCGCACCTGTTAGCACAATCGGGATCTTCAGGTCAGGTAGAGCTTGCTTCAAATAACGACCCGTCTGGACCATTGTATCCGTACCGTGGACGATTACGACCGGTGAGGGCTCGCCTAACATCTGTTTGATGAGACCAAGGATTGCGCTGCGGTCAGCTTCAGTCATTTCCAAACTGTCTTTATTCATCAGCGGCGTCACGCGGACATCGCAATCGGGAAGGCGCAACCGACCCAGGTATCGATCGATTTTGCTGTCCAGGTTTTCTACCGTGCTGGTCTGCTCCGAATAAACTTTTTCAATTGTGCCGCCCGTAGTGATCACGTTGACCTTCAGCATCTCCGAATTCCTTCCTGGCGCATTTGAAGTTAGGTTGGCTCATCATCATCTTAACAAATCATCAGTATCCAATCTTCTTGCGAATCATCAAATTCCGCGTTCCAGGATCCGCGCCTGAACAACATGCCGATTGCGAGCAACGATATGGATCTTCGTCGGCACAAACGGCCACACTGCGTTTTCGTTGAGCGAGACCTAAGGTTGGGTCGTTGGACTTGGAGAGGATTGAGCCCGAGGACTTGAGTTGGACAAATGAACAACTGTAGGTTTCGGGCCGGCTGGACTCGGCGCGGTTTGCGCGTTCTTACTGGTCAATTCTTTTGGCGTTGATGTTCGTTTCTTTTCAACTGGATTAGGCTGTGTCGATTTCGATTAATCAGCGACTGCTTATCTTGAGATTTGAAAAGTAGCCTTCAGTGCCAGGCCCGACCCACAGTGCGACGCCTCCGGCTCGAGGATCGAGTTTGAGATCATTAACGATCAGGCAGGGCTGCTCCGCTCCGTGAACGTAGAGCCGCGCTTTGTGGCCTTCAACCTCGATCTTGTACCTGGTCCAAACGCCAGGCTGCAAATCGACATACGACTCGTACTTTTCGGGAGCCTCCTGTCGCGATCGGGCGAAGTCAAAATCCGGATACGAACTGTATTGCGTGGAGTGATTACGCCTTACCTGATCATCGGCCCGACCGTTGGTAGGTCTGAGGTAAATGTACTCGTAGCGTCCGTCGCCCTGGATCCGAAAAGCGATGCCGATAAAGCCGCGCGCCGATGAAGCAGCACCAGGTGCTGGCTGGCCGGCCAAATCGACTTCAATCACGCCATCAAGAAAGGAAGCGTCCTTGACCAGCGCGTAAGATGTGCCGTTCGCAGCTTCGGGATTAGCTGTTACTTTGATCGAACTCCGGCCTTTATAGTTAGTCTGCGCGATCGAAACGTTCTTCGCGACGAGTCGATCCATGCTTTGGGCCGCAAGTGAAACAGCAACGAGCACGAATAAAGCGGTTGCCAACGCAAATTGTTGAGCTGATTTGCTCAAATTCAAGACTGCTTCAGCCTTCATCAAAGTTCTCCCTTAAATGAGACCTTAACTCAACCAACGCCTCGCGCGATAGCCCATGCGGCGAACGTTGACTTCAGTCGTTATCGCAGGTAACGAGATGCCGTTACGCTTGTGAAACGATCTTGGGATTTGAGTGCGGACACAGCTTTGGCTTTCCGTACAAAGTAAGTGCTACTGACGCTCCGCGTAAGTCATGAAAGAGAGAGCGAAGTGGAATGAAGTGTGGCCCAATTGCAGTTCTATTCGCGGCCCTTTTTCTGGTTCCGTTCCGGCGCTGCCGCCGCGAGCGGCTGTGAATCCGGGCGTGGCGCGAATGTCGCCGTAACCGCAGTTCTTCGGACCCAATAGACGTCCCGTTTCAGATCAGAGTGGTCTGACCCGACTGAGGTATCAAGCAGGCGCGGTGACATGAAATCAACATGCGGCTCGAAATCCAAACGGCTTTGCTCAGCGCGCTGAACCCGCCCGCCCTGAACCACTACCTGAAAAGACTTTATTGGCTCACCATTGGCCTCAATTATCACCATATAGTCACCATCGCGCTTGGCCAGGTCAGCCAGAGTGAGCGGCTTCGGGCCGTTCCTGGTGATTTGAATCAGCTCGCTGGTGAAGAATTGCCAGTCATCATTGTTAAGCGACACGCGGTCGCGGCTGCGACCTATTTCCCGGTTGTCCTTCAACAGGTGTATGGCGACCAGCGGATTGGTCATTCCTATAGGAAGCTCACGGAGACTCATCCACCAGTTGAAGTCGAGATTTGCGGTAGCAAAATTAAGGGGAATAGAAAAGTAAGCCAGGTCTCTCCACGGTCCTTCCCGAAGAAACTTCTTTGGCGGATCAAAAGCGTCGGCGTTCGGCTCGACTTTCAAGGTGAAAGGCAATCTGGTGACGACGTCATCGCCGATCGTAATGGTCAAAACGAAGTCGCCCGACTGCCGCAGCTTAATTCCTTTCGGTTCGTCATCGGAGACCAGATTAGCGAAGATTGGAGAGGTCGAACGTGACTCGAACCGCAGAGGAATGCTGAAGACCTGCTCTCCCGAAGATCTGTTGACAGTAAGGATCGCGACTTTGTCACCTGCCGGAGGAAACACAAGCTGTAACCCTTCGACCAGAAACTCCCCGTCTGCTTCAGAGAAGCGCATGTTTAGCAAAGAGTGGTATTCAGCCGCCGGTCTGGCCAACTGTCCGAACGTCAGGGAAGACATCACGGGAAGGAATATCAGAGCGGCGAGCCAAAGAATTCGAGATTTACAGGACATGTTACCAATAGTTAAAGGTGCATATCCTTATCATTTCCAGGTCGAAGGGCCTGATCGGGTCAGCAACCGCGAGGCGAGACGGCAAAGCCTGATCAAGCCCGCTCATTTCATGGCCGCTCTTTTTGTTCAGAGTTCGACCTTACGTCTTCGTTGGGTGATGGTCTACCAGCTGATTCGGTTAACAGATTCGTCGAATTCTTAGTCACTAATGCGGCAATTAAAATGTGAAATCACGCGTAAGTTTGAATTGCAAGCTGTAAGATGGACGGTCGAGTCCTGCTCCCGTGGCCTGATTGTAGATAATGAAAAAGTCGCTGTTGGGCCGGTAGATGTAGCGCAGCTTTACGTTGATGAGTGACAGTCGGGCGGCTGAGTTTAATTGCACAAATGCCGACGTAAGCAGCTTGCGCGAAAAGTTGTAGTTGAATCTGCCCGTGAAAAGACTCGTGTTGAAGTCCCCCTCCTTCAAATGCACCTTGTTATAACTCTCTCCAAAGTCGAAGAACAGATGCGCGTTCGGTCGCCACTGGATTCCGCCTGAGGTTTCATAACGCGTGCCGGTATAAAACTTCCCCCACTTCTCTCGCCCGGTGAAAATGACTTTCTTGCTGAGATCGCTCGTGAATACCAGGATAGGGCGGTTGAATTGATATGTGCCTACGGGAATTTTGATTCCGGGCCGAATCTCAAAGGGTTCGGTGAGAACATCATTCACCGCCTCAATGGGCCGGAAGAAAAGCTCTGCAGAGCTCTTGAGGATCGTGTCCCATGAGAGTTCGGTTTGCCGGGTCGCCAGCTTGTTGTGCCGATCGGTGTAGTATTCAATCTGCGTCTCAAACTCCATCTGTTGCACATGAGGAATGAACTTTGGCCGCGGCTTGTAAGCGAACTGTCCAAAGTACTGATGAATGGCATTGCGTTCGATGAACCCGACTTCAGGATTAAAATTTGAACCCACGTCTTCATAGACAGTGATGAAGCGATAAAGATCATTCTCAAAGATCGATTGCAGCCGGGAGGATCCGTAGCTCGAGTGGACGCCCGGCGTAATTGAACCCATCCAAAAAGCAGTCACCTTGTAATGATCGGTTAGATTGAATTCTGAATCGACGCCGGCCACTCGATTGTAGGTGTTGCCGTCCGGCGAGGTTGCACCCTGACGATTGACGAATATGCCCCCTATGTACGATCGCTTCAGAACGTCGCGTTTGACCCGCAGCACTGTGAATTGAGCACGTGGAATTCCCAGATCTCTTGAAGCCTCGCCGAGTTTGCGTGTCTGCAGCTGCAAGAAGCCGACGTTGTAATGACCGATTTTGCCAGTGAGTTTCACGCCGTAGTCAATTGGCACTGGCGCGCCGTCATCAGTTAGGCCGATTCGGCGCGTGAAGAAAGCTTGATTCTCTTCTTCGCGGCCAAACAGAAAAATGCCGGAATTCTCCAGAAAGAAATCCCGCTTTTCGGGGAAGAACACTGAAAAGCGAGTCAGGTTTATGACCTGATTGTCGACTTCTACCTGACCAAAGTCGGGATTAACTGTAAATTCGGCAGTTAGCGAGGGTGTGATTCCGATTTTCGCTACTTCCAATCCCACTTTGCCATTCACGCCGGCGTCGAAACCACGCGTGCCGACAAGCGGTACGTCTTGTCGCCAGCCGCCAGTTGCGTAAGGTTTGATCTCATAGAGACGGCGACGTTTGATTTCTCCAACGCCCGCTAGCTCGCCGGCTTGAGACACGCGCTCGAGCCCATAGGACCGCTGCCAACTACTCCAAAGATTCTCTTCGTTCTTGCGACGGATGACGCGCGACACATTAAAACCCCAGGTATCGATTCCTTCGGTAAAGCGAAGCGTGGTCAAGGGGATCTCAATCTCAACTACGTAACCCCGTGCATCTATTCGGCCCACTGAAATCCATGAACCGTCCCAGGAGAGATTGATGTCCTTGCCTTCGTCGGTAATCAGAGCGTCCTGCTGAGTGCCCAGCGGATTGACCGCGAAGCGAAAAGCGTTACGCTGATCGTGATAAGTATCAAGAATGATCTCGACGCGATCATCGGTATCGAAAGTAGAATCGCGCACCAGATCACGCGCGTTAATCTTGCTCGGTTCAGAATCAAACGCGCGAATACCGATGTATATGTTCTTGCTGTCGTAGAGCACGCGCACTTCGGTTCGCTCTGATGCCGGTGCGCCTTCGGTTGGGCTTTCCTGACGAAAGTCAGTGGCGGCTTCGGCCTGGGACCACGCAGGCTCGTCCAAGCGACCGTCGATCTTTATTGGATCAGAAATTCGAATGGAGTGAATTCGATGCGCCTCGCTTTTCGACGAGCCCAATTGAGGTTTATTGGATGTAGAAGTCTGTTGAGCCTGGATGATGATGGCGAAAAGTAAAAGACTGAACGCAAGCAAGAGCGCCCGGAAGCGTTTCAATCCATCATCGAAACGCTTCGATGTTTTGCTCATAATTGCTTGTCGGTAGGTACGGTGATGCGCAGCGCGGCTTTGCCGCCGACATTTTGTAACGGCCAATACACACGGTGGGTGCGTGAATCGACTGCGACCGTGTGGGCGTTGGCGGCAAAGAAGCCTCTAAAAACTTCTTTCAGTCCGCGATCCTGTTCGTCAAAGATGGTGATATTGCCGCTTTCGGCTGAGACGTAGAGTCGATGAAGTCCAGTGTCAAACGCGAGCACATCAGGATCAGCACCGACTGTTAATGTCGCAGTAGCTTTCTTTGTTTGCAGGTCGAAGACGACGAGTCTTGAGTTTTCTTCGCATGCGGCGAATGCCAGACGGTTCTCGGAATCGATTAGCAATCCGTGACTGCCTTTACATCCGGTGAGGGGATAGCGTGCAGCGACCTGATCAGTTGCCGGATCGATCTCAGCCAGTTCTTCTCGTGCATCGACGGTGACGAAGATGCGATCGCTTGCTGAATCGTATTGACTGTTGCCCGCGCCGCCGCCGAGCGGAATTGTCGTCAGGCGTTGATTCGTCTTGGCATCAATGACTGTATCGGCATGACCGCGGAGGTCTGAAACGTAAATCTTGTTCTCTTTGCTCGCGTAGGCGATGCCGTCCGGGTAATCACCAGCGGGAGCCCGCGCCACGATCGCAAGGCTCTGATCATCAATCACCGCTAGTTCATTGGTGCCGGTCGCTGAAGCATAGACGCGATGCAATTCAGGAACTGCAAGCACGCCATGCACGCGCTTCAAATCCTTCACATCACCGACCACGGTTTGTTTGTTCACGTCGAAGACCGTCATCAAGTCTGAGCCGAGATGGGCGATGTAAAGTCGGCCACTGGCGGAGTCTAGACTCTGGTAATCCAGACGAGTAGTACCGCCACTCAAAGGAATATCAGCTACGACCTTCAGCGGTAGTGTGTCCGAAGGCGAAGTTTTGCCTTCGACGTTCGCGTTACTCGGTTGCGTCGGGTGCGCATCTACTGGCAGGTGAGTTCGGGCAGAACAAGCCAGCACCAACGCGCCGACTGAAAACGCAATCAGGACAGGCAATGATTTCGACTTCATAAGAGCTCCTCAACGTTCATCAAAACGTGAATCGCGTCTGCAACTCGAAGCGGCGGTTATTGGCAGACTCCGAAAAGCCAAAGCCGCCCGCATCGGATGGTTGGTTGGCCTGGCCAAAGAGGGGCGAAGTGATATTGCCGATAATGGGACCGGGATTCGTGTGATTGATAATATTTCGGATCGACATCGAGATACCAAGGCTGTAACGATGTCCTGCTGATGACGATGCCGGACCACCGCCGGCTCCTCCTGCCGGAGTGAAAACTCCCGGCGTGCCGCCGCGCGGACCGCTGCCGGGTTGTCCCGTCGACGCTCCGCCTGAGTTCTCGCCTCTGCCAAATTCGAAGATCTTCTGCACGCGCAGGTTTACCATTAACTGTCCTGGACCGCGACCGAAATTGCGCGAGAGCGTTGGTTGAGTCAGGGTCGGATTCGGATCGAGTAAACCGTACTTTGTCTGAACCAAGCCGGGCTTGGTCGGATCAATCGCGATCCCAGGGCGCGCATTGAACAAGGTCGTGCCATAGAGATCCCGTCCAACGGTGATATCGAATGGTGGTCCTGACTGGATCACCACAAATGGGCTGAGGCGAAAATTCCACTTGGTATTGATCGTGCCATTGAAGGTGAAGCGGTGACGCACGTCGGTAGCCGCGGATCCATACTCGCCTGTGAATTCGTAAGGCTTGGCGGGGAATGTGCCGAGTCCGTCTGTGTTGCTGCGCGCGTAGTTCAGAACATATGAAGCAGAAAAAGAAATGTTCTTGCTGTAGCGCGAATTGAGAAATGCGATTAACTGGTTCTGATTATAAAGACCCGATGACTCCATCAGGAAAATCGGTCCGAGACTGCCGAACGGGAAAACTCCACTTCCGGGAATCAGGGGATTGAACGTGCCCGGTAGCGGCGCATTGATATCCTGCGAGCGCAACAAGTGCAGCCCATGCGCATTCGCATAAGTGATTGCGAGTGTTGTGTTGCGTAACTGTCGTTCAACGCTGACGGCTGATTGCATGATGTACGGCGCGCGCATTGTTGGACTGATTCGTTGAATCGTCTGCGTAGTTTGGAATGCGATAAGAGCCGGTATCGACGGAATACTCGGGTAGAAATCGGGATTCGTGACTACGTATTGCTGCTGAACAGTTCCGTTGTAACGCAGAGCCGAGAGTGTGTTCGAGAGGGCAAAGCGATCGTAAAAGACTCCAAAGCCGGCGCGAATGACTGTCTTCAACTGCTTCGTCTTGGCGTTTGCGCCCGGCGCCCAGGCAAGCGCCAGACGCGAAGCAAAATCTCGCCGATCATGAATGTTATTCTGCGTCTCGTATCGCAGTCCCAGGTTTACAGTGAGAGCCGGACTAACACGCCAGTCGTCGCTAACAAACAATCCAATATCAAACTGACTTCCTGAGATCACAGGATTGCCGGCGCTAATCGTGAATTGCGTAGCGCCGCCGCCAAGCGCGCGAATCTGCGCAGGCGAGCAACCGAGTTGCTGGAATAACAGCGTCCGCCGATATCGCTCGATTGAAGTGATTGCGGCGAGTGTCGGATTCGAAGGAACGCTACAACTGGATGGATTGACTACCGTCGGCACCAACGCGTTACCACCGCCGAAAGTAAACGATCCGCTAAAATTCCGGTGCGAAACATCGCGTACTCTATCGTCCCGCAAACGCGCGCCAAATCGCCAGAAGTGTTTGCCGGCAGCGATCGAGGTGTTGTTCTGCAACTCGAAGCTGTTCTGCGTGTTGAAGGCGTCACCTGTCTGCGCGCCGCCACCATTGAATGATCCCAATACTGACAGGGCTGCATCAGAAGTATTAGGAACTGTCTCGTTCACATAATGGCTCGCCTGAAAACGAGTCTCGTTTATTGTCGTCGTGTTAATGACCACAGTTTCGGTAAGCTGAAGCGTGTGGCTGGTGTTCACTAATTCAATGCCGCGCGAGCGCAGATTGAAGCCGCCAATCCCTGCGTCCTGAATGTCACTGTGAGTGAAGGCATAACGGGCTACTAAGGTGTGCTTCTGATTGATCTGATAATCGATTCGGGGATTGAAACCAAATCGTTTTTGTGGTGTTACAGGCGTGTCGGTGAAAGATGTCACCGCAAGCGTCTGCGGATCAAGCACAATCGCGTTTACGATTGAGCCATTGTCAATATCGTCTCGCCGCACGTCAAGAAAGAACGAAGATCGATTGTTAATTGGGCCAGTGATGTTCCCGCCATACTCATAAAGCCTGAACGGCGCTTTCTGCGCTGCGTACGGATTGCGGGAGTTCAAAGCCTGATTCTGGAAATTGTAATAGGCGGATCCGCCAAGCTTGCCTGAACCGGGCTTCGTCAGAATCTCGATGCGGCCAAACCCGAGTCTGTCATATTCCGGTGAGAAAGGATTTTGATTAATTCTGATTTCGCGAATCGAATTTTTTGACGGAAGCTGACCGCCACTGAAACCGTCAATGAAGATTTGCCCGCCGCTCGGTCCCGCCGATGGTCCCGCGAGCGCCAGCAAAGCTTCCTGTAGATCTTCAGGACTATCACCCAACGCGTCGAGGTCTTCTCCACGCAACACCTGCGCGCTAGCATTCGACGCCGCATCGGTACTGACGGCAGAGCGATTGTTCTCCTGCACCGTGATGTTCTGCTGGGGAATAAATACCGTAAGCTGCAGATTCAGCGTCTGCGCGCCAGATTTCAGAGTTAACTTCACGGGCTCTTGCAACGCGAGGCTGGGAGCGGACGCTTCAATCGTATAGTCACCCGGTGACAAATTCGCAAAGGAATATAATCCACCATTGTCAGTTGTCGTTGTCTTGGATTGTCCTGTCGATGAACGCGCAGTAACTTTCGCGCCCACAACGATGGCCCCATTTTGATCGGTGACTTGTCCTTTTAGCCAAGCTGTTTGCTGAGGCGTTAGAGCAAGGGCCAGAACAGGCAACAGGCAACTAGCAAGAAAATTCATCTCAATGATGTCGGAAACGATCCTCGGATCAGCGTAGTGTAGTAGGGAACATTCTACCCGCGATCGTATCACTGCGTAACGTACCCTTTTGACACCATCGCTCCCCGTCACTGGATTATCACACTCTCGTGATTGCGGAGCAATGTAACACCAGTTACACTTCAGAATACGTTGTCAAGACAAGGCAGAAAAATCCCGGCCAGTGGATACTATTGAGCCACCAAGTTCGGCGCTGATTTCACCCATCATGGCGAGGACTGCACGTTTGAGACGATCTACGTCGGTTATCTAAAACGGAAATTGCTCAGCGGCGTGAAATGAGGTGAGGCAATGAAATGGATCACACGTGAAAGAATTCAAGTGAATCGAACAGCCACCTGTTGGTTGATTCGGCGATTTCTTGATCCCGAAGCGGAGTTCATCTTCGTGTCACCGGATCAAGTC
>Ga0126376_10002245_pt1 | contig 10894 bp, 8 predicted proteins | sample PanSoiMetPlot_15_FD_92760 | JGI IMG/M metagenome (GOLD analysis project Ga0126376, IMG submission 92760) | Tropical forest soil microbial communities from Panama - MetaG Plot_15 | ecosystem: Environmental > Terrestrial > Soil > Tropical forest > Bulk soil | place: Panama | collected 2016-02-17 | reverse complement strand
CCGGTACTCGGCCTCGCGCGGCATCACGCGGCTGCGCGTCGCGATGGCGAAGTGGTATCGCGACCGCTACAAGGTCGAGCTGAACCCGGACTCCGAGGTGATCGCCACCATCGGCGCCAAGGAAGGCATGGCGCACCTGGCGCTGGCCGTGTTGCAGCCGGGCGACGGTGCCTTGGTGCCCAACCCGACGTATCCGATCCATTCGTACTCAGTCGTCATAGCCGACGGCGATCTGCGCTCGGTGCCGCTCACGCCCGATGGGGACTTCTTCGCGCGCCTGCAAGAAACGGCGCGGCTGGCCTGGCCCAAGGCCAAGCTCCTGATCCTCTCCTTTCCCCACAACCCCACGACGATGTGCGTCGACCGCGACTTCTTCGTGAAGGTAGTCGACTTCGCGCGCGAACATCGGCTGATGGTCGTCCACGATTTCGCGTACGCCGATTTCACGTTCGACGGGTATCAGCCGCCCTCGTTCCTCGAGGTGCCGGGCGCGCGCGAAGTCGGAGTCGAGATCTTCTCCACGTCGAAGTCGTACAACATGGCCGGCTGGCGGCTGGGCTTCGTCTGCGGCAACTCCCGGATGATCGGAGCACTGGCCCGCATCAAGTCCTACCTGGACTACGGCGCCTTCCAGCCGATCCAGATCGCCGGCATCGTCGCGCTGGAGGCCGACCAGAAGTGCGTCGGCGAGATCGTCGAGCTGCATCGCAAGCGCCGCGACGTCCTGGTGGACGGGCTCAACAAGCTCGGCTGGAACGTACCCAAGCCCAAGGGTACGATGTTCGTGTGGGCGCCGATCCCCGATGCCTTCAAGGGCCTCGGCTCGCTCGAGTTCTCCAAGCTCTTGATCCAGGAAGCCAAGGTGGCCGTGTCGCCGGGCATCGGCTTCGGCGAGTACGGCGAGGGCTACGTCAGGTTCGCCCTCGTCGAAAACGAGCAGCGGATCCGCCAAGCGCTGCGCGGGCTCAAGCAGCTGAGCCGCTGACCTGACCACCGGGAGTCGAACCGTGAGCCCCGCGAGCGACGTCCGCATCGGTCTGCTGGGTCTCGGCACGGTCGGGGCCGGAGTCGCAAAAATCCTACAGACCCGGGGCGAGATGCTCGAGGAGCGCGCCGGCGCGCGGCTCACCCTGGCCGCGGTGGCCGACACCGACCTCACCCGCCCGCGCGAAGGCCTCGATCTCAAATCGCTGCCGATGACGGGCGACGCGGCCCAGGTGCTCGCGGACCCGTCGATCCGCATCGTGATCGAGCTGGTCGGGGGCCTCGAGCCCGCGCGCTCGTTCATCTCGCGAGCACTCGCCGCCGGCAAGCACGTGGTCACCGCGAACAAGGCGCTCCTCGCCCATCACGGCGTCGAGCTCTACGAGGAGGCGCGGCGCTCCGGGGTCGCGCTGGGCTTCGAGGCCGCGGTGGCCGGCGGCATCCCACTGATTCGCGCGGTCAAGGACGGGCTGGTCGCCAACCGGGTCCTCTCCATGGCCGGCATCGTCAACGGAACCTGCAACTACATCCTGAGCAAGATGACCGACGAGAACCTCGACTTCTCGCTGGTCCTCAAGGAAGCCCAGGCCCACGGCTACGCCGAGGCCGACCCGACGCTCGACATCGAAGGCTTGGACTCGGCGCACAAGCTGCAGATCCTCGTGGCGCTGGCCTTCCGGACCTTCGTCGATCTCAAGCAGATCCACACCGAGGGGATCTCACGCATCACCGCGCAGGACATCGAGTATGCGCGCGAGCTGGGCTATCGGATCAAGCTCCTGGCGATCGCCAAGGCGACGGCCCCCGACGCGCCCGACGGCGCCGGCGTCGAAGTCCGCGTGCATCCTACGATGATTCCGGCGGCCTCGCCGCTCGCCGCGGTATCGGGCGTCTTCAACGGGATCTTCCTGACCGGCGACGCGGTCGGCGATCTGATGTTCTACGGGCGCGGCGCGGGCCAGATGCCGACGGCGTCGGCGGTGCTGTCCGACGTCGTCGAGATCGCGCGGCGCATCGCCCACGGCATTCCCTCGCTTTCCTTGGAGCTTCCGTCGGTGGGCTTGGCCCCGCTGCCGCTCACGCCGATGGAGGCGATCCGCTGCCGCTACTACTTGCGCGTGACCGCCCAGGATCGACCGGGCGTCCTGTCGAAGGTCGCGGGCATCCTGGGCGAGAACGACATCTCGATCGCCAACGTCATCCAGAAGGGCCGCGGGGTCCGCGAGGCGGTGCCGGTGGTCATGCTGACCCACGAGGCGCGCGAGCGCGACATGCGGGCTGCGCTGGCGAAGATCGACCGGCTGCGCGACGTCGCGGCGGCCACGACGATGATCCGCGTGGAGGGAAGCCCGGCGTGAAGGCGTGGCGCGGCGTGATCGAGGAGTACCGGGATTTCCTCCCGGTTTCGGACAAGACGCCGATCGTCACGCTCTTCGAGGGCAACACGCCGCTCGTGCCCGCGCCGCGCCTGGCCGAGGCGACCGACGCGCGCATGGAGATCTACCTCAAGTGCGAGGGGTTCAACCCGACGGGCTCGTTCAAGGACCGCGGGATGACCGTGGCGATGTCGAAGGCGCTCGAGACGGGCTCGCGCGCCGTCATCTGCGCCTCGACCGGCAACACCTCGGCCTCGGCGGCGGCGTTCGCGGCGCGCGCGGGCCTCCGCGCCTTCGTCATCGTGCCCAAGGGCTCGGTGGCGCTCGGCAAGCTCTCGCAGGCGGCCATCCACGGCGCCAAGGTCCTCATGGTCGACGGCAACTTCGACCAGGCGCTGACGATCGTGCGACAGATCGCCGAGCGCTATCCCGTCACGCTCGTGAACTCCGTCAATCCGTTCCGGCTCGAGGGGCAGAAGACCGGCGCGTTCGAGGTCTGCGACCAGCTCGGCCGCGCGCCGGACTATCACCTGATCCCGGTCGGCAACGCCGGCAACATCGCCGCGTACTGGCGGGGCTACCGCGAGTACCACCGAGCCGGACGGGTCAGGGAGCTGCCGCGGATGGTCGGCTTCCAAGCCGCCGGCGCCGCGCCCATCTTCGAGAACCGCGTGATCGAGGAGCCGCGGACGGTCGCCACGGCGATCAAGATCGGCAATCCCGTCTCCTGGGGGCCGGCGCTGGAGTCGATGAAGGACTCGCGGGGCTGGATCGATATCGTCACCGACGAGGAGATCCTGCGCGCCTATCGTATCCTCGCTCACGAGGAGGGCATCTTCATGGAGCCCGCGTCGGCGGCGACGGTCGCCGGTCTGATCAAGCTCGTCAAGTCCGGCCGCTTCGAACCCGGCTCGACCCTTGTGCTCACGCTCACCGGCCACGGGCTCAAGGACCCAGACACCGCGCTCGAATCCGCGTCGCGCCCGACCACGGTGCCGCCGCGGGTCGACGCAGTCCTGGCGCAGCTCGGCCTCTGAACCGGCTCAAGATCGCGCTCGGCGTCGCGATCAGCGTCGCCCTCCTCGTCTATCTCTTCCGCAGCGTCGACCTGACCGAGCTCGGTCACCAGCTGCGCTCCGCCCACTGGAGCTGGATGGTGGTCGCGGTCGTGATAGCCCCAATCCAGATCTGGATACGCGGCCGGCGCTGGTGGTATCTCTTCCCGCCGGGCTCCAATCCAAGAGCCATCACGCCGGCGATGATGATCGGCTACATGGCCAACAACGTGCTCCCGCTGCGCGCGGGCGAGGTCGTGCGGGTGTACGTCGTCGCCCGGCGCTGGAGCGCATCCCGCGATGTTCGCGCGCGCTCTCATCCGTTCTGGACCACGCTCGCCACGCTCATCGTCGAGCGTGTGCTGGACAGCCTCGTCGTCGTCCTGATCCTGGCGGTGCTGGTGCTCGTGATCCCCGTTCCGAGGGTTCTCGAGATCGCCGCCCTGCTCGTCCTGGCGATCGACCTCGCGGGCGTCGTGATGCTCATCGCCCTCGTCGCCGCGCCCCAGGTCTGCGCGCGGCTCATCACGCGCCTGCTCGGCCGCTGGCCGGGCGGGCAGCGCCGTGCGCTCACGGCCTTCGAAACGTTCGTGCACGGCCTCGACGGGATCCGCGCGCCGGCGCACGCCCTGCCGCTCTTCGCCTGGACCATCACGGTCTGGCTCGCGCCCGCGTTCGCGGCATGGACGGTGCTGGTGGCCCTGGACCTCCAGCTCCCCTTCGCGGCGCCGTGGGCGGTGCTGGCCTTCGTCGGGCTCGGTGTCTCGATTCCGTCCGCCCCGGGCTACGTCGGCGTCTTTCACGCGGCGGTCGTGCTGGCCCTCGGACTCTTCGGCGTATCGCGGTCGGCCGCCGTCGGCTACGCGCTGCTCTTCCACGCCAGCCAGATCCTGCCGGTCACCCTGTTGGGCTGGCTCTACCTGCTGCGCGAGCACATGAGCCTGGGCGAAGCGGCCCACGCCCGCGCCGAGGTAGAGCCCGGCGCCGCCGGCGCGCCGTGAGCGCCCGCGTGCCCGCGATCTTTGCGGCCTGCGCGGTCGTCGTGTAGGCTCTCGTCACCATGGCCCTCCTCGTCCAGAAGTTCGGGGGCTCGTCCGTCGCCGACGCCGAGAAGATCATGAACGTGGCGCGACGTGTCGCCGCGAGCGCGCCCGGCAACCAGATGGTCGTCGTCGTCTCGGCCATGGGCAAGACCACCGACGGCCTGCTCTCGCTCGCCCGTCAGATCTCGACCAAGCCCGACCTGCGCGAGATGGACATGCTCCTGTCCACCGGCGAGCAGGTCACGATCGCGCTCCTGGCGCTGGCGCTGCAGTCGCTCGGCCTCAGGGCGCGCTCCTTCACCGGCCCGCAGGTGGGCATGCGCACCGACCACTCGCACACCCAGGCGCGGATCACCCAGATCGACGGCGACCGTTTGCGGCGGGCGCTCGACGCCGGCGAGGTCGCGGTCGTCGCCGGCTTCCAGGGGCTCTCGGACGAGGACGAGATCACCACGCTCGGACGGGGCGGCTCCGACCTCACCGCGGTGGCACTGGCGGCGGCGCTGAAGGCGGACGTGTGTGAGATCTACACCGACGTCGACGGCGTGTACACCGCCGATCCCAACATCGTGCCCGAGGCTCGCAAGCTCGCGCGCGTCGCGTACGACGAGATGCTCGAGCTGGCCAGCCTGGGCGCGAAGGTGCTCCAGACCCGCTCGGTCGAGTTCGCGAAAAAGTACGGCGTCACGGTCCACGTGCGCTCCACGTTCCGCCCGGATCCGGGCACGCTCGTGACGAAAGAGGAGACCGGCATGGAACAGGCAGTAGTCACCGGCGTGACGCACGACCGGAGCCAGGCGAAGATCTCGATCCTGCGCGTGCCCGACCGGCCCGGCATCGCCGCCCGCGTCTTCGGAGCGATCGCCGCCAGCAACATCGTGGTCGACATGATCGTGCAGAACATCAGCCAGGACGGCTACACCGACATGTCGTTCACCCTGCCGCGCGGCGACCACGCGCGCGCCGTCGCGGAGCTGACGGACGTGGCGCGCGAGATCGGCGCGCGCGGGATCGTGCACAACGAGCGCGTCGCCAAGGTGTCGATCGTGGGCGTCGGCATGCGCAGCCACTCCGGGGTCGCCGCGACGATGTTCGCCGCGCTCGCGCGCGAGGGCATCAACATCCAGATGATCTCGACGTCGGAGATCGCCACATCGTGCGTGATCGAGGACAAGTACGCCGAGCTGGCGGTGCGCAGCCTGCACGACGCCTTCGACGTCGCGAGAGGAGCCAGCCGATGAGCACCGGCAAGGCGGCGGTTTTCTTCGGTCCCGGCAAGCCGTTCGAGATCCGCGAGGTCCCCGTGCCCGACGTCGAGCCCGACGCAGTCCTGATCCGCGTCTCGCTCGCCAACGTCTGCGGCTCGGACCTCCACTTCTGGCGGGGCGACGCGCCGCTCAGGCTGCCGGAGGACGGCTGGATCTTCGGCCACGAGATGACCGGGCGCGTCGCGAAGCTCGGGGGGCGCGTGAAGACCGACTCGCTGGGCCGCCCGCTCAAAGAGGGCGATCGCGTCGCCTACACCTACTTCTATCCGTGCGGGCGCTGCTACGCGTGCCTGGCCAACGAGCCGGCGGCGTGCCCGGCGAAAATCGAGCGGCCGCTCGGTCCGTCGCAGTTCCCACACTTCCACGGCGCGTTCGCCGAGTACTACTACCTGCGTCCGCGCGGCGCGATCTTCGTGGTCCCGGACGCGCTGCCTGACGAGCTCGTGTCGCCGGTCAACTGCGCCCTCTGTCAGGTGATCTTCGGCCTCGACCGCGCGGGGCTCGCCTTCGGGGGCACCGTCGTCATCCAGGGCGCCGGCGGGCTCGGCATCCAGGCGGCCGCGGTCGCCAAGGACATGGGCGCCGCCAGCGTGATCGTCGTGGACCAGCTGGCCGGGCGGCTCGAGCTGGCGCGCGCCTTCGGCGCCGACCACACGATCAACGTCAAGGAGGTCGCCGACCGTCGCGAGCGCGTCAACCTGGTCCGCAAGTGGACGGGCGGCGCCGGCGCGGACGTCGCGTGCGACTTCGTCGGCTTCCCCCAGGTGATCCCGGAAGGGATCGAGATGCTGCGCTCGGGTGGGACCTATCTGGAGATCGGCACAATCAGCCGCGGCGCCAAGATCGAGCTCGAGCCCTCGCTGCTCGTGTGGGGATCGAAGAAGATCGTGGGTGTGATCCAGTACGACCCCGGCGTCATCCCGCGCGCGCTCGACTTTCTCGTGCGGAACCGATCCCGGTTCCCGTTCGACCGGCTCATCTCGCACAAATATCCGCTCGAGCAAATCAACAAGGCCTTCGCCGAGTCCGAGTGGCACGCGCGGGAGACGACCACGATCACGCGAGCCGCGCTCGTCCCCTGAGCCGGGCGCTCGCGCCCGGCGCGCCGCAGCGCGCCTGAAGAAACAAGGGCGGGACCAGCGAGCGCCGGTCCCGCCCCGAGCCCGTTCGCTCGAGCGCTCAGGCGCGCTTGAGCTCGCTGCGATCGATGGGAAGCTTTCTGATGCGCTTGCCCGTCGCGGCGAAGATCGCGTTGGTCACCGCCGGCGCGACAGTCGGCACGCCGGGCTCGCCGAGGCCTCCCGGCGCTTCGCCCGAGTCGAGAATGTGCACGTCGACGACCGGCATCTCATTGATGCGTAGCATCGGATAGTCGTTGAAGTTCGACTGCTGCACGCGGCCGCGGTCGATCGTGATCTGGCCGTAGTACGCCGCGGTCAGCGCGTAGACGGCGCCGCCTTCCATCTGCGCCTTCACCGCGTCGGGGTTGACCGCGATGCCCGCGTCGATGCCGCAGACGAGGCGATGGACCTTGATGGCGCCGTCGGGCGCCACCGAGACCTCCGCCACCGTGGCGGCGTAGCTTCCGTACGAGAACACGACGGCGATGCCGCGGGCGCGTCCCGCCGGCAGCGACGAGCCCCAGCCGGAGCGGTTGGCGACCAGCTCGAGGATCCCCTTGTGGCGCAGCGATTTCCCGAGGAGCGCCTTCCGGTACTCGAAGGGATCCTTGCCGGCCGCGTGCGCGAGCTCGTCGATGAAGCTCTCGATGATGAACCCGTTCTGCGAGGGGCCGACCGAGCGCCAGAAGCCGAGCGGAATGCCGAGATCCTTGTTGTTCCACTCGATCCGGAGATTCGGGATGTCGTAGGGCATGTTGCGCACCGCCTCGACGGCGGCCGGGTCGATGGTGCCCGCCTGCGCGCGGCCCTTCTGGATGAGGATTCCCGGGCCGACGACCCGCGTGGACCACGCTTCCGGCAGTCCGTTGGCGCCGAGCGAGGCGCGGAACACGTTGTACGTCGCCGGCCGGTAGAAGCCGTGCGTGATGTCGTCCTCGCGCGTCCACATCACCTTCACCGGCGCGCCGACCGCCTTCGCGGTCTCGACGGCGTCGACGATGAAATCGATCTCGCCGCGCCGGCCGAAGCCGCCGCCGAGGAGCGTCGTGTTCACGATGACCTTCTCGGGCGGCAGCCCCGTGATCCTGGCCGCGGTCGCCTGGGTGCCTCCGGGATTCTGGGTCGGCGCCCAGATCACGCACGAGTCGCGGCTGACCTGTGCGGTGGCGTTCATCGGCTCCATGCACGCGTGCTCGAGATACGGCACCTGATAGATCGCCTCGTAGAGCTTGCCGCCGCCGGCCAGCACCTTCTCGGCATCGCCGTCGTTGCGCGCGACCTGGCCCGGCTGCTTGGACGCGGCCTCGTACTCGCGCGTGATCAGGGCGCTCGATACCTGAGCCGTCGGTCCCTCGTCCCAGGTGACCTTGAGCGCCCGCCGCCCCTGGAGCGCCGTCCAGAAGTTGTCGGCGACCACGGCGACGCCGTTGGAGACCTGGACGACGTGCCTCACGCCCTTGATCGCCTTGGCGGCCGTCGCGTCGAAGCTCTGGACCTTGCCGCCGAACACCGGGCAGCGTTCGATCGAGCCGACGAGCATGCCGGGCACCTGCACGTCGATGCCGTAGATGCCGCGGCCGGTGACCTTGTCGGGCGTGTCGCGCCGCTTGACCGCCTTGCCGATGTACTTGAACTGGTCCGGCGTCTTCAGCTTGGGGTTCTGCGGGACGGGCAGGGCCTGGGCCTTGTCGACGAGCTGCCCATACGAAAGGCGCCGGCCGGTCGGCCGGTGGACCACCTTCCCTTCCTCGGTCTCGACGCTCTCGACCGGCACGCCCCACTCGTTCGCGGCGGCCTGTTTCAACATCTCCCGCGCCGACGCCGCGGCCTTGCGCCACATCTCCATGTGATCCCGCACGCCCCGGCTGCCGCCGTAGGACTGCGACCCGGTCACCGGGTTCTTGTAGAGCGCCGGATTCGCCGGCGCCTGCTCGACCTTCACGTTCTCAAGCTTGGCGTCGAGCTCGTCGGCGATGATCATCGGCGTGGTGGTCAGCGAGCCCTGGCCCATCTCGGGGACCGAGTTGGTGATGGTCACCACGCCGTCGCGATCGATGCGCAGCCACTGGTTCGGCGCGAACACGCCGGGGGACTGGGCGCGCCCGCGTCGCGGAATCGTGAAGCCGATCGTGAGCCCCGCGCCGACGGCGAGGCTCCCCTTGAGGATCTCGCGGCGACTGACGAGCGTCTTCATCAGGCGCCTCCCTTCTTGAGCGCGGCGGCGCGATGGACGGCGGCCCGGATCCGCTGATAGGTGCCGCAGCGGCAGATGTTGCCGGACATCCCGTCGTCGATGTCGGCGTCGGTGGGCGTGGCCTTGCGCGCCAGGAGCGCGGCCGCCGACATGATCTGACCGGACTGGCAATAGCCGCACTGCGGAACGTCGACCTCCGTCCACGCGCGCTGCACCGGATGGTCGCCCTTCTCCGAGAGGCCCTCGATGGTCGTGACCTTGCGGCCCGCGACCGCAGACGCCGGCGTGACGCACGAGCGAACGGCCGTGCCGTCGAGGTGCACGGTGCACGCTCCGCACACCGCGATGCCACACCCGTACTTGGTCCCGGTCAGGTTGAGCGACTCGCGAAGCACCCAGAGCAGCGGCATCTCCGGCGGGACGTCGACTTGTCTGGGCTTGCCGTTGACGGTGAACGAAAGCATGACGGCCTCCTGGCTCGAGTCGACTGCTGTCGGCGTCTGCATGATACGCAGATCGGCAAGCGAGTGTCTGAAATCTTCGACTCTAGTCGCGCGCCGCGCTGCGTGGGATCGTCCGTTCATGACTCTCTACACGCGTCGACAGCTTCTCGTGCTGCTGGTCTTGCTCGCGATCGCCGGCTTCGGCGTGGCCGTCGGCCACTGGCGACGAGCCAGACCTGACGCGGTCGACTATCTCGAGCAGCTCGACCGCGCGCCCGCACCGAGCTCCAGTCCGACAGCACCGCGCTCGGGTGAGAAGCCGACGTCTTCCGCGTCGTCCGATCTCGAGCCTCGACCCAGGCGCCGGGCCAAGGAGTCGCGGGAGTCCCAGCGTCCACAAGGCGCTCCGGCCGACACCCCGGCCGACACGATCGACCTCAACCGCGCCACGACGGTCGAGCTGACGCGGCTGCCAGGAATCGGAGCGGCGCTCGCCCGCCGAATCGTCGACACTCGCGAAGCGGACGGCCCCTTCGCGCGAGTCGAGGAGCTCCAGCGCATCCGCGGGATGAACCTGCGCAAGCTGGAGAAGCTTCGAGCCCTCGTGACGATCACGCAGTGAATCTGAAGCGGACGCCCCTCGCGCCGGCGGCCGCCGCCTTCGGAGTTGGCATCGCCGCCTCCTCCCTGGCGGCGCCGGCGGTGTTTCTGGCCGCCTGGCTGATCGCGGTCGCCGCGTGTCTCGTGCTGCTGGCCGTGAGCCGCACGGCGGCCGCGGCGGTCGCGCTGCTGCTGGGCGTGGTCGCGGTCGGAGGGCTTCGCGGCGGCGAGATGCCGCTGCCGCCCGACCACGTCAAGAACCTCGGGCTTCCGCGCATCCTTCGCGTCGAAGGGCGGCTGGCCGACGAGCCGCGGCGCTTCACTCAAGATCGCGCTCGGCTCCTGATCGACACCGAGCGAGTCGAGGACGCGCGGGGCTCAGGTCTCATCCAGGTAACGGCGTACGGGATCCTGCCGTCGTTGACTGAAGGGCAGCGCGTGGCCGCGCCTCTCCGGCTCCATGCGGCCTCCGGCTTTCGCAATCCCGGAACGTACGACTACGCGGCTCACCTCGCGCGCGAAGGCATCCACGTCGTCGCGACCACGCGGGCCGAATCCGTCGAGCCGCTCGACGCGCCCCCGTCACCGTGGTCGGTGCGCGTCAAGCGTGAGTCGGTCGCGGCCATCGGGCGCGCGCTGCCGCCCGCATCGGCGGCGCTGCTCGCCGGGCTCCTGCTCGGCGACCGGACCGAGCTGCCGCGCGACATCGACGACGCCTTCCGGCGCGCCGGCGTCTATCACGTCCTGGCTGTGTCCGGCTTCAACGTCGGGATCCTGGCCGCGTCCGTGTGGGCGCTCTGTCGACTCCTG
>Ga0126376_10002244_pt1 | contig 10898 bp, 8 predicted proteins | sample PanSoiMetPlot_15_FD_92760 | JGI IMG/M metagenome (GOLD analysis project Ga0126376, IMG submission 92760) | Tropical forest soil microbial communities from Panama - MetaG Plot_15 | ecosystem: Environmental > Terrestrial > Soil > Tropical forest > Bulk soil | place: Panama | collected 2016-02-17 | reverse complement strand
TCGCGGCCAGCGGGGTGGCAGGCTGTGGGGCCGGTCCGGACAAGCAGTCCACCACCGCGGCCGGGACCAGCCCCCAGGTCACCGCGAGCAGCGCGCCCGCCATCCGCTGCGGGCGGGCCCGCACTGCGGCGGGCGTCCCGATCGACGTCGAGATCGTGGGCCAGGCCAGCTGCCACGCCGCCATGATGGTCGAGCGCGCCTACAGCCGCGCGATCGCGTCGGGCAAGGTCCCCGGCAACGGCGGCGGTGCGCCGGTCACCATCCAGGGCTGGGTCTGCCAGGGATTCGACACCCCCGAGGTGCTCGCGACCGGCCGCGCGTCCGCCTGCCACAAGCACGGGGCGCAGATTCTCGCGGTCCTGCCGTCCCTGAGCCCCTCGCCGCGGTCTTCCTGACGACCGCGCGGGCCTGGCCTCGGGCCGAGATCCCGGCGTTGCTCGTTCGCGCCCCGGCGACCTAGCGGCAGTTGGTCAGAGGCTGGCCGGCTTGCGCATTGAGCTCGGCGCCCAACGGTGGCCGCCGCGGGATCCACGAGATGGACCCCGCCCTCCGGGCGCCTGCCAGTCGCGCGGGCAGATCGACCGGCTCAGCCTGAGGTTGGGACCTGGGCCGGTGAAGAGGGGATCCGGGGACGTAAGGCCCTGATGTTCCCTGGCGCTGAGCCGATACCGCCAGCGTCCGGCGGGTCAGCCTCCGTCTCACCAGGTGCCATGGCATCCTGCTGGCTGCCGACCAGGGGCGCCGGAGGGGTTGTGTCGGCGACCGCAAAGGTGCGGTTGCGGCCAGCGTTCTTCGCCCGGTATAGGGCGGAATCAGCGGCCGCGAGCATGTCAGTCACGGTCAGACGGGTGCCGCTGTCGAGGGTGGCGACGCCGATCGACACCGTGACGGTGACGGTATCGACCGGGCCCGCGGCGCCAACGCTGATCGGTGATTGTGCGATGGATTCGCGCAGGCGTTCGGCGATCCGGTGGGCGTCGGCGGCGCCGGCGTCCAGGAAGAGCAGCGCAAACTCTTCCCCCCCAAAGCGGCCAGCAAGGTCACCTGCCCGCAGCAGTTGGGTGAATCTTCCGCTGATCGCGCGCAGGACCTCGTCGCCTGCGAGGTGGCCGTGTCGGTCGTTCACCGCCTTGAAGTGGTCGATGTCGACGAGGGCAACGGCCAGCGGGGCACCGTCCCGCAACGCACGCGTGATCGCCGCGTCCGCCTCCCGCTCCCAGGCGGCAGCGTTGAGCAGCCCCGTCTTCGGGTCGATTCGCGTCCGCGACACCAGTTGCTTGTGCATCATGCCGCGGCGCAGCACCAGCACGGTCGGCCAGGCGAAGGCCAGCAGGACAGGGCCGATGGCTGCAGCCAGGGTGACCAGGATCGCAACGGTCCACTGGATATAGTCTCCGGAGAGCGCTTCGCGGCTGAACAGCTCTCTTATCCGCGCCGTGGGGTCCGACGATCTGATCGCGGCCGCGATGAGCGTGTTGTTGATGGCCCACGCCAGCACGTCACAGACGGCAACAGCCAGGCACCACTGGATCGCGTGGCTCGCCTGGCCCGGGGAAGGCCCGGCGACCGACAGCGGCAGGGACCGGAAGGCCCACGACGCGGCGGCGTACGCCAGGGCGATCGTTGCCGCGCTGAACACTCGGCGGTAGACAATTCCACGGTGGACACGAAGCTGGGTGAGGGCCATCAGCGGCACGGGAACAATTAGCGCATAGAAGGGAGGGAGCAGCACGGCGACCGGAAGGCACCACACGGTGAGCATGTCCCGGACGATGCCGCCCTGGGTGTAGTGGGTTCGCCTCGTGGCCTCCACGTTGCCCAGGCCGCAGCACAGCAAGACCGCAAAGAGGATCAGTTGCCGCCACTGGAAGAACATCCCAACAGCCACGATCGCCGCCGCGACGACGGCGGCAGATGAGACAGCGATGATATACATGCGTGGCAGCAAAGGCAGCTGCCAGAGCGGCCAGCCCCGCACGGCAGCGGCGAATCGCGCGCGGCGTGAGCGTGAAGGACCGTCCATCCCCGTGTCTACTAGTCACCTCGATAAGCGTGTCATGATCGCTGGGCGTGGTGCTCCAGTCTCGCACAGCGACCGGGCGGCAGTCTATGCCAGACGTGTGCCGATCTCCACCCCGGCCACATCCACGAAGGTGCAGCTCACTGCGGAGGATAAACAGTACATTTACGACGCTGGGCCGGATCTTTTTCCGGTCGGCATGCGAAGCGAGACACTCATGAGGGAGGTGCCAGGGGCCATGTCGAACACCTGGGGCTAACGCACACCGGCGAACCACCACCGCAACGAAGGGAGCCTTGGCCATGCGGAACACCTGGGGCTAACGCACACCGGCGAACCGGCGAACCACCACCGCAACGAAAGGAGGCCTTGGCCATGCGGAACACCTGGGGCTGAGGTGACAGCAAATCCGGGGCTGGCGGCATTCACCGGCCCGCCGAGGTGTGTGGCGGGGTGCGCCGCCATGTCGCCGTGAGCGCTATCCCCGCCGCGGCGCCGAGCCCGCCCGCGATCGCCACTACGACCGGTGGGCTGATGACCTGGGCAGCGGCGCCAGCCAGAACGAACGTGATGCCTTGCCCGGCAAAGATCCCCGACATTGCCAGGCCGAATGCTTGCCCGCGTTGCGCGGCAGGCGTCCTCGTCATGAATTCACTGTTAGCCGCGATCTGGTAGACACCACACGCGCCGCTCGCGGCGAGGATGGCCAGCACAGCAGCTAGAGGCGGGCGTGCCAAGCACAGCATCAAAAGCGCGCAGGCGGCCACCGCCAGCGGGCCCATCGCTCGCATCCTGCGAGGCGGGGCCACCAGCCGCACGAACACGGGCCCGGCCAGGACGGCACCGAACGGGGATGCGGCCAGGATCAGCCCGACAGCAGCGGCGCCGCCGCCGAGCTCGCTCGCATACGGCGCGGCCACAGCCTCAGGCACGGCGTAAAAGGCCACCAGCCACCCCAGCAGCATGAGCGTGCGCAGCGCGCGGTCGGACGCTACCAGCCCGACCCCGGCGGCAATACCCGCGCCAGGGCTCCGGGCGGAGTGGCGGGCAGCGGCAGGACGGGCCCGGATCCCGTAGCGCACCAGGGCCGCCGACGCCGCGAAAGTGCCCGCGTCAAGCGCCAGCGCCGAGCGCGGTCCGATCGCCGCCACCGCGATCCCGCCCGCCGCGTATCCCAGCACCATCGCGCTGCGGAAAGTTGTTTGCACCACCGCAAGGCCCACCGTGTACCGGTCCTCGTCCAGGATGTCGGGCAGCAGCGAGGACCTGGCCGCCTCAAACGGTGATGCCAGCGACGTCACGGCGGCCAGCAAGGCGACCAACGCGGGCAGCGGAACACCGGGTACCACCATGACCGCCACCAGCACCGCGCGCGCCAGATCACAGCCCACCATCACCTCCCGCCGGGGCCACCTGTCCGCGGCGCCGCCGAACAACACACCTCCCACCACCCAGGGGAGAAACCCGGCCGCAAACGCAACGGCGGTCAACAGCGGCGAATGAGTACGGTCGAACACCAGCACCGTCAGGGCTACCAGCGCCAGCCGGTCCCCGGCCACCGATAGCGCCTGCGCCAGCCAGAAGACCCGGAATTCGCTAACGCCGAAAACCTCAGCGAACGTCGCGCCTCGAACCGCCTGCTCACTGGCCATCGGTACATTGTGCGTCACGCGCGCGGAAGCACCGCCCAAGCGTGCGCGCCGGGACCTTCGGCACCCGGTGACCGTCCGACTCCGCAGTGACGGAGGGCGTCGGCGTGGTCAGCCCGGCACGGCCACAGCGCCGGACGGCCGGTTCCGGTACCGGCCCGCACCTCTCCTGGAGCTATCCGTGCTGGCCATAACACCGGCAGGACGCAGCCGGGCCGCACGGCACCGCTGACGGGTACCGGGTTCCCAGGTACCCGAATCCGGTACCGCCGGTCAGCTTCCGTCGCGCAGCACGGCACCCACCCGGCGCGCCGCCTCGGCTACCGCGGCATCCCGGGCGGCACTGGTCTCCTCGTCGGTGAGCGTGCGGTCGGGGGCGCGGAAGCGCAGCCGGTAGGCGAGGGACTTGTTCCCCTCCCCCACCTGCTCGCCGGTGTAGATGTCGAACAGCCGGACCTCCTCCAGCAGCCCGCCGTCGGCCGAGGCCGCCCCGGCGGCCAGCGCGGCCTCCACCTCGGCGGCGGGCACCACCTCGCGGACGACCAGCGCGACGTCCTGGGTGGCGACCGGGAACGCGGAGATCAGCGGCGCCTGGGCCGGCGACAGCGCGGCGGACGCGGCCTCGATCACCAACATGTCCACCTCCATGGCGCACGTCCCCTCCGGCAGCCGGAACGCCTGCACCACCCGCGGGTGCAGTTCCCCGGCGTGGCCTGCCAGTTGCTCCGCGCCGTCCGCACCGGTGATGAAGATCGCCGCGCAGCGGCCGGGATGCCAGGGCGCGTGCTGGTCCTGTTCGACCCGGTAGGCTACCCGGGCCACCCGCAGCACCTCACGCGCGGCCTCGATGGCGTCCTGCCAGCCGGCCGCCCGGCCCGGCCCCCACCACCCGGACGCCTCCCGGTTACCGGCCAGCACCACGCCGACCCGGAGCGGCTGGGCAGGCAGGGCAGCGTCGAGCTCGGCGACCTCCGCCGCGGTCGGTCCGTGGTCCACCGGCAGGATGGGGGCAACCCCCTGGCCGCCGGGGCCGAGCCGGAAGACCAGGCCCATCTCGTACAGGGCCAGGTCACCGAAGCCGCGCCCGGCGTTGCGGGCCAGCACCCGCAGCAGTCCCGGCAGCAGTGTCGTCCGCAGGAACGGCTCATCCTCGCTCAGCGGGTTCACGACCCGCGGCGCCCGCCGGCGCGCGTCGTCGGCGGGCAGTTGCAGCCGGTCGTAGTCGGCCGCGGAGCCGAAAGGCTGGCTGAGCACTTCGACATAGCCCGCCCCGGCGAGGGTCCGGCCCACCGCACGGCGCAGCCGCTGGGCGTCGGTCAGCCCGTGCCCGGCGGCGGCACGCGGCATCCACACCGGCACGTTGTCGTACCCCTCCAGCCGGATAACCTCCTCGGCCAGGTCGGCCGGGTACCGCAGGTCCTGCCGCCACGACGGCGGAACCACGGTGAGGACCTCGGGGCCCTCCCCGGCGGACTCGGTCACCTCGCAGCCGACCTGACGCAGCCGGTGGATGACGGTGGCGGTGGAGTATTCCAGCCCGGCGACCCGTCCCGGGTAGTCAGCCTGCATGCCGATCGTCACCGGAGGGACCTCGACCTGGGCATGAGTGCACCCGGGGATGACGGTCGCGCCGCCCAGCGAGGCCAGCAGCGCGGCCGCCTTCGCCGAGCCGCGCACCGGCAGTTCCCGGTCCACCTCGCGCTCGAACCGGTACGACGATTCGCTGAACAGCCGGTGCCGCCGGCTCATCCTCGCGGTCCCCCGGGCGGAAAAGTGCGCCGCCTCGATCACCAGGTCCATGGACGACTCGGAGATCTCGGTCGCCAGCCCGCCCATGGTGCCGGCCATCGAGATCGGCCCGGAGCTGTCGGTGATGAGAATGTCGTCGGGGTCGAGATCCCGGGTGACGTGGTCCAGCGTCTCCAGGCGCTCGCCCGGCCTGGCCCGCCGCACCACGATCGGGCCGGACAGCCGCCGGCGGTCGAACGCGTGCATCGGCTGGCCCAGTTCCACCATCAGGTAGTTGGTGACGTCCACCGCCAGCGACACCGCGCGCATCCCGGCCCGGGCCAGCCGCACCCGCATCCACAGCGGAGTAGGCGCGGCCGCGTCAAGCCCGCGCACCTCGCGCAGCACGAACCGATCACACGCCGTGGGGTCCTCGATGCTCGCCGGGTAGACGTCCGGGGAGACCATCTCGACGTCGGCGGGCAGGCCCTGGTCCGCCGGGTCGGTGTAGCCGACCTCGAACGCCGTGGCGACCTCGCGGGCCACCCCCCGCACCGACAGCGCATACCCCAGGTTCGGGGTCACCGAGATGTCCAGCACGTGATCGGCCAGCCCCGCGTAGCCGGCGAAGTCCGCGCCGAGCGGGGCGCGCGGGTCCAGCACCAGGATCCCGGAGTGGTCGTCCCCGATGGCGAGTTCGGCGGCCGAGCAGATCATGCCCTCCGACATCCGGTCATAGGCCTTCTTCGCGCCGATCTCGAAGCCGCCGGGCAGCACCGCGCCGGGCGGCGCGAACGGCACCTTGTCCCCCACGGAGAAGTTGGTCGCACCGCAGATCACGTCGCGTTCTTCCGCGCCGGTGGTCACGTGGCAGTACCTGATCGGCTTGCGGTAACCGGTCAGCTCCTCGATGGCGGTGACCTGCCCCACCACGACGCCGCCGATGTCGTGGCCGACCTGCTCGACGGACTCCACCTCGAGGCCGGCCGCGGTCAGCCGCCTGGCTACCTCCGCGGCCGGCACCGCCTCATCAATGGGGGCGTACTCACGCAGCCAGGACAGCGGGACGCGCATCAGACCTCCACCCCCAGTGCGCGGCTGAACCGCACGTCGCCCTCCAGGGTGTCCCTGATGTCGGCCAGCCCGTGCCGGACCATGAGCGTGCGCTCGATGCCGAGCCCGAACGCGAAGCCGCTGTACCGGTCCGGGTCGATCCCGCACGCGACCAGCACCTTCGGGTTGACCATACCGGCGCCCGCCAGCTCGACCCAGCCCTGCGACCGGCACACCCGGCACGGTTCGCCGCCGGGCCGGGTGGAGGCGCCCCGGCAGACGTAGCACTCCATGGACACGTCCATGCCGGGCTCGACGAACGGGAAGAAGTCAGGCCGGATCCTGGTCCGCAGCCCCTCGCCGAACATGGCGCCCACGAACGACTGGATCGCGCCGCGCAGGTCGGCCATGGTGAGCCCCTCGTCCACGGCCAGGCACTCGATCTGGTGGAACACCGGGCTGTGCGTGGCGTCCAGCGGGTCGGTGCGGAAGCACTTGCCCGGGCTGACCACGTACACCGGCAGCGGGCGGGTCAGCAGCGCACGGATCTGCACCGGCGAGGTGTGCGTGCGCAGCACCACGCCGGACGGGCCGCCGTCCGGGCCGGCCACGAAGATGGTGTCCTGCATCTCCCGGGCCGGGTGGTCGGGCGGGAAGTTCAGCGCGTCGAAGTTGTACCACTCGGCCTCGGCCTCGGGCCCTTCGGCGATCTCGTAGCCCATGCCGACGAACACGTCGGCGAGCCGTTCGCTCACCGTGGTCACCGGATGCCGGGATCCGGCCGGGAGGCGGTCCCAGGGCAGGGTGACATCGACGGTTTCCTCGACGAGCACGCGCTGGTCGCGCTCGGCTTCGAGTTCCGCGTTCCGGGCTTCGAGCGCCCGCCGGATCTCGCGGCGGGCGGCGCCGACCCGCTGGCCGGCCTCCGCCCTCGCCTGCGGCGGCAGCGCCCCGATCTCGGCGTTGGCGAGCGCGAGCGGCGACCGGTCCCCGGCGTGGGCCAGCCGGGCCGCCTTCAGCTCGTCGAGCGTTTGCGCCCCGGCGATGGCGTCGAGCGCCTCCTGGAGCGCGGCGGCAACCGCCTCGGGAGACAGCGCGGTCACCTCCACCGGGTCGTATTGCTTGTTTGGTGCGGACATAGGTTTTGCCATCCCTCGCGGGCTCTGCTGGAAAGTACGGTCGGCCCTTGGCGGGCAGAGTTTTGTGCCATACGGCAGGCGCGTGTGACTGTAGCCCCCCGGCCTGCCTGGTCCCGGGCCACCCCCTGGCGGGCTTATCCGAATTCGGGCAGGCTGGCGGGCATGGTAAATCGGAACTCGGCACCGCCCCCGGGGGCGCGCTGCACGATGATCGTGCCGCCGTGCGCCTCGACCAGCCCTTTGACGATGTAGAGGCCGAGTCCCGCGCCGCCACGGCGCTTGGCCCGCCAGAACTGGCGGAAGATCCGCGGCACGAGTTCCGGCGCGACGCCGTCCCCCTCATCACGGACGGAGACCGCGATACCCTCGCACCCGGGCCAGATGGCGCGGGCGCCTGCGGTTTCCAGCGGCTCCACCACGATAGTTACGGTACCAGCGCCGTGCCGTACGGCATTCTCAATAAGGTTCCCGAGAATCTGGTCGACCTTGTCCGCGTCAAGCCACGTCTCGGGGAGCCGGTCGGCGGTCACCACCCGGTACCGGTCGGCTGGGTCGCCGGCTGCCACCCGCCCGGCCACGATTTTCTCCACCCGCTCCGGGACGCTGACCAGCTGGCGGTGGACCTCCATCCGCCCCGACTCGATCCGCGACACGTCCAGCAGTTCGGTGATCAGCCTGGTGACCCGGTCCGCGTCGGCGTTGACCGTTTCCAGCATCACCCGCTTCTGGTCGTCGGTAAACCGCCCCCACTTGGCCAGCAGCGTCGCGGTGAAGCCCTTCACGCTGGTCAGCGGCGACCGTAGTTCGTGGGCCACGGTGGATACGAGGTCGGCGCGGGTGCGCTCGAGACGGGCCCGCTGCTCCGCTCCCCGCAGCGTGATCACCAGGCGCCGTACCTGGCCGCCGCGGGAGTGCGCGGGATCCCCAGGCAGCGCCGGGGCCGGCGCGCTGGCCCGGGGGCCGCGCACGTAGGACACGGTGACCAGGAGTTCCGTCCCGTCGCGGAGGTACAGCGACATCTCCGGGTGACGGGTGCGGATGGACAGCCCGTGGTAGGGGTTGGCCGACGTCCACCAGCACCGCCCGTCGTTGTCCCGCAACGCGAGGATCTGCCGCGCGTCCGCGCCGATGGCCGTGCGGGCGGGTATTCCGGTGAGCCGCGAGGCGGCGCGGTTGAACACCAGCACCCGCCCGGCGTGGTCGGTGATGACCAGGCCGTCGGAAAGCTCGTCGGCACAGACCACCGAACCGCCCATGACGGACACCGGCGCGATGGCACCGGCCAGCCCGGTCAGCGACCCGCCCGGGCTCGGCGCATCCGGCAACAGGACTGCCCGGCCATGGTCCAGCGCCCACTCGCCGGGCACCCTACGCCGGTCCACTCGCGTCCCTGCCTCCGTCCGGCACGTGTGCCGCGTGTCGTGGCCGTCCCCCGCGCGACCGCTTGCTGTCACGTGGCCCGTCCCCCGCCGGCCACCTGGCTGAGAACCCCGGCAAGGACCGGGCGCTCGAATGACGCAACGTGATGAGACTCTAGCGCGTTGCGGGGGCAGTGCGGCAGCCCCCTCCTTCGTTGGCCCGCTGGGCCCGGGCGGAGGCGTACAGGCACACCGCCGCCGCCGCGGCCAGGTTCAGGCTCTCTGCCTGCCCATAAATCGGCACGGCAACCGTCTCGTCGGCGAGCGCCAGGATGTCGGCGGGCAGGCCCCACGCCTCGTTGCCGAACAGCCACGCCGTCGGCTCGCTGAGCACCCCCCGTGGCTCTGCCTGGTCAAGCGGCTGACCCGAGCTGCCGTCCGCGGCCAGCACCCGCAGGCCCGCCTCGCGCAGCCGGGCGACCACCTCGCCGACCGAGCCGCCTTGCACCAGGTCAACGTGGAAGATGCTGCCGGCCGACGCGCGCACGCACTTGCTGTTGTACGGATCGACCGAGGCGTCGGAGAAAACCACGCCGCGCGCGCCCGCCGCATCCGCGGTGCGCAGCACCGTTCCCGCGTTACCAGGGTCCCGGACGTTGGCGAGGAGGACCACCAGCCGCGGCGCGGCAGCCGTCAGCGCGGACAGCGGAACGTCCACGAACCGGCAGACGGCGAGGATGCCCTGCGGCGTGATGGTCTGCGCGATCTCGGCCATGACCTCGCCGCTCACCGTGTGCACCGCGGCACCCTGCCGGCTGGCCTGCGCCGCCTGCCCGGCGTGCCGGGAGCGGGCGGCGGCGGTGAGGAACAACTCGGTCACCACTCCGCCACAGGCGAGCGCCTCGCCGACCGCCTGCGGGCCCTCGGCCAGGAACGACCTGGCGCGCAGCCGGAGCGCACGCTTGCCGAGCTGGCGGGCGGCCTTCACCCGGGGTGAGCGGATGCTGGTGAGCTCCGGGCCGGAAGGCTGGCTCATCCCCGCTCACCCACGGCGGCGCGATGTTCAGGCGGCGGCGTCGGCAACCGGCTCCGGCAGTGCGTCCTTAGCCACCTTGACCAGTTCGGAGAAGGCGGCCGGGTCGGACACCGCGAGCTCGGCGAGCATGCGCCGGTCCACGTCCACGCCGGCGGCCTTGAGGCCCTGGATGAACCGGTTGTAGGTGATCCCGTCGGCCCGGGCGGCGGCGTTGATGCGCTGGATCCATAGCCGGCGGAACGCGCCCTTGCGGTCCTTGCGGCCCGCGTAGGCGTATGTCATCGAGTGGAGCACCTGCTCCTTGGCCTTGCGGTACATCCGAGACCGCTGGCCGCGGTACCCGCTGGCCCGCTCAAGCACCACCCTGCGCTTCTTGTGGGCGTTAATCGCCCGCTTCACGCGTGCCACTTTTCGACTCCTTGGAGGTGGGCTGGGCTACTTAGCCAGCAACTTCTTAATCGTCTTGGTGTCCGCGGGGGCGACGATCACCTCGCCCGCCAGCCGGCGGGTGCGCCGGCTCGGCTTGTGCTCGAACAGGTGCTTGCGGTTCGCGCGACGGCGCATCACCTTTCCGGTACCGGTCAGCCGGAAGCGCTTGTTCGCTCCGCTGTGCGTCTTCATCTTTGGCATGCTCGCCGTCGTCTTTCTCTTCTGCGCGCCCTGCGGCGCGGCCTTATCCTGCGTGCCGCCCGGGTTCGCCATGCGGCACGTTCACCTTTCCACTTCTCCGCGGACAAACCGTCCCGCGGTACCGCCCGGCCGCGGCGACCGCCACGGCCGGTCACCGCTCCGGCGCCCTGCCTGGCGTCCGCCTAGCTGGCCAGCGCTGGCCCTTGCCACCGGCCGCCCGCACCAGCAACCTGCCAGCGGTCACCCACTGGCAGCACACCGCCTGCCGGTCCGGCCGACAGCCGC
>Ga0126376_10002242_pt1 | contig 10900 bp, 6 predicted proteins | sample PanSoiMetPlot_15_FD_92760 | JGI IMG/M metagenome (GOLD analysis project Ga0126376, IMG submission 92760) | Tropical forest soil microbial communities from Panama - MetaG Plot_15 | ecosystem: Environmental > Terrestrial > Soil > Tropical forest > Bulk soil | place: Panama | collected 2016-02-17 | reverse complement strand
GGCCGCCAATAAAATCACGCCCGGCAACGTCGGCTGGCGGATACAAGCCCGCTACGCCGGCGGCCGGGCACCGGAAGGCCGGCGCTAGGCGGCGTGGTCAGTGAGGCGGCGCACGACGCGATAGCAGGAGCAGGACCTGCGCTCGAGCGCTGCGACGTCGCGGATGTGGATGCGGCCGCGGCGGACGTCGACGATGTTGTCGGCCTGCAGCATGCGGCAGATGGCGGTGACGGTGGTGCGCTGCACGCCCAGCATGCCGGACAGGAATTCCTGCGTGATCGGTACTGTGTCGCCCTCGATGCGGTCGTGCGCGTGCAGCAGCCAGCGGCACAGCCGCTCCTGCACGTGATGCACGGTGTTGCACACGACGGCGTGCTGCACCTGGGCGAGCAGGACGTCGCCATAGCGCACGATCATGTCCTGGACGGCACGGCTGTGCGCCGCCGCCTCGGCGAGGCGACCGGGTGCAATCTGCGCGGCGCGGCCGGGGAGCTGGACCACGGCACGGCTGAGCGCAGTGTGTGCGCCGAGCCCGGCCGACAGGCCGATGGCGCCATCGCGGCCAATGCTCGCGGTGTCGATGGCTTGCCCCTCGGGCAGGATGCCGAGCAGCGACACCAGGCCGCTGTGCGGGAAGTACACGCGCTTGATCGGCTGGGCCGGCTCCTGCAGCACGGCGCCGGTTTCGAGACTGATCTCGACCAGGTGAGGGCTCAGCAGGGCGAGGTCGGCGGGCGGCAAGGCCGCCAGCAGGCGGTTGCGTTCGACGCCACTGGCCTTGAGATCCGGGATCATGGACGATGCGGCGGTGTGACTCATGGGCCGCTCTCCTCGGCTAAATCACTCCTCGTTGGCTTACCGTTGCGGGTTCCCCCCGGGTCGCGGCTGCCTGGGCCCAGCACCAGTCGCCGATGGACGATTGCGACCGCGAGCGCGTCAGCAGCTCTTGCGACTGCTGGCGCACTTCGGCGGCCGCCTGCAACATCGCGTGCAGGGCTTTGGTTTGGGAACGCGTACGGTCCACCAGCATCGTGGTCCGATGGATATGCCGGCGAACCTCGTTTTCCACCGACAAGAACTCGCGCCGGGCACGCTCGATATCGAGATAGACGATGCGGGACGACGGCCGCTCGTCGGGCGTCTGCTCGCGCGCCGCCAGCGCAGGCGCTTCGGCGAACGGGATGGAAAACAGGCAGCGGCCGCGCTCGTCGGCGATCTGCATCAGCCACCCGTCCCATTCCGGGGGCACACGGCCGGTGGACGGCTGGACGAAATCGCGCAGGGTGGCCAGCGCCTGGCGGTGCGCCGCATCGGCGTTGGCGACCATGATCCCCTCGCAGTCGGCCAGGGTCTTGTGGGCGCAGCGGAGATGAAAAAAGAAGCGCGGCATGTGACGCCCTCCTTTGCTCAGGAATAACGGCGGCACCCACTCCGGGTTCCGCCTCGCGGGGCCATGCGACGCCCAGCCGGGCCTCCGCCGATCATGCGCCCATCCGGCCCCCGGCCGCAAGCACAGCAAGCGACGCGGCCGCGCACAACCCTGCGATCAAGCGACCGTCCGGGCGGCTCGCGGGCACCTAGCGGCCCGCATCCGGCGCCGATGCGGGCGACAGCTTGCCGGGATCGAGCGGCACGTCGATGCGCACCGTTAGTCCGTCGGGCGCATAGTCGAAGGTGGCGTGCCCGCCGAGAGTGCCGCTCGCCTCGCGTGCGATCAGCTCGGTGCCAAAACCCTTGTGCTTCGGCTTCTTGACGGCCGGGCCATCCGATTCGCGCCAGGTCAGTGTCAGGTTGCGTCGCGCGCCGTCGTGGATCGCCCAGTCGACCGCCACCCGGCCCTTAGAATCGGAAAGGGCGCCGTATTTGACCGCGTTCGTGGCGAGCTCGTGGACGATGAGGCCGAGCGCCACGGCAGCAACGGGCTTGAACGCAATCGGCGGCCCGTCGATGGCGATCCTGCCGTCCGCGTCCGCGCGATATTGGCCAAGCTCGTTGCCCAGCACCTCGTCGAGCGACACGCTGCCCCAGTTGTCGCGCGACAGCAGGCTGTAGGACCCGGCGAGCGCCTGGATGCGACCCTGCAGCGCCTGCGCGAACTCCTCGGGCGAGCGGGTGCGCTTCAGCGTCTGCTTGGTGATGGCGGCCACCACGGTGAGCATGTTGCGCACCCGGTGGTTCAGCTCCTGGACCAGCGCGCGCTGGTGCGCTTCTGCCTCAACCATCCGGCTGATGTCGAAGAAGGTCACCAGCACGCCGTCGATGACGTTGTAGCGCGTGCGGTAGGGCAGGATGCGCATCAGATAGTGGGTCTTGCCGTCGGAGCGGCGCACCTGCCGCTCGATGGTTTCGCCGCGCTCCAGCACGACGCGCGCGTCGCGCGGCAGATCGCCGTCCTCGATGTGGCTCACGATGTCGGTGAGCGGCCGCCCGCGGTCCGTCGAGATCAGGTTGAAGATGGACGTGGTCGCCGGCGTGAAGCTGCGGATCACCAGTTCGTTGTCGAGGAAGATCGTGGCGATCTGCGTGCTTTCGAACAGGTTCCGCAGGTCTGCATTGGCGCGGTCGAGCTCGTCGATCTTGCTGTTGAGCTCGGAGTTGACCGTGTGCAGCTCCTCGTTGACCGATTGGAGTTCCTCCTTCGACGTCTCCAGCTCCTCGTTGGTCGACTGCAGCTCTTCGTTGACCGAAACCATCTCCTCGTTGGCGGCTTTGAGCTCTTCCAGCGCGGTCTCATATTCCTCCACGGTCGCCTGCAGGCGCTCGCGGGTGTCGCGCAGATCGTGCTCGAGCTGGTTGACGTCGACCTCTCCGGAGACCCGGCGCGCCGCCTCGTCCGGCTTGTGCGGCGGCCCGACATCGGCGAACAGGACCAGGAACAGGGGGTCGGTCTCGTGATTGCCCACCGGCTCGACGGTCAGCCTGACCTTCTGGTAGCGGTCGTCGAGCTCGACGGTCAGGTCATCACGCACCACCGTACGCCGCGTCTCCAACGCCTCCTGTAACGCGTTGCGCAGCTCGAGCCGGAGCCCGCGGCGGGCCGACGCCAGGAGCTGGCGGTTGGGCATGCCGGCGGCAGCTTCGAGATACTTTCCGGTGCGCGCCGAGTAGTGAACGATATCGCCCTCGCGGTTCGCCACGACGTGGGCGGGCGCGAAGCTTTCCAGCACCTTGGTTTCGACCATGCGGCGCAGGTTGGCGGCGCTGGAGACGAGGTCCCGCCGCGGCTCGGCGCCGGTCATGGCGACGCGTGCGCCCGGCACGAACATCGGAAACTGCAGCGGCGTCGCGACGTGGTCGCGGCGCTGGAACAGTCGCTGCTTCTTGTCGATGCGCTGGAACAGGTCGGGATACTGGCTGATGTTCTCCGACGTGCCGAGGAACAGGTAGCCGCCCGGCTTGAGGGCGAAATGAAATACGGGAATGACCCGCGACTGGAACTCGGCGCCGAGATAGATGAGGAGATTGCGGCAGGAGATCAGGTCGATGCGCGAGAACGGCGGGTCGCGGATCACGCTGTGCGCCGAGAAGATGCACATGTCGCGGATGTCCTTGAGCACGGCATAGCTCGAATCGTCGCGCGAGAAGAAGCGATCGAGCCGTTCCGGCTTCACGTCCTGCATCACGGCCTGCGGGTAACGGCCGGCGCGCGCCACTGCCAGCGCCGACTCGTCGATGTCGGTGGCGAAGATCTGCACCTTGGGGACGTTGCGCAGCGCAGACATGTGCTCGCGCATCAGGATGGCGAGCGAGTAGACCTCCTCACCCGTGGCGCAGCCCGGGACCCAGATGCGCACGGTGTCGGCCGCGCCCATGTCGGCGAACAGTTTCGGAATAACCTGGTTTTCGACTGCGTCGAACGCCTCCTTGTCGCGGAAGAAGTTGGTCACGCCGATCAGCAGGTCGCGGAACAGTTGCGTGACTTCCTCGGGCTCGCGGCGCAGACAGTCGATATAGGCGGCGTAGCCGTCGATCATGAGAATCTGCATCCGCCGCCGCACCCGGCGCATGAAGGTCTTCTCCTTGTAGCCGGAGAAATCGTGGCCGACCTGGCTGTGCAGCATGCGCGCGATGGTCTGCCGCGCCTCGGCCTGGTCCTCTTCGCGCTGCGGCTCCGCCTCTTCCAGAACCGCCTTTTCGTCGTCGTAGCTGCGGGAGAACTGGGTCAGCCGTGCCGCCATGTCCTCGACCGGCAGCGTGAGATCGATGAAGCCGGTGGCGATTGCAGTTTCCGGCATGCTGCTCTGGCGCGGGCCGCGGCCATCCGCCCCTTGCGCCAGCGTTAGCCCGCCGCGCTCCTTGATGGCCTTGATGCCGAGCGCGCCGTCGCTGCCGGCACCGGACAGCACGATGCCGATCGCGTTCTCGCCGCGCGCTTCCGCCAGCGAACTGAAGAACACGTCGATCGGCCGCTGCGCCACGTCGGCCGACCGCGCCTGCAGCATCAGCCGGCCGTCCACGATGGTCACCACGTGATCAGACGGCGAAATGTAGACCGTGTTGGGCTCGATCGCCGCGTCATGGAGAATGTCGGCAACCGCCATGTCGGTATAGCGGCCGACGATCCCGGCCAGCGTCGTGACATGGCCGCGCGGCATGTGAGTGACGAGCACGAAAGCCATGCCGGTGTCGGAAGGCAGGCCGCGGAAAAAGCCCTCGAAGGCCTCGACGCCACCGGCGGAGGCGCCGACGCCGACTATGGGAAACGGCTGGTTGACGGCCACTCGGTTTTGCTCCGCCCTGCGGCATGGCCGGCGGCAGGGCTCTTGTGCTCGGCGAGAACCTTAGGACCGTTGTGGCGTTGAGGCAATGTAAACTGCGCAAAACGTCTCGGACCGGGCGCGCTTTGACGGGTATACGATCGCGCTTTGACGGGTACACGACATAGCATGGCGAGCAAACACCAAATCGGACCTCGATTGGGAAGCGCTGACAACCAATACGAGATCGCGGACAACGTTCGGCGTGGATACGCGCTGTGCGAGCAAATTGAGGGGCACATCCGCGACGCCCACATCCTGCTCGCGAGGCTCAAGAGGCTGGCGCAGCCGGCATCGGGGCTGTCCAGGACTTCCCCCTCACCTGAGGACTGACGGATTCGACCTTGGCTGCGGCGCCTGAGCGCACGCCCGCGACCGGACCTTCGGCAGCGGCGGCGCGCGTTTACCCATGCGCATGCCGCTGTCATCACAGACCGGTACCCGCTGAAGGCGTAAAGCATCGTGACCAGCTATTGACATCGCGGCCGGGGGCGGCAGGAGACTGCGGCATATCTGATGCGTTGGCGGAGCCGACGTCGTGAGCTGGCTGGTGCAGCCGAGACTGGTGAACGACCCATTTTCCGACCCGGCCCTGTTCATCGACTTTCGCTTTGGACGGCGGGCGCTGCTGTTCGACCTCGGCGACCTGACGCCGCTGTCGACACGCGAGCTGTTGCGGGTGAGCCATGCCTTCGTGTCGCATACCCATATGGACCATTTCGCCGGGTTCGACCGGCTGTTGCGGCTGTGCCTGCATCGCGCCGGCCCGCTGCACCTGACCGGCCCAGTCGGCTTCGCCGACCGCGTGGCGGCGAAGCTTGCGGCCTATACATGGAACCTGCTCGACGCGGATTCCGTCGATTTCCTCCTGGTGGTGGACGAGTTCGACGGCAGGCTGCGCGGGCGCTGGCAATTTCCCGCCCGCACGGCGTTCGCCCGCGAGGAGGTCGCGGCTCCGGCACTGCCGCCGGACCTCGTGCTTGACGAAGCGGAATTCTCGATCGAGGCCGTGGTACTCCACCACGGCACGCCGTGCCTCGCCTTTGCGGTGCAGGAGCGCCTGCGCGTCAATGTCTGGCGCGACGGGCTCGACCGCCTCGGCCTGCCGGTTGGCCCGTGGCTCAATGAGGCCAAGGCCGCCGTTCGGCGGGGCGAAGACGACGCCTACGCCATCGTGGAGGACACCGGGCGAACGATCGCCCTGGGCGACCTCAAGCGGCACGCGCTGCGGGTGGCGCCGGGCCAGCGCGTCGCCTATGTGGTGGATACGGCGGCGCATACGGAGAACATCGCCCGCGCCACGCGGCTGGCCCGCGGCGCCGATCAATTGTTCATCGAAGCCGCGTTCGCCGACGAGGACGCCACCCTGGCGGCCGAGCGGCTCCATCTCACGGCGGGCGTTGCCGGCGAGATCGCGCGGCGCGCGGGGGTGCGCCAAGTGATCCCCCTGCATTTCTCGCCGCGTTACCTGGATCGGCCCGAGCTCATCCCCGAGCAGGTGCGCCGGGCTTTTGCGCCCCAGGTGGAGATCGCCGCCCCCGGCAACGGTGCCGGTCCGGCGTAAGTCGCCTAGCCGACGCACTTTGTGGTAGACTGGCGTCACTCACGTGTTGGAGGTCCCCGTGGACGATCGTTCCGATCCCAACGCCGAGGAAACACCCCGCATCCCGCAGCCGCCGTTTCCCATTGCAGGCATCGGCGCCTCGGCCGGTGGCGTGAAGGCGTTGCAGGCATTTTTCGCGACTCTCCCTGAGAACGTCGGCGCCGCGATCGCGGTCATCGTGCATCTCGATCCGGACCGGCACAGCGATCTCACCCGGCTCCTGGCGGTACGCACCAAGATGCCGGTCCAGCAGGTCGATCAGCGGGTGCCGCTCAAGCCCGATCACGTTTACGTCATTCCGCCCAATCGCAGCCTGCTCATCTCCGACCACGACATCGCGGTGGCGGAGTTCGACGAGCCGCGCGGCCAGCGCGCGCCGATCGACCAGTTCTTTCGCTCGATGGCCGACCAGCACGGCGACGGCTTCGCCATCATCCTCACTGGCGCCGGCGCCGACGGCGCCGTGGGCGTGAAGGCCGTGAAGGAAGCCGGCGGCATCATCCTGGTGCAGGATCCCGACGAGGCGGAGTATCCGTCGATGCCGCGCGCGGCGATCGCCGGCGGCCATGCCGACTTCGTGCTGCCGGTGCGGGAACTGGCGAAGCAATTCGTCGAGCTGGTGCGCAGCAAGGAGCACCTCAAGGAGCGCGCGCCCGAGGACGGCGAGGAAGAAGCGCTGCGGCGCATCCTGGCGCACCTGCGCGTTCGCACCGGGCATGATTTCTCCCGCTACAAGCGCGCCACCTTGATGCGCCGGCTGGCCCGGCGCATGCAGGTGACGCGAACGCAGAGCGTACAGGAATATCTCGGCTACCTGCGCGACCATGTCGAAGAGACGCAGGCGCTGTTCGCCGACCTGCTGATCTCGGTGACCAGCTTCTTCCGCGATGCCACCGCCTTCGAACAGCTCGCGCGGCAGGTGATCCCGCGCATTTTCGACCGGAAGGGCGCTTCGAACGACGCCATCCGCGTGTGGGTGCCGGGCTGCGCCACCGGCGAAGAGGCCTTCACGATCGCCATCGCGCTGTTGGAAGAAGCCTCGCGCCGCGAGGTCCGCCCCGAGGTGCAGATCTTCGCCACCGATCTCGATCCCGCCGCGCTCGCTTTCGCGCGCGAGGGCCGCTACCCGAGCGCGATCAGCGCCGACGTATCGGACGAGCGGCTGCGCCGGTTTTTCACGCGCGAAGAGCACCACTTCCTGATCCGCCGCGAAATCCGCGACGTGATAGTGTTCGCGCAGCACAGCCTCCTCAAGGACCCGCCGTTCTCCCGCCTGGATCTCATTTCCTGCCGCAACCTGCTCATCTACCTCGATCGCGAGCTGCAACAGCAGCTGCTCAACACATTTCACTACGCGCTCTTCGGCGGCGGCTACCTGTTCCTCGGTTCGTCGGAAAGCGCCGAGCATGCGGGTGGGCTGTTCCGCGCGGTCGATCGCGGCTCGCGGATCTTCCAGGCGGTGGGGCACAAGCGCGGCGAGCCGTTGGCGTTCCCGACACTGGTGCCCACCCTGCGCCTGCCCGATGTGCCGCTGACGCAATCGCCGAGCCCGGCCGCCAAGGGGGCGGAACTGGCGCGGCAGCATCGCGAGGCGCTCAACGAGTTCGCCCCGCCCAGCATCCTGGTCGATCACGTGCAGCGGGTGACGCACATCTCGCACGGCGCCGGCCGCTACCTGGTGCATCCGGCTGGCCAGCCGACGATCGATGCCACCGACCTGGTGCGGCCGGAACTCGCGGGCGAACTGCGCGCCGCGCTGCATCGCGCCTTCGAACAGAACCAGGCGAGCCTCACGCTGCCGATCGCGGTCGAATTCAACGGGTCGTCACATTACGTGGCGCTGCAGATCACGCCGACCCGGCGCGACGATTCGCTGCCGCATGCCCTGGTGATGTTCCTGGAAGGCGGTCCGATTCAGCATCCGCTTGCCCCAGTAGAGCCAGGACAGCTCTCCGGCGCCACCGAGGATATCGTGAAACAGCTCAACGACGAGCTCCTGGCGACGCGGGCTCAGCTCAAGGCCAGCCGGCAGGAGTTCGAGACCGCCACGGAAAACCTGCGCGCCGCCAACGAGGAGCTGCAGTCGATCAACGAGGAATACCGCTCGACGGCGGAAGAGCTGGAGACCAGCAAGGAAGAGCTGCAATCCATGAACGAGGAGCTGCAGACGCTCAACAACGAGCTCAAGCTCAAGCTCGACGCGGTGTCGAGCGCGCACAACGACCTGGAAAACCTGATGGGCGCCACCGACGTCGGCACGCTGTTCCTCGACGCCAGCCTGCGTATCAAGCGGTTCACGCCGCGCGTGCGCGACCTGTTCAACATCAAGGCCGGCGACGAAGGCCGGCCGATCACGGATTTTACGCGGCGGCTGGACTATCCCGAGCTGGAACGGGAAATGCACGAAGTCATGGAGCAATCGAAGAGCATCGAACGGGAGATCCAGGCGGACGGCCAGTGGTTTCTCACCCGCATGCGGCCCTATCGCACCGCCGAGGGCCGCATCGACGGCGTGATCGCGACATTCGTCGATGTGTCGGATCGTCGGCGCACCGAGGAACAGCTGCGCCCTGGCCTCGACGGGCTCAAGAAGACGGGCAACAACAACCGCAAGCCGGGAAAGAAGAAGTAGCGCCGGGGGTTCAACGCCTCTGCTTACGCGGCTGACGCGATAGACGTTACCGACTTAAATCGTGCGCGTCGGGTGCATCCTCGGCGACCGCTTCGCGGATGAGGGCGGCACGCTTCAGCGCCCGCTCCGCCGTGGCGCGCAGCCGGGCGCCCTCCCGGGCCGAAGCGTCATCGGAGTTGTCGGCCATGTGGTTCAAGAGCATGGCGTGCTCCTCGAGCGAGCGAATGGTGTTCCAGGCCGCGGCCTCGATCCTTTCGTTCAGTTCGGCTTCCAGAGTGACCGCCGTGAAGGCATGGCCGGTGTGGCAGCGGAAGCGCGGCGGCGTCGCGTTGCGCATCTCCAGCAGCGAGCCGTGGCATTCCGGACAGGTGAACAGCGACGGATCGCCCAGCCGGCGAATGGCCGATTCGCGTCTTCGCTCATCGGCGGCCACCTGCACCTCAATCGAAATGTCCTTGGACATGGAACGAATCTCCCCGATCCGCCCCCCGATCTCCACCGGCTCCGCCGCCAGGCGCGGCAACAGGGCCGCGATGGCGTCGAGGGCGAGGCAATGATCCACGGCCACATGGCGCAGCGCGCTTGCCGGCATCGATGAGGCCTCCGCCTCGCGCGGGTCCTGCACGATCGCCATGCCGCCGGCCTGCTTGACAGCACACAGTCCCGCGGTGCCGTCGTCAAGGCCTCCGGTCAGCACCACGCCAGTCACGCGCGGGCCATAGGCCAGGGCGGCGGAGCGGAACAGCGGATCGACCGCCGGGCGGAACCGGTTCTCCTTGGGGCCGTGGCCGAGGCGGATATCGCCCGGCGCCTCGACGAGGAGATGACGATCGGGCGGCGCCACGTAGATCCGTCCGGGAACGATCTTTTCGCCATTCCGCGCATTGGCTGCGGGGAGCGGGCCGGCACGCGCCAGGATGTCCGGGATGGCGCCCGTGCTGTCCGGCGACAGGTGCAGCACGATGAGCAGCGATCCGGGAAAATTTTCGGGCACTTCACCGACCAGCCGCTGCAGCGCCGCGACGCCGCCGGCGGATGCCCCGATCACGAAAATGTCCCGCTGAGGCATGACGGATATCCCGCTGGGCGCGGACGCATCGCGCCCGTGCGGTCTTGTAACGGATGGAAAACGAAGGGGGATGCGCGGCAATACGCCTCACGCTTCCACGTGAGTCAAAACCCCCTCCCCGTCCCTTGGGGAGGGACAGGGAGGGGGCCAATTAAACGCCGAAAAGCGGATCAATCTTCCGCGAAGGCGGCGAGCTTGTGGGCCTGCGTCGGGTTGCGCAGCTTGCCGAGCGCCTTGGCCTCAATCTGGCGGATGCGCTCGCGGGTGACGCCGAACACCTTTCCGACCTCCTCGAGCGTGTGGTCGGTCATGCCGCCGATGCCGAACCGCATGCGCAGGATCTGCTGCTCGCGCGGCGTGAGCTGGGCGAGCGCCTCGGCAACCGACTGCGCCAGCGCGCTGCCCTCGGCCGCCGCGTGCGGATCGGGTGCGTCCGGCGCCTCGATCAGGTCGCCCAGGGTGGCGTCGCCGTCCTCGCCGATGGGCAGGTCGAGCGACACCGGGTCCTGCACCATGGACATGACCTGCTCGACGCGGGCGACCGGAATGCCCGAGCGCGCTGCCACTTCGGCGGCGCCGGGGTCGCGCCCTTCCTTCTGGTAGAGCTTGCGCCGCTCGCGCAGCACTTTTGTCGCGGTCTCGGTCATATGCACCGGGATGCGGATAGTGCGGCCCTGGTCGGCGATGGCGCGGGCCATCGCCTGGCGGATCCACCACACCGCATAGGTCGACACCTTGACGCCGCGGCGGTAGTTGAACTTCTCCACCGCGTGCATCAGGCCCATGTTGCCCTCCTGGATCAGGTCGAGCAGATCCAGGGAGCTGCGGCCGCGATACTT
>Ga0126376_10002240_pt1 | contig 10900 bp, 11 predicted proteins | sample PanSoiMetPlot_15_FD_92760 | JGI IMG/M metagenome (GOLD analysis project Ga0126376, IMG submission 92760) | Tropical forest soil microbial communities from Panama - MetaG Plot_15 | ecosystem: Environmental > Terrestrial > Soil > Tropical forest > Bulk soil | place: Panama | collected 2016-02-17 | reverse complement strand
CAACCTGAGGCGACACGTACGTTTTGCGAGAGACGCTTCGAACCTTTCCTTTCGCCAGAAGCTCGTACGAGATCATTTTCGAACAGGCACTCGACGGACAACCTCCTTAAGAAGCTGCAGTGATCGCGCTTGTACTGATTGTGAACTGAAAATTTCGGAAAGTTGGAAATTCGGTTGCTGATTTAGGTTGATCTTACAGGCGCAAAGCTGTAAGGGACAAACATCCGGGGGGGCATTACGCATTGAGGGGAAAATGCTACACCCCTCGGCTCGGCTCATGCGCGGCTTTCTGCGGTCTTTCGCGACGGCACACGACAAACTCTCTCAACTTTCCTTTCGGCATAAGATAAGGTCTTATCCGCGACGCCGCTTACCGAGAAGCTCTGCTCGTCTACATTGATATTCTGGGATTCCGAAAGCTAATCGAAACATCCGCAACCACCCGATCGACTATTCCCACAATCCTAAACGCACTTCGCGAACTGAAACAGCAAACATCTGCAGGAGGGCGGGTGATACATGAGGAAGGAAAGCAGCGACCCATTTCGATCTTCCGCGGGAACCAGCCCGATATAGCTGGCGATCTGCTTGCCGCAGTGAAACCGTTCCGGAGTTCCGATCATCAACTCGTACGCCAGTGCCCTCAGCGGGCCGACTCCGGGATGCGTCATCAACCGTCGTGTCACCGGACGCTTCTCCACTTCCTCTTCTAATGCGGGCGTCAGTTCCTGAATCTTCGGCGTCAGTTGATCCAGTAAGTCGAGCAGATCCTGGCGCCGTCGACTGGCCCACGGAGCCAGTGCGATCGATTCCAGCTCCTTGCGACCGGCCGGCCGCCACAACGCCTTCTTGCGTTGCAGGCCTTCATGCAGAGGTACGACGTGCAGCTGATTCATCACCCGCGTACGCATTTGCACCAGGCGGTGCCGATGCCACAGCAGTTGCCGCAGGTCGCGATTCTCTGCGTCCGGTACCCAGATCCGCGGAAAGCGCTTCTCCAACATCAACTGCAGCAATAGCTGTGCGTCCTGACGATCGGTCTTCTGCTTGCGCACTCGTTTGCTGCAGATCTCGGCGGGGTCTCCGATCCACAACTCAAATCCCAGTTCATGCAGCAAACGCTCGAACCACCGCGAGTGTCCACTCGATTCCATGCCCACACGTGCGCAGAGATTTTGTTGCTTTCGTTCCCGGTAGAACTGCTCGGCCTGCTCGCGATGCGCCAAGCGCCGTTCGCTCAGCTCTCCTGTCTCTGTATCCACGAGCGCAATTTGTTGGAAGCCCGGATGATAGTCACAACCTTGTATCTTGTATGCATCTGCCCGATTCGGTCTCTCTGTGTTAGTGGGGGATTGGATCGAGATTCGGCGGGAGGCCGTTCACATCCTTAGGCGCAGCGAGTTGGCAGCCTGGATTATAGATAGGCCCCCCGCCCTCCTTTCTCAACGCCGTGGAGAATCTCAGGCCGCGAGAGCCTGCATACAAGGACGGCGAGAGAGGTGATACAGGGTCGGGGAGCCGAAGCTCAGTCTAGTCCAGACTTGCGAGGTTCAACATGCCTGAAACGGAAGTCGACACGTTTGCTGGAATCGATGTAAGCGCACGCGAGTTAAGTGTCGCCCTACGCCGGGGGAAAGGCGAGGACAAGCCCGCCATGGCTGAGTTCTCTAATCATCCTTCCGGGCACAAAGCCCTGATCGCCCGCTTGCTTCGGGGCGACCGGCGAGTGCGAGTCTGCCTGAAGGCCAACGGGAATTACAGCCTGGATCTGGCGTTGACCTTGCAAGCACACCGCCAGGTGGAGATCAGTGTCATCAATCCGAGGCGGGCACGACGCTTCGCGGAATCGCTCGGTCAGCGTAGCAAAACCGATCCGGTCGATGCCCGTGTGCTCGGCGAGTATGCCGCTCGCATGCCTTGGGTTGCTTGGCAACCGCCCAGTTCAGTCGCCCTACACTTGCGGGCTGTGGCGCGTGCGATCGCAGACTTGGGGGTTATCCATACTCAGCAGAACAATCGTGCGCACGCCTCGGCCGCGAGCCAAGCCTTGCCGGTCTTGGTGGTCAAGGAGATGCAGCGTCATCAGAAATATCTTGAGCAGCGCATGACACGGTTGCGGCGGGAAGCTCTGCGGATCATCGCCGGCGATCCCGAACTGGACCGTCGCTTCCGTCTAATGCTGACCACGACTGGCATCGCTGAGACCAGTGCTCTGCTGATCCTGGGTGAATTGGCCGTGCTGCCCGACATGCTGGATGCGCGCCAGTGGGTGGCCTTCAGCGGACTGGATCCGCGGCTTTTCAAGTCAGGAAAATCGGTAGAGAAGCGGCCTAGGATCAGCCGGGGTGGCAGTCGTCACTTGCGTCGCGCTCTCTACATGCCAGCACTGGTCGCTCTGCGTCGCGATCCTTATCTGCGATGCTTCTATCAAAACTTACTAGCTCGCGGCAAAGCTCGGCTGCAAGCCGTCGTAGCGGTTATGCGAAAGCTGCTGCATGCTCTGTTTGCTATGTTCCGCACCAATCAACGGTACGACGGATCGAAGCTGTGTTGCGCTTTCGAGATGGCTGGCCATGCCATTGCTACACGTGCCTGACTGACCCAAAACTAAAGAGAGCGGTTTTCCTGCACCTCTCCAGAGAGAAAAAAATTGAATTTCAAGAGAGAATCTATAATCAACATGTCCGGCTCCTTTCTCCGAGCCTGTTGGTTGGCTTAGCACCACCAACTTTACTCGGGCACTGGAGCCGACATTGTCATGGAATCAATTACACTCAAATTTCGAGTCCTTTCGATTCACCTCAATTCCGAGACATTTGAAAGCATTCGAAATTTGAGTGTTAACGCCTGTTTGCGACAGTTGAGTGACAAAGGCCGCCCACAAGGCGGCCCTTGTGCACTTTGGCACGTTCAATCTTTGATGAACACGATCTTTCCAAACGTGCCGGCTAGATTGTTGGATGGTCCTGCCGTGAAAAACAGTTGATTGGTGGCGCCATTCTTTCCCGCTCCGTCGCCAAAACCAATCCCCCACAACTGATCAATGCGAATCGCCTTGCCACTGGTATCCTTCACCGCTCCCACGAACTTCCCGGTCGTCGGGTTGAAGGCGTTGATGGTACCCGAATTCGTGTTGTTCGAGATCAATAGTGTGTTGCTCAGAGGGCCGAAATTTGTCGGCGCCGCCGCAATTCCCCACGGTTGGTTCAACGGCGCTCCTTGGATCAGAGACTTCCCGTTCACCAGCATGCCGTCTTCGGTGAACTGATCGACGAACCCGCCGCTACCTCCGCTCACGTCCGCAAACGTCACGTACAGCAGGCCGTTGATGTCGCTGATCCCGAACGGCGCAAAACCCGCCGGCAGCGACGAGTCCGTGAAGGACTTCACGAAATTAAAGTTCGCGTCATACACATCCACTTTGCCGTTCGCCTCACCACCGTAAAGCGCCGAGATAATGATCGTTCCAGTACGATCCGAGTTTGGGAGATTGCCATATATCGACTCGACCTGGTGTGCAACGTCCTCCCATCCGACACTGTCTTTGAACAACTCATTCTTGGAGTCGAGGCCGAGCGAGTGAATCCGATCCGGCGGCGTTATGGGAAGCGTCAGCTGAGCAAAGGTGACCAACTGGAGTACGCAGGCGACTACGACGGCGACCTCGAAACCAGTACGCAGCCTCGGCCGCTTGATGGCGCCGACCGCCACGAGACCTTGAGCGAGGGCGATCGGCACCGTACCGACCGCGTAGTAAGACTTGCCTACAAACAAGAAAAGGACAAGAGGGAGAAGGCACGCGATCCCGATGGGCCTCAAGCCGCGGTTGCGAAACAGTGACACCAATCCCGCCATCCAAAGCGGGATTAAGAAGAAGAGATAGACCACGATCAGGATCAGATTGGGGACAAAGCCACCACCGGAATCCTGATGGTTCACGATGTAGATAAGAGAAGGCTGGATCAGCGCTCCACACCACACCGACGCTCCATTCGGAGTAGATGGTAATCCGCAGCACTGGTTGCACTCCCCCTTTCAGTACGACGAGCCGAGCACAGTGTCTTCAAACGAGGTTTTCAACCTTCCTCCTTGTCTCGACGATGCATTGCCTCGGAGTTGACCTCGGCGTTTGGTGGAGAGGTTGCATCTCTAGCGCGTGCGCCAACACCTCTTTGTTCCACAAACTTTCTGGAACTATTCTTCCCTTCGGAACGAAGACAATATGAAAGGTCACTGCATCGAACCTGAAGAGACATGGAAATCCCCCGCGACCTCTCGACCCGTTCTGATGCTGAACTGTTGCGACTTGCGGCAGCTGGAGAGGAAGAAGCCTTCTTGTTCCTGTATGGAAGGCTAAAGGTGGGAATTTTTCGCTACGCGTTTTATATGACCAGCTCAAAGGTGAACGCGGAGGAAGTCACGCAGGAAGTTTTCATCACCCTGTTGAAAGAATCGCACAACTATCGGCAGGATCGCGGCGACGTCGCCGCTTTCGCCTTTGGCATGGCTCGTAATTTTGTGCGGAGAATCGAGCGCCGTGAGCGGCCGTACGAGGCACTCCCAGACGATAGCGCCCTGGCGACACTGTCTGGCAAACTCATCTCTGACACGGATGCGCTGCCGGTGCACATGATTCGTTCCGAACTCGCCGCGCGCGTGCAGGCCGCGGTGGCTTCGCTCCCAGATCATTATCGTCAGGTTGTCGTGCTCTGCGATCTCTGTGAGTTGTCGTATGCCGAAGCTGCTTCCCACCTGCGTTGTGCGGTAGGAACAATCCGGTCCCGCCTGAGTCGAGCGCACGCTCTCTTGGCAGAAAAACTAAGCCAACTCCGCGGCCCACAACCGGAGATAGGGGCGGCTGGCCCCGAAGGATGCCTCATATGACCTGCCACGAAGTTCGCTTGTACTTTGAGGATCCCTTTCGTACGGATGCGGAGTTCCCCCGCGAGGCTGAGCATCTCGCGCACTGTACCGCATGTGTCCGCTTCGTCGAAGCACGCCGCGAACTTGGAGCCGGGCTGCGCCTTGCTCGCGAGTCAGCCCCAAAACCTTCTCCGGCGCTCGATGCTGCTGTTCTCACGACTTACCGACGACGGATCACTGGCGATACGCTACTTGTCGAGTCGAGGAGACGCAGTTTCAAGGTAGTCTGCTGGACCACAGCAGCAGCCACAGCGCTGGCTCTTGCAGCCGCTCTTCTTCTTCATTCCTCCAGCAGACTAGAGACTTCGAATGCAAAGATAGAATCGGCGCGGCCGCAAATGCCGCCGGTTGCCCCTGTAAAAAGCATGAACTCAGTTCCCCGAACCAACGCTGCGTCCTCGTGGAAAACGCGACAGAATTCCGCTCGAGCGGCCAGACCGGCTCCGCAAGTGGCAACCACGAAGAGTCCGGCTTCGGAAGATTTTCGCAGCTTGATGTACTGTGACGCGCTCAGTTGCGGAGGAGCTTTGCAACTGATCCGTGTGCGATTGCCATCTTCGGCAGCTGCATTCGAGCAGGCTGCAGCGTCACCTGATAGAGCCATTTATGCGGACGTACTCGTTGGTTCAGACGGGATCGCCCGAGGCATTCGCGTCGTGCAGTGAAAACTTTCTGTTTGCATGAGGAGTGGAAATCCTATGAAGCGTCTTAAGCTTACGGTTCTGGTGTCAATTGCAAGCCTCGCGCTGAGCGCAACCGTGGTCGCGCAGGGCCCACAGGAATCCGGCACAATCCCGGCATCTGCCGCGATGCCTTCCCCTAAAGCCGCCATGCTCGGCACGCACATGGAAGACGGTATGGACGTTGCTCCCGTCAAAGGAGCGCCGTTCTGTGCCGCCGTTAGCACCGAACACAGACAGTCCTTCGCCGACGGTAACCGCATTCACACCGCCGAGAATTCAAATATCTGCCGTGATAGCGAAGGCCGCACTCGCCGCGAAGCCAGCCTGAACCTTCTTGGTGCCGGTTCGCAGGCCTCAACTCCCAAGTTGATCACGATTCTCGATCCAGTCGCAGGACTGCGTTACATGCTCGACAGCGAAAACAAAATTGCCCACAAGATAACTCTTCCGGCGCTCGGGAGCGCTCCTGACAAGGGTCTTCCCAAGAGCGGAGAAGTGTTCATTATGCGGAGCGTGGGCGGTTCCGGAGCACAGGCGGTTACCTCCAATATGGTGTACAGAAAGGCAGGTCACGATTCCGACGAACCCGCGCCCACTACCGAAAATCTGGGCGACCAGACGATCAATGGCCTCCACGCAACCGGCACGCGCATAACCACCACCATTCCGAGTGGAAAGATGGGAAATGACAAGCCGATTGTCGTCACCTCTGAGCGCTGGTACTCCGCCGATCTGAAAGCGACAGTGATGACCAAGCACAACGATCCTTGGGCCGGAGAATTGGAGACGCAATTCAACAACGTCAACACTTCCGAGCCGGATCCGTCATTGTTTACGGTTCCCAACGACTACAAGATCGTCGACGACAAGGATGGTCCGGTCACCATCCGCATCCTTGGCCCCGCTCCACCGGGGAAATGACGGTCTGTCAGCAAGCCAATGCCTTACACAGGTCCTGAGGCGGCTGTCATTTTGGAATTGTTGCTAACAGGCGTTAGCACTCAAAATCCCGGCTAGGCTACGTTCTCAGATAAAACTTTGGCGCAAGATCGTATCGCTTTCAGTTTGTCCTCGCCTAACCCACGCAGCTCGTTCTCACTGAACCGGCGGTCGCACAAGAGTCTCCCAAAGGTTTGCGTGAGTCGTGAAGAACGAAATTCGTACTTGCCGTCGATCTCTTTACGACGTTCGGTCAGGTAACGTTCTAACTTCCACACGTCTGGCGGTTCCTTGATCTGACTCGCCTTCTGTTTTGCTTCTTCCATGACTTCCTGAAGTTCCCGCTTCAGAGCAGCGTCGAAGGCTTTGCGGGCGATGGCTTTTTCCGATCTCGACCACGTCGGCACGTTCCGGAAGCGGTACCTGTCTTGGCTCACGGATAGGCTGCTCATGTTCCGATCCTCCGTCGCGGCATTCTATCCCCGTCTCGTGTGCCTTTTCTACACCTCCTCTAGCTCCGTTCGCCGGGACACGTTCCTCAGCTTTCGTTTGCTGCTGCGAATTCGTTCTGAGGTCGAAAAGATCGTTCACTGGATGCCCAAGATTCTGTTTGCAGCCAAGATAGTGTTCCGTGGTCTGGACTGATGCGTGCCCGAGCAAGAACTGAATCTGTTCAAGCTCCCCGCCTCGGTCGTGGCAGAGCTTCGCACAGGTCCGGCGCAGGTCGTGCGGCGCAATGTGCTCCAAGCCCACTCTCTGGCAACAAAGTTCTGACCACGTACCAGACCACGTTTTGCGAGATGCCTCGACCCCACACTTTTCCCTTCCGTGCGACCGCTCGGAAGATTTTGCTCTCGCTGACCCCAGCCTCTCGTGTCCACTGATCGAGGGCATCTTTGACCCAGTTCGGGATGGGCACGGTGCGAATGTGGCCACCTTTGCCAACCAGATCGACTACAGCCCAGTGTCCCTGGCGCATCTGAAGGTCGTCTAGGTCCAAACCGACCAATTCCGATCTGCGAAAACCGCAGCCAAACAGCATGGCCAACATTGCGTAATCGCGCTTGGCACGCATGCTGTCACCACAAGCGTGCTGCAGCACCTCTGAACTTTGCTCTGCGCTCAACCAGTTCCCGGAACGGAATCCGAGCTGCTTGACTCCTCTCACACGACTGATCCCCGCAGACAATTCGGGACTCAGCAAGCCAGCGTCAGCGGCTTCGTGAGCAAGGCGACGCACAGCCGCGAGCTGCTGGTTGATAGTGTTGGCAGCCAGATGTCGAGATTCCAGGTACATGCGATAGCGCATGACGACGATGCGATTGAACGCCAGCCGAGGTTCGGAGCAGTACCAGGCAACGAACTGGTCAATAGCGAACTCGTACACGCGGCGTGAGGCCGGAGAGCCGAGGCTGTTGAGCACTGCTCTCTTACAGTGATCAAGATCCGGCAGTCGAAGCGACCGACGGCGGTAATTCGGCTTAACTCTGTGTTTGCCCATGGCGACGGCCTCCTCATGCCGCAGGTTTGGAACTACGGCAGAATGCCTGGGGTATGCAAGAGGCGTCAGAGGGCTAGGCTTCCAGGATTCTGAGGGCCAACGCCTGTTAATAACACTTGTTCCTCTTTTGATGTAGATTGCTGTCGTCGAAAGACACTATCGGGAGAGCGGCATCAAAGTGGGCAAAACTAACGATAAAACCGAACAGTTCCCACCCTGTATCTTCTGCAATAACGAATCTGGTAGCGAAGAGCATATCTGGCCAGCGTGGATTCATCGTCACAAGAAATTCGGTCCTTTGAAGATGCAAGGGGGAGCAGGACCACAAGTGATCGCCGACGATCCAGAACAGACCGTCAATACGGTCTGCCACACTTGCAACAACACATGGATGAGCCAGCTTGAGCAGAAAAACATTCCGTCGCTAAAACCTATGGTAGACGGCACGTCAATCGAAATTGATCCGGGTCGTCAGCGATTGCTTCGTGAATGGGCCGTCAAAACGGCGATGATCAACGATTCGACCAAGGTCCGGAATGGAAACCTGATGTTCTATACCGATCAGGAGCGCACAGCGATGCGAGAGAGCCGAGCCATCCCGACACACACTCGCATATGGCTTGGACACCTTGATGAAGACTGGCACATAGGAATGCACGGCACTGACTTTACTCTTACCGATGGAAACAAAATACGACTGGGGGAAGGATCAGCAACCACGGTCTACATGGGCCGTTTCGTTGTTCAGGTCGTGACCGAACACGTCAAACCGGAATATGCTGATCCGGACTTTCGAGGAGCGCAGCCAAAGCCTCGCAATTGGGAAAGAAAGCTCATTGAAACGTGGCCAAATTTGTCGAAGAAGGTGGTCTGGCCGCCACCGTTACCTTTCACGAACGGCGGTCCTGAAGGCATCGCGTACCTCATGGACCGGTGGCGTATGGGCACACCTGTCAAGGCGGGTTCGATTTGAGCCTCTAGGGAAAGCCTGGCCAATTTCTCAATGAGTGAAATCGCCTGGTTTCAACAGTCATCATTTCGGCAATGATGTGTAGAACAATCCACGTCATGGCTTTGGTGTTCGCAATGCTCTGTGCGACAGCGTGTTTAGGGCACGGATCACGACAACCTGACGCTAAGAGCCCAGACAGAGTCTTGTTCGATAAAGCTACGATGGCGGTGCAGGAGAAACAGTTCACAGTTGCGAATCTCACCCTGCAAACTCTCGTGAACACCTACCCTGATCCCAATTGTGCCGAACGGGCGAAGCTCATGTTGCAAGAGCCGCAGTTTTCTAGATGTGGTGGAGGCTTCTCAAACACTGCGAATCTGTATGAACCGGAACGCCATTAGGGGTCAATGAGCGTTTACGCCTGTTTTCGTCAGTTCAGCTCTCGTCAGTTCAGCCCGGTGACTTATCCAGCGATTCAGTTTTCCCCGTCCATGTCCACGGACAGAGACTGGGTTGTGCTGTTCGTATCGCTTCCCCAGAGCACATTGATGCCCCACAGCACGTTGAATGCGTCCAGGCTGCTACTGCCCCATACAGCGCTACTTCCCCAGAGTGAGTTGCTGCCCCAGAGTACGTTTTGCCCGCTAACGAAGGCATTGCTACCCCATAGGACATTGCTTCCCCACAGCACGTTGCTGCCACCCAGAGTGGAACTGCTTTGGACGAAGTACACACAAGAGCAGCTGGGATCGTAGGTTGCGGTCGGAGATTGAGCGCTCAACGTTGTCGGAGGAATATCGGTTGCCGAAATAGCAGCCTGCATATCCAGATACCCAGTTCCTACCGTGAACACATCGTACTGGAGTGTATAAGTCACTCCCGCATCGGTAACGGTCGAATAGCGCGGCAGATTCTTGTACGCCGTCTTCATAAACAACGCTTTCACTTGGTCCGGGGTAAATGTGGGATTCTTCTGAATTAGCAGCGCTGCGCCGCCGCTAGCCACCGCGGTAGCCATGCTGGTTCCGCTCAGAATGAAGTACTTGTCGGATACGCTTCCAGAGGTGCCGGTCTGGTAGTAGGTCACAGGCGGACGATTGCCGGGATAGTTCTTCTGCAGGTAGCCGCCGGTCTGCAACGAAACGACGCGGTTCCCAGGTGCGACCAAATCGGGTTTGACAACGTGATCGATGGCGGTCGGCCCTTTGGAGCTGTAGGATGTCATCACGTCATCCGAGCGATCGGGCGTACCTTTCGTGTTCATTGCGCCAACCGTGATCACATACGGATCGTTGCCTGGTGCGGTGATGCTGCCATAGCCATTAAAGGTCGAGTAGTTAGTTCGCCCGTCGTTACCCGCCGCCACCACCACAACAATTCCGGCATTCCAGGCCGCTTCCACCGCCTGGCAAAGCGGATCGAGCGTATAGCTTTCATAGACCGGCCTGCCCAATGACAGGTTCATGACCCGGATGTTGTACTGATTCTTCAGCGAGATTGCTTTGTTGATGGCATTGATAACCGAGCTGTCGGTGCCCTGGCCCGTTTGTCCGAGAGCGTGGAAATTCAGGATCTTCACGTTAGGAGCGATGCCGCGGATGGTTACGTCACAGTTCGAACAGACGGAATCTTTGCCGCTTCCACCGATGATTCCCGCGACGTGAGTGCCATGGCCGTACTGGTCATCAGTTCCGCCACCTAACGAGTCGAAGTTGTACAGGATTCGATTATGTCCCTGCGCGTCCTTGAGGTCATCAACGCCGTGAACTCCGCTATCAATAACGACCACAGCCACACCTGTGCCGTCGAATCCGAGGTTCCACGCATAATTTGCCAGCACACCCACGGCGGCATTGTTCATTTGTCTCGTGATAGGCCGATCGGGTGAGACATACGCGACGT
>Ga0126376_10002238_pt1 | contig 10909 bp, 9 predicted proteins | sample PanSoiMetPlot_15_FD_92760 | JGI IMG/M metagenome (GOLD analysis project Ga0126376, IMG submission 92760) | Tropical forest soil microbial communities from Panama - MetaG Plot_15 | ecosystem: Environmental > Terrestrial > Soil > Tropical forest > Bulk soil | place: Panama | collected 2016-02-17 | reverse complement strand
CGGCGTCTGAACAGAGATGGGGCCCCGCGGCGCTGGCGGCCGGGCTTTCCGTGTCCTTCGTCGTCATCGGTTTGTTCGTGGCAACGATCGGTTTCTCGATCGGGCTCGACGCCGACGTGTTTCGCTACGCTGCGGCGACGTTGATGATCGTGATCGGCGTCGTCCTGACACTTCCGCGTCTCGCGGCCCCGCTGGCGGCGACCGGCGGACCTGTCGCCAATTGGGCCGACCGGCAATTTGCCCGCCTGCGCGCCAACGGCATTGCGGGCCAGTTCGCGATCGGCTTCCTGCTCGGTGCGGTGTGGAGCCCGTGCGTCGGCCCGACGCTCGGCGCGGCGTCGCTGCTGGCCGCGCAAGGGCGCGACCTTGCCGAGGTCGGCAGCATCATGTTTGCATTCGGACTCGGCGCGGCGGTTCCACTGCTCGCGCTCGGCCTGTTATCACGCGAAGCGATATTGCGCTGGCGCCATCGACTCGTATCGGCCAGCCAGGGCCTAAAGGCCGGGCTCGGCGCTCTCTTCGTTGCGATCGGCGCGCTCGTGCTGACCGGCCTCGACAAATCGGTCGAGACGACGCTGGTCGAGGCCTCGCCTCAATGGCTCACCGACCTCACCACACGCTTCTAACTCACGACTGTTGCTGCGCCGCATGGAATCCGGCGATGCGGCCGAAAGTTGCGGCACGGCAGATGCCGTTGACCGAACCCACCCGCGGAATCACCCCATGCGTAGCGACCCGGTATGACCTTGCCGCAGGTCGATGGCCTGGGCGCTGGTGTTGATCGGGATGCCCGTATACGTATCGTGCAGCGCCGGCGTCGACCACGCCGCGCAGAAGATCACGTTCTGGTAGTCCCCGACCTGAAGGTCGAGCGCGCCGGAAGAAATGCGGGCTGGTGGGATAGAGCTCCGTGGCGCTGCCGTTGCTCTTCTTCCCGATGCGACCCTTGTTGATCAGATGATCCTCTTGGATGGTTTGGCAGCCCGTCGCCCCGAGCGCTGCGCCGATTTCCATGGCCGCGATCTCGCCGTCGGGCGTTTCGCTGCGTCCACTCGCTGTTTTCGGCTTGGTATTCCGCAGTCAGCCGCACATCGAACATGGTGCGGAAAACCGGATTGCCAGCGCTGCCATCGGAACCTCCCCTGTGTTCGCATGCGGAGAATGGGTTGAGCCCTTGCAAAACCCATCAAGATGCGCGCCGCACCGATGGGCTGTTGATAGGTTTCGCTTCGCTCTACCCATCCTACGCTGACTGACCGGTTTCGATCAATCAACCGGCGCATTTGGCACATTATGAAGAATTCAGCCGAACAGAGATGGCGATCACGCTCTTTCCTCGAAGATGGTGTCGCGTAACCTGGAGCGAGCGCTGGACGAAGGATGTGCAAATTTCGGAGGGATTATGGCGAGGGGAAATTTGGCGAGGTTGATCCGAGATGGACCTGATCGATGGCGGATGCTACGCGGTCGCGCGCACCGCCATTGCGGGATTGTGGTTTGGCGTTTCGGTGCCTGCCTTCGCGCAAGATGCAGCACGCCTGGCGGCTGGAGAGGAGGCGTGGGACAAGGCCGGATGCCTTCAATGCCACGGCTCTATGGGAGAAGGCGGCGCCGGCGGCGAATTTCCGGCTGGCCCGAGCCTGCGCAAGGCGAAGCTTGATCGCACAGCCCTCATCGAGACCATCAGCTGCGGGCTTCCGGGCACGCAAATGCCCGGTTGGCTCGACGGCGCCTACACCCAGCGCCCCTGTTACGGTTTTCCCAACGGTTCGCCGCCGGCCGTAACGGACCTCTCTCCGGTTCTCAGTGCCAACGAGATCGAGGCGCTCGTCGACTATCTTCTGGCGAAGATCGTCGGGCACTAAAGCACCAATGTGGGGGCATTGCTGCCGGCCAACAAAAAAACCCCCCGGCATTGCTGCCGGGGGTCTCCAGGAGGTCCATACGGGTCTGAGACTCAGTACAGGAAGTTACGCTGGAAGCGGAACAACGCCGACAGTATATCCGCGTTGGAAACGGTATAATTATTGCCGGCTGGACGCGCAGGAATCTGGGGCACAACAGCCGCCCCGGCGAATGCGGTGTTGTTATGATACCAAGACAGGTCGACACCGACGTCGATATTCGGAACCGGGTTCCACAAGGTTCGGGTGCCCACTTGCGTCGCGCTGAAGTTGGGGTTGCAATTCGATACGCTGACAAACCCATTTCCACCACTAAAGCCGAGTGGTCGGAACTGACCATTTAGCCGCGGGTTGGTGTTGCAGATTATGTCCTTCGCGGTATCGTTGTAGATTATGCCGGCCACACCGCCATAAACCGACGTTCGCCATTTCGGATCCCACCGGTGCTCGTAGGCGCTTTGGAAGGTCCATACGTCCGTGAGTTGGACACCGCCGCCGAAGGGTGAGTAGACGCCGTCACCCACGAAGCCGACGCTAAGATCGTTGCCGCTCTTAAAGAAGACGCTGGAGCCGAAGTTATTCCCCACCGCATAGCCCGCGGCACCGTGCGAGAATACCACATTGGCACCCAAGGTGTCACCCAGCAGGCCGAATGGTTGGGTCAACTGCACCGCCGCCGAAGCTGCCCAGCCGAAGATGTCCGCCGGATGGCCAGGAGCCGCTCCGGGACTAACTGTGGTCAGGCTGCCAAAATATCCGCCGCTCGCGTCATGGGCCGCGACAGACACCCCCGCGAAGCCCCACTGCTGATCGATGCGAAGGTTGAAGACAGGATCGAAGACCGTCTGCCCCTTGACGTCCACTGTGGCGCCGGCGGCATTAATGGTGGCGGCAGGATTGGCCGTAAAAGGAGGATTGCCTCCCGCAGCCAAGTTAGCGGTGGTCCGGCCGTGACCGCCTGTCGCGAATCCGCCGTCCTCCAGCGAAAGGCTCGCCGACACGCCGCCGCCGAACTGCCACGTATAGGCGATGCCCGCGATGCCGTTCGCCGTGGTGTCGCCGCTCATCCGCTGGCTGGCGAAGGCGTAAGCGCCCTGGAAATACATGTCGAAGAACGAGCGCATGCGGCCCGCCGTGAACCCGGCGAACTGCAGGAAGGCACGCGAGGCATTGATGCTGCTGGTGCCGGCGGTCGAATTGTTGGCGACGACAGTGGCAGTGCCGCCAGATGAGCCGCTGGTCTGAAGTTGCTGACCGACGTCGATATAGGACCGCAACGTGCCGTACTCAGTCTGCTCGCGCATGTCGAAGCTGAGGTTGCCACGGACGCGGAAGTTCAGCATCGAGGTGTTGACACGGGTGAACAGGCCGCCATTAGCTTGTTGGCCCAGCGGGGCGCCGCCGCCGTCGGAGTTGTAGTTCACTTCAAGTTTGGTTAAAGCGCCGACCTTGATGCAGGTATCAGTGCCGGGGACGTACCAGAAACCCGCCCCATACAGGCTGCAGACCTTCACGTATTCGACCGGCTTGGCCTTGACCGGAAGATCAGCTGCCTGAGCTCCGGCTACAGCGAACACCCCAGCCGCCGAGCCCAAAAGTACGCGTTTCACTGGTCCCATATGTCCCCTCCCAATGACTGGGCGATTGCCTGAAAGACGTGAATTGCGGATCAGCCCCACCTGAGTCTTCCATCCACAACCCGCAAATCCCCGCCACGGAGACCTGCTCTACAGCTAACTTGTATTAAGTTTGAACGTGGCCGGCAATGCTCGGCCAAGCCTTTTCACCACGGCAGCGGTTGATTTTCGGGCAGTGTTGCAAAAAAAACACGGCCAGGACTAAAGTTATAACACCAATCGGCGGCCCGGAGAAGCGCCACGGTTTTCCAAATGTGTCCAATCGATGGGCACAAATTGCCATCGGCCGGATTTTTCAAAATCGTAGGCTGTTAGGAAATTCACATGAGACGATCGAACGCTTCCTGCTGCGACGCACGATGCTTTACGGCCGCGCGAATGGGCTTGGTGGCCGTTTTTGGACCAGTCGATTCTCATGGATGCCGCCTTGCCACGATATCGTTCGGGGGCAGGACGTACGGCAACCGCTGAATTGCCGATCGGGAAGGACGCAAAATGCCAAAAGCGAGAATCGAATCTGCGGGTACACGTTTTAGTAGCGTATCGGTCGGTTGATTCCATGCAGTGTCATGCCCCGCTGAAAGCGGAGGCGCCGCACCCGTTCGCCGATTTCCGGATATGATAATCTCAAGCGCGGATAGCCGCGATGCCCGCCCAGGACCCGGCCCAGGATACTACGATGGACGACATAAGCCCCATGACAATCACGTTCCGCTGCCCGCCAGAGCTGGAGCCGATCCTGCCGCGGCCGATACCGGCGGTGCTCGGGCTTCCGGACTGGTTCAAGACGATGCCGCAGAAAGCCTTCAGCATGGTTTTGCAGACGGAACAGATGACGGTCAAGAAGTGCCCGCCCTTCATTGATGCCATGACCTTCGGATTTCTTATTCCGCTGATCGCCGACATTCACGCCGAGGATGGGATGCTCACCTGGGATCGGGATGTTCCGGCGGGGGCGCTGACGAATTACTCGCGGTCCCCGATCGACTTTCACGACAACAATCAGGTGGTGGGAACGCCGTTCTACGAGGAAGATCGGTTTCTCATCAAATTCGCCAATTTCTGGACCTTCGAGATGCCGGCGGGCTATTCGCTGCTGATCACGCACCCGTTCAATCGCCGCGATCTGCCCTTCGTCACCTTGACCGGGCTGGTCGACGCCGACTGCTACCGGGACAATTTCATCAACTTCCCGGCGCATTGGCACGATACCGGCTTTAATGGGCTGTTGCCGAAAGGAACGCCCGTGGCGCAATGCGTGCCGGTCAAGCGCGACAGCTGGACGGCGCGCTTCGGCGTCATCGAGGGCGAAGCCGTAGGCCGGTTACAGGAGCTGTCCAGGGCAGTCCTGGAAGAGACCGGCGTCTACCGGCGGCGATTTCGGGCGCCGAAACGGTAACGTCAAGACCTTGGCAGCTTGGCAGCCATAGCTTTAAGAGGGGGCAAGGTTGCGACGGTTCCTACCAGGTCATGGCCGGGCTTGTGCCGGCCAATCCCGATAGCCGGGCACTGTGCCCTCCTAATCGTCATCGCCGGGACAAGCGGCGATGACGAATTAGCCGTCACTCCTTAATTACTTATGCCGCAATACTGCAATCGAGGAGTGTCGGCATGGACGCAAAGCTGATGGAGGCGGTAGCAGCCTTGGTGGGGGAGGGTCGGGGTGGGCGTGCGAGCGGTGGTGGCGATGACCAGGATGTGAACGATTCGAGGAGAGCGCCGGTCGAGGAGCCGCAACCCCGGGCCGCCTACGGCCTGCCCGAGCAGCGGTTCGTGTATTGCTGTTTCAACAACAGCCACAAGTTGACCCCCGACGTATTCGCGATTTGGATACGCCTCTCGCGGCGCATCGAGGGCAGCGTGCTTTGGCTGCTCGCCGACAACGTCACTTTCGTCAATAACTTGCACAGACGCGCTCAGGCGGCCCGTTCATTGGGCGATACCGCGGCATTCGCCAGGTATCTGGAGGAGGCATATCGGACGAAGGTGGGAAGGAGGGCAGTGCCGTGATGGCATCGATAAATGTTTGCGCGGTCAATTTCTGGCCGACGTTTTCGCTTAAAGCCGGCTTTGTAAATTATCTTCTCACAAGGGCGTTCGATTCTTTTAACATCGTCGACAACGAGCAAGACGCCGACATTGTGATTTCCAGTGTGTTTGTCACAAAGTTGCCGCTAGACCCGAGGCGAACAATTTGTATTATTTGGGAAAATATGCGGCCGAATTACCGGCTGTGCAGCTATTCGATTTCCGGTGATTTTGACTCATATGGCGGAAGGAATTGTCGCGTTCCTTATTGGTATGCGCAGTTGCAGTGGCCTGGATGTGTGCCCGACCAAACCGCTCCGGGGTCAAACAACCACGGTTTCGAGGCGCCGGTTGAAATCGAGGCTCTCCTGCATCCGCGATCTGTTCGACCAGGTCGGGATGACGACCTTTTCTGCTGCTATGTAGCAAATAATCCCGAACTGCACAGACAGCTCTGCGTCGAGCGTTTATCGAGAGTGGGGCGCGTTGACGTGTATGGTAATATCGCGAATAGACCATGGCGCTCCTCAAAATATGACCTGCTCCGCCGTTATCGCTTCAACTTGTGCTTCGAAAACTCGATATTCCCAGGCTACTACACGGAGAAGCTAATTCATGCCTGGGTAGGCGGGTGCGTGCCACTTTATTATTCAGATCACTGGTATAGTTCTGATTTCAATCCCAAGGCAATGATTAATAGAATCAATTTCAGTGATCTCGACGCATTCGTGGAACACGTAGCGCTTGTCAATAAATCGCGATCTGCTTTGAGCGAAATATTTGACCAGCCGCTGCTGACCACGCGTCCAATTTTGGACCCTGCGATCGATTTCCTCAGAAAAGCGTGTGATCAGATTATGCGGGACTTTCGACGAAGAGCAACGTCGTCGAACGCAGCCGGCAGCTCGCAGCGCCCAAATTTCGATATGAGTATGAGTAGGCCGCCGATCGTGAAACATCCAGGCCGCAATGAGAGCTGCCCATGCGGTTCGGGGAAAAAATACAAGCATTGCCACGGCAGACTTACCTCCGGCGGTTAGCCCAACTTTACCAAGCATTAGAGTTAACGCTAGACTAAGTTTAACAACGTTGAAAGGACCGGCTGGTGAAGAATCCCACGTGGGAGCGAACTTGTTTTGGTTTGACCAGACGGAGCAAACAAGACCTGCAATGTCAACGGAACTTTCCATGGCAGTACTTATACTTCAGTCCTGAACCACAATGACATAGAGCATTTCGGCTAGGCGGCACGCTGGCGCGTCGAATCGAAAAGTCGACGCCGCTTAGGTCTGATACCAACTGTAACTCGCGGTCGGACAGCTCGTGCAAGTATCGGTTGATCGGCGCCACATCAATGCTCGGTTTCGCACCGGCAGGGGGTGTCTCTCCGATTTGTCTGTAGATGGCCTCCCACAAGCAGTGATAGTTAACCGTTTTTATTGGAACGAAAGCAGCTTTTAACGCACGCGCTTGAAGGGCTTGATAGAAGACGCGATCACAAATTGCCGACAATTGCTTTGGCATCGTCGCAAAATATGGCACTACAAAAAACGAACCTTTCAGCATAAACAGGCAATTAGTGTCCACATGATCCTTCTCTTCTTGCACTGGAATAATCGTTTCATCCGGACGCCTGTGATGACGTTGAGCAATCACGTAGTCAAAACTGGATTCCCGGACTGCCATGCCGGACTGTATGCAGAGTTCAACGTGATTGGGTTCAAGCCAATTATCGGCATCGAGAAATCCAAACCCCTCGAATCCCTCGCTGATTGCCAGAAGGCTGCCTATGCCACGCGGGGTATTGCCGAAGTCGCTGTGTGATCTATCGAGCTTGATGTGGCGCACCGGCTCAAAGTCGAGCCACGACTGAGGCAAGCCGTCGGCGATTATCAAGTGTTCAACCGGAATGGTTTGCCTGGCCACGCTTTGAATGCACCTCTGCAGCAAGGCTGGGCTCTCGTTGTAATACGGTGTGATGATCGCAAATTTTGATGATCCGGGAAGGGGGGCCATTGAGGGAGCGTCCTATTGACGAAATCAAGTCGCTTTGAAGGTTCAAAACTAAGGGACGTGAGGACAAATTACGAGTCACGTCAAGCGGTTAAAACAGGCCCCCATTTGAAGGGGTTGCTTCCCGCTCGATTCTGCTTCTTCTTTATCGTTCACTCGCCCCCAGTGAAGGAATCGCGCAAGCGAACGAGGACAAGTGCGGCCGGCGGAGCAAGTCTTTGACCGTCTCGCAAAGCGCTTCGGTTTTTCGGCCGATCAGTCGTCTCGCCACGGCTTGCGCCGTCCATCGCGGACGTGAACGATCCAAGCCTCGCCTGCCTCGATAGTCCAATAGATGAGGTATGGGTACCGCCCGCGGGAAGCACGCGCGTCCCTGTTTCCTTGGATATGCGCCCGCCTTGCGGTATTGCCCGATCAAGCGTTCGGTGTTGTCTATTGCGCGTTTGACGTTGCGCAGACCTTGAGGGCTACGCTCGTTGAGATAGCGAAGGATCGCTGCCAAATCACCGCTCGCCCGCGGCGTGTAGCGAACCCTCATAGACCGTAGCGTCGCCAGAGAGCTTGAATGTTTTCGTCCGGCACAAATTCACCGCGTTTGGCCTGCGCGATACCCTCGCGGATGGCTGCACGGGTCTCATCGTCGAGATCATCTACACGAATCGGCCATTCCTCGGCCAGCGAGAGTATAACGGCCCCCAACGCGTCCTGATCCTCTGCGGAAAGCGTGCGCGCCTTGGCGATTGCCTGGTCTAGAATCGTTGTCATGTATATCTACTATCATATTGCGCTCTTGAAATCACGTGGCGCCCGCCGCTTGATTCCCCTCCTTCTTTATCGTTCACTCGCTCCAACGACACCACCGACGCCTTGCGCCGGTCGCATAACGGAGGAACCGATGGACGCCATGGAACGGCGCGTCTTTCTCAAAGGCGCGGGAATGGGCATGCTCGCCTTTACGGTGGGCGGCGCCAACGTATTGATGACGCCGGGGCAGGCGCGGGCGCAAGGGGTGCCGTTCCGCCTCCTCAAGGCGCACGAGGCCGAGACCATCGAAGCTCTGGGTGAAACGCTGGTGCCGGGCGCGCAGCGCGCCGGCGTCGCGCATTTCGTCGATCAGCAGGTATCGGTTCCGCCCGGCGAGGCGCTGCTAGAGGCGCGCCAGCTCAATGTCCGGCCGCCGTTCATCAACTTCTACCGCGCCGCCATCGGCGCTGTCGACAAAGCAGCTGAAGCACGCAGCGGCCGGCGTTTCGCCGCACTCTCTGCCCCTGAGCAGCGCGATTTCGTGGACCTGATGAGGCAGAACAAGATCGACGGCTGGCAGGGCCCGGCCGGCGGGTTTGTCTATCTCATCTTGCGCAGCGACGCGGTCGACGTGGTCTACGGCACCATGGAAGGCTACGAGTCGCTGGGCGTTCCCTATATGCCGCACATCGCGCCGGAAAAGAGGTGGTGACATGGCTACGCAGGAAAAAGTAGACGTCGTCATCGTCGGCGCAGGTGCGTCGGGCTCGGTCTATGCAGCGGTGCTGGCCAAGGCCGGCAAGAAAGTCGTGGTGATGGACAACGGGCCGGATTGGCAGACCTCCGACCTCATCTCATCCGATATCTGGGGCCGCCGCGTCAAACCGGCTGGCGCTCCTTTCATCCTCGAAGGCAAGCATCCGGTCAGCATGGGTGCCCAGGGCGGCTGGGGCGTAGGCGGTGCAGCGCTGCACTACTTCGCCAATTTCCCCCGCCTGCTGCCGAATGATTTCCGCATCAAGAGCGAGCACAACCGCGCCCATGACTGGCCGATTTCCTACGATGATGTCGCGCCCTTCTACGACAAGGTCGCGCAGGAAATCGGCGTGTCGGGCGATGCCGGGGCGGAGGAGCTGTGGCGGCCCAAGGGCCAGCCCTATCCGATGCCGCCCATGAAGACCTTCCGCAACGGCCGGGTGTGGCTTAAGGGCTTCGAGGCGAACGGCATCCGCATGGTGCCGGCCGCGGTCGGCATGAACTCGATCGAGTTCAAAGGCCGTGCGGCCTGCATCTACGACGGCTGGTGCCATGTGGGCTGCCCGATCGGGGCGCTCGCCAATCCTCTGGTTACGTTCCTCGCCGATGCCCGCAAGACCGGTGGCGAAGTGCGGGCGTGGAGCACGGTGACGCGCGTGCTCACCGACGCGTCGGGCAACAAGGTGACGGGCGTCGAGTATTACGACCGCAACCACGAGAAACAGGTTCAGCCCGCCAATGTGGTGGTGCTGGCGGCGTGGGCGGCGCAAAATCCGCGCCTCCTCCTCAACTCGGCGACCGACAAGCACGACAAGGGCCTCGCCAATCGCAACGGGCTGGTGGGCAAATACATCATGACCCACTTCGCGTCGGGCACCAACGCCATGTTCGATGAGGACGTGGAAAACCACATGGGCACGCTAGGTGCCCAGTACATGTCCTATGAGCGCTACGGCAAGACCGCCCACAAGGGCGCGTTCGGCTCGACATTCATTGTCGCGGGGTCGTCCATCAAAGTGAGCGGCCTCGGCGGCCTTGCCAATACGCGGCTCGATCTGTTCGGCCCGGAACTGCACGCGTTCATGAAACGCGCCGTCAAGAACCTTTCACGCATGAATGCGTTCGGGGAGGAGTTGCCCAAGATCGAGAATCGCCTGGAACTCGCGAGCGAAAAGGACGAGTTCGGCATGCCGCTCGGCCGCATCATCCACAGCTACGACGAAAACGACGCGGCGCTGTGGAACGCGAACTTCGAGGAGGGCCTGCGGATCGCCAAGGCGACCAACGCCAAGGACGTGTGGCAGGCACGCGCCGTCCAGCCGACCATCCACCTCATGGGCGGCACCATCATGGGCACGGGAGCCGCGAACTCCGTGGTCAACAGCTTCGGCCAGACCCACGAGATCGCAAACCTCTACTGCGCCGGCCCCGGCATTTTCGCGACCGGGGGTGCCTCGAACCCGACCTATACGATCTTCGCCCTGTCGATGCGCGGCGCGGAGCATCTGGCGGCGAATTGGAGCACGGTCGCGGGATAGATGCGGCCCGCAGCGTGGGCAAAATTGCATGGCACAGCGATCATGATTGCTTAAAGTCATGCGCAATTTTTGCCCATCCGGTCGCACCTCAACCTCAAGGCCCGACCGCGTGGCAACGCGCCAATATGGCGTGCCGTTTTGTGCGAGGTTGGAGCGGGGCACGTTGTCCACCTACAAGGCTCCAGGTTTGCGGCGATCGGCCCGTCTGCTTAGGTGGCTGCGCAAATCGGAAGGAGATTCGGCGTGGCCACCAATGTGTCGGACGATCTGAAGGCCAGCGCGCTTGCCT
>Ga0126376_10002237_pt1 | contig 10911 bp, 9 predicted proteins | sample PanSoiMetPlot_15_FD_92760 | JGI IMG/M metagenome (GOLD analysis project Ga0126376, IMG submission 92760) | Tropical forest soil microbial communities from Panama - MetaG Plot_15 | ecosystem: Environmental > Terrestrial > Soil > Tropical forest > Bulk soil | place: Panama | collected 2016-02-17 | reverse complement strand
TCAAGCCTGACGATCTTCCGCGATTGGGACAATTGCAGTTTGAAATTCTGAGCTCTGTCGCCCAGCTGGCGAAAACGATCGTGTACTCCACGTGCTCACTCGAACCGGAGGAAGGCGAAGACGTGATCAGATTTCTCGCTGAGCATCGAGCTTTTCGGCTGATTCCTATGCAAAGTCGATTACAGCAATTGTCCCAGGAGGGATTGATTCGAGCGGATGCGATCACCGGTGTCGCGAGAGGCGACTTCCTTCGTACCATTCCGGGAATGCACCCTTGTGACGGATTCTTCGCGGCGATACTGGAAGCAGTATAAAATCGGCTGCGATGCCCACCGCTCTACTCTGCGGTAGCCACGCGAGAATTCTTTCCTTTTAGAAGTTCAGCCGCTTGCCCCGCTCCACGTGTCGCTCCTAACCGTCCAGGAGCATTCGCGAGTGTCGCCTGAAACTCCTTTAGGGCCAGGTCGGGATGGTTCTGCTCCAGCAACAAGGACCCTAGCTGTTCGCGAGCGGGAACGATTGGCCCGGGAGTTATCGGAAGTTTCTCAACTGCGTCTTCCTCATCTGCAGCCTGGCGCATCAGACTTGCGGCTTCGTCGTGTGTGCCCTGCTGCTGAGCGCACCACGCAGTGAGTTCCCGCGCCAGGATTCTGGTCTGTATGACCCAATAATCTTGTCCCGATGAGCGCAGCCGACTTTCGATTTGCCCAAGGCGATCGATTTGCGCCCGAGCCTCCTCGATCCGGCCACGCCGAGCAAGTCCAAGCCCGCGAGCCCAAACTGCGATGGCTGCTACTTCCGGCGGACTTTCCGCCGTGGCAGTGATCGCGGTGGCTTCCTCCCACCGACCTCGTTCAACTGCGTACCGCACCGGCATCGCGGTTTCGGCGTAGGAAGTCTTGAAAGCTCCTGCCCTCGTGCCCTTGTTCTTCAGTTGCTTGATGACCTCTGCGGCTTGAGTATCACGTCCGGTTTGAAGATAGGCATAGACGAGATAGTCCATCGCGTGAAGCTCTTCGCCAGTGTCTCTCTGCTGATGAGCCGCCTCTCGCGCAGCAAGATTGCTGGCGATAGATTCATCCCATAACCCAAGTCTCGTAAAAATGTGCGACGGCATGTGCAAAGCATGCGGAGCAGAAGGCGCGATGTTCGAGTATGCGTTCGCAGCAGGCAAACCGCGCGAGGCGAGCTCGGCGTTGTCGTAGGCATGGATCAGATAATGCGGAATTCCAGGATGCTGCGGACGGGCGCGATAGAGCGGCTCCAGCAAATCCGCTGCTTTCTTTTGATTTGCGTGCGTCTTGTCCGCTGGCGACGCGGTGGACAAAAGAGCCAGGGCGTAAGAGACCTGGAGCTCGACATTCTCTTTCTCGTCTCTTGCCAGAGCGGCCATCGCGTCCAAGTACTTCATCGCTCTTCCGTGGTACTGAGCTTCACTCGCATCGTCCAGGAGAACCCCAAGTGCAGCGACAAGCCTCTTCTCCCGTTCCGAACCAGATCCGAGCCGTTGAGCCTTTTTGATTTCATTTTTCGCTTCGGGAATTTCGGATTCAGGAAGTGGCGGCTCCCACAACTGATGGAAATGAGTCATGGCGATGCCCCAGTGAGCCATTGCGCATTGAGGATCTTGTTTGGCCACGCCTCGGAACGCATCTGCCGCCGGAGCGTAAGCGAATGAGTGAAGCAAGGCTACTGCACGGTTAAACTGCTGCTGCACCGAAGCCTTGCAGGAGATTGGAAACGACACTTCTCCCAATTTCTCAGGCACACTGTGTGAATGAGCCTCCTGAGCATTCAGGCAAGAGGCATACGTGAGGAGACCGGCTAAGAATAATCGCCACATACTTCACTCCGACTCGCAGTTTGGTTCAGATTCAGGGTACGCGGAGCCATTGTACCGAAGTACTAAAGGACATCCGTCGAATGCAGCCTAGAATTGCACTGTGAGAGTGCGCTTAGTATCAGTGGTCGTGTTAGGCAGCTCTTGCCTGGCGTACGCACAAGCTCCACAGGCAGAGAATGAAGCTACCAGCCGAGTCCGCAAAGCTATCCTCAACAGCCGCCACCTCGGTGCTCACGGACTTGGATACAACGGGCAGTCCATGGAAGCGCTCTCCAGAAAATTAACTTCGTCCGACATTCCCATTATGGTCAATCTGCTGGGAGACCGAGATCTGCGCGTAGGCGCACAGTTTGCCCTGGCTTCCCAATGCGAAGCCGCTATCCTGCCGGTCCGCAATGCCGCTGTGGACCACAAGACGTCGTTTCTCGATGCGGATGACATCATAAGTTTGATCGAGAATTTTCCTCGCTGCTCAGCGGAGACCCACCAAAAAGCAATGGCGACGCACTCCGAGATCCACACGCTCGGAGAAATCGACGAACGGAAAACAGCACAGGAAGCGAAGGAGCGAGCTGCCGAAGACCAGCGCATTCAGAACAACCGCCTGAAGATGCTGGACCCGAACCAGTCCAAGACACTGACCAGGCAGGAGCGCGAAGAAGTCTATCGACGCTCACTCAAGGCTATGGGATTAGCAGAAGATGGTCCCATGACGCCAGAGCAACATGATCTGGTGCAGCGCATGTACCGGACGATGGTATTAGGAGAGTCCGGAAATCGGCCTCCTAACTAGATACTGAGGGCATCTACTTCCTGCAATCCAACTATCGCAGGTCAACATCGAAGGAATGCAAATCCGCCCAGCTTGAACGAACTGAGACCATCACAGATCCGTCCGGCGCCCGACCTTCGAAGGCAACCCGCACTGCTCCGGAGCAGATTCGCAAAGTCAATGAACTTTGTGACTTTTCCTGTTTTGGGTTCCACGCGATATACGGCCTGTCCCGGATCACGGCTATCCTGGTAGTAAAGGTAGTTACCATCACGCTCCCATTCGAATCTGTAGATTTGACCGAGCTTGGCTACCTGCTTCCACTTTCGGGAGTGATTGTCGAAAAGGAATACAGCCTTGGCATCCTGGGAGCCCGCCACCAGATAACCCCCCTTGGGAGACCAGCGCGGGAAAAGCATTCCCTTGGCGCCGGGAAGCTCGGAAGTCTCGCTTGTTCTCAAGTTCACAATGGTGATGCCCGCACTGGGGTACATGCCCGGCTCCATCCCTACCACAATGGACTTGCCATCGGGAGACCAGTCGACATACTCCCAAAATTCGGCATTACGTACTCCGTGGCGCACAGTTGCAGTATTTCCTTCCACCGGGCAAGGCTTTTTTATGCAGCCACCATACTTAAGTTCCCGAAACAGAATAAACGAATTGCACGAGTCCGCGAGAAGAATGAACAAACCATTGTGGATCAACGTTTCGTCGCAGAACGTAGCACCACAGAGGAGTTTTCCCTACAAGCCTGTACAAAAAAATTCACATTACCGGACGTCTTCAGGAGACTAGACTGTAACAATCGCAATATGGCAGAAGAGCCGATACCACAAGCTGCTCCGTCCCTTCTCCTAGACGTAGCGACCGGCGAACACGACGACGGCCTTTCAGCTTTTGCCCTCGTGCGTCCGCGTCTGTTCGGCATCGCTTACCGCATGCTCGGAAGTGCGGCGGAAGCCGAGGATATTGTGCAGGACGTTTGGTTGCGGTGGCAGTCTACGAATCGGAGCGCGGTTGAGAACCCGCCCGCATTCCTGGCGAAAACAACCACGCGACTATGTATCAATCTGGCCCAGTCTGCCCGCGCGCGCCGCGAAACCTACATTGGGACTTGGCTTCCCGAACCAGTGGACACCAGCACTGATCCCGGATTAGGTGCGGAGCGCGGCGAAGCATTGAAGCTTGCGGTGCTTGTACTGCTTGAGAAACTCACGCCCACAGAGCGCGCCGCATATGTTCTGCGTGAAGCGTTCGACTACCCCTATCGCCAGATTGCGGACATTCTGCAAATGGAGGAAGCAAACGTCCGCCAACTCGTCTCCCGTGCAGGTAAACATATCGCCGATGGCCGGCGCACGTCCGTCAGTTCGGCGGAGCAGCGGCGCTTTATGGAGGCCTTTATCGGTGCCGCGCAAAAGGGAGACATGGCTGGACTAGAAGGACTCTTTGCTGAGGATGTAGTCTCCTATTCGGATGGCGGTGGGCTTGTGCGCGCGGCGCGGGTCCCGGTTTCTGGCCGCAAACGTGTGGCGACGTTCATTGCCGCCGTTGCTGCACATTTCTGGAAGGGCGTGACGCTTGCCTTCGTTGAGACAAATGGACAGGCAGCCGTTCTCATGTCGCGTGATGGCGTCCCCGTTGCGCTCGCGACGATTGATGCCTCGGCGCAGGGAATTGATCAGATCATGTGGATCATGAGACCAAGTAAACTCGCTGCAATCTCAAGGTCTAGCCAAGGATTGGCTGTCGGTCACGCGCCAGGACCGGCAGCCGCATAGCGCGCTGGTACAACGGGGAACTAATCTCACAGATGTTGCAGATCGTGACGAACCGTCCATCAAGGGAATAGCGGCCATTCGTCATCAACACCACGTTGTTTATCGGTCCGCAGGTGTCTCCCTCACGACTGATTTTCTAACCAGTAACAAATATGGTCTTCGATCTCCGGCGCCCAAGCCCCTCCTCCGTATCAGATAACGTGCGGGCTATGGTGGCAGTTATCTCATCGCAAGGGATGTCGTCGAACGTCAGGCTGATGCGATCATCTGCGAATAGATCTTCCATCTTGAACCTCCGTTCTCGTGCGCTAACGAGCGTCATCACTCACAGGCACTAACACCGGAGCGCCTTTTTCCTTAACCAGGAACACGACAAATTTCGCTGGCTTGGTTTTGCTTGCGTTATGGCCAACGACATGAACATCGTTGGGACCTTCATAGAAGGTCTGACCAGGTGTCAGCGTAACTTCTTTTCCGCCCTTCACCTGCATGACGATCGAACCTTCCAGCACGTAAACGAACGCATGTGCATTGTGGCGATGTATGGGATCCGAACTGCCTGGCGGATATTCCACCGTGATCATCAGACCTTCCTTGTTGCCGGGAAGGTCCGTGAGGTCTTTTGAAACGAGCTCAGTCACTTTAGCTTCCTGAGCCATGAGCGTGCCAGCAATGAGGCAAACGAGCACCAAACCTAGTTTTTTGATCGTCATGAATTAACCTTTCGCGTGCCGAGGCCGTAAGCCGCACGACTTACATGTCTGTAGGCTCTTTCGCAAGTTAGCAGGAACTCACGCGCCAGTATGGTTGGAGGCCGGTTCAGCAACCGGCCTTCTCCGGGGGCGCTAGTAGGTGAACATCACATCATGCTGCGGGTTGCGATTTCGCATGAGGGACCTGACCTGCCCAAGTTTCAAAGCGAGTCTCGCCGAGTCGCGCGTTATTGCCCGGAACGAGTGTTCTGTCGTCAATCTTCGCCCCAGAATAGAGCGCATTCGGATCAGCGATAACCTCGCGAGCATCTCCGAGCTGAGCCAAACGCCGCCGGACTAGTTCATCCATACGAAACTGTTCTGGCCCCGCAATTTCGACGGTGCCATTTATCGGCGAGCCTACCGCGATCTTTCCTACGGCAGTCGCAACGTCGTCGGCAGACATAGGCTGGAAGAGCACAGGAGGCAAATGCGCCTTGTCACCAACCATGGAAATGTCGGCAAGGCCTTTGACGAACTCGAAGAACTGCGTCGCTTGAACGATCGAGTAGGGAATAGAAGATTCTTTGATCAGCTGCTCCTGAGCGATCTTTGCGCGGAAATAACCGCTTTCGGACAGCCGCTGGGTTCCCACCACGGACAACGCAACGTGATGTCCGACGCCTGCGGCCGCTTCATAGGTGAGGAGGTTACGAGTCGAGGTTTCGAAGAACTTCATCACAGCCGCGTCTTCCCACGAGGGAGAGTTCGATACATCGACGACCACCGACGCATCCCTCAGGGCCTCGGCCAGTCCCTCGCCGGTGATGGTGTTTACACCGGAATCCGGTGACGCTGCAACCGCTTCGTGCCCATGCTCACGAAGTTTGGGGACGAGCTTTGATCCGATGAGTCCACTGCCGCCGATGACTACGATTTTCATGATTGTCTCCTTCGTTTTCGACCTTCGCCTCTCCAAACCTGCAGGTCGTACTCGCTAAGACCAAACAGCTCATCGCTTTGTGACACGATTCCGTCACCTTGACGTCTTAAAGGTGTGGGCGGAGGTAGCCGTGCTTTGTTAGGACCCTAAAACCACGCAAGCGCAAACAGCGGAAGTATCACCCTCACCCACCTGCTAGCAGGCGGTTCTGCTCTCGGCGCTTCACTGAATCACCGACAACCTGATCTGCGAATCTGAATTGACCCGCGATCCCGCGGGAGGACTCTGGTAGGTGATGGTTCCTGAAGAGGGAACGTGGAACACGGGTGGCGATTGTCCCGGAGTAGTGTCGGAGGAATTTTCATCCGGGCTTGGCGTTCTCACCGTTACCATGGATACAGTGGCGGGTTCCAATCCCGCTCGTGCAATCTTGTCCCTGGCTTCGGCCAGAGAGCGGCCAACAAAATTTGGCATCACGAACTCCGCCGCCTTTGGTGGTTGTGCTAGTAGCAGGCTTACTTTGGGCGAAGTGAATTCTGTGGCACCTGCCGCCGGTACCTGCGAGATCACCCGATCGGGAGAGAGGCTGGGGACTGCAATTCCCTGGATCGTGACTGCATCGAGTCCACGACGCCGCAAGTTCAGAGTTGCGGCAAGTTGAGTTTGGCCTACCAAATCGGGAATAGCTACACGCAGCGGCCCGATGCTTTCGGCCACGCGTATGCGCCCGCCACGGCGCACTCTACTGTTCGCCACTGGGATCTGCGAAACGATGCTGCCTTCGGGAACGTAGGAACTGTAGAACTTGTCTTCCACAAATATAGTGAGGCCGACGCGGTTCGCGGTCTCCTGCGCCTGAGCCAAAGACAATCCCTTTACGTTTGGGACGCGCGCTTCACGTCCGTGAATCGCGAAGCGCATGGCCACGAGTGCAGAGAAGAACGCGATCAGCAGAAGAATGAGCGAGCGCGTGATCCATCGCAGGTACCGAATGATGCGCCATTCTCGTTTCGGAGGAGTCATCGAGCGACCACGGCCGCGGCCTGCGGATGAGTTGTCGAGCTCTGGGCCCTGACTGCCGGAGAGGCGGGAGTAGACTTTCCCGGGAAGCTCTCTTCAGGATGCTCAACTATGGCGGCCTGCATAAACCGCTCCCAAATCGGGAGTGCTGCGATAGCGCCCGATTCCTTTTCGCCCAACGTTTTCTTCTCGTCGAAGCCCATCCAGACCCCGCATGTAATTGAGGGAGAGAATCCTATGAACCAGGCATCTGTGAAGTCGTTGGTAGTCCCAGTCTTCCCGCCCAGAGGATGCTTCAATCTCGCTCCCGCTGCTGCCGCGGTGCCGTGAAGCATGACGCCCTGCAACAGATCGGTCATCGTGCGCGCGGTGTCTACGCCGATCACATCCTTCACTTCGGGAAAGTTCTCCTCGAGTGAGTGGCCTTCATAGTCCACAACACGGCGGATGTAACGGGGAATCACGCGGACGCCGTCGTTCGGGAACGCGCTGTAGGCTGAGATTTGCTCCTGGAGCGTGACCTCTGCGGCCCCGAGGGCGACGGGAAGGTAAGGTTCCATTCTCGATGTAATGCCGAACTTGCGAACGTATGAGATCACGGTCGGCATCCCAATCTGGGCTGCGAGCTTTACGGTTGGAATGTTTCGTGACTGCGCGAGCGCGTGGCGCAGTGTGATGACCCCTTCGAACTTGTTGTCGTAGTTGTGCGGCGCCCATACGCCGGATGCATTAGAGAAGCTCACGGGGGAATCAAGAATCGTATCGTCTGGCTTCGCGCCTCGATCTATGGCCGCGGTGTAAACGTAGGGTTTGAACGATGATCCCACCTGACGCAATGCTTGTGTCGAACGGTTGAACTTCGAGACATCGAAATCTCGCCCTCCGACCATTGCCTTCACGTCGCCTGTCGAGTTCTCGACTGCCATCAGCGCACCTTGGACTCCAGACTCTTGTTCTAACGTCACGTGAAGGGGTGGACTCGTGCCATCTGGTCTCGGCAGCGGGATATCGGTGACGCGAACGTAGACCAGATCTCCAACCTTCAGCAATTTTCGAAAATCCTTTTCATTAGTCCAGGCTGCGTCCGTCGGAGTCAGCAGGCCGTTGACCTTACCAAGCTTCACTGTGGCGACGCCGGGATTAACCGCAATTACCATTCCGTGCACATAGCTGCCGGTTTCGATGGGCTGGTCCCAATCTGGTTCTGTGTAGCTGGAGGTCGTCTGCCCGATATTGGAAATGTTTTGCAGATGTCCCTTCCAGCCGTGACGGCGCTCATATGCCGCCAGCCCGTCGAGCACTGAGTGCTCTGCCAGCTTTTGGTAGTCGAGATTGAGCGACGTGTAAACCCGCAGTCCGCCCTCGTGGACTTCGTCGGCTCCATATTTAGCTTCGAGATAGCGTCGAACTTCCTCGACAAAATACGGAGCCACGGAGTTCGGCGCAGTCTGAAGATGCAAGCGAATAGGACTCGACTTTGCCAGCGCGGCCTCTTCGGCGGTGATCTTGCCGTCCTCGAGCATCGCGTTAATCACCATATTGCGGCGATGCAGCGCGCGCTCAGGATTCCTGATTGGGGAATACACCGATGGCCCTTTTGGCAGGCCGGCAAGTAAGGCAGCTTCTTCGACCGTGAGATCGCGTGCATGTTTGCTGAAGTAGAATTGCGACCCCGCCTCAAACCCATAAGCGCCATGGCCGAGGAAAATCTGGTTGGCGTACATGGTGAAGATCTGCGGCTTGGTGAATCGCCGCTCGATCTGAATAGCCAGCATCACTTCCTGAATCTTTCGACCGAAGTTCTTATCTGCCGATAAAAAGAGGTTGCGCGAGAGCTGCATCGTCAGGGTCGACGCACCTTGCACGCGTCCGCCGGAGCGGAAGTCACGATACGCGGCGCCGAGAACGCGCCACACATCAACTCCCCAGTGCTTCTCGAAGTCTTTGTCCTCGATGGAAATTACGGCGTCACGAAGGAGCTTGGGCAGATCGTCATAGGTGACGATCACGCGACGTTGGAGGGCGAATGATCCTATCTCGCGTCCCTGGTCGTCGTAGACCTGTGTGATGGCACTCGGACGGTAATGCTCGAGCTCCTCGATTTGCGGAAGATCAGTCGAGTAGACCAGCAGCAAGCCGGCGCACACGCCCACGGTTGCGGCTATCAGCGCGAGGAATAGGAACCCCAGCTTGCCCGCCGTCCTCTTTGGCGTGACGTCAAGCTGTTCGTCCTGTTCCTGCTCAATAAGCGGATTGGTCTCAACGGGCATGCGACTTACGAATTGGCTTCGGAGCTGTGCTGCCTATTATCGCGGAATGGGAGTCACGTTGGTGACGGAAAATGGGTTAACCGAGTTCTTTGAACGTTGGCCTTGTGTCAGGACATCGACTTTAGTCGTGCCGGTCGGAAGCCGGGAAACTGGCTTTAGCCACTGTGTTTTCACCGCAGGAAAGCGCAGCGGCTAAAGCCGAGAGGGGAGAAGTCAGTGTTGGCAAGACTAAACTCGATGCGCTGACAAGAATCAATGTAGACAACTCAAACGTAAAGCAAAACAAAAAGCGCCAGAAGTGATCTGGCGCTTCGGGAACTCAAACGAGCTGACTAGCTTCTAGCCCTCAACACTTCGATCGCGCGACGAAGCTGGTCGTCATCCTTCTGCTGTTTCGGCTTCTCCTCCGGAGCTGGAGCAGCGGCACCGTCCTCGTCGTCCGGCAACACATCGTCGAGGTTGCTGGCCACGACAACATTGGGAGTTACGGCGTTATCTTCAATCGCTTTACCGCTGGGCGAGTAGTACTTCGCCACCGACAGAATCAACGCCGAGCCATCGGGAATGTCGATGACCTTCTGCACCGATCCGCTACCGAAAGTCTTGTCACCCACCAGATCGCCGCGATTGTTATCGAGGATCGCCGCGGCCACAATTTCGCCAGGTCCAGCGGTTCCGCGGTTCACGAGTACAACCAGCGGCAGATTGGTGATCGCCTTCTGTGCCTCGGCCACCATTGTCTGCTTCGGATACTTCTGGCCCTGCAGATATGTAATCGTGCCGTGATTTAAAAACAGGTTAGCGACGGCAGCCGCTTCAGCCGCGTCACCTTGAGAGACGTTGCGCAGATCCAGAATCAGCTTCTTTGCGCCCTTCTTCTGCTCTTCGCGAATCTTACTGGCAACTTCCTGCGCCTTACCCTTCGTGAGCGTTACAGGCTGGATGTCAGCGATTCCGTCTTCGAGAATTTTGTCCGTCGTAGCCGGGATCACAACGTTGTCGCGTGTGATCTTGATCTTCTGCGGCTCAGCCTTACCGGGACGCACCACCGCAAATTCAATCGTCGATCCCTGCTTGCCCGCGAGCTGCTCTTCCACCGCGGCCAGGGACATCTCGTGCGTGCTCTTGCCCTCAATCGCCTCAATGATGTCGCCCGTCTGGACGCCCGCCTTGTCGGCCGGTCCACCAGGCAACACCGAGACTATCGCCGCGTAACCGAAGCGCCGTGAAATCGTCGCTCCAATGTTCGCGTGCCCATCGTTCTGATGGTTCTTGTAGAACTTGTACTCTTCCGGATTCAAATAGCTGGAATTCGCGTCGAGCGAGTCCAGCAGCCCATGCAGCGCGCCGCTGGTGACCGCCGAGAAGTTCGGTTCCTCGACATATTCCGTCCGAATACGTGAAAGGACTTCGCTATAAACGCCAAGCTGGCGGTAAGCGCCGTCATTGTTACTGCTGGCCGCGTGGACACCCAGCCCACCAAGCACAACCAGGAGAACGATTAAAAACGAGAGGGAAAGAACACCAATCTTCAAATGCTTCGACATTCGACCTTCTGGCAAGAGCGATAAGCCGCCACTCACAACC
>Ga0126376_10002236_pt1 | contig 10913 bp, 12 predicted proteins | sample PanSoiMetPlot_15_FD_92760 | JGI IMG/M metagenome (GOLD analysis project Ga0126376, IMG submission 92760) | Tropical forest soil microbial communities from Panama - MetaG Plot_15 | ecosystem: Environmental > Terrestrial > Soil > Tropical forest > Bulk soil | place: Panama | collected 2016-02-17 | reverse complement strand
CGATGCTGGGCTAGACGCTGGTGGATCCCACCGAGCACTTTGAGAGGCTCGCTTGTGTGGTCGAGATAAACGCAGTACATCCCTCTCGCCCGTCTCGTCCCTCGTGGTTCAGTTCACCTACAAGTGGCGCTTCCGTTCTCGTTTCCGGCCACCCCTGCATCGGCATGCACGACACCACCAGCCGCATCCAAGGCCGGGCAGGGACCTCCTGTGCGGGTTTTGGTGGTAGCCGTCAGACCTTCGGATGCACGTGATATGCACTGCATGGCCAGCCCTCATGTCCCTCAATGGCGACGGTTCCTACGCGGGAGACACGGGAGCCCTAGGAAGGACTGCGGGAGGTCCGACGCCTATTTAAGCAATTTGAGGTAGACTCCTTAACTGCTAGTAGTCTGCCTAACACTTTTATACGGTAGATCTCTGTCGGCTGTCAACCCGCGTCTAGGCTTCCAGCCGCTCGAAAGCGAAGCGCTCGAAGGTGTAGGCGGTGAAGCGCCGCAGCGCCTCGGTGGCGAAGCCGCGCCCCCAGAAGGGCTCGCCGAGCCAGTAGCCGACCTCGGCGGTGAAGCGGGCGACGTCCGTCCAGGGCTGGAGCCCCAGGCCGCCGATGGGCTCGCCCGCGTGCTCGATGGCGAGCTCGAGCGGCGGATCGGGAGCGGCGAGGCAGCGGCCGATCCACTCGCGCGCGTGCTCCAGGGTGTAGGGGTAGGGAAAGCGGTCGCGCAGGTTGATCCAGACGCGGCGGTTGTTGGCGTACCGCGCGAGGGGCTCCTCGTCGCCCTCGCGCCAGCGGCGCAGGACGAGCCGCTCGGTCTCGATCCTCATGGGCTGAAATTCTACGTCGAGAGTCCTTCCTACACGGGCGTCTCCGCCGCCTCGAGCCCCTCACCTCCCCAGCCCTCCTCTCCCACCGCACTCCCACCCTGCCGGGAGAGGAGGGAGACGACTTTAGATTAGTTTTTTAAAACCCCCTCTCTCCCGGTGGGCGGGAGTGCGGTGGGAGAGAGGGGGAAGGGGGAGTGAGGGGCGCAGCGTCCACCTACTTGCCGGAGACGAAAGGAGCCGCTAGCATGAGGTCTCCCCAAAAGGAGGATCGACGATGGCCGGATCCAGGTCACGCAACTTTGCCGCCGCCGTCTTGGCCGCGCTGCTGCCGGCCCTCGGCGCTCCGGTCCTCGCGCAGGGTGCAGGCGAGGTCGAAGGCCACATCCAGGACGCCCAGGGACAGCCGTTGCAGGGAGTCAGCGTCAAGCTGATCAGAGCGGGCAAGGCAGCCAACCAGCAGCAGACTTCCGATGCGCAGGGTAGCTTCAGGTTCAGCGGTCTCGCCTCCGGGGTCTATATCGCCGAGGCGTCTCACGACGGGTATGGCGACGTGACCTGTCCAGGCGTGCGCGTCATGGCCGGTCTGACCCGCAGTCTGTCGATCAAGCTCATGCCGGCCGGGGGCGACAAGCCGTCGTCCTGCGAAGCGGTGGTGGAGAGTGCAGAGAGCCCGCCGCCGCCACCGCCCGGCAGATAGCTCGCTGCCGCTTACAGAGGTGGCGAAGGCACCGGCTGCGACTCGATCTGCCGGCAGGTTTCGCCGGCGCAGGAAGCCAGATCGCGGGCGAGCTGCGCGGTCTGGCTCAGCCACTTGCGGGAGATCCGGAGGCTCAGGTTGCTGATCTCGTCCGGATCCCGCCGTAGATCGTAGACCTCCCGCTCGCCGGTGCCGTACTCCACGAATTTGAACGTCGCCGCGCGCACGCCGGTGTGAGCGGGATAGTCGGAGGCCGCCTTCTCATCCTGCAGGTCGGGCGGCTCCAGCGTCTTGTCCTTGCCGGGGGGCGCCGGCGGGAACGGAAACTGTTCCAGCAGCACCACCTGCCGCCATCCGGCCGGTGTCTGGCCGCGGAGCAGCGGCACCAGCGAGCGGCCGTCGGGCTCGACGGCGAGCTTCGTGCCCGTCAGCTCGGCGATGGTCGGCGCGAGGTCGACGCTCGCCGTCAGGGCTGACGAGACGCTGCCGGCCGGCACGCCGGGGCCGCGCACCAGAAAGGGCACGTGGACGTCCGGCTCGTAGGGCGTGTACTTGCCCGGCTCCAGCCGGTGCTGGCCCATGTGGAAGCCGTTGTCGGAGGTGAAGAGGATGTAAGAGTTGCCGAGCTGGCCCGTCTCCTGGAGCTCCTTGACCAGCGCCGCCACGGCCTCGTCCACCGCCTGCAGGGACCGCATCTGCTTGCGGTACAGGGCGTCGATGGCGGCGATCTCGGAGGCGGTGAGCCGCGGCAGGCGGCGGATGCGCTCCGGCTTGTCGCGCACGTCCGCCTCGTCGAAGGACGGCGTGCGCGGCGCCTGCAGGTCCTGAAAGAGCGAGGCGTGGCGCCGCGCCGGTGTGGACGGCTTGTGGGGCGCGTAGGTGGCGAGATAGAGGAAAAAAGGCTGGCCGCTCGCGGCGGCGCTGCGGACGAAAGCGGTGGCCTTGCCGGCCAGCACGTCCGTCATATACGCGTCGGCGCCGCTGCCGTACTTGACGCTCTTGCCATTCTCGTTGAGCGTGTAGCGGTAGGCCGCGTAGGGGCTGCCGGCGACGGGGCTCGCCCATTCATCCCAGCCGGGCGGCACGTGGGAGGGGCTCTCCTCTCCCGGGTAGCCGTTCAGGTACTTGCCGAACAGGGCCGTGCGGTATCCCGCGGCGTGCAGCGCCGCGGCGAGGGTGCTGTCTTCATGTCCGAGCTCGTCGAAGCGCTCGTAGCCGCCGCCGGGCGGAAAGTTCGTATAGACCTTGTGATTGTGGGGATAGAGGCCGGTGAGGATCGAGGCGCGGGACGGGCAGCAGAGCGACAGCGGCACGAAGTGGTTGGTGAACGTCATGCCCTGGCGGCCGAGGAGGTCCCGGGTCCTCGGCATGAAGGCGAGCGAGCCGAGGTCCTGGTCGTCCGTCAAGATCAGGATGATGTTCGGGCGCTGCGCCTTGGACGGCGCGGCACCGCCGGACAGGAGGCAGAGGAGGAGCACCGCGATGATGAGGAAGAAGGGACGGCGGGCGGCAGCCATGGGCGAATTCTATCGCACTACAGCATAAAAGGGGACCCCGCCTGCGGAGAAGGAGGCCCTCCTCCGCAGGACGGGTCCGAATCGGGTCAGCCGCCGCAGAACACGTTGAAGCAGTGGGTGGTGCAATTCGTGTAGGTGCAGCACTCGAAGCCGCAACTGATCAGTTCGCAGTGCTGAGTACAGCTCGCCAGTGCCGGCGGCGTGGAGAGCCCGCCGATGCCGATCGCGGCGAGCGCCAGGGCGAAGAACAGAAGCGAGAGCTTGCGGCGCATGGGAACCTCCTTGGCGGTCGATGGGGGATGAATTTCCCCTTTACCTAGGTGCCGCCGCCGAGCCGCCGAGAGGCATCGAGCTGCCGGCATCCGTTTCATGCTACGATCATCCTTTGCAGTTGCTGCGTCCTCTAGATTTGGCGTGCGCGCGACCTGCGAGGGGGCTTCCCAGGCCCCGAAAGGAGGATGTCATGAGCAATCCATCGAGAAAGCTGTGGGTGCTGTTCGTGGCGTTGGCGATCGTGCTGGCGTTGCCCGGCTTCGCCCAACCGCCGGGAGCCGCTGGCAAGCCGGAAGGCCCCGGAATCAAGGAGGGAACCGACTGCTGGCAAACACAGCCGGGGACGCAGGCCACCCTGTTCCTGCCGCCCGACGCCTGCGGTCCTGGATCCAAGCCGGCGCACGTGACCGTCGCGCTCAAAGGCGTCCCGCTCAGCGTCGCCGACGCCAAGGCGTGCGGCTGCCAGATCGACACCAAGATCACCTATGTCGATCCTCACGGCAACGTGCTCCCGGAAAAAACGGTACACGCCGTCAAGCAGGTCACCACCTTAATCAATACGGCCGACACCTGCGTCCGCCGGACGAAGAACGCCAAGTTCCACGGCAAGGGCGTCGCCGAAAGGGTCGATATCCAACTGGTTCAACTCTCTTTGCAGAGTGAGAAACCCCTCTCCTGCACGTACAAGGTGGGCCCTCCCAAGACGTTCACCATCTGCGTTACGGAGAGCGGCCCGCAGGATACCGGCACCATGACCTTCACGCCGACGACGCTCGGCAAGCTTGCCAAGGGCAACGTCAAGCTCGAGCAACTGCACATCACGTACGACGTGACGTTCATCGCGGCGAGAGGGAGCTGTGCGGATCTGCCGAAGGGCGCGCTCTTTACGCTGAAGGATCAGAAGCTGACGCTCAAGAACGGCCGGCGGCCCGGGACGTTCGAGCAGGTAAGCCCGTAAAGACGCGCGCGGGGCGGATGCTCCGCCGGAGCTCAGTGCACCGGCTCGAGCACCAGCCGGCCGGCCACCTCTTTCTTCTCCAGCCGGTCATGCGCGCGGGCGGCCTCGTGGAGCGGCAGGACGTCTGACACCCAGGAGCGCAGCGCGCCGGTCTCCACGAGCCGCAGGGCCTCGTGCAGCTCGGCCTGCGTGGTGGCGTAGGCGCCGAGGATCTCCAGCTCCTTGACGATCACCAGGCCGGGATTCAGATTCACGCTCCCGGTCTCCAGGTTGCCCACCGTCACCAGCCGGCCGCCGGCGGCGAGGGTCTTGAGCGTCTGCGCGAAGGTCAAGCTGCCGACGATCTCCAGCGCCAGATCGACGCCATGGCCGCCGGTGCGCTTCTTGACCTCGTTGGCGAAGTCGAGCTCGGGGCTGACGATCACCTCGTGCGCGCCGGCCTCGTACAGCACCTCGGCCTTGCCGGCGCTGGAGGTGACGGCGATCACCCGGCCGCCGTCGAGGCGCGCGAGCTGCACGGCCTGCATACCGACGCCGCCGGAGGCGCCGGTGATGAGCACGGTCTCGCCCGGCATCAGCCGGCCGCGCGTGCGCAGGCAGTGCACGGCCGTGCCGGTGGTGCAGCAGGTGACGGCCGCCACCGGCCACGGCACCGACGCCGGCACGCGCCCGAGGCCCGCGACGGGCGCCGCCATGTAGGCCGCGTAGCCGCCCGGGATCTCCTCGCCGAAGAAGCGCGTGTCGGTCTTGCACAGGCTGTTGCGCTCCGCCTGGCAGTGGGCGCAGCCGCCGCAGGAGAGGCGCTGCAGCGTCGCCGCCCGGTCGCCCACCGCCCAGCCTTCGACGCCGGGACCCACGGCGATCACCTCGCCGGCCGCCTCGTGCCCGAGGATCGCCGGCACGTGCGTGCGCGGCAGGTTGCCACGGCGGTTGATCACGTCGTGATAGCAGACGCCGCAGGCTGCGACGCGCAGCAGCACCTCGCCGAAGGCCGGCGACGGATCGGGCACGATCTCGGGGCGCAGGTTGTCGGGGGATCCGAAGGCTCTGAGGACGATGGCTTGCATGTTGAAGCTCCTAGCCGATCAGGCGGTCGCGCAGACCGGCGGCGTCGATGCGGCGGATGGCGCGCACGTGCTCGGGTGAAGGCGGCGGCGTGACGGGCAACGGGCTGGCCGTAGCGAATGCGAAACCGGTGCGCTCGGCGATGGCCGCCTCCTCGGCCCACGGATGGCGGGCGACGAGCGCGGCGCCCTCCGCGCCCAGCTCGAAGACGCCGAGGTCGGTGAGCAGCCGCGTGCGGCGGTGCGGATCGCTGGTGGAGGCGACCTGCACCTTGGCGACGAGGTTGCGCCGGCTCTGTTTGCCGAGGACGATCACCGGCTTGGCGATCCAGCGCCGCAGCGTCGCCGCGCCGGCCACCCCGGGGAACTTCACCTTCGGCCGGTCGAGCGGGCCGGCGGCCGAGAGGTTGGTGTCGCCGGCGGCGTCCACCTCGGCGGCGCCGAAGAACATGACGTCCACGCGGCCGCGCCGGGCATGATCGAAGAGATCGGGAATCGTCACCTCGCCGGCGCGGCCGTCGAGATAGGCGAGGTCCTCCGAGCAGGCGTGCAACGTCGGGATCTCCGGATCGAGGGCGCCGACGCAGGCGAGATAGGTCAGGCGCGGCGCGTGCGTGGCCTTGGCCACCGCGATCGCCAGAATGGCGAGCGGCGAGGCCACGCCGGTCGCCACCACGGCCCCATCTTCGATCTCGCGCGCCATGGCGGCGACGACCGTCTCGGCGGGCGTGACGGGAGTCACCGTGGTCATAGCCGCACCGCCCGTTGGCCCTCATCACCCCGGCCCTCTTCTCCCAGCCTCCCTCCCAGCCCCCGGGAGAAGAGGGAGACATGAGGAAGCCCCTCTCTCCCGGTCGGTGGGAGGGAGGTCGGGAGAGAGGGGTTGGGGAGTGAGGGCCAGCCCCGTAGGGGCGCCATGACCTCCTCCAGATACTCGCCTTCGCGTCCCTGCTCGGCCAGCTCGAGATAACGCCCGAGGTGCGCAGCGTCGGCGGAGTAGAGGCCGAGGCAGCCGGTGGGAAACGCTCCCATGGGTTCCTCGACGAGGAGATCCACCATGAAGCCGGGGATCGTGGCATGCGGTACGCGCGCGACGCGCTCCTCGGCGGTGGCGATCACGCGCCGGGCGGCGCCGGCGAGCAGCAGGTCGGTCGTGGGATCTTCGATCCAGAGATTGCCGTCCTCGTCCGCGGCGCGAGCGTGGATCAGGGCGACGTCGGGATGGAAGGCGCGCTCGACCGGCACGGCTTCGCCGGTGAACGGATCGGTCACGCGCGGCAGCGGATCGAGCCGCGAGAGGGCCGAGGCGTCGGCGTCCGGCACCGGCAGGAAGGGGAGCCCCATGGCCGCGGCGCGGAAGCGCTGCACCACGCGATAACCGTCGTGCTCGGCCCAATCGAGAGCGCCGCCCTCGATGGCGCGCTTGAGGCAGGGCATCGGACGCACCTTGCAATCGAGCGAGATGGCGGTGAAGAGAAACTCCACCTTGCTCGCCGCACCCGCCGCCACCAGGATCTCGGCTGGCAGCGGATTCGGCAGCGAGACGACGTGCAGCCCGCGCCGGCCCTGGCGCACCAGCTCGAAGACGAGAGCCATCGGCGCCCGTCCCAGCATGAAGCCACCCGGCGCCACCGAAGCGCCGTCCGGCACCGCCGCCGCGGCCTCGGCGAGATCCACCCAGCGCGCCCGCCTCACGACGCCTTCCTCCGTTCCAGTTGTTTTCCTAGAGGGGGCCGGAACTTGTAGCCGTAGACGAGATAGCCGTGCGGTCCCTTCTCCTGCAGCCGACGGGTCACCATCTCCACCGGCATGCCGATCTCGACCTCATCGGGATCGACGTCGGTGAGCTGCGCCGCGACGCGCACGCCTTCTTCCAGCTCGACCAGCGCCACGAGATAGGGACCCGAAAAACCTTTCGGAGCCTGCGCCACCTCGGCGAACGAAAAGACGGTGCCGCGGCCCGAAAATCGGTAAGGCTCGAGCGCCATACCGCGGCACGCGCCGCAGGCGCCGCGCGGCGGGAACTGCACGGCGCCGCAGGCCGTGCAGCGCTGGCCTTCCAGGCGGTAGTAGGGGGCGGTCAGGCGGTGATAGCGGGGGAGATCCATGGTTCGATACCTCTTAATTCGGTCCGGCTTGCCCGCTCGACCTCACCCCCTGGCCCCCTCTCCACGAAGTGGAGAGGGGGAATTCCTGCGAAAGGTCTTTGCCGAATCATGGCAAGACAGGTTCGGCATCGTCCCCCCTCTCCATCTTCGATGGAGAGGGGGCCAGGGGGTGAGGTCTCGAAGGGCACACCGGTGCGCATTTCTCACACCTCCAAAATATGCGTCACCGCAATCGATCCATGCCCGCCGACCGACTGCGCCAGCGCCACGCGCGCCCCCGGCACCTGGTTCGGTCCGGCCTCGCCGCGGAGTTGCATCGCGGCTTCGACGATCTGATAGGCGCCGCTCGCTCCCACCGGATGCCCCCGCGCCTTCAAGCCGCCGAAGGTGGAGACGGGCACGCAGCCGCCCGGCGAGAAGCAGCCGTGGGCCGCCCGCCGCAGCGCATCGCCGCGCGGCGCGAAGCCGCAGGCCTCGAGCGACAGCGCGGTGATGATGGTGAAGGCGTCGTGCGCCTCGAAGAAGTCCATGTCCTTGGGGCCGAAGCCGCTCGCCGCGAAAGCCTTCTCGGCCGAGCGCTGGGCAGCGCCCAGGGTGAGGATGTCGGCGCGGCCGGCGAGGCCGATCGTGTCGGTCGCCGCCGACGAGGCGGCGATGCGCACCGGCCGGTGATCAGCTTTCAGGAACTCCCGCGAGCAGATGACCACCGCCGCGGCGCCGTCGCACACCGGCGCGGCGTCGAGCACGCCGATGGGCGAGGCCACGAGCGGCGAGCGCGCGAACTGCTCGGCCGAGATCGGCTCGCGGAACATGGCGTTGGGGTTGGCCGCGGCGTTGCGGTGCGCGGTGACGGCGAACGGCGCGAAGTCCTCGCGCGCGGCGCCGGTCTCGTGCATGTAGCGCCGCATCATCAGCGCCGAGAGGGCCACGAAGGAGAAGCCGTGGCTCGCCTCGTAGTCGTTGTCGGACGCGGTGGCGAGGCCCGCTGTTATCTGCTCGGAGACGGCGTCGGTCATCTTCTCGACCGCCACCGCCACCGCTACGTCGTGGATGCCCGCCGCCACCGCCTGCGCCGCCGCGCGCACCACGGCGCCGCCCGAAGCGCACGCCGCCTCCACCTTCCACGCCTCGGCGGGGAGGAGATCGGCGGCGTCGGCGAGCAGCGCGCCGAGGTTCTCCTGGCCGTTGACGCAGCCGCCCAGCATGTTGCCCACGAACACGGCGTCCACCGTCTCGACGCCCGCGTCGGCGAGCGCCGCGCGGATGGCCGCAGCCCCGAGCTCGCGCAGCCCCAATCCCCAGTGCTCGCCGACCGGCGTCTGCCCGGCCCCGATGATGAAGACGTCTCTCATGATCTCTGGATCTTTCCTCTGAGCCGGAGGTATTGGCCGTAGCCGTCCACGAGACGGCGGCGGTCGAGATAATCGGTTACCGCCGGCCCGCGCCGCCGCTCCTCGATGCGCCCGGTGACGCGGAAGCAGAAGGCGTCGCTCCCCGCGCCCGAGCCGTAGGAGCAGAAGAAGATGCGGTCGCCGGGTTTGGCGACGTCGAGCACGGCGGCGAGGCCGAGCAGCGACGAGCCGGCGTAGGCGTTGCCCATGCGCGGCGCCACGAGACCGACGCGGATCTGCTCGCGCGTGAACCCCAGCTCGGCGGCGGCCCGCTCCACGAACTTCGGCACCGGCTGATGGAAGACGGCGTGCGCGAAGTCCTTGGGCTCCAGCCCCACCTCGGCGAGGAGCTTGCGCGACGCCGCGAGCGTATGGCGGAAGTACGAGGGCTCGCCGGTGAAGCGGCTGCCGTGCTCGGGATAGTGGGCCGCCTCGCGGCGGAAGAAGTCCGGCGTGTCCGTGACGTGCGAGACCGAGGCCTCGACCACCGCCAGCGCCTCGCCGGCGTCGCCGAAGAGGTAGGCCGCGCCGCCGCAGCCGGCCGTGTACTCCAGGGCGTCGCCCGGCTTCGACTGCGCCGTGTCCATGCCGATGGCGAGCGCGGCGTCGACCATCCCCGCGCCCACGAAGGCCACCGCGGCCTGCATGGCCTCGCTGCCCGCCTTGCAGGCGAACTCCATGTCCGCGGCCACCACGTGCGGGGTGATCCCCAGCGCCTCGGCCACGATCGTCGCCGAAGGCTTGACGGCGTACGGCTTCGACTCCGTGCCCACCCACACGGCGCCGATCGCCTCCGGATCGGTCCCGGCGCGGTCGAGAGCCGTGCGCGCCGCCTCGATGGCCATGGTCACCACGTCCTCGTCCGGTCCGGGCACCGACTTCTCGGCCACGGCCGGAGCGGCGGCGCCGCGCGGGCGCCAGGCGGCCGAGATGTCCTCCGTGCGCACCCGCAGGCGCGGAACATAGGCGCCGTACCCGGCGATCCCCACCTCGCGGTTCGGTTTCATGCGGAAAACTCCTTAAGGGTCCATGCAACGCGGCCTGTAGGATTCGTTGTCTGTGACCCCCTCGTCCCTGCAAATCGCGATGTAGGGGCGGCCCTATGTGGCCGCCCTGGGTGGGGGCGGACGTGTCGGCGCCTCCGAAATACAGGGCGGCCACATAGGGCCGCCCCTACAGGTTCCCGTCTCACGCGGCCTTCTCCTTATTCCTCGGCCGGGCCTTCACCTTGGCCGGCCTCTTCGCCTTCACGGTCTCCAGGCCCCCGAAGAACAGGTCCTGCATCTCCCGTGCGAGCTGGTCGGACTTGATCTTTCCCTCGGGCCGGAACCACTTGTAGATCCACAGCACCATGCCGAGGAACGAGAAGGCGGCCACCCGCGGCTCGACGCGGCGGATGCGCCCCTCCCGCATCGCCTCCTCGAAGGAGGATTCGAGGAAGTGGACGTAGCGCTTCTTGCGGGCGTTGATCTGCGTCCGGGCGGCGCCGGTCAGCGTCTGGTGCTCGTGGAGGATGATGGTCACCTCCTTGCTCCACCCCTCGGTCACCAGCAGGATGTTCTTCTCCATGCAGGCTTTGAGGCGCTCGACGGGATCGGCGATGGTGAGGACCGGCAGCAGGACGCGCTCCTCGAAGATGTCCATGCCGTAGTTCTGGATCTCCAGCAGCAGGTCCTCCTTGCTGAGGATGTAGAAGTAGAGACCGGCCTTGGTGAGCCCGCACGCGTCGGCGATGTCCTGAACGGACGCCGCCTCGTATCCCTTCTCGCAGATCAGGCGCGCCGCGGTCTCCAGCACCGCCCGGTGCCGCTCGCGGTGGACGTCCGATCCCAGCTCCGGCGCTCGCGCCAAGGAGGTCTCCTTCCAGATGCCGACCGCTCGGTAGAATTCTACCGAGTGGTCGGTAGTGTAGGGAGGCAGCGGAGAGCTGTCAAGGGGCATCCTGGGAGCGCCGGCATCCTGCCGGCACCATGGTAGGATTCAGGCTAGGACTGCCGATGAATTCACGCCCGCCCGTACCCCAGATCTTGCTGCGCCGTCTCGCAACCCTGGCGCTTCTCTTCGCAATCGCGACTCCGCT
>Ga0126376_10002235_pt1 | contig 10913 bp, 12 predicted proteins | sample PanSoiMetPlot_15_FD_92760 | JGI IMG/M metagenome (GOLD analysis project Ga0126376, IMG submission 92760) | Tropical forest soil microbial communities from Panama - MetaG Plot_15 | ecosystem: Environmental > Terrestrial > Soil > Tropical forest > Bulk soil | place: Panama | collected 2016-02-17 | reverse complement strand
TTAGGCCGCCAGAGCTAGCTGAGTGTCGGCAGCTATACCGTTCTCTCTTATTAACGAGGGGAGAGAAACCTCGAGACGCAGCCTGGACCTCACTGATCCCCGTCGAAACCTGTCGCCCCCCTTTTGTATCCCCTTGTTCTGCAAAATACCCGATTTTTCGCAAGTATACCACCTACCACGCGCCGCGTCGCGCGCCGCGCGCCTCCTTGTCCATCTCGCGACGGACCTCACGCTCGCGCAGCGCTGACCGCTTGTCGTGGAGCTTCTTGCCGCGCGCCAGGCCGATCTCGACCTTGGCCCGGCCTCCTTTGAAGTAGAGGCGGAGCGGAACCAGGGTCAGTCCCTTCTCGCTGATCTTTCCCCCGAGCCGCGCGACCTCTCTCTTATGAAGGAGGAGCTTCCGGTCGCGCTCAGGATCGTGGTTGGCGTCGGTGCCATGGCTGTAGGGATTGATGTGGCACCCGAGGAGCCAGCCCTCCCCGTTCCGGATGGACGCGTAGCTGTCCTTGAAGTTGACCTGGCCGTCCCGGAGCGACTTGACCTCGGTGCCGCGCAGCACCAGCCCGGCCTCGACCGTTTCGAGGATCTCGTACTCGTGCCGGGCGCGCCGATTAGTCGCGATCGCACGGTCGCCCGAGGCTTTGGTGTCTTGACTTGCCATATCCGAAAGGTATTATGACTCACGCTTTTCGGGCCGAAGTGGCGGAATTGGCAGACGCGCTAGATTCAGGGTCTAGTGCCCGCAAGGGTGTCGGGGTTCGAGTCCCCGCTTCGGCACCAACTCTTCCTGAGAGTTACGCTACAACTCCTTCGTGGGTCTCTTCTATCTCTGATCGGCCGGTGCCAGTATAGGTGCCACTCGCGCAGTCATTATGGAGAAGTTCCGCCGCGAGTTCAGGTGAGTGCGTCTCCTTGGTGACCGCAAGCTTGCCCGAGATGGGAAAGCGGCGTATGAGTCCCTTCAGAAGCTCAGACCGCTCAGTGCGGGTCAGGTTCAGTCGGTCCATACGTGACTGGGGATTTTCCTGAACCTTCAGGAGCGCGACGCCTGCAGACGTAGTGGCCTGAATGAGCAACTCTCCCGCTTTCTCATTTTGGACCGTGAGATCAGAGGCCTCATCAATCGACATCGCTCCGCCGCGCCTCGACACAGTGGCCCACCGATGGAAGACCGTGGCGAACGCTGTATATGCGCCGGTCGCGCCTCCAGCGCTTGTCTGAATAGCTTTTGTTGTGAATTCATCGGACCCGCGCGTGCTCTGAAATGATTCGACCAGCGAGGCTGCACACTGAAAATCCTCTACCGCGAGCTTCAGTTGGGAAAGTTGGTTACCGGATGCGGGCTATCAGCAGCGTCGTCGGCCTCTTGCCACGCTATGCGGGCATGCGACGAGCTCTCCACTAAGAACCAAACGTAACGATAACTGGCCGATCCGGCATCCGTAACCTCCGCCCGGGAAATGCAAAATGCAGTCGCCGGATTCGCAGTGGCAACCATCCAGGCGAGGGCGGTCAACAAAAGCCTAGTACGTTTCATCGTCATTGGGTTCTCTATCAATGACGACGTGACGTCACCTAAAGGCAAAAGCACGCCGGGAGAGCCGCATCATCGCTTATCCTCCTCGGCGCTCGACCGGTTCACGCTGACCCGTTCGTGCGAGCCGTACGTGCGGATCGTCTGCACGTCGGAGCCGACGCGCTTAACGCGGACGTTGGCGGTCTTCCCCGCCGCAGCCGTGTAAGGTCGACCGACGACTTCGTACTCGCCGGTCTCGTCCGTGAGCCGGTCGCGACCTGAAGCTGCACCGGGACGCCTGTGATGGACGGCGTGACGGCTTCTGGCCGACTCGGCAGTTGAGGTTGCGCGTCGAGGTTCTTTTCGCGCTTCCTCGCCGTCGTTTAGGCAAGCGCGCGACTAATTCCTGGACAGCGGTGGCTCCAGTATGGCGGCCTCGCGGAGCGTCCGGAGCGCCACTTCGAGTTCGCGCATCAGGACGTCCGCACGGTCACCGAGTTCCCGGCTCCGCTTGACGAGGCGCTGGGCTGCTTCCCGCACCTCCCGGGCTCTCTGGCGAACCGCCGCCGGGAGCATTGTGCAGTTGTAGAAGTGGGTACGCACGCTCGCGATCAGATTCGAGCGGCAGCGCGGGCAGAGCAGCTCCTGGCCGTAGAATAGGTCCGACGCGAGTTCGGTGATGCGATACCCCTTGCCGCACCCCTGGCACTCGGTGGCCGCGTGGTCCCAGCAGTAGCGGAAGAGCAGGGCGCGCTCCTCAGGGCTGAGAGTCTGGGGTCGGTTGCAATCCAGGTGAGAGAAGCGACCACGGCGGAAGACGAAGGTGTCTTCAGGCGCGACCACCCTGGAACACTTCGGACAGATCCACCGCTGCTGCTCCATCCGCTACCTCGGCGGCGGGAACCTATCACCGCGCCTTGGCGTTGTCCAGCGCCTCCACGGCGCCCGCTGCGTGGCGCGCCAGGGCGTTCGCTCCCACGCGGTGCCGGTCTCGCTCGTCGGTGAGTTCTCCATGCCGGTCGTGTAGAAGGTCGCGCGCTAGCCGCGGTCGTCGTACTGCGTGAGTTGCACGTCGAAGCCCTGACGATGCATACCCCACGGCGCCGTAGCCGATGCGCTCCATCGGGTGTGCAGCATCACGCGCAGGGCGCGGTTGATGCGGAGCCAGGGATGCCGGACGCAGGCATCGGTGTTGGTCACTTGGCCTTCGCTCGTAGCGAGCCGTACGCTCAGGGGCTGATTATGCTACTATCCGCGCCGCCTCAATGGTCTGGCTCCCCACGCCCGGTTGGAAGGTGACGCGGCCGGGACACCGCTCTCAACAGGAGAAGAGGCGTCGCGATGCAGGTGAAGTGCTCGAAGTGTTCTGAGCCAATCGCGCTCACCGACATCATCGAGTCGTCAGGGGACCGGTTATCGCACGTTGACTGCGAGCGGGCTCGCACCCTGACCGCGGTAGAGCGAGCCCTGCTCTTTGTTCTTTGCTCCGATCACGCCGTCGCGTACTGCGTGGGCTGCAACGTTCGCTTTCGTCTATCCGAACTCGCTGCTCAACACAACGTCGGGCCGCGACAGACGTTTGCGATTCTCGGTAATGTATTCGGCCGGATGAATCTATGTCCACGGTGCCGCAGTAGCCTCACAACGAGTGTCCGAGCGCATCTCTACAGCTGCGCGGTGCTGTCCTCCGAGATACGACTTAGGGCGCGGGAGGTCCGCGAAGCGGCGCAACACCTCGTAAAGGAGAGCCAGCAACTCCGCGACAAATCCACCGTCCTAATCCAAGAGGCTGAAGCCGCGCTGTTCGAGAGGCAGCGTGCCCTACGAGAAGCGATGTCGCGGAGAGCTGCCTCCTGACTGCGCGGCAGGTTGTTGCAGTCGCATCATCACTGCTTGCCCTCCTCGGTGGCTCGCGCGCTTCACGCTGACAAATGAGTGAAGCTCGAGCCGCAGCGAACGGGCTGCCCCTCCGCTTGGTTGTAGTCGAGCACGGCACCCCGGACATCGGGATTTCAAAGAAACGCCACCCGTGTGAGCCCAAGGACAGCCTCCTTGAGCAGCTCCAACTGCTTCCCCCTGAGCTCAGGAGAGATATTGCTGAGACCGGTGACATTGCCGCTGGGGCGCGCGAGACTCGAGACGAACCCGGTCGCGAGCGGATCGGTGCTGATGGCCATCACAATGGGAATCGTTTGAGTCTGTTGTTTGGCCGCCGCTATGGCCAAATCTCCGGCCACCACGATCACGTCCACCTTGAGGCTTACCAGCTCTCGCGCGAGGTCTGAAAGACGCTCGGCCCTGGCTTCGGCGTAGCGAAGCTCAAGGACGAAGGTCTCGCCTTCGACATCGCCAAGCTCTCGCAGGCCTTTCCTGAACGCCTCAACCAAGTGCACTGAGGCGGCCGCGCTGGCCGAGTTAAGCCACCGATCCTCGCGACCTTCGCCTGCTGCGCCTCACCGGCGGGTGGCGCGAATATCGCCCCAAGCCCGCACAGGAATGTCCGCCGGCCCATCACTGGATCATTTCGTCGCCTCGGACCTGCAGCGATTGCGGAATGGTCAGCCCGATTGCCTTCGCAGTCTTCAGGTTGACGACCAACTCGCAACCGATGCTTAAGTCGCGGTCGCCTGCTTCGCGACGCGGGCCGTCTCGGCACCGCCCGTCACGAGAATATCGACACGCCGTCCGACGAGCTCGGCCGCCAAGGCTGGGAGGCGCTCGACGCGGCCCCGGCCCAGCGCACCTCAAAGGCGATATTTTGGCCCTCCGAGTATCCGAGCTCTTGGAGTGCGTTGCGAAAGGCCGTCCACCAGTGATGCGGGCTGGGTCTTGGCGCGCCGAAATCCAGTAGCCCGATGAGCGGGGCCTTTACAGGCGCTTGCTGTGCGTCGCCTGTGAGGGGCGAGAGTGCGAGGCCGAGAGCAAGTACGGCCGCGAGCCCGATCACCCGCATGAGCACCTCGGTGGGATGGTTGGCGGGGAGCGTAGCAGAATGACGGGCCGCGCGAGCCGGTCATCGCCCCTGCGTCCTCGTCGTCGACGAATACCTACTGGGCCAGCCACACCGTGTCGAGCTGCTGGTTGATGTAGTGGCTAGGCGTAATGGTCCAGCCCCGCACTTTCGCGCTGTGCGGGATGATCCGGTGATACTGCAGTGTTGGAATGTAGTGCGTCTCGTCGTCGAGCAGCCGCTTCTCGAACTCGCGAATGAGCCGCTTCCGCTCCGCCGGATCGGTCGTTCGGCTCTGCCGCTCGTAAAGATCGTCGAGGACCTTGTCCGTATAGCGGCCATAGTTGTCTTGGCTGACCTCCCTGGACTGGAACTGGTAAAGTGCAAGATCAGGCTCCACGATGTAGCCGCATCGAAAGTGCATGCCGACCTGGTAGCTGCCGCCCCGAATCGCCGCGAAGTACTGGGCCGACTCCATGACATCCTGCTTCACGTTGAGGCCGATCTGCCGCCACTGGTCGATGAGCCAAACTCCCACCGGCTCGTAGGGCATGGGGATACCGCGGTTGGTCAAGGTGAACGAAAAGCCCTCGGGCACGCCGGCCTCTTTGAGCAACCGCTTCGCCTCGGCACGGGACTTTGCGATCTCACGTGAGTAACCGGCGACCTGCTCAAGCTCAGCCGATGTGGCGGCGAACGGCGTGCCAGGCACCATCACGCCTGCGACCTTCGCCACGATGGCGATCCGCCCGAGCGCTTGCGAACCCTGGTAGCGGTCCACGGCTAGCGTCAGCGCCCGCCGCACGCGCTTGTCGTCAAAAGGCTTCCGCTCGTGGTTGATCGCCACCCACAATGCGCAATCCCATGGGCTCTCCTGGACAACAATCCTGGGCCCGAGTGCCTGTACGAGCGTGTCGCGCTCCGTCGGCGTGAAGCCGCGGAACTGAATGTGCGCACGCTCGCCGCGGATGGCCGACACCTGCGCCGCGGAGTCCCTGATGAAGACGGCTCGGTACGTGTCGAGGTACGGCTTGCCGTTGTCCCAGTAGTTGGGATTCTTTTTGCCCGCCCAGTGCGAGCCCTTCACATGCTCAACGAAGAGAAAGGGCCCCGTACCCATGACGTTCTTCTCATACCAGCGCATGTCCTTGGCCAGAATGTCGGCTTTGTAGATCCAGTTCCACGGCGAGGCCAGCGCCGAGAGGAGCGAACCCGAAGGCCATTTGAGCCGGAAGACGATCGTAAGAGGATCGGGAGCCTCGACGGCCTCCACGGCGCCGTACTCGCCCTTCCGGGCCGAGGCCGTGCCTGGCGGCGGAGCAATGATCTTGTCGTAGGATGCCTTGACGTCCTTTGACCTTAGCTCGCTGCCGTCGTGGAATCGCACGCCGCGCCGCAGCTTGAAAGTATATGTGCGCCTGTCCCTGGAGATCGACCAAGATTCGGCCAGGTCGCCCACGATCTTGGTGCCGCTCTGATCGGTGGGGTCCGTTCTGAGCAGGGTGTTGTAGTGCGGCGCTGCCGGGTGGATAAGCGCGAACGTCTCTTCTCGATGCGCATCGTAGGAAGGCGGCTCTCCCGGGACGACGAAGACCAACTCGCCGCCGTAGTGCGGTTTGTCCTGGGCTGAGACGGGTTCGCTAGCAGCGAGGAGCAGGAAACTGCCGAGCGCAGCACTGAGCATCCGACGCTGAGTCATGGAGAGTCCTCTTTGCACAATTCGACGGGCGTTTCACGCGGGCGTGAGCACCATTCTGGCGCTTGGCTAGGTTAGACAGGTGCCTGCTCCACACACCCCGGAATTTGACAGCTTCACGGTCCCCGCACACAACCCCCAAAACCTGACAGGTTGGAGTGGCGCTGATGCGGGCTTACTCGGCGGGACGCAATGGGATCGTGAATGTGAACGTTGAGCCTAGCGCCGTCGCCTTGGGGCTCACGGGAGAACCCCCTTGCCTCCCGTGGGCCCCGCTCACTCCTCGCCGGTCCATCAGGCTTCGCTTACTGGATGATCTCGTCGCCCGGGTCAGGATTGACTGCGGGATCTGACCCCAAGGCCTTGGCGGTCTTTGCATTAATGACCAGCTCGAACTGGGTGGGCTGCTCGATCGGGAGATCGCCTGGCTTCGCGCCTTCAGGATTTTGTCGAGACATCGGTGGCGGCGCAGGTGGGTGGGCCCGCTAAGACACAGAACGGCAAGCTGCAGCGGCAGATCGACGAGCTGACGGCGCGAGTGCAGGCGCTCGAGGCCGCGCTGAGCCATTTGCCGCCCGGCGCAGCACCGAAGTAGAGTCGCGCCGCGCTTACGCCGGCCCGCGCAGGCGCGGCATCAGTCGGAGCGCGTTGTCGCGATCGATCGCCTGCAGGTCGCTCGCGCCGAACCCGTACTCGGTCAGCCCCTTCACGTGGTCGATCGCCGTGCGATACGGGAAATCCGTCCCGAAGACGATCTGCGTGGTCGGGATCAACTTCGTCAGCGACGCGAGCGCGTACGGGTGCGCCGCTTGCGCGGTGTCGTAGTAGAAGCGCTTGAGCTCGGCCTCCACTCCGTTCGGCACGCGCGCCGCCAGCTTCTTGTTGATCAAGGGCAGGCGCACGAATCGCTCGGTCAAGAACGGCAAGGTCCCGCCCCCGTGCGAGAAGATCATCTGCACGTCGTGGAATCGCGCGGCCGCGCCGCTGAACACCAGGCTGGCGATCGTGCGCGTCGTGTCGGTCCCCCACTCGACGATCGACTCGGGCACGTCGGCAATCAGGTTGCCGCAGCAGTTGGCGGTGGTAGGGTGCGTGTACACGACGGTGCGCCGCCGATTGAGCTCTTCGAGCACGGGCGTGAAGGCCGGGTCGCCGAGCCACTTGTCGCCGTAGCTCGTGAGCAGTGCGATGCCGTCGGCCTTGAGCGAGTCGAGCGCGTAGCCGATCTCCTGCAGCGTGGCCTCGACGTCCGGCATCGGCATCACCGCGAACATGCCGAAGCGCCCCTTGGAATCGGCGACCAGCTTGGCCGAATAATCGTTGCACTCGCGCGCGAGCTTGCGCGCGCCGGCGTCGTCCAGGAAGCGCAGCGCGGGCGTCGTGATTGACGTGAGCGCCGTCGCCACGCCGGCCCGGTCCATGTCCGTGAGCGACTTCTCGGGCGTCCAGTCACGCACCGGGCCGGTGACGTTCTTCGCCGTGATGGCGGCCAGATAAGGCGGCGGCGTGTGGTGATGGTGGACGTCGATCCGATGGGGCTTGACTATTGCCACCTGCGCCTCCGCGCGGCGCCGAGAAATGAGCGCGCTCGCGGCGAGCGCCGCCATCCCCGACAGGAACTCCCGCCGTGCCGTCATGCGTCCCTCGTCGTCACCCAGCACCGGCGCCTCATGGCGCGGGTTCAGCGCGTCCGGCGGTACTCGTAGTCCTCGCGCTCGCCGTTGCCAACGCGCAGCTCCGGCAAGAGCGGCGGACGCGAGCTGTTGAGCTTCGCGTGGGCGTCGAGGGCCGCCTGGTCGACCCAGCGCTCCAGCAGGGTCAGGCGGTCGGGGTTCACCGCGCTCTGGAAAACCTCGAACTGCTCGCAGCCCGGCTCCTTCATCACCTGGGCGCAGCGGCTCTTGTACGCCTCCGCGAGCTGAGACCCCTTGCCCGGCACGGCCGTGATCGTCACCACGAGTCGGATGGCCATCGCTCTATCTCCCCGGGGCAGCCGATGTGGTCCCTGCCGGCGACCCTCGCGTTTCGACGAGGGGGACTGTGCGGGCTGGCGGGGTGGCTGTCAAGCCGTGGGCGCGAGCACGACCTGGGCGCCGAGCCGGGCCGACCGCTCGGCCGCTTCCACGACGTCGAGGGCACGCACGCCGGCCGCGACCGGAACCGGATTCGCCGCGCGGCCGGCGCACGCGTCGAGAAACGCCCGCAGCTCGAGTCGCAGCGGCTCCTCGCGGCGGGTCGGGAGCTCCTCCTTCCCCGTCTCCACAGCCTCCCAGGCATCGCCGCGCTTGCTGTGCTCGCCCAGATGCAGGGTGACGGTCGAGGCTCCGTAGTCCGCCACCAGGCTGCCGCGCTCGCCGACGATCATGCACTCGCGCCACGTCCCCGGAGGAAAGTAGCTCGCCTCGACGATCGCCGGCACGTCGCCGTAGTGAACGACTGTCACCGACATGTCGTCGAGGCCGCGCCCCAGGAAATCGCGCTGCAGCGCGCTCACCCGGGTCGCCTCGCGGCAGAAGAGGTGCGCGAACAGATCGAAGTAGTGGAGCGCGTCGGTCTGCGTCACGCCCACGTCCGTCCGGGGCCGCTTGAACCCCGAGAAGCGGCCGGTCGCGTAGCGCACGGCCCCGATGCGCCCGGCGGTCAGCGCCTCGCGCAGGGTCGCCGTCACGGGGTGGAAGCGAAAGATGTGACCGACCTGCACCACGAGGCCTGCGGCACCGGCCGCGGCCTCGAGCAGGCGCCCCTCCGCCGCCGTCCGCGCGAGCGGCTTCTCCACGAAGCAGTGCCGCCCGGCGGCCAGGCACGCCCGGGCGAGGTCCCAGTGGCTGTCGGCGGACGTCACGATGTCGACCGCGTCGACGGCGGCGAGGGCGGCCCGATAGTCGGCGACGGCGCGGCCCGGCGCGACGCCGCGGCGAATCGCCCACGCCAGGCGGGCCGGCGAGACGTCGGCGACCCAGAGGGTGACGCCCAGCTCGCCGAGCACCCGCAGGTGGTTCTCGCCCCAGCGGCCGAGACCGACCAGCAGGACGTTCATGCGCTCGGCTCAGTTGCGGACGAGATCGCCGCCGACGTCCTCGACGACTTCATAGCGAAGAAGGCGGGACTTCATCCAGCGGATCACCAGCAGGTCGGCGAAGGCGACGAGCGCGCGATCCAGGATGCCGTATTTCGACCGGCCGAAGCGCCGCGGCCGGTGGCCCACCGGCACCTCGAGCACGCGATAGCCCCGCATCCGGAGCAGGGTCGGGATGAAGCGGTGGAAGCCGCGATAGAGCACGAGCCCGCGCAAGCACTCGCGCCGGAACGCGCGGAACGTGCACCCGCTGTCGTGGATCGTCTCGTCCGACATCCAGTTCCGGACGCCGTTGGCGACCTGCGACGACGCGCGGCGCACGAGATTGTCGCCGGCGCGATTCACTCGCCAGCCCGTCACCGCATCCCAATGGTCCAGGTGCGCGAGCAGCATCGGGATGTCGCGCGGGTCGTTCTGCAGATCGGCGTCCATCACCACCACGCGCCCGCCGCGCGCGGCCTTGAGCCCGGCGTCGGTCGCCGCGGTCTCGCCGCCGTTCGTCTTGAGCCGCACCAGGCGCACGCGCCGGTCCGCCTCGCGGAACGAGCGGATGATCTCGGCGCTGCGATCGCGGCTTCCGTCGTCGACGAAGACGACCTCGAAGGCGAGCCCGAGCTCTTCGAGCACCACGCGCAATTCGGACCAGAGCGGTGTGAGGCTGGCTTCCTCGTTGTAGACGGGGATGACGACCGAGAGGTCAGTCACCCGGCTCCCCCGCCGAGACGCGCCGGGCCGTGCCCTGCCACTCAGCGACGAGCGTCTGCGGGAGATTGAGCCGGTCGAGCACGCGCGCGATCGTGTGATTCACGATGTCGTCGAGGTCCTTGGGGCGATTGTAGAAGGCCGGCATCGGCGGCAGCAGCACCGCGCCCATCTCGGCGAGGGCCACCATGCACTTGAGGTGCCCGATGTGCAGCGGCGTCTCGCGCAGCATCACGATCAGCGGCCGGCCTTCCTTCAAGGTCACGTCGGCCGCGCGCGCGATCAGCGAATCGGTGTGGCACGACGCGATGGCGCCGGCGGTCTTGATCGAGCACGGCGCGATCACCATCCCGGCCGTGCGGAATGAGCCGGACGCGATCGAGGCGCCGATATCGCGGATGTCGTAGTGGTGCGCGGCGAGCGCTTCGACGTCGCGGACCGTGTACGCGGTCTCCTCGACGATCGTGCGCTTGCCCGGCGCCGAGATGACCAGATGCGTCTGCACGTCGGCCTGGCCGCGGAGGATCTCGAGCAGGCGGATCCCGTAGATCGAGCCGGTGGCGCCCGTGATCCCGACGACCAGGCGCTTCAGAGGCGGAACCTCTTGCGGAACACTTCCTCGCGCGTCTTCTCGTACAGCACTTCCCACTCCCGGCTACCCTCCGGCATCGGGCGCGAGTACGAACCGAGGATCTTGCGCACCTCGCCGTCGATCGACTCGGCGAGCTTGGCCTCCTCGGTGAGCGCGCGGATGATCTCGGTCCGGACCTCGTCGGGCATCTTGAAGCTCACGCCTGGCGTCGTGCCGAGCTCTTTCAGGATGAGGTCCGCGAGGTGGAACAACCGCTCCCGGCTCATCCGGATCATCAGAGGATGAACCCCCGCTCGCGCGCGAGCTTCTCCCGGACCTTGCCGAGCAGCTGGCGGTAGTCGGCCGCCGAGTCCCTGATCATCTTGGCGTTGTCCAGCAGCA
>Ga0126376_10002234_pt1 | contig 10914 bp, 14 predicted proteins | sample PanSoiMetPlot_15_FD_92760 | JGI IMG/M metagenome (GOLD analysis project Ga0126376, IMG submission 92760) | Tropical forest soil microbial communities from Panama - MetaG Plot_15 | ecosystem: Environmental > Terrestrial > Soil > Tropical forest > Bulk soil | place: Panama | collected 2016-02-17 | reverse complement strand
TAATTTTCTGGGGCTCGACGACCGGACATTTATCGCTCCTGCCGGATTCCAACGCCTCGCCGGAGATACTTTCTTTGTGAGGAACCGGGACATCCAGATGGTGAAAGTGGGGATCAACTACCTTTTCAATTGGAGCACCTACCGCAACTGATCGGGCGTGCTGCGTCTCGTGCTATGATGCGTCCGTCCGTATTGCCTTGCGCAGTTGCGCGTCATGTCTCGCGCTCAGCTTAGAGAGCTCGGGCACGAGAAATTTTATGACGCATTGTTCGATGGCCTCCAGGAACTCGGCTACGTGGAGGGACGAAACCTCATCGTTCCAAGAGTTTGCGGCGGAGATGGTTCGACTGAATGTCGCCGTAATTATCGTGGTGACGACGCACACAGCGCTTGCGGTTAAGAAGGCGACCACGACCATTCCCATCATGCACCCGAACGCTATTGATCCGCTAAACACCGGTTTGATTTGCCAACCTTGCGCACCCCGGTGGGAATCTTACGGGAGGCGCGGCAGTTGACCGCCGAAGTCAGCGCAAAACGCCTAGAAATACTAAAGAAAGTGGTGCCCGGGCTGTCGCGCGCGTCGACCCTCTAGAATCCGACCAATCCCGCACTCGTATTTTCCTGGAAGGCACGCGCGCTGGGACTAACGCTTCAATCTCACGAGGTGCAAGGACCGAAGGACTTTGCGGCCGCTTTTTGCCGCGATCGCCGAAGAGCGTCCTGATGTGCTCCTCGTCTTGCAGGATGCGGTCACGATGCAGCAGAGAAACGAGATCGTCGACTTTGCAATACAGAAGCGGCTGCCGAGCGTGTTTCAAGAGAAAGGGTGAACTTTTGCAACAGTATCGGCACTTCTCGGACCTCGCGAGATGTCCGACTTCCAGTCGGCGTCCCTGATAGTGCATCGGGGAGGAAATCCCCCATGCTCGACATTAAGCGGCGTGACGTCATTATTTCTTTGAAATCTGTTTGCGGCATACCGTTTTGAATGTCTTTAAGACCGACCGTGATGATTTGACTAACGCTCTCTTTCAGAGCCCGTTGTGATTCCTTTAGCCCCCGTTGTTGCTGCGGACGTAGAGCCTCCTCCGTGAGTTCGGCATCGGCAAAGCTCTGCAATTCATCTCGCTTTTTCATCTCGAGCTCGCGTTCCCTCAGGCCTTCGTCGTGTTTCTTGACCTCCAGTGCACGTTTTCTGAGGTCTGCCGCTATAGTTTCAAAGTTCTCTTGTGTTGCCTTCGAGGCGGCCCGTAATCTTTTAATTGCGATGCGTTGGTACGCTACCACACCTATTGTCAGCGCCAAACCGATCAGAACAAGGGACAATAGAAACACACTGCCGCCTTGCAGGGCTTGGAAAAAGTTCGCTAGTTCGGCGACATCTATATCCATTTTCTCGGCCCGACATAGTTAATGAATTGCAATATCGCGGTATCCTTTGGCGATATAGCTTCTTTTTATTCGACCAGGGTGACGGCGTTCTGACTCGTGGTGATGAAGCTGCGCCCGACATAGTTAATGAACTGCAAATTTCTTCGTGGGCCGCCTGGGAACAAGCGGTCTGTTGATTGATACACGAATTGGCGGTTGCGCGGAGGCGGCGTAACTGTCCGCGCCAACGATTCATTAACGCTGCGCTGCCACTTTGTGCACCTTGTCGCGGGACAAGGCAAATGCCCAGGAGCGGCCAAATGCTATTCACAATGGCCGTTTTCTGCCACGTACTGATTGCTGGGATCACATTGCTGATCGCGGTCGCTCTTGACGACTCCACGTGACCACGGCGGCCGCGATTCGTTTGTTCTCGGGGTTGTGACGTCCTGCCTGCGACTCCGGGCTTCGAGCGCAAGACGCCGGATTCAGCCTCGAGGGCATTGCGTGGAAGCGGAACGATTCGCCTTACTGTTCCAGCCACTCGCCTGATTGGCTGAAGGTGAAGAACCCAGCCTGCACGGCAGTCAAGCCGGAGGGAACAGGAGGATTAGGGGCGATGACGACTCGCGAGCACTTAACCCAAGCAGATCGGTTCATTTCCGAATGCGAGAGCCGTATTACGCGCCAGCGCGAGATCATCGCAACTGCTTATAAAAAGGGTCAACCTACAGATATTCCTGTGTCGATGCTACGAGCGTTGGAGCAAAACCTGCGTTCCTTTGAGAAGCACCGTCACCTAATCCTCGATCAGCTAAAAAACGGGCCGGCAATGACTGGTAAGAACCGCATCAAGATCGGACTCTGACGCTTAGTGCCATGAGCCGACATATGCGGTGCAGCAAATAGCAAGGCTCTTCGATTGCCTCGCCTGGCATTATAGCCGTCCAGCAAGCGCGTGATCGCGTCCTGGTAAATGGCTCGACACCTGGGCGGTGGCGTCCGCCTTTACTGGGCATCGCGCCGGCGATGGCCAAGGGCGAAGATCGCGCCGCGCCATGCTGCCAGGATCGTGCGGCTAGGCATCGTGCTGGTGGAAGCGGACGTTGTGTCCTGCGGCACGACGGGATCCACTGCTTCCCGATCTCCCGTCTGACTTTCGGCGACTGCCGCGCTGGTGAAAGCGGGCGGGGTGTACTGCGGCACGACGGGATCCACTGCTTCCCGACCTCCCGTCTGGCTTTCGGCGACTGACGCGCTAGTGGAAATGGACGTTGTGTCCTGCGGCACGACGGGATCTACTGTTTCCCGATCTCCCGTCTGGCTTTCGGGGACCGGAGAATTGGGGGCGCGGGGGTGCGCTATGCGAACGACCTGCCATGCCCGATCGTGAGCGGCTTTTACTGCCGCTTTGTGTTCGGGCGTCCCCCATAGAACTCGGCGGCGGATCTCCAAATCGATCCGATAAAGCTCGTCCCGAAGCTGAGAATATCTCAGTTCTTGAAATTGCCGAGCCAGCGGACCAAGCGCAATGAAGTTGGCGTTTACATCCAGGAACTTCGCAAGCAATGCCTCATTGTCGAGTTTTGCGATCAATTCTTCTGAGTCCGAGAGCGCGATCGGCTGCTCGGAGTCGAGATGGTCCATGATCGAGTTGCTCTTCGTGGGCATCTAAGTTGCTCTTCGCGGGCACCTAATCGGAGGCCAAACGACGGCGAGGGTAACGCCGAGGATACAAAATCGCCGTCTGCTGCGCACGTGCCGCGAGCGGCCGCGCGACCGCCGCACCGCCGAGCAGCGTGATGAAGTCGCGACATTTCAATTGAGCAGATTGCATTCAATTTCCGTCCGCCAGATTGTAGAATATCGAATTACCAATGGTCAGTCAGCGCGTCAGCCGCAACTCGCGTGTAACGCGGAAAGTGCCTCAATTTGACTGCATTTCTTCTCATCGAATAGCCCGGAGTGGGGCACAGTCGGCGGGCTAGAAAGGTTGTCCGTGCATCTCTTTGTCCTAGCCACTTCTGTCATCGTCACACTTATCGCAGGCTGCCAATGGGCAAGTAAACTCGGGGTGTTTGGTACCCGCAGCGCCGATTGGGCAAGCCAGAATTGGCGAGCCCACATGGGCACGACAGTGGTCTGCGTCGGTCTTTGGACGCTGTGGCTTTGCTTTTAGCGGTTGTGTCAAGTTTGGTCCGTCCGTTGCTGCGAGCTCGATGCTGCAAACTCGGAAAGGCACCCGGCCCCGACGTGGGACAACAGAAATTGGCATGCCGCGTAAATAGTGTGAGCGTCCAAGAAATTTGTTGGGGGCGCGGAGATCTCAACCGCCTCCACCTTGAATGATTGCGCGGCCATTTTAACAGCCACAAAATCCTCACGCTATGCCGTGTTTTCTGCATGCACAACTGCCGCCCGCGTCACGTGCGGCGCAATATCCTTTAGGAGTTGCGGATATTTTGTATTGATTGTCGTTTCAAACATCAGGAAACCGGTGACATTGCAGCCCGGCCGTGCGTAGCTTTGTACGAACCCCGCACTGACCGGATCGCCACTCATCACGGCTACAATGGGGATGGTGCGAGTCTGCCGATGTAGCGCTGCCGCTGCGGTATGCGGACGCGCAAAAATGGCGTCTGGCGACAGCGCGACAAGCTCCGCCGCAGCCGCCGAGGGGTCGGGATCGGCATTCGTCCACCGCGTATCGATCAACACGTTTCGGCCGTCGGTCCATCCGAGCTCCTGAAGTGCTGCTCGGAAAGCTGCGAGGCGAGCGTTCCATTGAGGATCGCTCTCAGCGAATCCCATCAGCACGCCACGATCCGGCCGCTGCGCTCGCGCCGCAATCGGCCATCCAGCTACACCGCTGCCTAGAAGTGCGATGAATTCCCGCCGCCTCAAGGGGGCTTACCCCAAGGCCAAGGAGCACGGATTAAAAGTATAGCAAGTCAGGGCCGTTGCGTCGCAGCAAAAGCCGCCCGCTCTTGTCCGCTTCGGGTCATTAGCGTCCTATCGATACGCCGCCAGCGGTCGCGCCGTGTCCGCTTCGCCCCAAAAGCGGACTAGCGCACGCTTACCTCGATATGTCCGCTTAGTGCCGTGAGCGGACTCTCGCGCTGCAATAAAATTAGCTGATTTCCATCGGGCAATTTCATGCGACCAGTTCATTCATAGCGCCGACGATTCGCACGGCCATTGGTTCCGTGCGTCCGCGCACGTTTACCTCGCACACAGGAAATCCACTCATTTCGACGCCGGCAGTGGTAGCAACAATGTCGGACACAACGAGTTGACAGCCATAATCTTTGGTCAGGTCCTGGAGACGAGCAGCAACATGCACCGAATCGCCAATTGCTGTCAGGAGGAAGCGATCCCGGTAGCCAAGCTCGCCTAGGATGACGTTGCCGGCGTGGATCCCGACACCGATTGCAATTGGCTGCGGCAGGTCGTCAGCCAATGTTCGATTTAGGTCGGCGAGACGGCTATGAATAAGTTGCGCCGCGACCAGTGCTTGCGAGCAAGCCTCACGTGGGCCGGCATGTATGCCAAAGATCGCCATCATGCCGTCGCCGACGAATTGGTTGGGCATGCCGCCGGTATCGACTACCGCACCTGCCACGGCGTCGAAGAAATGGTTCAGCAGGAATATCACGTCGTAAGGGAGGCGCTTCTCGACCAGTGCCGTTGATCTGCGGATGTCTACAAACATAATCGCGACGAAACGTTCAATGTCCGAAGCCTCCGAAGAATCACGTCGATCCGACTCGCTCGCGCCGATATCTGGCGGCAGCAGCGGAAGCGCCGCGATATCGCTGCGCGGACGCAGCTGACACGCAACCCGCTAATGACCGGTTGGGGTCATTCACGTCATTCCCGCCGTCCCGGCATGTCCGCATTGCCCCAAAAGCGGACAAAGTAGGTGACACTGCGCCATGTCCGCTTTGTGCCAAAAGCGGACATGTGCACCGCAGCAAAGTGCATCTATTCGATCACCTCGTCGGCCGCGACGAGCAACTTGTCGGGCACGTCGAGGCCGAGCATCCGGGCGGTCTGGACGTTGATGACCAGCTCGAACTTGATCGACTGCTCGACTGGCAATTCCGCAGGCTTCGCGCCCTTGAGGATGCGACCGGTATAGACGCCCAACGGACGAAGCGCATCTGTAAGGTTACTTCCGTAGCTCATCAACCCGCCGGCTTCGGCAAAATCGCGCCCTGGGTATACTGCGGGAATTGCGTGGCGCGACGCCAGGTTGGCAAGTTGCACCCGTCGGCTGTTGAAGAAGGCGTCGCCGCCAACGAAGAGGGCGTCGGGCCGCTCGCGCACAAATGTTGCGAAGGCCGCGTTGATCTCGCCGCTGGTTCTGGCGTTGAGAACCTGGATTTGCAGCCCCATGGCGCGAGCGGCGACATTCACCTCTCGCAGTGCGCTCTCGGAATTCGTGGCATCGGCCGGATTGACAAGCACGGCCACGCGAATGGCTGTCGGCACCAGCTCACGCAGGAGCTCCAGCCGCTTTGCTATCAACTCACCATTGAAAAAATTGATCCCTGTCAGATTGCCGCCCGGCCGGGCGAGACTGGCGACAAGACCGAGCCTGACGATCGATTCATAGATGCGATCAACAATGGCCAAGAGTGCCCTGTCTTCTGTTCTCGGCCACTGTCGCTGTCAACTCGTCGAATGTCCGATAGTCGCCGGGGAAATACGAATTCACCGCCAGATTATGCAACCGCAATTTGACCTCTCGTCGTTCGTTCAAACGAAATTGGGCAAACCAGCTAATGTCGAAAAGCCGCGGCTCTGGATTCGTTCCGGACAGCGACATGACAAGATTGAAAGGAGGAAACGAAATTTCCGAATAGACGTGCGCCTTTGGACTTCCTAGCTCCATGCGCCCGGTAATTCCGGCTTGTCGACTCGCATTCGAGTTGTTCAAATCATAGAGCGACATAAACAAGTGCAGATTTCGAAGGTCATCGCAGTCAACCGATTCTCGATTCAACAGATAGCGCATCAGTTGTGGATGCTTTTGGGCGAAGCTTGGCGGCGATGCGCTGCAAAACATAACAAGCATTTGCTTGAATACGTTTAGCGGCTTAATCAAACACCGCAGTTCTACGAACGTGTTTGGCTGCACCATATGACAGAGTGGGAATAATCCATGCGCAAATTCGACATATGCCCGGCCGTACCACCCGCCAGTGTCGTTGTTGCAACGGTGACATAGCGTGTGTTTACCGCTCCCGCGTTGATTGATTTTTCCTTATGGATTTTTCAAATCCTCCACCAAGTCAGAGCCGATCAGTTTGTAAATGTCGGCCTCCAACACGCGGTGGTCATTGAAAGCCGCGCTTGGGGGGACGTGTTCAAAGGTCAGTGGACCGAAGGTTCCGCACAGGTGGCACAAGCCGTTTGGCATAATGCGCGCAGCTATGCACTGGTGCGTTGGCGGCTAGCGCGGCAGTTCGGCGGCATGCCGGCAAATCGTCCAGCCCTGACAACACAGTCGGCCGGCGCGGTCGTTTGTGAAAGGTTGGTTGTGCAAACGCGCCCGCGACCTTCTGCGTGACAGCGGGATCAGGAGAGCGCGCTTGGGTCGACGCATCTTCGAATGCGTGCTTTCGATTGGGACCTGATCCGCGCAGAGTCTTAGGGCCAGCGGCCATCCGCGCCGCATCAACAGGCCGGACACATACGTCAAAAAGCTCTTGTCAATCAGGCGCCGTCCACACATGACCACCCAAAGCGGACATCGAGCTGGCTCGAAATTCTGCAGCGCGGCATGTCTGGGATTTGATCTAGTCAAACTCGCGCTCCAGGCGCATGCTTACTCTGCCCGGCCATGAGGACGCCGCGATTCGCAGGAGGTTCCCCATGAGTGAGAATGGCTGGTATTGGACTTATTGGGTTGGCGTCATTGTGTTCGCCTTGGCCTGCCTCTTTGGGTACATCCTTACTGCGTAGCGTGGGGCAGGCGGGCTGGCTGCGTGCGTTGCAGAATTTTTCATAGAAGACCGCGGACCTTCTCGAAGATCGCCAACGCGCCTGCTTCTTTTGGCGTTCAATGAAGAAAGAAATTAGATTTGTCCGCTTTCGGGGGCAGAGCGGACAGGGCCTCCATGATGACGCCTTGTCTGCTTATGCCCGAAACGGTCATCGGCGGGGCTATTTTGCTGTGACGCACAACACTGCCCTTTGGTAGGCTTTGCCCTCGACGGCAATTTTACATGAGACGGCGCCGCTTCATCGCACTCCTGGGCAGCACGGCCGTCGCGTGGCCGCTCGCGGCACGCGCGCAGCAATCAGCAATGCCGGTGATTGGGTATCTCAGTGCGGGTGCGTCGGCGCCAACCGCGATATTCCGCCAGGTCCTGGCCGAAGCCGGTTACGTCGAGGGGCGCAATGTCGCGATCGAATACCGCTTTGCCGAAGGCAAATATGATCGACTACCGGCGCTGGCGGCAGAGTTGGCACGCCGTCATGTGGCGGTGATCGTAGCCGTCCCGACGCCTGCGGCCGTCGCCGCCAAAGCTGAGACTGCATCGATTCCAATCGTGTTCCTCGGCGCTGAGGACCCGGTCAGGGTGGGCCTCGTTGCCAATCTGGCGCGCCCGGGGGGCCATGTGACCGGTGCGAGCCTCTTGTTTGCCGAACTTGGACCAAAGCAGCTGGGACTGTTGCGCGAGCTTGTTCCTACTGCGACGCGTATCGGACTGCTGATCAATCCGAGCAATATGAATGCTGATGACGTGACCAAAGACGTGACAGCAGCGGGCGCTGCGTTGGGACTCCAGATCGAAGTCGTTCACGCGAGCAACATCCTCGAAATTGACGCGGCGTTTGCGTCCCTTGTTCGCAAGCGAGCCGATGCGCTCGTGGCCGGCACCGACTCCTTCTTCTTTAACCGGCGGCTCCAGCTCACGGCATTCCCGCCGTCTATAATGCACGCGAGTATGCGGAAGCGGGCGGCCTGATGAGTTACGGGACGAGCCTCATGGAGGCGTTTCGCCAGGTCGCAATCTATACCGTCCGAATCCTCCAGGGCGCCAAGCCAGCTGATCTGCCGGTCGTCCAATCGAGCAAGTTCGAATTCGTGATCAACCTTTCGACCGCGAGAGCGCTCGGCATCGAAGTCCCGCCGACCCTGCTCGCCCGCGCCGACGAGGTGATCGAGTAAACCATTGCAAGCCGTTTCCTTGCACTGTCGTTTGCTGCGGCGCATAAAGTCGCTAATGGCACGAAGCGTCGTTTCGCTGCGGTGCCAATGTTTGACTGCTATTGGAGGTGAAGCGGACATTGCGTGCGCGTCGCGGTCATGTCGATAGGGAGCGATTGACCCAGAGCCGACAAAACTTAGGTTGAACTGCCGCAGTGCAGCAGCCTCGCGCCCGGCCGCTCGCGGTGCGCGCGCCAAAATCTGCAATGCCAGAAATCGGGGCCTCCGCCGAGCGTGACTGCTCACGCGACGACCAACCAGTCAACGCCCTGGCTGAGTTTCGATGAGGTTAATACGCGGATTAACCATCATCTCGATCTCGTGACCGCATTTTTCACAAGACCAGAAATGACGAACCTCATGTTTGCTCACATACGCCGACCATCTCGGTGCTACCAATAGGTCGTTGCATTCGGTGCATGCCAGTCCATAGGGCGAATAATTGTCGATCCCCGTCGTCGCCATGACGACCTCCCTTATTTTTAGTTTCTTATGACGTGAAGAGGTAAAAGCATTATGACACTTTGACCGTCAACTTGTGGATGAGTGGTGCACTGCCGCAAAATCAGTTCGCTTGAGATCGATCGATAGAAGCGGCCATCAATGTGTACAGCCCGGCATCGGCGCTCCTGAGCCGTTGCACGGCATCGCTCGCTCGGGAGTGCAATGAGAAAGGGATCGTTGCATCTTTCCTCCGCGGCCTTCACTTGAACTCGCGGCGGGTTGTCGCGCCTTCTTGCCGCGATCTACGATGTTCCCCGATGATCCAAAACACGTCACACGCCGAGGAGGGCCACGGCAGCCTGCTGGTACTTGCGCTACTGGCGCTCATCGTCGGCGCGGCGGCGGGACTTGTGGGAGCGATCTTCCGGCTTACGCTTGAACAAGCGGACCGTTTGCGTGATGCGATGATTGCCTGGGCACAGGGCGAAAAGCTTGCAGGATTTTTGTTCTTTGTGGCGACTTGTGCTGCCGCGGCCTTGATTGCGGCCTGGTTGGTCCGCCGATTCTCCCCCCACGCATCGAGCGTTGCCCACTTTGTCGGAAAAATCTTCCGCCGTCAGTGGCCAGATTGTCGGGTGCTGCTTGCCGCCGGTGCGGGTGCCGGCCTTGCCGCTGCCTTCAACGCACCCGTGGCGGGCGCGGTTTTCGTGCTGGAAGAGCTTGTGCGTCGGTTCGAGCTCCGTATCGCGGTCGCGGCGCTCGGTGCATCGGCCGCAGCCATCGCTGTGGCGCGCGTGTTTCTCGGTGATGCGCCTGATTTCCATGTCGATGCGCTTGCCTATGCCAGCGCCGAGGCGCGACCGCTCTTCTTCGTGCTAGGTGCTGTGGCCGGCCTGGTGGCAATCGCCTACAACCGGCGGCGGCGGCGATGCGATCACGCAGCGCTCGCTCGTCGGGGCGGAGACGCTTTCCGTACTTCCTTTGGTTTTTCTACTGCGCTTCGGGCTCGGCACGGTATCATACGCTGCCGGAACACCGGGCGGGCTGTTCGCACCCATGCTCGCGCTTGGCGCTCAGCTCGGCTTGTTCTTCGGACTTCTCTGCCGGTCAGCATTTCCTGAGCTGGATATTCAGGCAGAAGGATTTGCCGTCGTCGGAATGGCCACCTTTTTCACCGGCGTGGTGCGCGCCCCGCTGACCGGCATTGTGCTCGTTACTGAGATGACCGCCAACGCGACGATGTTGCTGCCGATGCTCGTCGCGTGCTTTGCCGCCATGCTTGTGCCGACCCTGCTGTGCGATGCGCCCATCTATTACTCGCTGCGCGAGCACACCCTGCGCCGCGAAGGGGCTCTCCAGTCGAAAGCTCAGAAAAAATGATTGGTCGCGAGCAAGGCCATTGGCAATTTCAATCGCCGATGCAGTGCAGCGGTCTGCTGCTGCATACGGAAGTGCAGTCTTGCTCTGACGAAAAGACCGGTTGTTGACTGATGCTGGCCGATCGGCACCATCGCTCGTCTGCGGCAGGTGTCGGACCACGCGTACTTATCCGGCAAGGCAAAGGGAGAAGCATGATGCAACAACGTAGCTCGGTTGGCCGCGCGCAGGCTGTGATTGCGAGCACGGTTGCCGGATTAGTGGCGCTCACCCTCGCTGCGCTTGCCCAGTCGCCCAAGATCGGAGATCCGCCTGAAGCCAAGAATATGCGACTGGTGGGATACAACGATTTGCAGGCCCGTAGCGCTTACCAACCGACGATCCATCATCAAGGCGACCGCTACATCGCCTATGTCGGGCATCACGGTGGAACGGTAGACGTGCCAAAGCCGATGAACCGACTGACCGGACAGCCCGAATACAGCGGCACCTCGATC
>Ga0126376_10002233_pt1 | contig 10917 bp, 3 predicted proteins | sample PanSoiMetPlot_15_FD_92760 | JGI IMG/M metagenome (GOLD analysis project Ga0126376, IMG submission 92760) | Tropical forest soil microbial communities from Panama - MetaG Plot_15 | ecosystem: Environmental > Terrestrial > Soil > Tropical forest > Bulk soil | place: Panama | collected 2016-02-17 | reverse complement strand
GTATCTGAATGGCGTTGTAATCAGAAGCCGCACAGGTGACGTCTATGAGCGTTCCGGTGGAAATTAGTTGCTTCGGGGTCACCGTAGTCACGGTCACCGAAGATCCAGAATGGACTGCCGCCGAATTCGGCCATGCGAACGGCGAGTCTGCGTTTGCAGTACGGTATTCCCCTTCGATCAGGGGCACATCGCCCATGTAAGTGTGCACGAAATCCAATTCCGCTTGCGTGAATGTTCCGGCGCCACCGTACTGCCAAGCGTCGACGTTTCCCGCAAATCCCTGCAATACATAGCGGTCCGGAGGAGCAGTCCACGTACCAAGTGTTGTCGGACCGAGGTGCAGAACACGTCCGGTAAAGCCGCTCGCCGCAGCCCAGGATTGCACTGCATTGTTCAGAGTCGACGAATAGTAACTCGCCATGTCCTGTGACAGCGCATTCAGGTCCGTTTGAACGCCGCTTGGCACGTCAGACAATGTGACTGGCTGCTTGCCGCTTCCGCAATAAGAGGCGTGCGCCGAACGGCAATCCTCGTCGAGGAGGCCGCTGCCGATGCCCCAGCCGTTTGCAATGTACGAGGCGGTAATGGCTGCGCCCGATGCGGGTGCCGTGCCCGAGAACGTCAGGCTGAGAGCGCCAGTGGAATAGTTGACTGTGCCGGTGAGGTTCGGCCCGTAGACCTTACCCGCGCCTGCATCGCCGCCGACCAAGGTTCCACCAACGTAAATCGCCAGGCTGTAAGCGGAAACCGTCGTGTGAGACAGCGTTGTGCTAAAGCTCAGTGTCGAGCCATTGCCGGATCCGACCGTGTCCGCTGCGGCACTGCTCGCGCAAGCGATCGGTTGCGAGCCAACGCACACGCCGGACGAATCAAATGTCGAATAGCCGGATCCCCAAGCGGAGTTCAACGAGGACACCGTTCCGTACTTCGCGGCCAGCGTGTCGCGCAACCGTTTACGCATATAAACGGTCCCGTCGGTATAGATCTCCTTCATGCTGGAATTCGCGTAGTCCGTCGGCGGAATAAACATCGCTAAGTAGCCCATCCGAAAATCATTATTTCCGGATGGTTGCGTCGCGAAGTCCGGACCCGCGCCGAATCCGTGCAGACAGTCGCTGTCGTCGAAGCTGACTCCAAGCAAATATCCCTTGTCAGCCGCAGAAGCAGCCGCGCTCTGTTTGGCGCCGTCGTCATTCACCATCGTTGCGGCGATATAGGCCGCCCAGTTCGGATCGCGATAGTCGGCGATACCGCACCCCGGGCGATACCCTTGCCAAGTCGAGGTGACCAACTGGAAGAAGTTTTTGACCGGACCCGGCCCCCAGCTAAATCTGTTTGTCATTGCATAGGACGAGCTATTCTCAAACAGAATGAACGGTGTTTTGGCGGTCTGGCCAGACCAGAAGGGTCGTGAGTAAGAATTCGAGAATGGTCCGACTGCGTTGAAGCCCCAGTTTCTTATGCGCATTAGCGCTATCGGAGCCCAAGCTGTGGTTGTGTTGCCATATTTGGCGCCAGCGTAGCTTGCCGAGCTGTTACCGGTCTCGTCGGTGATGTTCGAGTTGTCGTCGAACACGTAGAAGCCGCGCGCGAACATTGCGTGTCCTGCCGGCGTGCAGAAGACCAGGTTGTTTCCGACCTTTGCAATGCTGAATGCCGTGTTGTTGTTCGTGCATGGAACACCCATGAGACCCAGGTACTGATCCACCGCGCCGCCACCGGACGAAACCGTAAGGGTATACGACTGAGTTGCCGTCTGAACCGGCGATGAAGAGTCCGTGACTTTCACGGAGAATGTGGAAGTAGCCGCAGTCGACGGCGCGCCAGAAATCACACCCGTCGAAGCCGCGAGGCTCAATCCAGCGGGAAGCGTTCCGGATGAAACAGAGAAGGTGTAGGACGCAACGCCGCCGCTAACTTTGATCGTTGAATTGAATGTCTGTCCGACTACGCCGGTGCCAAGCGATGTCGTCGTAATCGCCAGCTTCGTCGCTGCCGGCGCATTCACGACAATGCTCAACGCCTTCGTTGCAGTCAGAGCATTCGCATCCTTTGCCTGAACGGTGAAGGAAGAAGTAGCCGCTGTCGTCGGTGTACCGGAAATCGCACCCGTGCTCGAAAGCGTCAAGCCTGCGGGCAGCGCACCGGACGCTTTACTCCATGTATAGGGAGATTTTCCGCCCGTGGCCGCCAGTGTTGCGCTATAAGTCGTACTCACGGTCCCGGACGCGAGCGAAGTCGTGGAAACCACGGGCGGCTGGGCCGTTGCGCCGACTGTAATGCTCAGTGCTTTTGTCGCAGTCAGGTTGTTTGCGTCCTTCACCTGAACGGTGAAAGAAGATGTAGCCGCTGTGGTCGGCGTGCCGGAGATTGCACCTACGCTCGAAAGCGTCAAACCTGCCGGCAAAGCGCCGGACGTGATGGTCCACGCGTAGGGCGTCTTGCCGCCCGTAGCTGCGAGTGTGGCGCTGTATGCGGTACCCACTGTGCCGGCTGCGAGGCTTGTGGTGGATACGGCGGGAGGCTGCGCGCCAGAAGCAACAGACAACGTCAGCGCTCTTGAGGCAATTGCGTTGGCCGCATCTTTCACCTGCACTGTGAACGAGGCCGTCCCAGCGGTGGTTGGCTTTCCCGTGATTGCCCCCGACGACGAAAGGGTCAGTCCAAGAGCCATAGTGCCCGAGGTGATCGTCCACGTATAAGGACTCTGACCTCCTGTTGCCTGAACGCTGGAGCTGTACGCAGTGCCAACCGTGCCGCCCGGAAGCGAGCTCGTCGACACGGCGAGTGCCGCGGTGCTGGACGAAGTTGTGAAACTTTGATCGGTCCCGGTTATCTGCTGACCGGCGGCAGAAGACAAAACGCGATAGTGATATGTCTGACCGGCCGTCAGCGCGCTCAATGAGACCGCGTGCGAAGTGACCATCGTCGAATCGAGTGCGGTCGTGGTGCCGTAGTTCGTTGTGGTGCCGTATTGAACTTGCGATGTGGCCGCCACGTTCGTTGTCCACTGGATCTCGGCCGAGTTTTTCGTGATGTTTGCCGCGCCGATTGTCAGAATCGTTGGGGCCTGATTATTTCCGCCGCTATTGTTCGCATTCACGAGACCGGCGCAACCGGCAAGAATTGCATTTGATCCAAGGAGCGCTAGCGCAAGCAATGTTGAGTTATTTTTGCGGAGTGTTGCTTTTTTCTGCTTTCTAAAAGCCAACATTAGAAACTCTCCCTCAGAGTTATCTGGTCGAAGGCCCCCGCTGCGGCCGACCGAACGTCGGTGTGGTTCCCAAACCGACTCAACGACGATGAAAGTTTAGAAATTTTGAATTGAAGGAAACTACTGGCCTGACTGCCCATTTCGGGACAGCTGTACTCCGGAATCGTCCAAACGAGCAACAACCTGTCTATTTCTATTTTGTTGGAACGAGACAGCGCAATCGGTCTCGTCATTCCGCTGGAGAGCTGCTTGTCAAGTGTGGGCCCCGTGTCAGAATGAGTAATCTGGCGCGGGCCGCATGCGCATTACCAAAACTAATGGCTTTCAACAAATTGATTCGCCTTAGTTTATTTTTTCCACAGCTTTATCTTGAATGTAATTTCTGCGCGTGCGGGGTAGAATTGACACAAAATGGCAATTTGGGCGTCCCAACAAGACCTTGACCAACCCGCTCGGCGACGTGGAGCCGAAGTCCTTCCCTAGCTGAACCTCACGCAAGTGTTTCTGTATCTATATGGAAGCATTATTCTTACAGAAGCCCCAGTGTTGCCGGTTCGAGGCCTTCCAAACAGTTTGCCGCTACCAAGTTGCCCAATTTGGATAATCCATTACCACTCGCTTGCCAAAATGGCGCAAGGCCACAAAGAATGGTCAAGGGTCGAATTCGTTCGTAATCTCAATAACTAGCTATTTTTCAACAACTTAAATTATATCTGGCGGCAATGGATTGATGTGAACGGGCAAAGCGGGCACCTATGCTTTGGTACAGACTTTGCATCTGATTTCGCGGGTATCCATCTGCCTAATCGAAAGACGGAGACAAAAATGGCAACCCTAGCTATGCCAAACCACAAGGCCTCCCACTCCTATATTGAAGCTGAGGCCGCCGAATTTCGGGATCGATTCAACCGCAAGAGCTTTGAGGTGGCACACCATCTCGCCGGCCATCCTTTGTTTAAGCTTGAGCGCCTCATGCAGCTCACCAAGCTCGTCCGCGAAACTCATCCCAAGGATGCCTACTACGACGCCGGTGACATTGGGATCAGCACTCGCTGGGAGGACGCTCCGAAGGGTACGTTCTCGATTGAGGAAGCGATCGAGCGAATTCAGACGGCGGGCGCCTGGGTTCTGCTGAAGAAGGTCCAGTACGATCCCGAATACAAAGTGCTGCTTGACGACACGATGGCGGAGTTGAAGGCCTTAATCGGCAAGGATCTTGGCCCGGACATCAAGCGGGACGAAATGATTATTTTCATTACGTCGCCGAAGCGCATCAGCAGCTATCACATCGACCGCGAATGCAACTTTCTGCTACAAATTCACGGCGACAAGACAATTCACGTGTTCGATCAGAAAGATCGCGAAGTATTGCCCGAAACCGAAATTGAGACTTTCTGGGCAAGCGACAACAATGCGCCGAAATATAAGCCGCAACATCAGAATCGCGCGACAACCTATCTCCTGCGGCCCGGGACTGGCGTTCATATTCCGGTAAACGCCCCCCATTGGCTGCAGAATGGTGACGATATCTCGATCTCGCTAAGCATCAGCTTCCAATTCAAGGATTCCGTTCTGGCCAACATATACCGCGCGAACTACTTTCTAAGAAAACTTGGGCTGCACCCAACACCTCCTGGCACCGGCCCTGTCCGGGACACATTCAAAAAGGTCACGTTTGCCGGACTTGTTAAAATGCGCCAGCTTCTGGACAAGAACTGCCCCTGGTAGTCCTGGCGTCCTCATTCTTCGTGGCTGTCGGTACAGAATCAGGCTGGCTGGCGGAATCTGACCGCACAAAATAGAACCCCGAATACCGGAAGGCCGACGATTCCGGGTAGAGCGGGACGATTTCTCTCATTTCGTTGGCTTCCCACGTCGCTTCAGCCTGATACCCGGCGGCGCTCATGCTTTTAATCAACTCTTTTCGATTTCGAATCTTGCAGGGTACGAGGTGTGTCCAGCCGTCTTGCACAGTGTAGGCATCTTTTCCCTCGCAGGTAGGAACTCGATTCACAAAAACATGCAATGGCGGAGACGACATTCGAGAAAGCAGTTCCGGCAGCGATTCATCAAAATAATGAAGACAGCCGGAGGCCAGGAAGACGTCGACTTCGCCGGCTGTGCGGATCGAATCGACGTATTGAATGTGGGTTTCCTTTCTGGATGCGGCGATGCGCTCACCTTCTTCGCGTATTCTGGGGAGTTCAACTATCTTCCACTGCATCTGCCCTGGAAAGTGGAGCCGCCCATCGTAGGCATAAAAGAGGTTCCCTACGCTACCGCCTAGGTCCAGCACTCGGCATGGTGCCGGTTGTATCTGCGACCAATAATAGAGGACGGGATAGTCGCTCTCACGCAGGCGATCGACTGCCTCCAAGTGTCTGATCGCACTGGCCCGGTCTTCGTGGCCATCATTCCGATAAAAACCCGCGGCGTGGTTTGCCGCGGCAAACGAATCGAATTTTCGCCGGAATCCTAGGGCGAATGTAACAATGGGTCGAAGAAGAAAATCTTCCCGAATTGCCTTCAGCACCCTTGCGTATCTGGGCCTTGAACCAACCCGTTCCACAAATGCGGCAAAGGCACGGATCTGCCAAAGCCGCAAGCGCCGGAGCCAGGAGGGGGGCTCTTCGCTCATGGTCTGTTAGCCTTTCGCGCAGGATGCGCGTTTTTAAGACCTGGCAGTCAAGTACGGTCCAGTCGTCAGGCCTTCCTCACGGGGAAGGCTTGCTGCGAACCTAGAGGAGTTAAACGCCTCGATCGCTGGTCCGTCCGTACCGATGTTCCCGTCTTTTATCACAATTTGGGAAATAAAGATAATCAGGCGAATGTTCATGGCAATGGCGTCTATATTAGTTCGTTAGCTTATTCGGTTTTTGCCGCGAGCCGAGAGAACGGCGCCCTTTAGGCATGTGTCTAATTGCTCCACCAAATCCCACACGAAGGGCTCTTCCAGGATGGTCATGTGATCGCCGGGGACTTTTATGATTCGGACATCCCCAGTTACGACTTCATCCCAACCCAAACTCAAGTTGCTGCCGTACTCGGCCGTGCGGCCTTCGGCGCGAAACAGGATTAGTTCGCCAGAATACGGTTTTGGACTATAGGCCTGACCAGCGGCGCTAAACATTTTTACGTTGTCTCGCAGCCCCGTTGGAAGGGGCTTCTTTGACCAGCCGTATAATTTCTGCGCACATCGAAAGAACAAGTAACTGGCCCGCGCGCCGACCGACCGGCCGAGATCTCGGATTAGCTGCCACGTTTCTCCCTTAAGCAGTCTTTTACCGTAGAGGCGCAGTCTGTCGACCACATATAACGCTTTGAATTCAAGTGATTGCACAAACGAAAGATCACGGTAGTAGGCTGGATTGCCAGTGTCAAACAGAGCGAGCAAGCCGACTTGCTCTCCTGCCGCCATGAGCTGTGTGGCCATTTCATAAGCAACAAGGCCGCCAAATGAGGCACCAGCCAAAAAGTACGGTCCTTTGGGCTGGACTACGCGAATGTCGCGAACATATTTTGCGGCAAGATCCTCCACCGTCAGTTTGGCAACCGCCCCATCCGCCTCGGGCGATCGCAACCCGTAGAAGGGTTGATCGGCATCGAGTCGCGCGGCCATGGCTCGGAACCGCAAGACGTGTCCGCCTCCGCCGTGGACACAGAAGAGCGGGGGTCTGCTGCCGGTCGCGCGGATCGGCACCAAAGAAGAGTGATCGTTCGTTTCCTCGCTCTTCAGCTTCCGCGCCAGCGCCTCGATGGTGGACGCGGTCAGCAACGTAGACAGGTCGATCTTACGGCCGAACTCTTTTTCGATTTCGGTCACCATCTGCGCAGCCAGCAAAGACTGCCCGCCGATCTCGAAGAAATCGTCGTGTATTCCGATGGGCTGGCGGCCGATTAATCTCTCCCACATCAATCCCAGCTGCAACTCAACCGAATCGCGTGGCGCAACAAATTCATGCATGGGCGCCGGCAGGGCAGCGGCAGCGGAATGCATGGTTTTGGGCATTTCCGGGGCGGGCACGTCGGCGAGGTGCTGACTTGCGTTCAACAGTATCGCTTCGAGAATCTTTTGATAATAATCCAGGATTGATCGAATCGTCGCAGCATCGAAAAGGTCGGGGTTGTATTCGAGCTGAGCGCGGATACCTTCTTGCCGTTCCACGAACCCCAGCTGCATTTCGAAGGGCGTTCCAACGCTGAACGTCGGCATCGGCGATACCGTCAAGTCCTTCATTTTTCGCGGCTGCAGAAACGCCGTCTGGTAGAAGAAATAGAACTGGAAAAGCGGATTGCGGCGTTGCACGGCGAGCGGCCGGATTTTCTCGAGCAACACTTCGAACGGCAGATCCGAATGTGACAGGGCGTCCAGTGTGAATTCACGTGCGCGCATTAATAGCTCTTGCAGCGTCGGATTTCCCCTCAGATCGAGCCTCAGTGCAATCGGTCCAGCAAACGGGCCGATCAACGGCTCGGTTTCCGTCCGCCGATTGGCAACCGGTGAACCCACGACAACGTCTTCTTGACCGGAATACTTCGAGAGCATCGCGCCGAAACACGCTAGCATCAACGTAAACATCGTTGCGTTGTTTTTCTGTGCCAGCTTCTTCAGCGCAGCTGCTACCTCCGCCGGCAGAAGATACGTTTCAATCGCTCCGTGCGAAGCAGGCCGGTTTTGCGGCGGACGATCCGTTGGAAAATCGAGCACGGGGAGCGGTGGTTTTAAGGCGTTCAGCCAAAAATCTCGATGTTCCTGGGACTCGTCCGAATTGAGCCATTCCTTTTGCCATGCCGCGAAATCGCTGTACTGAATGTTCAGAGGAGGCAGACTGGCGTCGTTGCTTGCATCAGCCGATTCGTAAACGGTCCACAATTCCTTTTGCAAAATGCTTTGCGACCAACCGTCCGCAAGAATGTGGTGCAAAGTCAGGAGGAAAACGTGGTCTTCCGCTCCCAACTCATACAGCCGCACTCGCAACAGCGGGCCCTTGGCTAAATCGAAAGGAATTTGCGAATCGTCTCGAACGAGCTGCGCCAACAGGGATTCCTTTTCGGCTAGCGTCTGCCCGGATACCTTGGTGATACCGAGGGTGAACGGCCACGGCGGGGAGATAATCTGCATCAGCTCGCCGTTGGAGTCCTCGAAAGTTGTGCGCAAAATCTCGTGGCGTGTGATGATGGTCCGGAAAGCCGCCTCCAGCTGCTTCGGAGAGACCGTTCCAGTCAGCCGCACGCAAGCCGGCATGTGGAATGCAGCGTTTCCATGGCTCAGTTTTTCCAGCAGCCAAAATCGTTGCTGGGCGATGCTGGCCGGCAAAGCGTACACTTCCGGTTCTTCTACTCGTTCTGAACCGGCAACCACAGCGGGATGCGCAACCTCCTTTGCTTCCGCCGGTCCCTCTTCGACCCTACCGCCTACGAGTTCAGAAAGTTTCCTGTTTGGATTTTGAACGATCGCTTCCAGCAGTTGATGGAACTTGCCGTGCAGGCGCTTCGCAAAAGCCTCTGAATACTTCGCGATTCGATATTCGAGCGAGAGCCGCCACCCGACTTCGCGCTCCACCATGAAGAAATTCAAGTCGTAGAGTGCGCCCTGCGACTTCGAGGGCATCGTCGACATTTTCAGTCCTGCGAATTCAAACACAAAGGTGGAGGCCCGCGCGTATTCGCGCTGAGAGATGTAGTTCACGAGGTAAAACGAATCCACAGGCGGCCCATTCTTACCGACGGTTTCTTTAACAACCTCCTCGAACGGCACATCCTGATTCGCAAATGCGTCCCAGACGGCGTCGCGCACGCGCAAAGCCAGCTCGGCAAAGGTGAGATCGCCTCCAGCATCCACGCGGAACACGACATGATTGATGAATACGCCGATTAGCCCTTCCAAGTCGGCGCGCGTCCGGCCGGCAAGCGGCGAACCAATCGCGATATCCGCCTTCCCCGTTTCTCCCCACAACAGGGCAATGTTCGCGGCGAGCGTTGTAATGAACAATGTTCCGCCCTGTTGATTGCTGAAATCTTTGAGCTTTTCCGTGAACTCTTTCGGCAGCAATACCGAGACAATCGCGCTCCGCCTGTCGGAGTCATCCGCGGTACCCAAATCTCCGGGGACTTCCAAACGGTCGTAACCGCTCAACTTCCTCTTCCAGAACGCCGACTGTTGCTTAATCTCGTCCCGCTTCAGAAATTCCTTCTGCCAGATCACGTAGTCGCCATATTGAATCGGCAGGTCCGCCAACGGCGATGGTTGGCCCTCGGCAAATGCTGCGTAAATCTTTTGTAGCTCCTCCATGATGATGCCAATCGACCATCCATCGCAGATGATGTGGTGCAGCGTCAGCATCAGCACGTGGCGTTTGCTCTCGAGCCGTATCAAGCCGACTCGAAACAGCGGGCCAGTTCTCAAATCGAAACTGGTTTGTGCTTCCACGGCGCTTATCCGGTCCAGCTCGGCATCTCGCTCGGATTCCTGAAGCGTGCTCAAATCTGCCTGGCAAATCTTCACCTTCACGAAGGGCGCTATGAGCTGCTGTACCTCGCCGTCCACGAAGCCGAAATATGCGCGCAATATTTCGTGTCGCCGCGCGATTTCTTCGAATGAACGGTCGATGAGGTGTGGATCTAGCGAACCCTCCAGTTGCCACCGAAAGGATGCGTTGAGTATTGGAGATTTTGGATTCTTCAGGAAGGATTCCCACATTCGCTCTTGCACGGGCGAAAGTGGAAACGCGTAAAGCTCTGATTCATCGTCGCTATGCAGCGTCGACTGGGCCGGCACAGCCTGCTCCTGATCAGGCGCCGGAATTTTGGGCTGGAAGAAATCCGTCATTCCACGCTTTCTGGTTTTTGGTCTGCGTCAGTTGTCTCGGGTTACGCGAAACTTCTTTCGCTCCACCCGCGTAATCGCCGGCGCAGGGGACCGGACCGGCGACTTCGCATCTCCCATCTCTGCCACTACTCCCGCGATAGTTCTTTGCTGCAACAACATCCTCGGAGTAACACCGAGTCCCGCCTTAGCGGCGCGGGACGTAATCTGGAATACGTGCAAGGAATCCGCGCCGAGTTCGAAGAGATTATCCGTCACCCCGACGCGTTCCAGCTTCAGCACCTCCGCGAGGATGGCAGCCAACGCTGTCTCCTCCGGCGTGCGAGGAGGTACGTACTCCCGGTTCCGAATTGCCGCGCTTAGGTCAGGCGCGGGAAGTTTATCCCTGTCTACCTTACCGTTCAACGTTAACGGTAATGCCGACAGTTGCATATATGCATAGGGGATCATATGCGCCGGCAGTTTCGCTTGCAGGAATTCCCGGAGTTCCGTTCCAGAGGGCGAGGCTCCCGGTTTCGGCACGAAATACGCCACTAGTTTCTTCTCGCCCGGGCCGTCTTTCCTGGCCGCGACAGTATTCTGTTGTACGTCAGGATGCTGCGCCAAAAGCGCTTCGATTTCCCCGAGCTCAATCCGGAATCCGTGGATCTTCACCTGCGTGTCGCCACGCCCGATGTAGTCCAGATCGTTGCCATTAACAAAGCGCGCCAGATCGCCCGACTTGTACATCCGCGAGCCCGAACCCGCTTCAAAGGGGTCAGGCACGAATCGCTCTGCGCTCAGCTCAGGCCGATTCAAATAACCGCGTGCGACGCCGGCGCCGCCAACATAAATTTCGCCGACGACGCCTGGCGGTACCGGCCGCTTTTTGCTATCC
>Ga0126376_10002231_pt1 | contig 10922 bp, 12 predicted proteins | sample PanSoiMetPlot_15_FD_92760 | JGI IMG/M metagenome (GOLD analysis project Ga0126376, IMG submission 92760) | Tropical forest soil microbial communities from Panama - MetaG Plot_15 | ecosystem: Environmental > Terrestrial > Soil > Tropical forest > Bulk soil | place: Panama | collected 2016-02-17 | reverse complement strand
TCTCTCGTACTACGCGAAGCAATTCCGCACGGTCGAGATCGACAGCACGTTTTACGGGACGCCATCCCCCAGGACTGTTGAAAGTTGGTATGAGAAGACTCACATGGGCGATGCTCAACCGACGTGATGGATGTCTTGCGGTATAAATAGTCTTGGCGGCATCAAATGGCTTGCCACTTTTACTCTTTTCATCAGAGGCTACGGCGGCTCCGTCAGACCCGCATTCTTGTGCAATATGGTGCGTTGTTTGGAGGGCTGACCCTGATTATCGGCGCTGTTGGTTTCAGCGACGTGATAAGGGTTTTGTTCCAGAGCCTGACGATCCCGCGATTGAGTACAGTTCGCGGCCCACTACCGACGCCGTTGCGATCTTGAATCGCGACATTGAGGGAGGCAAAGTTCGACTCAAATTTGACAGCGAGCGGGGCTATCTAGCGTCCGCACTCGAAGCGCTTCACGTTCCTATCGAATCGCAGATGGCTGTCTTCTCAAAGACCAGCGTTCAGAGAGAACGTATAAACCCACACAACCCACGCACGCTTTTCTTCAACGACTTCGCGGCGATTGGATGGGTGCGTGGCGGCTTTATCGAGGTAGCAGTACAAGACCCTCGCCAAGGCGTCATTTTCTACACCTTGGCGCAGACTCCTGTCGAGACCCCTCAATTTACCCGTAACAACGACTGCTTGTCCTGCCACAACTCTAACAACGCGATGGGTGTCCCTGGCATGTTGGTGCGCAGTCAATTCACCGCGCCCAATGGAACAACGATGCCGTGGCTCGGCAACTACATTTCCGATCATCGCAGCCCGTTGGAAGAACGTTGGGGCCGCTGGTACGTTACCGGTCGGACGGGAGCAATGCGGCACATGGGCAACGCTGTCGTTATTGGTGGAGCCAAGGCCGAAGCCATCGTGACCGACCAAGCTTTGAATTTGGCATCGTTTGCCGGACGATTCGACACCGATGCCTATCTTTCTCCTTATAGCGACATCGTTGCCCTTATGGTCTTCGAACACCAAATGCACATGATGAACTTGCTCACGCGCATCGGCTGGCAGGCGCGATACCTTATGCGAAATGGGAATGTGCAGGATATTCAGACAAGTGGCTTGAGCGCTTCGGCAGAGGACGTAGTGGACTACATGCTGTTCGTCGATGAAGCGCCTTTGCCAAACAAGATCAAAGGGACATCAGGGTTTATGGAGAAGTTTTCTACGGAAGGGCCAAGTGACAGCAGGGGCCGGTCCTTGCGTCAATTTGACTTTGGACACCGCCTGATGCGTTATCCTTGCAGCTATATGATCTATTCGGCCGTATTCGATGCGTTGCCTTCCGAGGCCAAGGATGCAATCTATCAACGGATGTGGCTGATCCTATCTGGAGCGACGAAGGACACAAAGTATGCGCTGCTGTCGGCTGCTGACCGTCAAGCCGTATTGGAAATCCTGCGCGAGACCAAGAAGGGCCTGCCGGGTTACTTCCGGTAGGTTAAGTTAGCGACATGCCGGGCACGCACCGGATACCGTGAAATCCTTCTGGCAACCGTGGAACGAACGGGGCTAAACTCGTTTGACAGATGCGGAGGTAAAACCATGAAGGGACGCATACTCGCGGGTCTCTTTCTTTGCTCTCTTTTCTTCGTTGTTGGAGGAGACGCCCAAAGCCCGAATATTACAGAGAGACCAGTTTGGACGCTGGAATTCATAAAAGTAATGCCTGAGAATTTCGGCGCGGCAATGGGGTATTTGGACGATCACTGGATGCGCGTCCGGGCCGAAGCCAAACGGCGAGGTGCGGTTCTTGACTATCACCGCATTCAAAATGCGACATTGGTGACTCCCGGCCACAACCTAGGCGACCCAAGCTCCATTGTTTTGGTGACAGAATACAAGAATATGGATGCCTTCATGGAAAGCCAAAACAGCTTTGTCCGGATACTCACACCCAGTGGTTGGCAGACGGGAGGTGTCGTAAGGCAGTTGTCGCCGGAAGGCCTATTCGAACCGTTGATTACTCAGGTGTTCGTGGAAGAGCCGGACACCAGCACGGGGTTCAAGCTTCTTACCAAGCGGTAGGGCTGGACGTTTGGCAACCTATTTCGGATTGCTGGTCAGGTCCTTTTCCAGTCGATCTACGCGGTCTTCAAGTTCGTTGAGTTTCGCCTGTTCTGTACGCAGTTGTTCTTCGGCTTGTAACTCTGCGGTCTGCCTCTGTTGTTCTTCCGTTGCCAGATTTTCGAGTTCTGCTTTGCTTGCAGAAACTTCGTACTGGATTTGTTTCCGATCTGCTGGAGAAATTTCAGTGTTGTCCAGGGCGTCTTGCAGCCGCTTCAACCTCTCAGATATTTCAGTCCGATGACGCTGCGTGTCAGCGAGCTTTCCACGCGCTTCATTGAGTTGTTGCGAGACACGCGCAACCGTCGTTTCCTGAACCTGCAACCGAAAGAGGAGAACTTGCGCCTTGAGCGCATTTCCGTTGCTCGCCTGCAAATCTTTTCTCAATTGTCGGACCTCGGCGACCAGAGCTTCCATACCCTGGGAGTCATTTGAAGCTGATTGACCGAAACCCAGGGTTGAGACGACCAAGAGACTTAGGAGCACGAGGCAAGAACGATGCATAGATCACCTCCCCTATGAATTCTATCCCGTCTCGTTAGGAACGTAAGTTACTGCTCTCAATGGCGGTCCGATGGCACGCGGCTCCCGGATGAAGTAAACTTTGGGCTCCCCTCCTCTACCTGCAATTCCTCCTGAGAGCTGCAAATGCCAGACCGAGATTGCGTCGTGAAGCTAGTTGACGATCACGGTGTCGAGCATAGCGTGAGGGTGCGAGCGGAGTCCGTCTATGAAGCGGCGTTGAAGGGATTGCGGAAACTCGAACGAGTCGGATGGGAGTGCGACGGTAGTCGAATCGGATGGGTCGTTGTCGAAATTTACGAGGAGCCTACCGTTCATCGCGTACACGTCGGGAAAATGCTCGGCTGGATAAAAACAAGTGGAAGAACGCCGCGAGACGAAACACGAAAGACCAAATTGAGAATGCTGTTGGAAAAAGGAAAGTGAACCGTTGTCTTTATTTCGCTTGTCGGGACGACGACCCGCGTGGAGCAGTTCCCGTTAGCGAGGCCGTTTATTTCGATAAGCTCCGACGCTTGCTTGGTCGGGTTGCGATTAGGCCCCAATATAAAAGTAAGGGACAACAAACGTCCACACCAAGATGGTAAGCGAACCAATATACGGAAGACCATGATGTGGGCCCCGGACGGCGAAGGTAGAGTCAACACTGTTTCGGCCTCCTCTGGCCAAAATCCGGTCTCCGGCACCACGTATAATGCCGCCGGCCTTCCCACCGCCATCAATCTCGGCTCGGGGTCGGGAGATGCCGACGCATACCAATGGGATCCAAACACAAACAGAATGACGCAATACACCTACGCGGAAGCCAGCGAAAATCAGCAGATGGTCGCCTGGATCGGGGCCCATGTGCTCACCTTCGAATTGCTGGGAGGCTGCCCACAACTGGTCGTCCCGGACAACACCAAAACCGGAGTGGCGAAACCATGCCGCTACGAGCCGGACCTGAACCCCACGTACCAAGAGATGGCCGCGCACTATGGCGTGGGAGTGTTACCGGCGCGTCCCCGCGAGCCGCGTGACAAAGCCAAAGTCGAAGCCGGCGTGCAGATCCTCTCCATCGGCATCGCCGCGCCGAACTTGCCCACGAATCTCACCGCCCAGGAAGCGCATAGTGTGCATGTTCGCATACGCAGAGCCGTAGCGGAGGGCGCTGAGAAAGCCAGCGAAGTCATGCTGATCGAGGGCCTGATCGTTGGGGGCTGCATTCAAGGCAATGATGTCGTCTGCCGTCGTTGTGCCGCTGATCGAACCAGATGTGGTCTGCGGGCAATCGGGTTTCTGCGGGATGCCGGAAACGCCCTTTGGCCCACCGCAGAAGAACGTCATTACCGGATAATTGCCGCCTTTCAGACCAAAGTGAATGTGGGCGAATAAGGGTGGGCCCGTCAGGCCAGACCATGTGAACGTCCAATTCAGTGTGGTACCGTCTTCGCTCAACTTCGCCCGAAAAGTGCCGTGTGCACCATTGGCCTTCGGCGGCACTTCGTTGAAAGTCGAAAGGTTCGCACTGAAGACAACGCCGTGGTCATCATCAGCTGCCAGCGCCATGCTGAAGGCGGAAACCAGTAGCGCTACCAAGAAAAGGTTCTTCATGGGCATCTCCCTTCGTTGCAGATTTTAGAGGAATTCTCGAAAGGTCCGGGGAGTAATCTAGTCGGAATTCCCGACCTGGCTCCGGCTTGGCCAAAACCCTACGCCGCCGCTTCGTTCCTGTCAAATCAAGATTCCGTTACTCCGGCTGGCGGCCTGTCGGTTCTTAACGCGGAAGCATTGCGACGCCGCGAAAAGAGGGTCACACGACCGTCATTTTGGACGGCGACAGCACGGTAGCCATCGAGTTTGATTTCGTAAATCCATCCAGGCCCATCTGCGAGCTTTGTGATCGGAGCACAGTCCATGGGTTCGATGAACTCAGCTCTCCGCTTTGGAAGGGACTCAAGCCGGGTTGTGCAGCTTGGGCGCATGAGGTTAGCAGAAAGAGGAGGACGATTCACTTTGCACTGCCCTTTTGCGATTGTGCGCCAGCCCGCTTGAGTAGCTGGACGGTCTTGTCGTGATGGTGCGAAACGGCGACCGACAGTGCTGTTGCGCCGTCTTTGCTGCGGTAGTTGGGGTCAGCCCCGGCTTTGCGCAAGAGTTCAACGCTCCGCTCATTGCCTGCTGCAACCGCTGTGACTAGCGCTTCGCCCCCAGCATCCGTCCCTGCCCTGGCTCCGGCGTTCAACAAAGTCTCCACAACCTGGTAACTTCCGCTCGATGCGCCGTAGACTAGCGCCGACGAGCCATCAGGGGTAGCAGTGTTGACGTCTCCTCCTTCGGCGAGGAGCTTTTTAAGCCTTTGAACCTCGCCAAGCAACGCGGCGTGCATCACCGGTGTGGTACCAGATTCATACTTACCAAACCATGGGAATTTCTGAACAGGAAGCCATTCGTTGTCGGCCAAGAAGATGCCGCAGCAAGGTTAACCCTTTCCGAATCTACATGATGAAGGTGCGTGTACAGATTGGACCAGTAATGTCGAAAATTACCGGCCAAACTGTTTGATCCTAAGGCGCTTACGCGCAAATCAAGTATAAACAGATCCTCGGATTGCTGGGGCCGAGCGTCGATTGCGCGAACACAGTGAGTTCGGTGGCGGGCAAGGTGCACCGAGAGTGCTTCCGAGTCGGATTGGAACGACAGCCTCTCAGCGTGGAATTGTTAGGGGAAATCGACGTCAAACGCGTAGAGATCGGCATAACTTCGGGAGAGATGAACGAGGAGGGATCCGTCTGACTTAATTCCGTACAAAACACACCGAAAATAACCTGAGTTCAATTCCTTGTGAAAATCGTAAACCTTCTCCCGGCGCATGCCGGACAACCAGAGACGGTAGATCGGCTGATCTTCTTCCAAGATGTCCTGAAAGTATAGGGACTCAGAATCAGGTGCCCATGAAGGCCCGCTGACGAGAGTTGCCGTCACTACCTGGGCCCACTTTTTTTTCCCGATATCGTAAAGCTTGATCCGATGGAAGTCATTTGTGACCCCGAGGACGAAACGGCCGTTGGGGGACCATTCCGCACTGTCTATGTCTTGGGACTCTGGGAGCTTGTAGGCCTGCTGCGTCGCCACATTGGTTACGTAGATGCCGGGTGTCGGCTCCTTCTCGCCTTCCACCGGAGATACGGAAATGGCTACCGATTTTCCGTCCGGCAGCCAATGTGGATGATACTGCGAGCCACTCTCCCGAAGAAGGCGGCGCGGCTCGCCTCCGTCACGCGGTAGGACGTAAACTTGTGTGCCCTGGTTGGGTCCCTCTCTTGGTCCCATGAACACGATTTGCGTTGCGTCCAGGGAGCATTGCGGATCTGCAATCCTTAGCAATGGTCGCGTCAACTGCAATTGCTGGCTACCATCTGCCTTGCTTCTCCACAGCGAAAAGTCTGAATCATTCTGGTACAGAATCCATTCGCCCGTCGAACAATAGAATACTGTGCTGTTGTGAGGAAGCCCGGGAACAGAGACAAGCGCCCGTTGTTTCTGGTCGTAACGCATCATGTCGCCTTCTAGGTTTTGTTCTACGGCAAAGATCCTTCGCCCGTCACGGTCTGGGATCATTCTGCTGAACATACTTGGGCCAGAAATTAGGTTGACGGGTGATGCATGCTCCCAAAAATATAAGCCTTGCTTTTCCCGAACCGCCCAGACTCCCAATCGGTCTCCTCGCCAAGCCAAGAAAATGTAGTAACGTCCATCCGGCGTCCATCGCCCGCAGCATTCCCCTAGTGGCTTCGTCCAGTTGGCAAAAAGCCTGTGAAGGTCGCTTCCCGCGACAGATATTTCCCAAAGTTCACCGTTAGTCGTATGAGGATTCTCCATGCTGAATCGGATAATTCTTTCGTTCGGAGAGACAGAAAAATCGTAAATTCGTCCTGAAGCCGTCACAAGCTTACGAGTGTTTTTGCCATCGGCATCAGCGATCATCAAATCCCTGTCGTGCGAGTATAGAACCTGTTTCCCGTCCGGAGTCCATAGTGCGTATTTCGTTTCGATGTTCCCGACACGGTGTGGAGCACCTCCTTGAATAGGGAGAGCCCAAAGGGGCATTTCGGTGTCTCGCCTGACGAAAGTGCTCACAAGCATTTGCGAGAGGTCTCGCGAAATGTCCAGAATCTGCCCATTAACATCAGGGAAAGCTATCCCAACGGCCTGCGGGTTTCCTCCCTGGGCTGAAGTTTGCATTAGGTTCCAGTGTGCCCCCTCTCTTTCCAAGTAATAAATTCGCGCTCCGTCTGTCGCCAAACTTCCCCAGTCATCGACACGCCCGCTGCGCGTCAATCGAGTCGTGGAAATCACGTGCGGAACCTTGGCTGTAAAGAAAGCTAGCCCTAGTGGGACGGAAAGAAGCACAACGCAAGCCATTGGCACGGCCCAGAGAGTCACAGCCCGTCTTCGCGGTGCGCTTTCTTGCTCATGGCGCGGCTGCGAAGAAGCGGAAGTCTTGTTCGCAGTCGAGACAGCATCCATCCCCACTCGGACCGATTCGACTGGAGCGACGAAGCGGTAGCCATGCCGAGGAACCGTCTCGATGTAACGTGAGTTTTCGGGCGAATCGCTGAGAGCTGCGCGGAGTTTCTTGACCGCAGTATTGAGACCGTGCTCGAAGTCCACGAAGGTATCAGCAGGCCAAAGACGCACGCGCAACTGTTCGCGCGTAACGATTTCGCCCGGCCGGTCTAAGAGCAGAGCTAGAATTTCAAACGGGTGGCCGCTTAGTCTTACGCGAGTGCCATGTTTGCGTAGTTCCCGCGCCTGAAGATTCACTTCGAAGACCCCGAAGCGACGAGTGTTTGCTACTTGTAGCACTTTGGGGGAAGGCCTCGTGGACGAATTCTATCACCTTCTTTCGGCCGCTTGTGCCTCAGTCATGAAACCGTTCACCAGGGATGTTAAATGCTTTCTCATCATTGAGCTGAAGGCTCACCAACGAATTTCACGCTGTGCCTTGAAACGGTGTGCAAAGCTGGGGCACTTTCTAGCAACTGCTTGAATAAACGTCGGTGGGACAGGATTTCGGCAAGTGAAATAGGGATGTTGGAAGTGAACAAGCCCGTTCTCGCGGATGACCCGTATCGTTTACTTCAATACGAGCGTGGCGTGTTTGACGTCGTGTCGCCGTCGGGGCTGCGCGTGCGGGTCATCTGTCCGCTGAAGCGGACGTCTGATGGGCCGTTGCGGGATGAGGACTTAAGGCACGACAACGGCTGGTGGCGTATTGAGAAGATCGCCTGAAATCAACACAGAAAGGGACGCCTTTCATTGCTTCGTGGGGGCTATTTCACAAAGGGGACAAGATGAAAGGGCTGTAGCCGAATTCTTGTGCTCCTTGAGCAAATGCGTTGGGAAATATACGAGGGCTCCGTGAATTTGTCTGCTGTCGTGGTCGAAAGGAGGAGAAAGCAATGAAACATTTCGTTCTGGTGGCATTGGCCTTTGGGGGCGTAGCAGGCGCCGCTGCAATGATGCTAGCCACCCCGCCGCCTCTCACGTGCAGGCCAGTGCACGGCACAATTCACAGCGTGTTCACTACGCAGAACTGCGCGAGCTCTGTTGGACTCTGCACTGCTGGTACGATCACCGACGCAGGCGTGCTTGATGGCAGCACAACTTTCACCGCTCTTGCCATAGCTCCGTCAGCCGGCCTCCAAAACGTCGAGCCGCAAGTCAATCTCTCCTATTCTGGCCAGCTCACAATCGTCGCAAGCAACGGCACATTAGTGACTAAGGATCTCGGTGTTTTGGACGCGAACCACTTGGCGTTCACTGAAATCGAGCGTCCCGCGTCCGGAACAGGGATATTTGCGAACCCTGGAAGCAGCGTCTTCTTCATATCGGGATCCATTGTCGACAACGGACAAGGATTTCAGGGGGACCTGACGGGTACCGTTTGCGCCAGCGGCAATTAGTTGCTTGTTGCGACCCGACAACTGGGCGCATCCGTTGCAGCATGAGCTTCAGTCAGCCGGCTTTGTTGAAGTGTAGGAGCATGCAGTGAAGGTTATAACAGTGTGCTTTGCCTGGCTATTGCCCGTCCGGTTGGCAGGCAGAATCGTGCCACGTTTCCTCGTGGTTGTCTTTGTCTGCGCGGTATTGATCACGCCAGGTGGTGCGCTAGCACAAGTGAAGCCGTCGGATATTCATGAACATGGCGCTGTAGCCTGCATCGAGTCGCCCATCCCCGGGAAGCGGCCTCCAAGCGCAGAATGCGCGATCCTTCTGCAAAAGAAGTTCTCGTCGCTGCCGCCCGGTTCCCTTGTTTGGCGATTTGAAGACTTCCCAACGCTAAAGGCCGCTCAAGATGCCGGCACCCCGGCAAGTGTGGTGGTGGAGGCTGCAGGAAAAATTTGGCTCCTTACCCTTGGGGCAAAGGGTGGGCGCTCCAACGGCGGGACGCTAGTCGCGGAAACGGAGGTGCTTCCTGCCATTCCTCCTGGCCCAAGCTATGAAATCGTTGTGGCTGAGGCCGACCTGAGTCCAGAAGCCAATGTGATGACCCACAAGCACTCGGGGCCGGAAACGTGGTACCTGCTCAGGGGAGAACAGTGCTTGGAGCTGCCCGCTCGAGCCGTACGCGCTCGCGCGGGCCAAACGATGTCCGCTCCTGCTGAAACGCCCATGAAATTGAACATTGTCGGCCCGGGGAAGCGTGACGCACTCTTCCTTATCGTTCACGATTCTTCGAAACCTTTTAATACTCTCCTCGACTGGAGCCCTAAGGGCCTTTGTCAGAAATAGGCGGGCTCAATCTTGCAGGCGACAACGCTCACGATACCCGGCAGACATTTTGGAGGGGAACATGAAAGCACGCATGTTTGTAGGCTTGACGCTGTTGTTGGCGTCCACAATCACGACCGTACTGAGCGCGAAGGAAAAAATTCTTGTCCACCGAATCGGGCCCTCCGACTCGACGCTGTTTATCGCCAAAGCGGACGGATTCGGCGAGCGACCGCTGCTCGCGAATTCCGGCTTTGATTACAACGCCTGCTTCTCTGCTGACGACAAGTGGATCATATTTACTTCCGAGCGCGGCGGCTCGGCCGACATCTATCGGGTGCACCCGGATGGGTCAGGCATTGAGCGGCTGACCAATGATCCGGCGTATGACGATCAGGCAGCGCTTTCGCCGGATGGAAGACATCTTGCGTTCGTGTCTTCACGCGGCACTGCATCCGCTGACATTTGGGTGCTCGACTTGCTGACAAAGAAGGTGCGAAATCTCACGCACGCGCCCGGCAGTTTCCGGCCCTCCTGGTCACCCGACGGAAAATGGATCGCGTTCTCGTCGGACCGCAACACGCCGGTTAGGCGGGACCGCGGACAATTTGCCCAATCACAAGCTGTCAGCATTTATGTGATGCGCTATGACGGTGCGGACGTACGGAGGATAACTTCAGCGGACAAATTTGCAGGCTCGCCCAAGTGGTCTCCAGATGGTAAGAGAGTTGTTTTTTATGAGATGGAGATCCAAGATACGCATCTCGTCCGGTTAGCGTCATCGGGAAAGCTGGTCGATTCGCAGATCGTGTCAGTGGATATCTCCACCGGGCTTCGTCAGGAGCACACGTCAGGGCCTGGGCTGAAAGTCTCACCGCAGTTCCTCAGCGAAAGCAGCATCGGATATGTCCTGAAGGCCGGGTCGCGGATGGGTTTAGCCTTTACAGCTGGGGACCAAGGTGCCAGCGGAAAGATGCGCAACGCCTCCTGGTCACGCGATGGCAAATGGGTTGTCTATCAAAAATGGTCCTACGAATGGCCCCAAAACCGGGGATTGTTTAGCATCGATCCGGAATTTGATCTGGCCGACTCGGCCCCATTTCCCGCGTATTCACACGACGGAAAGAAGCTTGCAGTGACTAATCTTGGTACGGGCTTCGTGGCGATGCCTTCGGTGTCCGTAATGGATGCGGATGGAACAAACGCCAAGTTAGTTTTCCCAGGGGAGGACGGCACTCTCGCGCTCGCGCCGCAATGGTCACCTAACGATGACTGGATCGCCTTTGGGCGAGGATTGTATTTTCTTCCTCGCGGCAGGCCAGCCCGCGTCATGCTGATGCGCCCGGACGGCTCGGAGCTCCATGAGCTCACCAAGGATGAGGGCAACAGCGGGTTTCCGAGCTGGTCGCCAGATGGTAGGCGAATCGTGTATCGCTTCTGGAGCGGGTCGGAGTACGGCCTTCGGATCATGCATCTGGACGATGGATCCACAACACAACTGACTTCTGGATTTGACAATTTTCCAGG
>Ga0126376_10002229_pt1 | contig 10924 bp, 11 predicted proteins | sample PanSoiMetPlot_15_FD_92760 | JGI IMG/M metagenome (GOLD analysis project Ga0126376, IMG submission 92760) | Tropical forest soil microbial communities from Panama - MetaG Plot_15 | ecosystem: Environmental > Terrestrial > Soil > Tropical forest > Bulk soil | place: Panama | collected 2016-02-17 | reverse complement strand
GGTTTCTGGGCAGAAATGTTTCGGAGTGAATGGTTTTCGAGACAGCGCCGGGCGTCCTGAATTCCGGACAGAAGTGGGTCACTTAGCTCGTTCGCGAGCGCTTGTGGTAACTTATGTGCACGTTCAGAGATGTGTAGTAACGATGTAACACAATCGAACCGGGCCTATGGAAGCGAGCACGCAGTCCGAAAGCGTAGGTATCCGCCTAAAGCGGATACGGGAGCGCCTCAGCCTGAGTCTGCGGCAAGTCGAGGAGCGCAGCCGGCAACTTGCGGAAAAGAAACAGAATCCCGACTATTTTATTTCGCGCGGTTGGCTGAACAACATCGAGAACGGCACCTATACCCCGAGTGCCTGCAAGCAATACACCCTGGGAGCGATTTATAACGTCCACTGGTCCAGCATCTTCTCGGCCTTCGGCTGCAACCTTGGCGACTTCAGTAGGGACCAGGCGATGTTCGCGCCTTCGAAGACACAATTGGACACGCGTGTCGCGGACCGGGACGACACGATCGTGGTGCCGATGAAGTCGAAAAACTTCAAGCTCGATCGCACGAGTCTCCTCGCCAAGCTCGGCAGGATTTGGGGCGAGGTTCCGATTCGCCTGCTCCAGCACATGGACTTGCGCAACGGCGTGTATGGTTTCGTGGGACTTACAGACCGTACCATGTTCCCGATCATCAGGCCGGGCTCCATCGTCCAGATTGATCAGAATCAACGCAAGGTCATCCAATCCAAATGGGAGGATGAAGACGATCGGCCAATCTACTTCGTAGAACTACGAAGCGAATTTATTTGCAGCTGGTGCGAGATGCGGGACGGCTATCTGTCGGCCGTCCCTCATCCGAAATCGAAATGCCAGGTGCGGCGTTTCGCGTATCCGCGAGAGGCAGATATCGTCGGACGAGTCATCGGCGTTACGATGCGACTGATCGAGGCCGAATAGCACTCACATAGAGGGGGGGAGCGGACATGCTGATCGGAGAACGTTTGCGTGAATTGAGGGAAGGCAAGAAGTTCTCACAAGGGGAAATCGAAAAGAGGACGGGATTGCTGCGATGTTATATCTCGCGTGTCGAAAACGGTCACACCGTCCCGGCGATCGAAACGCTCGAAAAGCTGGCGCGGGCTCTCGAAGTTCCCTTCTATCAGCTCTTTTACGAAGGAGAGAAAACGCCGGAGCTGCCGAACCTCCTCAAGAGAAAAACCGCGAATGAGATCGTGTGGGGGAGTTCAGGCAAGCAAGCGGTGTATCTTCGAAACCTGATCAAATGCCTCAGCAAGGCCGACGAGGCCGACCGCAAGCTTCTGCTTGCCGTCGCTCAGCGAGTGGCCGCGCGCAGGAATCAACGCGCCCGGGCCGAAGCATAAATCGTCCATTGCGGGTTCCGCGTTCTGCAAGCCCAAAATAGAAACAGGCCGTCCCTCGAAGAACGGCCCGTTTGAGTGTGAGTGTCACTTTGCTTGTGATTTGGTCTTTGGAGCCTTGGGCTTTTTGCGTTCCTTTCCCTTTTCTTCCTTCGCGACGGCGCTGCGGAGCGTTTTCAGGTTGACCTTCATCAGCTCAGCGGCGTTTCCGAGCAAGTCGTCTTTGCGAGAGTTCGTATTTGCTACCGAACCGAGGAGGATCGCTTCAAAGAGCAGAACGGCGAGCCCTTCGGCGTCCAGCTTTTTGTACAGCGAGCGGGTTTTCTCCCCAGCTTGCCGGTCGTGGAGTCAGTATCGCCGTGCGCAAAGGTGATGTCATCAATGTTCGAACCTTTCTCGAAAGTCATGCGCTCACGCAAAGCCGCGAGTTATGGGGTAGTCCCTTCAGTGTCAGCTGCGCAGGATCGCGAGCGCCTGTTCCGACAGAATATCGTGGAGACGCTGCGGCTCCGTATTAAGGCACTTGAGGAGAAGAACAGAGAACTCACGTGGCTTCTGGAGCTTGCCTACGGAAAGCTTGCCTTGGCAAGCGAGAAGAACGCCTCCGTATGGAGAGGAGTCTGAGCGATTCGCAGAACTTCTGGTCAGCCGTGTCTGGAACCTTAGTGGGTCGGGTATGCAAGCCTAGACTCCATTCGGCTTTCGCGCGTCGGAGAAGCAAAGCAAATGAGGACGACCATCGGCATTGACTCGTCGAAGGATGCGCTTGGTCGACCGCGGGAGTCAGGGCGACGGGAGTTTCCAGGCTGGCAGGACAACGCAAGCTCGATCTCGTTAAGCGAGACTGCGCTTTATGAAACTTTGCAGACTTGTGTCCGTTTCGCGCTCCAAATGCTTACGTAAGGTATCCCTTGCGTTGCTTGTGCCAATGTTCTGAAGCACCAAAGCTGCGTCCCACCTCTCTGCCAAATTGCCATGTTGGAGGACGCGCGCCAGCCAGGGAACGGACGGGTCTCCTATTTCTAGCAACGATTTGGCGGCTGGACTATTGTTAAGCCTTGCTGTTTCTGAAAGCGTAATGGAACCACGAGCCGCTTTTCCAATCCATTTAATCAATGCGGGGACAGCTTCGGCAATCTTCAGGCTCCCTGCAAGCTGCGCCGCATTATTCCACATTTGGCTTTCCGCAGGTCCACGCTGGATCATGGCAGGTAGCTGCTCCACGAGGTATTGCCTGGCCTTGGGATCAGCTTTACAGAGTTTCAGAAGTTTCTCAGCTGCTGAATCAGTCGTTTCCCTTGATTCGAGCTGTCGAAAGAGCGTTTGTACCTCGATTGACTGCCGCGGGCGTGGCACCGGCGATGCGGGACCAACCATTCCGAAGAAGAACGAGAAAGGAACAACGAGTATGAGACAACACATAGAGCACCTCAAAAATTAGTTGAAGCTGAACCTAACGCAGCGGCCGAGGTAGTAGTATTTAGGACCGCACCGGAACCAACCACTAGCTTAAAATACCAGTGGACGCTATAGCAGTCACTTGGAGTGGTGGTGCTGCAGACAGTCGACGTGAAGTTTTGGACTTGCGTGACCGAATCAATTGGCCGCCCGTTGTATGCGGAAATTATTGAATCGTGATTGTAATTTCCGGATTGCCGACCATCCGTCCGCAACTTGGTCAAACGGCACACTAACTCATAAGCTCTCAATGAGATTTCTCCGCGATTGAGTAAAAGTTCGTCCGGCAGGGCCGTGCTTGCGACGTGATTCTTAATGTGCCTTACATGAAAAGTTCCGGAAGAGAGTAATCACCTGCAGCTATACTTTCCGTGGGAATTTGAAAAGAAATCTGCGACCAGGCTGCTTCCGATGAACCACTTCTTTTTTCTTGCTGTTCTTCTTGTTGCCCTGAGCAGCCTGGTGCCCATGATCTTTCGGCTCTTTCGACGTAACCCACGAGACAAAGTCAGAGGCCTGATTGAGTACGCGCAAAAGAGAGAGTTTCTGCTGGTCAATCCAGCCATTGCACAAGCGTTGGACAATTCCCTCCTGGAAATGGTGAAAAATCCGGCCATAAGAGATTCGGTTCGGGCAGCATCCGATCTGGCCGATATCGAAGGACTCGAAAACGGAACGGGGGACTGGCTAGCATTCACCTGCACTCTGAGGTCGAAACAGGTCACAATCTTCAACTTCAATGTAAATCGAGGAAGCGCGAATAGTCGCGCGGTAAATATTCGCTATAAGGTTGCCAAGATACGCGCTGCGGGATTGCCGGAATTTTCCCTGGGAAGGAATTCCGCCATCCACACTCTCGAGAACGTCGTGGACAAGATTTCAGGTACGCCAAGCCCCGCCATCGAATTGAATCGTAGCCAATATCCGGAATTCACGGCACGTTATTGGCTGAGAGGGTCGGATCGTGCTGCCGTCACTGCGTTCTTGTCCCGCGACAAAATAGGATTCATTGAAACCACGAAGTTGGAAGGCACTTTAGCGACAAACACGAATTACCTTGTGTATTTTGAAGATGGTGTGCTTCTCGAAGAAGGGGATTTCGATTCTTTCATCGCTAGAGTAGAGAGAATCGTTGGCTATCTATTGTGAAATGAAATCGACATCGGCGCTGCGCTCCCAGTAGATTGCGCGAACTCAATGCTGTCGACAATTCGACTATGTGCCTGGAACCGCGAAAACGCCGTAGTCGTACCATTAAGAGGGATGATTCCATGAGACGGACTGGCTCACTTGTGGTTCTGCTCGGCGTGATTGGGGCTCTCGCGATGACTCGGACTCCTAGCCCAAAATACATCAGGATAGCTACACTCAATGGCCCTCAGACTCACTGGGCAGTGGTCAACGAATGAGGAGATTAGTTGGTTGGTGACCATGAGACTCAATGCCCGAGCCCTCTTATCCGTTTCACTGCTCGTCGGCCTTTGCGCCCTTCCGGCGACCCCCAAGCAGCACAACAAGGCTGCTATTCCGATTGAGCAATTCTTGGGGCAGCGCATCCATGCACAGGTGAATAAGAACATCTTTATTGTTTTTGCCTTCTTGAATGCTGCTGGATACGACTTTGAAAACACTGAACGGATGCACCCGGTCAGACTCGCTGTGCGCAACGAGATTGACGCGGCGCTTCCCGCCGCGGTTCGCCAAAAGATCCGAAACTATTTTCAAAGTCGGCATGTGTCGCCAGTACATTGGACCTACGCAGTGGCTGCCATCGCCATGGGGCCGCCGCCCAAGTTCGAGTTCGCGTCTGAATGGAGCGAGGTCAACAATCAGGAGCCGTTCCAGTCTATCGATGATCTCCCGTCTGTTCTGCGAGAATTCTATGAAAATGTCCCGCTGGAGCGGATCTATTCTGGTCAGAAGCTTGAATACGAACGTACTGTCAACGCGTACATGGATACTGTCTATCGAGAGGCCAAGCGGGCAATGGAGTACTGCGGAGTAAAAAGCACCGCTGAACTCGCCGGTACAGGCGAAACTACTGAAGCTGTCATTATTCCGAACCTTCTCGATTCCTATCAGACGGCGACTTCGTTTATCTGGCGCGGTGTATTTTACTCCGTCGAGGGGCCGCAAAGAACGCTCGGCTACAATCCGCACGAGTTCATACACACGATTACAAATCCCCTTAGCTATTCTCCTCAATACTCCCGAGCGCAGGAAAAGGCGCGGCCCCTCTACGAGCTCGCCAAACAGACCGAAGTGGGCAAAGATTTCAAAACGCTGCAAGAGTTTCTGGACGAAAACCTGGTCCGAGCAATTTCGTTGCGATATCCACACGGAGACGAGAAACGAAAGCAGCGCCTGCGCGAAGAGATGATACAGGAATATCGGAGCGGTTACGTCATCGAACGTTTCTTCTATGACGAGCTCGAAGGATACGAGCGGAGCGGAAAGAGTTTACGCGAGTTCTATTCCACCATCCTCAACCGCTTGGACGTAGACAAAGAACTGAGCGAATGGAAGAAGAGCCAGCAAGCACTAAAGCCGCCCCTACGGTAGCAGCCCACAATCCCTTTGACACACAACCGCTGATGACTGGAACGATCTCTGTCGGTTTCCAGTTGCGAAGGCTGGTCTTGCCTGACGCACGACGGCTCAGGCAAACATTTGTTGAGCTATTTATTCGTTAGGCGGCAGCGACGCCGCGGGGCTAATGGTTTGCTGGTAAGCACTTGGTAAGCATTCGACTGCAAATGAGGTGTATTGGCGCAACTGAGGAGCTTCTAACACTAACAAAACAAATGAGAATCGATCAGTGCGAACGAGTCAGAGTGAATTTCTGGACATCCGTCGATCCTTTGTCGCGACGCTCGTCGTAACCGCCCCTCATTACCATCACGACATCAGGTTTTTCGGACCAGGATGTAGCCCCATCCAGATCGTGCACCGAGCGGCCGCCGTATTTGAGTTTTTTTTGAAACGATTCCGGAAAAACCATCACTAACTGTCAAGCCGGAAACGCCTTGGGAATCTCCTGGATTGCGGGGAAGACACACCGGAGCGCTGGAGACCCGAAGGCAATTCTGACAAAACTGAAGGACGGTGGTTGCCCCAGCCCTTTGTAAGGGTACGTCCGACCTCTGAGCGTGCGAAGGTGCTTGGCTGACTCCGTTTGAAGACGGTTTCCTGGTACGGCGCTGACGAATGCTGCGCTAGGAGGGATGTATGAAGTTTCGAACGGCTGTACTTGCGTTGGCAATGCTTGTCATCGCGTTAGTAGCGTTACCTCAGGTCTTCGTTGTCCCTTCCATTTACACGGCTTATCTATGCGTTGAAGATCTCGTGGTTGTTCCGGAGATTCCCATCTGGCATCCCGTGGGATGCGAAATCGTTGATTGTTGTCCCGGGTGTCCAGGCCCGGGAGAAATTGACTGGAACATAAAAGTATCCGGCGACCCCGCTGAGCGGGTTTTGTTCGAATTCGAACGGCTGCCTGCCGAAGGTGCGAAGAAGCTCTCTATTAAGGGCAATGCCAAGCTTATTGAGGGCAATCGCCTTGAAGTGGGAAGCGGGGAATCCTTAATAGGTGGTTTTCCGGCCGACACACGGCAGGGGCCGGTACTGGGCAGAGGTCGCATTTTGCTGAACAAGACTTGGCTCAACGAAGCGGCGGGAAAAAGCAAGAGCGCAGCCGAAGACAAAGCGCCTTCGCAATCTGATAACAGAACTCTTGGGAAGATTGAAGTGAGCATCGTGCAGATGCTCGGCAAGGTGCCTGTGCGCGAGTATCGGCTGATCTATTTTATTTTGCGATGCCGCGGGGGTGGAGGCCCTAGTCAAGACTTCATTCGTTTGCGCAACATGATTGGAACAGATTCTGCGACGATTCTGCTGGATGGTAGGAGAAGCACTGGCTGTATCGACGATGAGGTGAGGCGTGCGAGTCCAAACGTAGGCGTTGGGAATGTTCTGACCAACCAGAATTGCAACACAGAAACAGCCGTGTTCGCCCAGAACAATGCGATGCAGCTAGCGACGCCGGTAAACGTCTGGACGAACGCAGCGACAGACACCGAGAACGTAAACATGGCGCCCGTCATCCAGGTGCCTGTTACCGTGTGGGTCCTGCAAGGACCGTTCGCGCAGACCCAAGCCCAGGTGAACAACGACATTGCCCGAGCGAACCAGCTCTACAACACAATGCAAGCAGGGGTTGGATTTTCGCCGGTGACTATCAATAACGCAACCGCAAATCCCAACGCCGCGGGTCTCTTGAATGGAGGGTGCGGCAACGCCGCACAATTCAGCACGCAGATTGGGTTCACGAACGGGCGTCTGAACGTGTACTACATCAGCGTTGTGGCTGGGGGCAACCGCGGACAATGGTGTGGAGGGGGCAACCCGAACATGATGTTCGTGGGAGCTTCGATTTCTGACAACGAGTCGCTGTCTCACGAAATCGGCCACGCGTTTTCGCTGGGTCACACGAACGGAATTGCGGGTATTCCCGCGACCAACCTGATGGTGACGGGCGGTGTGAACCGCAACAGCATCACCACAGGCCAATGTTTCCGAATCGATACGAATGCGGCTTCTCAATTGAATGCCAACGGGAATCGAACTGGGCCAACACGGAACTGCCCGGATGCAACCACTAGTAATACTTGTCCATCACTCGCCCTGGATGTCTCTCCGAAGTAGAGAAAGTGATTGGGATCGGAAGAGGAGGTAACCATGAAAAATGTCACGCTCCGATTTGCCCTGGTTCTAGTGGTTCTGACAGCTGCGGTGGGTTGCAAGAGTGCAGTGTCTCCAACGGAAGAGAGCAGCAAATTCTCCCCCGAACAAGCGGTAGCAGCCAGGCAGGCACTGGTTGCCTGGTTTGAGTGCGAGGAGTGCTCCTCGGGCGAGCTCGAAGCTGTAACGAAGCTCGGTCAGAGCGCAATACCAAGCCTCGCGGCGACACTTCGGGCCGGGCCGTCGCCATCAAGCCGCGAGATTCAGCACGAACATCTGGTGCAGACATATCGTGAGATGCAAGTGTATGCAAAGGCCCATCCACGTGAGTCGAATATCAAAGTTTCCGAAGAAGAGTATGTGCGGCAGTATTCGGAGAACTATGTGGCGCTCTATCAGATCAGGGCGGCTCGCGCTTTGGAATCGATTGGTGGTGAGCAGGCGCGTAAAGCTCTGACAGAAGCTTTAAACTCTTCGCTTAGAGACGATGTCCGGTCTGTCGTCAAGGAGAGTCTGCAGAAACTAAGTTCTTCTCGTTAAGTCTTGTGTTTCCTCCTGTTGCGGCCCGGCAAGTCGAGATGAGGTGCTTCCGATGGGTGCTGCGTACTTGGTTCAGGGTCTAAGGAGCAAGACGCTCGTTGCAGGCAAGACGACGGCACTACGGCTCGTCACAGCGCCATGGTCCGCTGCTAACGCGGCAGCCACGCAGGCGACGGTGCTTCGTCCTGATGGATCGGTCGAGAATCTAAGTTGGATTTTGTCGCAGCTAGTGTGCTGGCGTCGACGATTTAGCCGAATTGCGTCGCGTCAATTTCCGTCCGAAGCATTAATTGGAGGTGCAGTATGTCTGGATATGTGCTTGGGCTGAACCGTCTCGCAGGCGTTTTACTCCTCGTTTCTGGATTCGTGGCGTTCTTAGCCGCGGCTCAATCTCCGCCAATCGATCAACAAAAGCAATCGTCTTCAAAGCCCGACGCAAAGAGGCAGGTTCTGCCTCTTGACCCGTTAACGGCGGACGATCGAGGTCTCGCCGACAAGATCGCTCGGGAGGATCCGCGCGTCCGCGAGTTGCTGGGTGATCGCCCTCAGCTGGTCTCCATAGCCCTTCTCTTCTTGAAACCAGAACACGAAGAGAGTGCCGCACCAACGAAGCCGGTGGCCATTGACCGTCATGCCGAAGTTCTCTTCCGGCGAGAAGACGAGGCCGGTGTACGCGCAGTCGTGAATCTCTCGAAGCGAACAGTCGTTTCGGCAGATCGTGTCACAAGCATGGAACTACCCTTGACGCCTGCCGACATCAGCCAAGCAGCAAAACTTGCCCTGGCTGATGCGGAACTGCGCAGCGCTCTTGGAGAAGAATTCAAGAGTTATGCCGCTGCGGCAGAAGCCCCTGGCGCGCGCACGAAGCAATTTGCGATCACTGGTTTGCGGCTGTTCAGTAAAGGGGAAGACGATCCATGCACTAAACATCGTTGTGTGCAACTCATGTTCCGCCGCGGCCGTGATTATCTTTCCGACACAACCGTGTGGGTAGATCTTACCGAGCGCCATGTGTATGTCGAAAGGGGGAAAAATGAGACGCACTAATCTCCTTGCTGTTCTACCAATGCTCTGCGGTTTCTTGGCACTCCCTCGTCTCGCCTCGGGGCAAACGCCGCCTCCATGGATGCCCTGTTCGGGAATCAATCTGATCGACCAGAAGTTTCCAGTGATTGGTCCTGAAGAAACGCATTGGCGCCTTTGCATGGAGGCAGCCCCAAGAAACGGGCTCATGATTCATTGGGCCTTCTTCCGGAAATCCCCCAATGCGCCGTGGCTGCGGTTGTTCTGGGATGCGCGCGTCTCGGACATTTTTGTTCCTTACCACTCTGGGTCGCCCCGCTACTACGACATGTCGAATTTCTCGTTTCCAATGACACCCATCGGCAACGCAGATTGTCCAGCGGCCGTAGGCGGAACGCCGCTTGGAGGCAACGTCTGCAAGGAAGTACGTGACCGCGGGCTCGCGTGGAAAGATGACGCCAACGTTCGGCGCGGGCAGGAACTCGTCCTCTGGGGAGCGCTCGATGCCGCCAACTACAACTATGTAATTGAATGGACTTTTCGTGACGACGGTGTAGTGCTCGGCCGCGTAGGAGCAACGGCCGTGAACCTTCCCGGTGTGCCTTATGAAACCCACGTGCACAATCCATTCTGGCGAATGGATATAGATCTCAACGGCTTCCCGTCCGACTCTGTCAGCCTCGGGACTCATACGGAAATTGGTCCCACGGGAGTGGACACGGATCCTGTGATCGCCCAAGAAGGCCCGCGAGACTGGGATCCTCACGCCTTCAATTCTCTCGATGTATCAGACGCAACGCTAGTCAACGGCCACGGTCACAAGAGCTACTACCAGCTCATACCCTTGCCAACGGGAGGACTTTCCCGCCATCAGGAAAGTTTCACTCAACATGATTTCTGGGTCACCACTTACAACGGCACGGAGTTATGGGCAGCACAGCTCCCGAACTACGTGAATCCGCCGCAAAGTGCCGCGAATACGGATATTGTCGTTTGGTATAAAGGCTCCATCCACCATCATCCCCGCGACGAAGACGGTGAATATGTAGGCCACTACTGGCATGGGGAGGCTTTGGTCATGTGGACAGGCTTCATGCTTAAGCCGCATGACCTATTCGATCGAACTCCTCTCAACCCCTAACCCTCGTGAAAGCGACTTCGCTGGCGCCACAGGCGGTCTGAACTTCGAACAAAGGGAAGGAGAGCACCCATGGCCGTTGTTCCCCGGGAAAAACTCAAGTTGCGTGACAACAAGGAACTGATCTCTCCACCAGCGCTCGTTGCACCCCTCTACCAGTGTGCCAAGGCCGTTACTGTCGTGGGCTTCATTCCCAATGCAACACTCGACGTTCGGGTGGACAACAGCATCACGATTAGTGGGGCACCCGGGGGCTTCCCGATGCCAGCGGGATGTACCCTGAAGTTGCCCGCACCACTGGTCGCTGGACAGGTTGTTCAAGCAAGACAGCACTTTCAAGGCGCTACGAGCGCATGGTCCGCTCCGATCACCGTCCGCGATCACACGTTGGACTACCCCACGGGCCCTCCAAGACCAGAAATCGATCCCGCTCCGGTCTATCAATGCGGCTCGCGGACCGGCGTAAACAATCTCCTAACAGGATCTGATGTCTGGATCACTGCGGACATGACCGAGGTTGGGCGGGTGGACGGTGCCTCGCAACATCAGGGTGTTAACGTCAATCCCGACTATTCGCTCAACCAAAAAGTCCGCGCCTGGAGCCAGTTGTGCAATGATCCGAGTCCACCGTCGCAGGAATTCATTACCCAAGCCCCG
>Ga0126376_10002228_pt1 | contig 10925 bp, 9 predicted proteins | sample PanSoiMetPlot_15_FD_92760 | JGI IMG/M metagenome (GOLD analysis project Ga0126376, IMG submission 92760) | Tropical forest soil microbial communities from Panama - MetaG Plot_15 | ecosystem: Environmental > Terrestrial > Soil > Tropical forest > Bulk soil | place: Panama | collected 2016-02-17 | reverse complement strand
TTAATCTCTTCCGGCATCGTGCGGTCGCGGCTGCGCAATCCCGCTTCGACGTGTGCGACCTTGATGCCCAGCTTCACGCAGACGAGGGCACACGCGATGGTCGAGTTGACGTCACCGACAACCAAAACCCAGTCCGGTTTTTCCAGCAGTACGACGGGCTCGAAGCGCTCCATCACAGCAGCAGTTTGTGCTGCATGTGAGCCTGAGCCGACGCCGAGATGAGTGTCTGGTTGCGGGAGGTCGAGGTCACGAAAGAACGAGTCAGACATGGCCGCGTCGTAGTGTTGGCCGGTGTGTACAACGAGAGGCTGGAAGCGCGTGAGACGCTTCTTCATGGCGGCGACGATAGGCGCCACCTTCATGAAGTTAGGCCGCGCACCAACGACGTTAATGACTTTCAGCATTTATTGTCTTTTGTACTTTGTTCTTTGTGCTTTGTATTTAAACCCAAGTACAAAGTACCAAGTACAAAGCACAGTTAACTACAATCGAATGACGCGTGCTTTGCTTTCGCGGCGAATGTCGCCGTTCAGTGCGTTGCGTGTATCGACGACCAGCGGGACCATCGAGCACACGTGCTTATAGTCGATGTCACTGTGATCCGTAACGATGATCACGCAGTCAGCAGCTTGCAGCTCTTCGTTGGTGAGTGGAACGGAATTGAGCGGTTCGCCGGTCGAGTCGGTGTGCGCATCGTCAAAATGAAGCTCAGCTACAAACGGATCGTGATAGCGGACGTTTGCACCTTTCGCGCGCAGGCGATCGATGATCGAGAGAGCCGGACTCTCACGAACGTCGTTGATGTCTTTCTTGTAAGCGACACCGAGCAGCAACACGTTCGAGCCCTTCATCGCCTTACGCTCGTCGTTTAGCCCGTCCGAGACAAGCTGCACCACGTGCTCGGGCATGCGCGAGTTGACTTCCTCCGCGAGGCCGATGAAGCGTGAATCGAAACCATGCTGGCGCGCCTTCCATGACAGGTAATGCGGATCGAGTGGAATACAATGTCCACCAATGCCCGGCCCGGGATAAAACGGCATAAACCCAAACGGCTTGGTCGCGGCCGCGCGGATCACTTCCCACGTGTCGATATTCAGCGCGTAACAAAGACGCGCCATCTCGTTGGCCATGCCGATATTCACGGCGCGAAACGTGTTTTCCAAAAGCTTCGCTGCTTCAGCAACTCGCGCCGAACTCACGGCGTGTACGTCGTTCACGATCTGTGAATAGAGATGCGCCGCAACCGTCGTCGAGTCGTCAGTCACGCCGCCGACAACCTTCGGGATGTTATGAGTTTGAAACTGCGGATTGCCCGGGTCGACGCGCTCGGGCGAGAACGCCAGCAGGAAATCCTCGTCGAGCTTCAGTCCTTTCTCTTCAAACATCGGCAGCAACACTTCGTTGGTAGTGCCGGGATACGTTGTCGACTCGAGAATGATTAGTTGACCGCGACGAAGATGCTTCGCGATCTGTTCGGCCGCGGCAAGGATATAAGAGACGTCTGGTTCTTTCGTCTTGCGCAGCGGCGTCGGCACGCAAATGATGATTGCGTCGCACTCGCGGAGATGACTGAAATCCGTCGTGGCTCGGAGTCGTTTTGCGTCTACAACCTCTTTCAGCTTTCGCGACGAGACGTCACCAATGTAGGAAATGCCCTCGTTGATCTGTTTGGCCTTGGTCTCGTCAACTTCGAAGCCGGTGCCGGCGAACCCTTTGGAGGCAAACTCCACCAGCAGAGGCAGCCCAACGTATCCGAGGCCGATAACACCAACGTGCGCTTGTTTGTTTGTTATTAAGGAGATCAGGTCGTTTTTCATAGGGCGGCGAAACTCCAAATCGGAAGATAACACAGATAGCAATCCGTATTCATCCGCCTTTATCTGTGGCACTATACGTCGGACTAAATGGCCGAACCATCCCCTGCAAAACTCGTCCGTGGCCTGAGCCTGCTCGACGCCACGATGATCGTCGTGGGATCAATGATCGGATCGGGAATCTTCATCACTTCGGCCGAGTCGTCGCGTTTGGTGGGATCGCCGGGTTGGCTGCTGGTCGCGTGGGCGCTGGCGGGTGTGCTCACGATAACTGGCGCGCTGTGCTGTGCCGAACTGGCGGCGATGTGGCCGCGCGCCGGTGGCCAGTACGTCTTTCTGAGGGAAGCTTACGGGCCACCGATCGGGTTTCTCTTCGGCTGGGGATTGTTTCTGATTATTCAGAGTGGGACGATCGCCGCCGTCGCCGTCGCCTTTGCAAACTTCAGCGGCGCACTCACCGACACAATTTCAGGAGATCGATATCTCATCGCGCCGCTGGTGTTGTTGAAGCCGTTCACGATCAACCAACTTTCGTTCAATGGCTATGCTTTGAGTCTGTCGAGCCAGCAGCTTGTGGCTGTCGTCATGATTCTCTTTCTGACGTTCATCAACACCCGCGGGCTCCAGACAGGCAAGATCATTCAGAACACGTTTACGTTCACGAAGACTGCCGCCTTGCTCGGACTGATTTTGATCGGACTGATTCTCGGTTGGAATCGCGGCAGTGCTGCTTACACTTCGTCATGGTGGCAGCCCTGGCAAAACGGGTGGAAGCCTTCGGCGTCGCAAGTCTGGTTTGAGCCGGCGGGCCAGGGTCTGCTTGTCCTTGCACTGCTAATGCTGCTCGGACGTGCGATGGTGGGGCCACTGTTCGCGCAGTCAGCGTGGAACAACGTTACGTTCACGGCAGGTGAGGTGCGCGACCCGGGAAAGAATCTGCCGCGTGCGTTGTTGCTGGGTTGCGGGTTAGTGGTGACGCTGTACCTGCTCGCTAACCTCGCTTACGTCGTCACACTGCCCCTCGCAGGAATTCAAAACGAGCCGCAGAATCGGGTGGCGACAGCGGTGATGCAGGCGGTGCTGGGACCCAGCGGCACGATAATCATGGCCCTGGCGATCATGATCTCGACCTTTGGTTGTAACAATGGGCTGATACTGGCGGGCGCGCGTGTTTATTATGCGATGGCGCGAGATGGATTGTTCTTCAAACGCGTCGACAGCGTGAACCGGCGTCATGTGCCGGCTGTTGCTTTAGTCGCGCAGGGGTTGTGGGCGGCGCTGCTGGTGCTGCCGCGCACGGTGACGGTCAATCAGCAAACGGGAGCGTATTCCTTTGGGAATGTCTACACCCAGTTACTCGAGTACATCGTCTCGGCGGATTTGATCTTTTATGTGTTGATGGTGGGGGCGGTGATGGTGATGCGGCGGAAGGCGCCGGGGATTGAGCGGCCGTATCGAACGATTGGATATCCGCTCGTGCCGTTGATTTACATTGTGATTGCGGGGCTGTTCATCATCGATTTGGCGATACTGGCGCCGTCGACGTCGGGGATCGGGTATTTGTTAGTCGCTACAGGTATCCCTGTCTACTTGATCTGGAGGAATAACAATAGACAGGATTTACAAGATTGAACAGGATTCACAAGATATCTTGTTCATCCTGCTAAATCTTGTAAATCCTGTCTAAAACTACTTAACCCACTCGTCCGCAACCTCCGTCTCAACCTTAACCGGCACAGTCCTCAAATACTCTTCGCCCGCCACACGCATCGTTCTTTCCACTTTCTCCGCCACATTCTCAACCTCATCAGCGTCAGCCTCGACCACGATCTCGTCGTGAATAATGTTCACCACCTTCGCATTCGTGTCGCTCAACTCATCCTTCAACAACCGGAGCGCGCGTTTCAGGATGTCGGCACTCGTCCCCTGGATCGGCGTGTTCTTGCCGTTGCGCTGCGTCATCGAAATTTGCTGCCTGTCGTTCTCATCAAACCGGAAGCGCACTAAACGGTCCGACGCAGTGCGTGCGTACCGATCTCTAACAGCCCTGTTAGCCGCTTCGCGCAGGTATGAATCGAGTTGACGGTACGTGGTGAAGTAACGACGCAGTACATTCTCGGCATCAGAAACGCTCAATCCAGTCATCATCGCAAAGCGCTGTGCGCCGATCCCGTAAACGACGCCGAAGTTCAGCCGCTTCGCAAAGTCGCGCTGCTCCTTTGTGACCTGATCGAGAGAGGCATTGAACACTTGCGCAGCGGTGACGCGATGAAGATCGGCGCCCGACTTGAAAGCTTCGATGAAACCACGATCGCGCGAGAACTCCGCGAGTATGCGCAACTCGATCTGCGAGTAATCGGCAATGATCAACTTTCGCCCTTCAGGATAACCACTGAAACAGCGACGGTATTCGATCGTGTGCGGCACTTGCTGAATGTTTGGATTCGTGCACGCAAACCGTCCCGTGGGCGCACCGATCTGGCGGAAGTCTGCGTGCAGGCGCTTCGTGACAGGATTGATCATCTGGATCATGTTTTCGCCGTAACTGGTCAGGGCCTTTTGCACAGTGCGATATTCGAGCAACGTTCCGATAATCGGATACTGCGCGGCGAGTGGTTGCAGTTTCCAGTTGCGCGTCGAATCAGGAACCGGAATGCCGAGGCGGCTGAGCGCCTGCGTCAACTGCTGGTGCGAGTCGAGGTTGATGTCCTCACGCTGTGGACCGCCAAATAACGTCCCCTGGGACGACTCCTCCGCCAGCACTTCCTGCAACTGCTCCGCCAGCTCGATCCTTCGCTTCTCGACGATACTCAGTTGTTCAAGCCAGCGGTCCTTGTGCATGTAGAAGCCCGCCAGCTCCAGATCGACAACCGGCATCACACATTCAAACTCGAGCTGCGCGCATTTGATCAACGAATCGGATTTCAGTCGCTCAATCAGCTTTTCACGCAGCGGCAACAGGATCGCAGCGTCGCGGGCAGCGTATTCCAGTTGCGCTTCGGACAACTCGAAGTTCCAGTTGCTGAGGCGCTCCGACTTGTCGACCTCTTCGTTCAGATAACGACTCGCGACTGTCTCGAGCCCGTGTCGCTCTTCGATATCGCCGGCGCCTACTAATTGACTGGCCAGCAGCGTGTCGAACAGTCCGCCGAGATCGATGCCCAGGTTGTGCTTGATAAACTTCGCGTCAAACTTTGCGTTATGTGCGATCTTGATCGGCCGCGGCGCTTCCAGCAGCCGGCGCAAAGGCGCGAGCGCTTCACTCTCCGCGGTGTGGCCGTTAGCGAAGTGATCGAAGTCGACGATGAAGACGCGGTCCGGAGTTGCGAGCTGGATTAAACGCAGTCGTGAAGTGAATGGATCGAGCTCTGTGGTCTCTGTGTCCAGGCCGACGACCGGCTGGGTTGAGAGGGTTTCGATTGCTTTCCGAAGATCATCGGCGGTTTTAATTAGCTGGTAATTCATCAGGAAATATAGGTCCTATAGGACCTATAGCGCCATCAGACGCTTCAACATGAAAATCTGTCCCTTGTGCTGCGCTTCGTGATCGATCAGGTGATGCAGGATCCAGCGCAGGTTGTATTCTGTCGTCGCGTCGTTTCGCGTAAAAGTGATGATGCGCTCCAGATCTTTGTCGTTGTATGAGAAGAGCACGTCGCGCGTTTGGTTACGAATCTTCTCGATCTCCTTGAGGCAAAACTCAGTCGTGTAACCGTTGCGGGCAACGCCGTCAACGTCGTCGAGCACGTCCCAATAAGGAGCTTTCTTGTCCTCGTCCGTTAGTTGGTGTCCGCTGACAACCATCTGCATCCAGAACCACTCAGCTTCACCAATGTGCAGCACGAGCCCGCCAATCGAATGCGCGCCGAGAAACGCCGGCTTGCCAATCAAATCATCGGGAATAGTTCTTACTGCGACATTGAGTTGGTTGCGCACCTCCTCCATGCCGCTAAGGTAATAACCAATACCTGTCGCCAAACCTGGATGCGGAGTTAATACTCTGCGTCTCATTTCAACAAGTCCTTTCCATATTTCATCGTCACGCGGGCACTGTGTTCTGCTCCGGATGCGGCTTAACGAGAAGCCATAAAAGCAAGGCCGCCGTCGCACCCATCAGCGCACTCACGAGAAACGCCGTTGTCGGTCCCTTCCAGTCCCAAATCATACCCATCAGAAACGAAGCAGGAAATACCGTCACGCCGAAAGCCAGATTGTACAGGCCGTAAGCGGTTCCGCGTTGTTCGGGGCGCACGAGATCGGCAACCAGCGCTTTCTCGGCGCCTTCTGCAAGCCCGAAGTAGATGCCGTAGATGAGAAACAACACCCAGAGTGAGACCTGTTGTGTCGCAAAGGCAAACCCGGCATACACAGCCGCATACAGGATCCAACCGGCGACAATCAAACGCTTGCGTCCCAGACGATCCGATAGATCGCCGCCGAACAACGAACTCAAAACCTTTGTGCCATGATGCGCCGCCCAAAGCAAAGGTATCAGCGCGATCGATACTCCTGCATCTCTCGCGCGCAGGATAAGAAAGCTGTCAGACGAGTTTGAAAGTGTAAAGAGTGCCAGCACCAAAAGAAACCGCTTGAAGTTGCTGTCGAATCCACGCAACGAGAGTTTCACAATTTCAGAACCATGCGATTCCTTCACCGGCGCCTCGCGCATGAAAAAGATTGCCACGAGCACCGCAATCAGCGCCGGCACTGAAGCAACGATAAATATCCTCGAGAACTCCCTCCTCGTTGGAGACGTGGCGTTCGCTACAAAAAGGATGACGAGTAGATATCCGACGAGCGGGCCAATCACAGCACCGGCGTGATCCATCGCTCGATGAAACCCGAACGCAAGACCGCGTTGCTCGATACGCACCGTATCGGCAATCATTGCATCTCGTGGCGCGGTTCTAATTCCCTTGCCGATCCGATCGGTGAGTCGAATAGCGAGTACCTGAGTCCAGTTCTGAGCGAAGGCCAGCAGCGGTCTTGCCAGCGACGCGACTGAATAACCTGCCACGACCAGCAACTTTCTTTTCGCGAGCCGATCGCTGAGATAACCGGCAAAGAGTTTCAGCAGGCTTGAGATGGATTCAGCGAGTCCTTCGATTATTCCGATTGCCTGGGCCGAGGCCCCCAAACTGGTGGCGAGAAAAACCGGAAGCAGCGGGTAGATGATCTCACTGGAAGCGTCGTTGAGGAGACTTACCAGTCCGATGGCGACCACATTCCTCGGCAACCCACGATACCGCCGCCACAACCCAGGACTGGAAGTTTCAGTCAAAGCCATTTACGAAAGAGTAGCCACAAAAGGCACAAAAAGCACAAAACAGATTAAGAAAGCGGGCCTTACCCATTATCCTCATTTTGTGTTGTTTGTGCCTTTTTGTGGCTTCGCGTAGCTGGACCTCACGATGGTTTTGATATTTCTGCGGACGTGGAAGTCGCCTTCGATCTCGACGCGCAGGGGATCGCAAGCGGCGACGAAGTCTTCCAGAATGAGATTGATTACGTGCTCGTGAAAGATCTTTACGTTTCGAAACGAGTTGATATAGAGCTTCAAACTCTTAAGCTCGATACAACGCTCGTTGGGCACATATTCGATGCGGATAGTGGCGAAGTCAGGAAAGTCAGAGAACGGACAGATGGCCGTGAACTCCGTGATCTCGAAATTGATCTTGATTTCGCGGCCGGGAAACTCGTACGGGAACGTGTCGAGCGAAAACAGGTTCATCTCCGCACGCGGTGTCGATTGAATGTCGAGGCATTGCTGGTTTGGTGGTTTCATCCGTGTTATCCGTGGCTACTAATATGCCGGTTCACGGCGACCGCCGCCGGTATCAAAAAACTTAATCAGCACGAGGCCGGCGATGAAGCCCCCGATGTGCGCCGCATACGCAACGCCGCCTTGTTGTGAGCCACTGCCAAGCATACCGAGTCCGCTGATCAACTGGAACAGGAACCAGATCCCGATGGCGACATAAGCAGGCACATCGGTGAGAAAGCGGAAGAGAATCACCGTCACACGACGTTTTGGATATAGCAGAATGTAACCGCCTAACACTCCTGAAATGGCTCCCGAAGCACCAAGACTCGGAACCAGCAGACTGCTTTCGTCAGTGGCGAATACACCAGTCGCAAACACATGTGATAAACCTGCAATCACTCCACACAGTAAATAGAAGATCAAATATTTGACATGGCCCAAACGGTCTTCGATGTTGTCGCCAAAGATCCAGAGGAAGAGCATGTTTCCGGCAATGTGCGCGATGCCGCCGTGCATGAACATCGACGTGAAGAGCGTCAGGTAAACTGAAATGGGTGTAGGACCGAGACCAGGAATCGTGAATTTTTCCCTCGTTACCGGATCGATCACCGTACGTGCCGAGGTGACAACATCCTGATTGTGCAGGATCTCATACGGAACAGTTGAGAACGAGTAGGTGAACTGGTTGTTTCCGAGTTGCTGTAGAAAGATGAAGACAAAAACGTTGAGCGCGATGATCGCGTAGTTAACAACCGGAGTTGTTGTCCGATCGCTATTGTCGTCGTACAGCGGAAAAACCATGACCCATCACCCCAGTCGAATGAAGAATTCTAGCGTCAGCAGTATGCGCAGATTGTGACACGGCTGTTACTAAAGCGTTAATCCATCCCGCGATCTCCAATCGGAACGCCTGCGTGCACCAGCGCCGGTTCGTGCGGCTTCAACAATTCGTAACCTTCGGAGCGCGCCACGTAAGTTGCTGCCGTGATATCACCCGTCACGTTGAGCGTCGTACGACACATATCAAGGATGCGATCCACGCCCAGGATGATCGCAATCAATGCCGGGTTCACTCCGATCGTTACCAGCACGCCGATGATAAAAGGAATCGAGCCTGACGGCACACCGGCCGTTCCAATGCCGCCGAGTATTGCGAGATAGACCACCATCAACTGTTGGGCCAGTGTTAAGTCCACGTTTGCAAGCTGGGCCAGAAATAATACCGTCACACCTTCGTACAGCGCCGTGCCGTTTTGGTTCGCAGTCGCGCCGACCGTGAGCACGAAGCTGTTTATTTCCTGGGGCACGCCAAGATTCTGTTCTGACACCCGCAATGCTGTCGGCAACGTCGCATTGGACGATGACGTCGAGAATGCAGTCAGCATTACCGTCTTCACGCGGCGGAAGAATTCGAGCGGCGAGATGCGCGACAGGAAGTAGACTGACAGCGAGTAAACACCAAACATGTGCAACGCCAGGCCAAACAACACAGTCGCCATAAACCATGCGAGCGCTTGTAACAGATCCAAGCCAAATCGCGCAGTGTTGTTGAAAAGCACGCAGGCGACCGCGTACGGCGCAAACTTCATTATCATCTCGATGATCTTCGCTGTGATCTCATAGAGACCTTCGAGCACACGCAGCACAGGGGCTGTAATCATGACCGGCAGCAACGTAATGGCGACACCGATCACCAGGGCAAAAAACATCACGTGCAACATGTTTGGATCTTCTTTGCCGGCGACTGCGTAAAATGGGTTCTTTGGAACAATGGTCTCGACGACCGACATCAGGGGCTTCGGCGCCGCGCCACTTGCCTGCTTTGCCGCCTCGACATTCTTAGTCGCATCACTCGCATAGCGCTGCTGCAACGCTTGAGACGTGGCCTCATCGAGGCGCTTGCCCGGTTTGACTGTGTTTGCGAGGGTGATGCCGATCACGGCTGAGATTGCCGATATGATCAGGCAGTAACCAAACGACTTGAGACCAACGCGCCCGAGCTTGCGGATGTCGCCGATGCCCGCAACTCCGACTACGAGCGATGAGAACACCAGCGGCACGACGATCATCAGCAGCAGTCGCAGAAACAACTGGCCCACGGGTTGTGTGAAGTTATCGACGAGCCAAACAACAGTCGGATGATCGCCGCCGAGAAATCGGTTGACAGTAATGCCGCCGATCACACCAACTGCCAACCCAATCAAGATCTTATTGTGAAGCGCCATGCCTTTCGGCTGATCGGGTGTCTCTTCGTCGAGATCTGTTGCTATGCCACGTTCGAAAGCATCGCGTTCGACTTTTTCGTTGTCTCTTTTATCAGGCATCTTTTTAAGTTTGAGAATTAACGACCCCAGCGCAACTTGTCGCGCAGAACGTCGAAGTAGTTTCTGTTACTCGGCTGAATGAGATTGAAGGTGGTGCGGCTCTTCCGAATCACAACTCGATCCGCGACTTTCAACGGAAAACCAACCTGCCCATCAAGCGTCAATGCTACTTCTTCGTGATCTGTCTTCAGAAGCAGTTCGATCTCCGCATCGTCAGGTACGACTATCGGCCGGTTGGAAAGCGTAAACGGACAGATCGGTGTGATTACAACCGCATTCATTGAGGGAAAGATCACTGGGCCGCCAGCCGAAAGGTTGTAGGCAGTCGAGCCGGTTGGTGTTGAGACGATCAGGCCGTCAGCACGAAACGCGTTGACATACTGGCGGTTGAGATAAGCCTCGATCTCGATAATGCGTGCCAGGGCCGACTTGTTGATGACTACATCGTTCAGCACGCGTCTCGTTGACGGTGGTGTATCGGCGCGCCGCAACTCCACTTCGAGCATGACGCGTTTATCAAGACGATAGTTTCCCGCCAGAATCGATTCGAGTGCGCTGTAGAGCTCTTCAATGCGAAACTCTGCGAGATAACCGAGTCCGCCGTAGTTGACACCGAGAACCGGAACCTCACGGTCGGCGATCATGCGCGCGGTGGCGATCATGGTCCCATCGCCACCGAGCACCAGCATTAAGTCGACCTCGCCGGCAAGGTTTTCAGGTTCGACTTCTTTGACGATACAGCCTGTCTGGTGTTCGATTCGCTCGCGCTCGATCTGTGGTCCACCGACAAGCGTGATGTCTCGCTTGGCCAGCCAGATGGTCAGCTCGCAGATGGTCTTCAGGGCTTCCGGTTGATGCGGTTTAAGGACTATTCCTATCCGCTCGATCGATGACATTGGTTTGATGCGGGGACTTTGCCACAAAAAAGCACAAAAGTCACAAAATGTTATAGAGTGCGAGGAATTCGATATTGCCTTCGGCGCCGTGGATCGGCGATTCGATGACGCCTGCCACCTCGAGTCC
>Ga0126376_10002226_pt1 | contig 10927 bp, 8 predicted proteins | sample PanSoiMetPlot_15_FD_92760 | JGI IMG/M metagenome (GOLD analysis project Ga0126376, IMG submission 92760) | Tropical forest soil microbial communities from Panama - MetaG Plot_15 | ecosystem: Environmental > Terrestrial > Soil > Tropical forest > Bulk soil | place: Panama | collected 2016-02-17 | reverse complement strand
TCTGTCTCTATTCGGTGAACGGATCGGCGTGCCGACATCGGCCGACCCGGACGGACAGCCATCGGCCTCATTGGGAATGAGCGGACCTGCCGGTGGAACAAGACACCGGCGCTGCCATTAGAGCAGCGGCGAGACAGTTGTCCCTATGACCGCTGAAGGTCACCTTCGCACGCCCGGCAAGGGGTCTCGCCTTGGCATCCCGGCAGACATGAACCGGGCGGAGGCTGAGAAGCTCTGGCTGAAGCGGAGCAACAGGCCGATGCACCAGGCGCAAACCCTTCCGCAACAATCGCCCGCTTCTGCACTTTGCTCCAATACCGGCGTCGTTCCGACCCGAAATCACTTCCACGCGGCTCATCGCACCGTCCTTTGCACTAATGCAAACCACATGGCTTGCACCAGTGCCAGAGCAAGGACGGTCAGTTCCGCGCGCGCAAGGCGGCCCCTATCGGTCCCTATCGGGTGGTTACGATGCGGCTATACGCGGTCTAGAGCAAGGGGTGGTAGGGCCACGGTAGCCTGACAAGGATCGGAATGATCCGTTCCTCAGCGAGGAAGCGTTGGCGAAGGCCGCTCTACATGCGTTGGCCGTTATCGCGCTCGGGCCGATGAAGGATCAGCGAACTAAGGCTGGCGTGCTCTCGATAATGCTATCCTTCACGTGGGCCAAGCACCTTCAGAAGTCGAGGCCTGATCCGTCAGTTGTTTTCGGGGAGATGACCTCTGGCCCATCCGTCCCCCAATAACTTTTCCGTCGACCTAAAAGCCTGTCACCAAGACTAGATATTCGTAGCAGTCAGCGATCGAATAGCCACTGTCACTATGTGGTTCGCGCACCCGGAAGAAGGGGCTACCAGGGAGGCGGGTGTTGAGGAAGATGCGGGGCTTGTTTGTCATACGCAACCCGAAGGGGGGATAATGGCCCGGCGTGCTGAAGAAGGCGCGGGGCTTCGCGGTCAGTGCTGAAAGAACTATACTTGATGTATTCGGCAGTCCGCCGGCGAACCGATTTTTATTTACCGAGCTGTTTCCGCTGGCCAACGGATATACCGCGTCATCCTCGTTGAGCGGATCGTCGGGGTCACCGACTACATCGGTCATAAGAAGGATCGACACGCAATCGTGGCCGCGCTGCTCCAGGAGCATGCGCGTCGTCGTTTGTCGCAAGAAGAAAGGTTTCGCCGCAGCATGTGCAGCCCCGAGCAGGAGCACGCCCGGTGTACCTGGGGCTATGCGGCGGTCTGCGATCTCCTCGAAGAAATGTCGCGCCAGGCCGTGATCGCGAGCGGAAACACCGCCGGCGCGCGTTCCTATCGCAAGCACGTAGCGCTTTGATGCCCGCAGGTCGTCGAGTATGGGCTGGAAGCGGCGCGGCATCACCTGCGCGACGACCTTTTCCCGATCCATCGCATCGACGCCGGAAGCATGGAGATCGAAGTCCGGCGGCAACCGGTGGCGCAGCCAGTAGTCGCGGACGGCTTGTCGGGCAGGGCCCGCATTCATAAAGGATTCGTTGCCAAAATAGCGGAAGCGCTGATCAATTAGCAGTTCACTCACCACCCGTCTCACCGCCACGGTTCGGAACTCGCCGAAGCCGCCGAAGCGCAGGTGCTGGTGTCGTTCCCCGACAATGACCACCTCCGCGGCTCTGGGCGTGATCGCAGCGTGCCCATGGTTGTCCATGTACTTCGCCAGATCATCGGCCAACGACATGTTGCTTTCCTCCTGTTTGAAAAAACTCCGCTCAAATTTCAGAACGCAACGAATTTTCATGCGGTGAGACGAGCAAAAAGGTCCGGCGCAACATTATCAAGACCCTGGCTGTCTTCTGCGCGCGAGCCCGCAACAGATCGCAAGCGGCGTGCGCGCGAGTTCATCCATCGAACGGGTTGCTGCTAACCCGACGCGGTACCCAAAGTCCTGATCGAGCGGTGACAGAAGAATGATTTTTCGACTAAAATCTGCCGAGCTCCCTCGGTTTTGCAGGGCTTTACGCCAACAGGCGCTCCGCGCTCGGGCGGCAGGCTCTCGCAGCCTTGCCGGCCCCGCGGGCTACAGGGGCCCGTACGGGCCGGCGATGCGAAGGTGAAAGCTGGTTTGCAGGGTGCCGCCAATAAGCGACGCAAGTATCTATCCGCAATGCTCGGTTGGGCGTGTGAGCAAGACCCACCACTGCTCAAATCAAATCCCGCCCGCGACGTTCGCCGCATCAAGTACGCCACTAGCGGGTTTCACAACTGGACCACGGATGAGGTCAAGCAGTTTCGGTGATGCGGACGTTTGCGAGATTCGGGCAATGATGGGTCAGTTCAACCGGGATCAGGGGCAATTATTCTATTGCTTCAATCTTGAGGAGGTGGTGCCGGGAGATCATCTGGTTCGCGCGACTGCGGGGGTCTTCGAAGCTCCGGGAAGGGCACGTAAGTGAACTTTGTCACACGTTAGGGCGCTTGCGATGACAGCCCGGACAGCTCCGCCCGGGTATGCTGAGAACACATCGTCGATTTGGCCACGAACTTGGGTCGAAACCGTATTCCGTTCCAACTCCGTTCTTCTTTGCTCTGTTATAAATAATCTACTGAAACGGCTGGCGTTTTTTATGGCAGGAGTGAAGGGACTCGAACCCCTAACCCCCGGTTTTGGAGACCGGTGCTCTGGCCAATTGAGCTACACTCCTTCTCGCAGGAACTCGCCCTTAAATGCACGACCAAGCCGCGGGAAGCAAGCCCGCAGGCAACTTTCGAGATGGTCCGCCGCCGAAAAAAACCGGCCCCGGAGCGGCTCCGCGGGCCGGTACGATTTGTGCAACCAATAAGATCCGCTTATTGCGGATGCACGAACAAGCCGACGAGGCCGGCCGCGCCCTTTGTGTGGCCGGCGAGCTTGGCCTGCAGCTCAGGCAGCGTCAGCCCAGGCGGCAGTTCCTTGGCGTCGAGATCGGTCGCGATCACCATATAGGTGTAGTGGTGCGGCGAGCCGGGCGGCGTGCACGGTCCCGAGAAGTTGCCGACGCCCTGGGTGCTCTTGCCGCCGACATACTTGTTGGACTCCTTGCTGACCTCGCCTTCCGCGAACGATGTCACGTTCGCCGGAATGCCATACGCCACCCAATGGAACACGCCGAGGCCGCCGCGGCCTTCGGGATCCACCATGGTGAATGCGAAGCTTTTCGTACCATCGGGCGCGCCGGACCACGACAGCTGGGGCGACACGTTGTCACCGACACAGTTCGGATTCTGCGGGTTCTTGTTGGCAACCTTTTTCGGCATCAAGGTGCCATCCTTGAAGGTTGCGGAGGTGAGCGTGAACGGTTCGGCCGCATTCGCGACGCCGCCCGCGCCCCAGGCCGCCAGCACCAGGCCGGTGGCTGCGGCAAGACTTCCCAGATGACGCTTTAGAAACATGACATTCCCTTCTGACGGTTCCTCACCGCTCAGTGAACCCACCACCTCCGACGTTGATCCGCCTGCAGGGCCCGTCGCTACCCTCCCGTGCATGCGGGGGAGTACGAAGGGGAACCGGATATCGAAACTCCGGCTGGCGAGAGCTTAAGCGCGAGAGCTGATCACGTGCCGGTGCGGACACGCGGGGCACTCATAGCGCATCATCCGACTGGTATCAATCATCGGAGGCACGCCGAAACAGCCCCTCATTGTCGCGCCAGTAGTTGCTTCATGTAGGCCAACACGGCGGGTGGCGCTCGCGCCATTCGATCAATGCCGAGGAGCACCTGATCGAAGTCGATCGGACTGATGTCGATACCAAGTTTTTCGGCTTCCTCAAGGAAACGCGGGTCCCGGTGGAGGGCAAGAAATGCCGCCTGCAAAGCTTTGGCGCGTTCGCGCGGCACGCCGGGCGGCGCAGCAAACGGGCGCGCCATGGTGAGCAGGGGCGTCTCCGCAAACGCGATCAATGCCCGCGCATCGTCATCGCGCGCCAGCTCGCGTGCAGTCGGAACGTCGGGTAGTTCCGGGTGCCGCGTCACCCGCGCGAACTGCAGCAGAACCTTGAAGGCGCTGTTCGGCTTGAGCCATTCGGGCCGGGCGGTCCTGATGGCGGAGAAATCAAAGGTGCGTCCTTCAAGCTCGCCCCGCTCGACGGCAAGCAAGATCGAAGGCGAGTCGGGATAGCCGAGGACTTGCTTGATATTGAGGCCGAGGGCATCGCGCAGGATTTTCGGCACGTCGGCATCGCGCGCACCCTCGCCGGTACCGCCAAGCACGAGCGGCGGACCGCCCGGGCGCCGCGCCTCAATAATCGACGGCGATTTGGCGTCCGCACGGACGATCAGCACATAGGCATCGTCGCGAAAGCTCGACGACGAACCGAGCCACGTGAACCTGCGTGCATCGAACTGCGCGGCCGGGTTGGCCCCGATCAGCCCGATCATCGCAATGTCGCTGCCGAACACGCCGAGCGTCGCGCCATCCCTTGGCGCAGCGCCATAAAGGTAGTTGGCCGCTCGCAGGCTGCCAGCGCCCACCATGTTCTGGACTACGGCCGACGGATGGCCCGGAATGAACCGGCCGATATGGCGCGCCACAAGCCGCGCGGTGAGATCGTAGCCGCCGCCGGGACCGTAGCCAACGATCAGATTGATCTGGCGGCCGTTGTAAAACGCTTCCACGGCGTCTTGTGCGTGCCCGCCGGCCGCGGAGGCGGCGGCGAGCAAGGCCGCGCTCGTGAGACTGACTACCGCACGATATCGGTTCATCGACATGAACGCCCCACCCTGCCAGTCGTGCGTGCCGGCGATGCTCAGGCCCGGCTGATCCGTAACAGCGGCAAGCCCGTAACGTTCCTCGTTGGTCATGGCCGGCTTGTCCCGGCCATCTCGATCATCGGGCACTATGCCATGCTGATCGAGATCGCCGTGACAAGCCCAGCGAATGACGCCATAGGCTTTGCTCCCGTGACGCTAGTCTAAATCTAAAGCATGATCCCGAAAAGTTGCAGATTTTCGGACAAGATCTGCTCCAGAATCAATTAGATGAGAGCACGGTCCGATTCCGGAATCGCATCGTGCTCTAGTTGTCTTACGGCTGCGCTCGACACGTCAGGCCACGAGATTGCCGAACTTCGCGAGGTTCTCGCGTTGTGTCTCGTTGCGCGGCGGCAGCTTGAACAGCCGCGCCGCAGTGCCGCCAAGAATGTTGTGCTTGGCCTTCTCGGACAGGAACGACAGATCCCAGATCGTGCTCGGCAGGTCGAAGTCCCAATGCGGGTAGTCCGATGCATAGAGCAACTGGGTTTCCGCGTTGATCATGCGCAACGTGCATTGCAGCGCAACCTCGTCGGTGCGCTCCAGCGGCTGCGATGCGTAGTACATCTCTCGCATGTAGTCGCTCGGTTTTTTCTTCAACAGCGGATATTCGGACGCGCGCAGCATGAACTCGTGATCAAGCCGCTGCATCAGAAATGCGATCCACGCCAGCCCGCCTTCGATCCAGATCACCGGCAGGTTCGGGAATCGCTCGCCGAGACCGTTGGTGACCCAATTGGTCAGGTGAATCATGTTGTAGAACGGGAAGCCGAGCGCGTGCACCGAGGCGAACCGGTTGAGGCTCTTGAAAACCGGCTCGCCGATGTTGATGGCCGAATGGAAGCACAGCGCAAGCCCGCGTTCCTCCATCGCGCGGTAAACCTTCATGTAGGCGTTGTGGTGCACCGGCAGGCTGCGCACCGAGGTGATCATGAAACCGGTCACGCGGCTGCGGTCGCCGAAGGCCTCGACGTGGCGCAGGGCTTCGTCGGGCTCCGAGAACGGCATGCACAGCATCGAATAGAAGCGCCCGCCCGACGCTGGCAGGGCTTTTTCGGTGAGCCAGCGGTTATAGGCCCAGCACAGCTCGACTTCCATCTCGGTCGACGGATGCAGGCCGATCGAGAGCAGTAAGGTCGGAAACAGGCAGGCATAGTCGACGCTCATCGCATCCATCCAGCGCTGGCCGAGTTCGACGTCGCGCAGTTTGGCGGCATCGGTCTTTTCCGATGCGCGCATCGGATAGCGCGTGATGCGGCCGCCCATGTCCTGGAAACTGACCTGCGTGGGCATCAGGGTCTGGCGGCCCTTGGTGCGGCCGGCAAGCACGAGCTGGCGCAGCACCTCGTTCTCGATGAAGGGCAGAAATTCGTCGTAGCACTCGTTCTCGTAATGGTGGCTGTCGACGTCAACGATCAGTACGCCGTCCAGATTGCGCTGATCCGCCTGGCGCCGCGCGTGGGCCAGCAGGCGGGTTGTGTTGAGCTCCTCGATCGAGACACGTCGGCCGCGGTCGGCGATGAGATCCATAGCGTTGCTCCCCGTGCCTGTCGCTACCGCATGCTCATCGCCGCGATGCGTTTGTTTGAGCGTCCGATTGCGATGCGGCGGGCAAGCACGCTGCACCGTCGACGATCGCCTTCGTAACCACCGCCGAGATGCCCTCCCGTTGTAGGTCACGCAATGACCATAGCACGTTACATGTTTGGCGCATTCTCGATACTTGGCCGTGCTGAAATTGCTCAGCATCCCAAGTCGGGGCAATCACCGGTGGTTCTTGCTCGGGGGGAGCTTGGCCGTAGTACTCCGATACAGACTGTTGATAGCAGAGGGAAACCGTGACGCGTGCTGTCTCACCGTCAACAATCCATTCCCTTTTAGACTGATAGCACCAGGAAAGAGGATCATTTTTGTAGTACCGTCGAGCCGAGTGGTCCTCTACATGCAGCCCGGCGGAGCGCAGACGCTCCTCATCCTTTTTAACTAGCCCATCGAGTATTCCCTCGACGCGATGGAATTCCTCGTCCGGCATTGGATCCCCGTAGCCGTCCATCCGGTCCCGCCTTCCGCGGGGCCAATGGCAGGCTCCAACGGGCGTGAAATGCGCTCACGCGCAAGCAGGGAGAGGGAGAAGCATCTTCGAAAACGAACCCTAGCTGGTCGCGCCGTTCACCGTCACTTCCTCCTCGGCCGGCTCGCTGCGGCGGTGAGCGCGAGCGCAAGCGGGTCGCAGGTCAGCACCATCATCAAGATCAGCAGCCGGATCGCCTGTTCGGTGGTGGCACCGACCAGTTGCGCTACGTACATGATCGGCGCGGCTTCCACCTCGATCTGGCGGCTCTTGGCGGCGACCGCACCGGCCTCGCTCTTGAGACTGGCGAGCGTGTCGGCTTCGTGCCGCCGCTGGCTCACCAGCGCCTCGCGAAGCTTGCGCTGCGCCCCGATGGCCTCAAGCGCGCCGGCGGCCCGGCCGCGTTTGACCATCTCGGCAATGGCCGCATCGATCTGGCCGGCGCGACGGTCGAGATCGGCGACGGTCTGGGTTTGAACCTCGATCTTCGCTGCCAGCCCGGCCGCTTCCGTCTCCACTGCCGAAGTTGCAGTGACCCGCTCGCCGAAGTGTGCAGCCACGAGCTGCGAATAAACGCCGGCAGCGTTGATGGCAGCAAGGCCGGCGACCAGCGTCACAAGCACGGCACGGGACAGGCGAGCGAGCAAACGCCACTGGTGCGCCAGGAACCCGACCGTCACCAGCTTCGCGGCTTCCATGGCCACGCCCATGATGACGATTGCGGCGGGGGCGCCGGGAAACAGCACGATCATACCGCTGATCGAAAAATACGCTGCAATACCGGCTAGAGAGATCGCCACCGCATAGGCTAGTAAATTGACGAAGCCGGTCGCTTGCGACCGTAAAGCCGGACCCGAAACGGGACCGATCGCCAGCGGCGCGGCAACGACGCGGGGCGCAGGAACAATCGCGGTTTCTGTCGCCGTGTCGGCCTCGCGGGAGACGACAGGCTCGGCGAGTGCCGGCGGCTCCGGCGCCGTAACGACCCTCGGAACGCGGCCGTCAGGCGGAGAGGAGGCAGCACCAGGCTCAGGCGCCCTGACAGCGGCCGGGATGTCGCCCGGCGGGGAGGAGACAACAAGGGAGGAGGCAACAGGGTCCGGCGTCGCGACAGCGGTAGGTACATCGCCCTCGGCTAGGGCCATGGCAACATGCTCCGCCTTCTTGGCGACGGTCCGGCCGCGGCCACCAACCGGGGAGGAGTTTACCGACTCCGCCGGCGTGACAATTGTCGGCGCACGATCGTCAACCGGGGCCGAGGCAACAGCCTCCAGCACCGGTGTAATCACGGTCCGGCCGCCAAGACCCGGCTTCACGTCGATGTGGCCGGCGGACGACCAGTTGGCGAGGCGACGCCGCACCTTGGAGGTGCTCCAACGCCATTCGTCGGCGAGCTTGGCCATGCTCGTTTCGACCCGCTTCCCGATAACCCTAGCCAGGGCCTCTTCCTCGGAAAGGGCGCGCATCGCCACGATATTCGTTTTCGACGTCGCCCTTATTCCCACTGCTACTCCCTCCATCGGGCCAAACCGATGCCGCGCTTAACTGCGTTGCACCTCGTTAAAGGAAACTCCGCCTAGCCTTATGCGATTCGATGCTTGATGGGCACCACATATTGGATCGGACATTCCAAGCCCCCTCCAATTTTGGGTGAAAATCTTTAATTTCGAGTGAAAATTCTTAACTTTCAACGAAACATCCAAAAAGAGGAGTCAACGAGGAAGGGCAACTTCAAGTTACAATAAATGAAATGAGGAACATATCAAGAACAAAAATCCAGCTCCACGGCAACCCTGAATTCAAGAGCCCCCTAGTTGCCATCAGCAAAGGAAAGTGTTCCTCAGGCCGCTGGTCGCAGGGGCCTTTGGCACCTTACGCGCCAAAAACGTCATCCTGGTGGTGAGATGGCCGAGATTGCTAGGCGCCCGCGTCACGGCGAATCCGGCTGCTGCCAGCTTGTCCGCCATCTCCTGTTCCCTGTATCGCGTGAGCCCCACCTTCGCGCGAAGGCGCCGGTAATCAGACAAAGCGGTGCGAGCCAACCCGACGGCCGCGGCGCATAAAAAGCCGTCCCGCCAGCCGAATTGCAACAGGGCCAACGAGTCTGAAATCGCCGACGCGCCGGGCGGCACGACGTCGCCGACCAGCAGCACTCCGCCCGGCTGGAGCAGACGGTGAAACAAGGCAGCCGTACGGTCGAACTCCGCAGGAGACAGATATTGCGAGACCGAATGCAGGACCACCAGCTCGAATGATCCGGGCAGCAGGCTCGCCACCCGGTCCGTGGACATCACCAAGATCCTGGGATTTCCCTTGAACCGCTCGATCAGGCGGCCGCGGACGGCAGGCCCGGCCTCCGCGAGGGTCAGCCTTCCGGCCGCGTTGGCAACGCGGCCGGCATGGAGAGCCTCGCCGCAGCCGTAGTCGAGTACGGCGGCCGTGCCGCTCGGGATGTAGCTTACGATCGCCTCGGCCAGCCGCGCATAGTGCACGTCGCGGTGGCGAGCATTCACATAGATCGAATGGTCGGAGTCGTAATACGCAACCCAGTCTTTCATCGAAGTCTTTCCAACGCCCCGCATTTTCGGCATCATTCCCGGACGCCGCGAAAGCGGCGAGCCCGGAATTCATATCCCTGGAATCCATAACCCCGGACCGTGGTTATGGATTCTGGGCTCGCCTCAGCTCCGCTTCGGCGCCCAAGAATGACCGGAACAAGTGTCAGAGTGATCACGACGGCGCCCGATTTGGGGTTGCTGTATCGTTCCTCATCCGGCCGGCATGGCCTATCGCAGCAGAATGAGCGGCTTCGACTCAGGTGCGGCCAGGATAAAAAAGAAACGCCCCAGCTTGCCGGGTTTGCCAAGGTAGCGGTTTATTGTCGAGTAGGTGACGAACTGAACATTGGATCTGCCGGCGGCCCGTTGCCGCGCGGCGTCCACGCATTTCTCGTCGTCGGCGTTGCAGACGGCGGCCCACCCGTCTTCGGCGAGCCGTTCGGGCGTGATCCACCCGCCTGCCGGGGGCTCGAAGCCCGACATCGAATCGGGGTGATCGGGGCTGTAGAATGTCACCGCGGACGCGAGATCGCGGTCACCGATCACGATCCCCAGCGGCAATCCGGTCGCGAGATGCCAGGCGTTCGTCATCTCCGCGCTGACTAGCCGGAAGTATTCGCGGCCTTCCGCGGTTCCGGCGACGTGCGCGCGCCACGCCAGCCATGGCACCGCCACGAGGGTGGCGATCGTGATCGCCGCGACCAGTGCCGTGATCCGGATTGCCGCCACGCGCGTGAACTCCGCCGCCTGCGGCCGCAGCAGAACGACGGGCAGCAGGAACCCTGCCGGCAGGGTCCACAGGTGCGTCAACACCGCGCCCGTGAATGGCGCGACCCCGGCCGGCAACGCGAGCGGCGTCGCCAGGAGGACGACCAGCATCCGCCCATCCGGATCCGGCGGCCAGAACGTCTCCCGCAAGGTCGTGCGGTTGGGACGCACCGCGATCCAATAGACCGCAAGCAGCAGGCTCAGGGAGACGACGCCTGCGACGATGCAGACCGCATCCTTCCAAAGCATTTTCGCAAACGGCACACCGGCCTGGTGCGCCGCGACGCCGCCGAGGCTCGCAAAGCCCGTTGCGAAAAGCCATTGGACGTGGGGCGCCAGCACGATCGCGCCGACTGCCACCGAGAGCCACGGCGACCAGGATCGCAGATAGGTCAGGCGCCCCCGGTGCGCCAATACGGCCACGACAAAGCTTGCGATGAGAAAAACCGAATAGTCGTTGCCCAGCAAGGCGAGCGCCGCGGCAGCGCCAGCGCCGGCGGACCAGGCAAGGCCGTTAATCTGCGACCGACCCGCCGCGGAGTTCGCGGCGCGGTCATGGCGTAAGCTCGCGTTTATCAGGCCGCGTGTCTCGAAAGCGCGCAGGAAGCAATAGGTCGCTACCGGCCACGTCGAGAGCACCGTCGTGTCAGCGTCGAAACGCTGGCCAATGAACTGATAGAACGGCGTCAACAGAAGGAGCAGCAGCACCGCAATCCGCTTGTCGCCGCCGAGGTGGCGGCGTGCAATCAGGTCGGTTGCGTAAAGCCC
>Ga0126376_10002225_pt1 | contig 10929 bp, 12 predicted proteins | sample PanSoiMetPlot_15_FD_92760 | JGI IMG/M metagenome (GOLD analysis project Ga0126376, IMG submission 92760) | Tropical forest soil microbial communities from Panama - MetaG Plot_15 | ecosystem: Environmental > Terrestrial > Soil > Tropical forest > Bulk soil | place: Panama | collected 2016-02-17 | reverse complement strand
CTGCACGGCCGCGTCCGCCGCCCGCGGCTCGCCTTCTCCCCCACTCCGGACGAGCTGACCGAGTCTCTCGCGGCTTTCCTCTACGGCCTGCGTCCGCGCGCCGAGCAGAGCCTCGACGTGACCGTCTCCTTCGAGTCCGGCCGCCAGGCGCCGCGCACGTTCAGCTTCGGCAAGGCGCTCGAGCGCTCGGTCGCTTCCCTGGAAGTCCGGCGGTCTTGCTGCGCCACGGTCGAGACCTCGAGCCAGCGGTTCGACGAATGGCTCGAACGCTCCTCCTCCGACCTGCAGATGATGATCACGGAGACCCCTTACGGTCTCTACCCCTACGCCGGCGTCCCGTGGTTTTCCACCGTCTTCGGCCGCGACGGCCTTCTCACCGCCTACGAGACGCTGTGGCTCGATCCGTCGCTGGCGCGCGGCGTGCTCGGCTTTCTCGCCGCCACCCAGGCCAAAGAGGTCATTCCGCAAAAGGACGCCGAGCCCGGAAAGATCGTCCACGAGCTGCGCAAGGGGGAGATGGCCGCGCTGGGCGAGGTGCCGTTCGGCAGCTACTACGGCACCATCGACGCCACGCCGCTCTTCGTCGTCCTGGCCGGCGCCTATTGGCGGCGCACCGCCGACCGCGCGTTCATCGAGTCCATCTGGCCCAACGTCGAGCGCGCTCTGGCCTGGATCGACGACTACGGCGATCTCGACGGCGACGGCTTCGTCGAATACTCGCGCCGCTCGCCCAGCGGGTTGACCCATCAAGGGTGGAAGGATTCCATGGACGCCATCTTCCACCGCGACGGCGCGCTCGCCGAGGGACCGATCGCCCTCTGCGAGGTGCAGGGTTACGTCTACGCGGCCCACCGCCATGCCGCCGAGCTCGCCCGCCGGCTCGGAAACGCCTCGCGGGCCGAGGAGCTGGAGCGCCAGGCCGAGGAGCTGCGGGAGAGCTTCGAGCGGACCTTCTGGTGCGAGCAGATCTCCACCTACTGCCTGGCTCTCGACGGCGAAAAGCGCCGTTGCGAGGTGCGCGCCTCCAACGCCGGCCACTGCCTCTTCGGCGGCATCGCCAGTCCGCAGCGGGCCTGGCGGGTGACCCACACGCTGCTCAACGAGACGTCCTTTTCCGGCTGGGGCATCCGCACCCTCGACGCCAATGAGGCGCGCTACAACCCGATGTCGTACCACAACGGCTCCGTCTGGCCGCATGACAACGCCGTCATCGCGCTGGGGATGGCGCGCTACGGCCGCAAGGACGCGGCGGTGAAGGTGCTCTCCGGGCTCTTCGAGTCCAGCCTCCACTTCGATCTCCATCGCATGCCCGAGCTGTTCTGCGGCTTCCGCCAGCGCCCGCACGAAGGGCCGACCCTCTATCCCGTGGCCTGCGCTCCCCAGGCCTGGGCCGCGGGCGCGGTCTTCCTGCTCCTCCAGGCTTGCCTGGGGCTGGAGATCGACGCCCCCAACATGCAGATCCGCCTGGAGCGCCCGGAGCTGCCGGAGAGCCTCGGCCGCGTCGCCATCCGCAACCTCCAGTGCGGCGAGGCCAGCGTGGATCTCACCCTGCACCGCCACGAGAAAGACATCGGCGTCCATCTGGAGCGCCGGGAGGGAGAGGTCGAGCTGGTGGTGGTGAAGTAGGATATGATTGACGTACAGTTGTCTGGCCTCTGGAGGGCCGCTATGGAACAGTTAACGATCCATAATCTCCCACCCGAGCTCGCGACGGCCTTGGAAGAAGAGAGCCAGCGTTTGCGCAAACCGCTGGAAAAGACCGTCATTGAGTTACTCCGGCAGGCTCTCAAAGTCCGGGGTACCAGCGACAGAAGGAAGAGCAACGGGCTCGCGCGTCTAGCCGGCACCTGGACCGAAGAGGAGTACGAGGAGTTTCAAGCTGCCATCGCCTCTACCGAGCAGCTCGATGAGGAGCTGTGGCGTTGAGCCGCTATTGCCTGGATACATCAGCCTACAGCAACTTTAAACGAAATGATCCTCAGGTCGTACCTCTCATTGACGGTGCCGAGTGGATAGGAATCTCCTCCATCGCTCTGGGAGAGCTCTGGTTTGGATTCCTGCTCGGTGACCGGCTCGCGAGGAATGAGGCGGAGCTCAACGAATTCCTTTCTTCTCCCGTAGTCGAAGAGCTGCTGATCGATCAACAGGTTGGACGGATCTACGCTGAAATCGCCGCGTCGCTCCAGCGCGCTGGAACTCCGGTGCCGTCGAATGACATCTGGATCGCCGCCGCCGCCATCCGGGCTGGCACACCGGTATTGACCTACGATACCCATTTCGGGGACATCCAGCAGGTTCGATCAATCATTTTCTCCCCTCCTCCCGGGAAACCATCAGTTCTGCGATAGCATTATCCCGTGCCCACCCGCTTCCTCGACGACTCGACGCCCGTCGTCCAGTTCGATCCGCAGCTCGAGGTCTCGCCGTTCGCTCTCTTCCGCCGGATGAAGGAGGGCCGGCCGCCGCTGCTCGTCGACGTGCGCCCCGAGCCCGGAGCGCTCACCTTGGCCGGCGCAATTCCATATCCAGGTCCGGAATGGGCTCCGCCGGCCGACGAGGACGTGGTGCTGTTCGACGACGACGGCGCGACGGCCATCGAGGGCGCTCGCCACATGCAAGCCGCCGGTTGGCCGCGCGTGAGGGCCCTCTTCGGCGGGCTGGAGCTCTACGAGTTCTCGCTCGATCCGGAAGTGGTGGGAGAAGAGACCTTCCTGCTGCGCGGCGGCTCCTGAGCGGCGCCGCTCACCTGCTCCTCCAGCTTCGCGCCCATCTCCAACGTCCGCCGATAGGCGGCGTCGATGGCGTCGGTCAGCACGGCCGAGAAGCGCCCCTGGTGGAGCACGTGGAGCGCCCGCGAGGTGGTGCCGCCCGGCGAGGTGACGCCGTCGATCAGCTCGCCCACGTGGCGGTCCGAAGAGAGGATCATCTCCGCCGTACCGATAATGGTCTCTAGCACCGAACGGCGGGCGAGGCTCCGCGACTCGCCGATGAAGTTGGCCGCGTCCTCCAGCGACTTGACGAAGTGAGCGATCAGCGCCGGGCCGGTGCCGTTGACGGCGGTGGCGCGGTCCACGTCCGTCTCCTCCGGCACGTAGATCTCTTTGCCCATCGTCTGCAGGATGCTCCGCACGTGCTCGCGCACCGGCGGCGCGACCTCGGGCGTCGCCGTCCAGATCGTCATGCCACGGTGGATCTGGCACGGCAGGTTCGGCATGCAGCGCACGATCGCCGGATGGCCCAGCGCCCGGCCGATGGCCGCCATGCGCGCGCCGGCGATGATCGACATCACCAGGTGCTCGTGGCGGATGCTGCCGCGGATCTGCTCCAGCACCTTGGCGAGCGTCTGCGGCTTGACGGAGAGGACGACGATATCGGCGTTCTCGACGGCTTCGACGTTATCCGTCGAGGCGCGCACGCCATACCTCGCGACGAGCTGGTCGGCCCGCTCCCGGCGCGGCCCGGCGGCCCAGATGCGCTCCGGCGAGGTCACCTCGCGGGTCAGGAGCCCGCTGATCATGACCTCGGCCATGACGCCGGAGCCGACGAAGGCGATGCGCTGCATCTCCATGGAATGTGCCTCTCTACTCCCGTCCGCACGGCCGCTCAGCGGTTTTGGACATGGGGCCCGTTCCGCCCCGGTCCCGCACAGCGAACAAGACCTTGTCGCCGGGCGCGCAGGCGACCGTCCACGTCCAAGGTCCCTGTGGGGGGCCCTCGACGACCTGGAAACCCTGACCGTTGATGCCCTGCATCGCCACGTAGGATCCGGCCCCTCCTTTGGCCATGCCCGTGCAGGTTCCGGAGCACCGCGGCGCCGGCTCCTCCGCGCACTCCCACTGGCAGGCCCCCAGCTCCGCCGTGGGGACGCACGAGACGTTGAAACTCTGTTTGGTCGACTTGCCGTTCTCCGTGCAGTGCACCAGCACGTCGCCCAGCTTGAGCGACGGAAAGACGTCGACGCGCAGCGTGCTGCGGTCGCAGAAAGTCCAGGGGAGCGCCACCTCCCAGTTGCCGGACTTACCCATCCTGGACTCCGCCCACTGCCGGTCCGATTGGACGCGGTACTCCAGCATGGCCCCCGCCGACTCCTCCCCCACCTGCCAGGTGCCCGACGCCTTCAGGATGCCGGCCGCCCAGGAAACGTTGGTGATGGTCACTCCGGCCTGCGCCTTCGCGCAGAGGCTCTCGGCCCCCGCGGCGGCGGGCAAGAGCAGGAGCGCGATCCAGGCATGGAGACTCTTCATGGAGGAGAAGACTACAACGTCACGACCCGGCCTGCCTCCTGGATCATGCGCGAGAAGCTCTGCCAGCCGAGCAGGGCGTCCACCGACGCCTGCACCTGCGCGGTCTCCAGGCCAAGCATCCGCGCCGAGGCGCTGCAGGCGTAGAGGTGGATGAGCCCCTCCTCGCGTCCCTGCGCCAGCATCTCGGAGAGCGGCGGCATGCCGAGCGACTCCAGCCGCTCGGCCGACACCGGCGGCCGGGGATCGAGCTCGTCCCACTTGCCGCGCGCCCAGGCATCCAGAGCCCCGAAGAACAGCGCGATATCCACCTGCTCCCCCGCCGCCGCCGCGCTCGCCGCCAGCGAGGAAATCTGAAACCGCATGTCCCACGAGCCGCCGTGGGCGAGGATGAGGAGGGAGGGCACATTCAGAGCCTATCAGCCGGAATTCCTCAACCAAAACGGTCCCAATGAAAACAATCCCGTAGAGACGTCCCAGCCTGTTACGAAACCCTTCTGGAGGCCACGGAGACGGCGGGACGTCTCTTCGAAGGGCATATCCTTCATCGGCCGCCACGGGTGTGGGGATGGCATGACATTTCCTGATGTTCGGAACGCGCCTGGTGACACGACCGGGTGTTGTCGATCCGCGGCGGCCTTGCCCCTCCGGAGACGTCCCGCCGTCTCCGTGGTCTGCAAAGGTGTCGTTAACGGGCTGGGACGTCTCTACGATTCCGCTGAAGGTACCTCGATGGCCTCAACACGCGAGATCCCGCGCAGCCTGGATCTCCGCGCTAACCTCCTCGTCGCGAAGATTGATGGCCGGCACGCCGACCCGCTCCAATTCGCGGAGGAACTTCACCCGCGCCATCCCCGCCAAGCGAGCCGCCTTGCCGGAGGAGAGGCGTCCGAGCTCGTAGAGCTTCGCGGCGGCCAGGAACCGCAGCTCCTCCATGAACTCGTCGTCCGAGAGCTTCAGCATCTGGGGCATCCCCGCCGGATAAGGGATGATCGCTTGCCTTGTCGTATCCGATCTCTCAGCCATCTAGAGCCTCCAGTCCCAGTCTAACCTGGAAGGGCGAGGGAATGGAGGGTGCCATGACTCACAGATCGCGAAAGGCGTCCTCATCCTCGGGTGAGGACCATTCGCCACGGCCGAAGGATACCAGCACGGACGTGGGGGTGGTATCGTCAAGGGCATGAGTGCGCTCCCCAAAGAAACCCCTGAACACTGGCAGGCTCTCGGACCTCTGCTGACGATCCGTGACGAACGGGGCTACGCTACCGCCGTAGAGCGCCTGGACGCGCTGCTCAGGGAAATCGGCGACGACGAGCAGCATCCTCTCTATGGGCTACTCGATACCCTGGGGACCCTCATCCACGCCTACGAGGAGGAGCACGTGCCGATTCCCGACGCCAGTGGATCGGACGTGCTGGAATACCTGATGGAGGAGCACAACCTCGGACCCGAAGACCTGCCGGAGCTCGGCGGAGCCGGCAATGTGCGCGCGGTCTTGGCGAGGGAGAGAGAGCTGCACGTCGGCGAGATCCGGGCCTTGGCTGAGCGCTTTCGAGTTTCGCCGGCTGTCTTTATCTGAAAACGGGAGGTGCGCCTTCCACCGCCTCCAGCGGACGACGTACCGCCGGCGGTGCGCTTGCCGCCGCCGGTAGATGCGGCGGCCCGGTTGACCAGCTTCCTCCGCGCCACCTTCGGCCGCGACCACAAGCGCTTGGAGGCCTTCGGCATCCAGCTCGGCGGCCGGCGCTGGGATTCACGACGCCATCGCTCGCGGACCCGCCGCCTCCGCCACCGGGTAGGAGCCTATACCACGCCAGGTCTGGATCAACTTGAGATTCGGATTCGTCGCCAGAGCATCCACCAGCGGGCGCATCGGGCTCCGGCCCTCGCTCTCCAGGATCTTCTCGAAGGCCTGCCGCTCGTTGCGCTGCTCGCTGCGATAGAAGGCCTCCACCAGCGCCGAGGCCGTGCGGATGCCATGCATGCGCAGGAGGTCGCGCTGCCTGGGCTTGTCGCCCTCCTCCTTCTCGGGACCGAGATGCGTGTAAAGGATGGCCTGGTCCACCCAATCGATGATCCGCTCGGCGGGGAACCGCGTATCGATCATCAAGTCGACCAGATCGGCCGTGGCCATGTTCGGAATGTTCTCGACGTCCTCTTCCTCCAAGCGCGCCTCGTGCCACACGGTAAGGCCATCGAGATCGCTGATCGGCAACTGCGCCTGCAGGCTCGGCAGGAGCACGGCCGCGCCGGTGAAGCGTTTGACCGCGGCCTGCACCACCTGCCAGACGACGCGGGGAAACACACCGATCACGAATCCCACCACCAGGAGCCGATCCACCGCCTTGGAGTCATTCTCGTTAAAGGCTTCAGGAAAAAGGCTGCCGATAGCCGAAATGACCACCCAAGTTCCGATGACGGAGAGAATGATGCGCAACGACGCCGCGACGTAGGCGCTGGCGCGGAGGTCCGCCGCACGTAACGCCGAAACAGCATCTGCAGCGAGAAGAAGTAGGCTCCCAAGAACGCGAATTGCACCGGGTTGCGCTCTGGAGTAAAGGCTCGCAGCCAATCGTCCGCCGCCGTTCCCGCCGCCGCTTTGCCATCGACACTTGGGGTTCGCCCTGGCTGCGTCGCCCCGGAAGAAACCGTAACGGCGACCGCGGATCTGCTCTTGCCGGTCGGCCGGTCGCCTTGCCACGGCGGGAGCGTGATCAACCAGCCGAGGGCAAGCAGTGCCGTGGCCACCAGCACGGGCACTGTCGTGTCGAACGTGAAGAGGCTGGCGAGCCCCGTGGGATCCGTCTTCCGCAGGCGCGGATCGATGATGATCTCGCTCGTGTCCGTGGCATCCAGCACCACGCCCCCCAGATCCGTCGGCAGCGAGCCGTAGACGGCTTCGAACTTCTGGAGATAGGTGAGGATGCGGTTCTTGCGCTCCCGCTCGGTCTCGTCGGCCAACCCGGAGGGTATGAGCTGCGGCGGCAAGCGCCTGGGATTGAGCAGCCCGAGGCGGTCCAGATTGGTGACGAACTCGTTGAACAAGCTGTACTTCTTGGTCGCCATGAAGAGGTAGTACAGGATCGCGGGCAGCGAACAGACCACCACCAGGAAGATCATGCGCAGCGCCGCCTTTTGATACTCCTCGCGCAACAGGAGCACCGTGCCCACGGCGAGCAGGACGACCGGCACGATCCCGAAGATCACCAAGCCGACGCGGCTCTGCGGCGTGGAACGGGCTACCCAACGCCGCGCCGCGGGCAACGCGAGCACCGACAACAACGCCGCGACCACCAGGGCCACGATCCACCACCTCCGGGTGATGAAGGTCTGTCCAGCCGTCGTATTCGAGACGATCACCAGAACCGCCACCAGATAGGCCAATACGCTGAGGAGCCGTACGAGGACTCGGATACCCTGATCCTGGTCTCCCGTTCCCGAATCCGGCGTCGGAGCCAGCTTGAGCAGTGAAGGTAGCTTGGTTTCTTCGGTCATGGCTATATCCTTTTTACTTTCTGCTAAATTATATCATAGTCTCAGGGCCTCAGTGGCTCGGATGCCTACCGAGCTGCTTGCGCAGCGTCTGTAAACACCGGGTTGTCGTCTTCTTGAGGCTTGACAGCCGATAGCCAAGCCGGCTGGCGGTCTCCTCCGGCGTCAGACCGAGCCCGTAACGAAGATGGATCAAGGCCTGATGACGGGCGGGCAGCCGCCGGATCAGCCGGCGCAGATCCTGGTGGAGGCTGAGGTCGGCATCCCCGAGACCGTGAGCCGCCAGCCGCTCCAGCATAGATTCATCCAGCGCGGAGTAGATCTGCCGGCCCGTTCGCCGCCGGTAGCGCAGGCACTCCATGCGCAGAGCGGAAAGCAGCCAGGCCTCATAGTCCCTGACCTGAATGCGCTTGCGCCACAGCGCCAGAACGGCCTCCTGCAGGACATCCTCGCGATCCTCCGGCGCCACTCGGTACAGCTTGAACAGCTCCTGAACTCGCGGGCGTACGCGCTCGAAAACGCGGGCGAAGAACTCCTCGTCCGTGGCGTGATCCATTCAGCCTCCCTACTGGGAGTGACCACGCCTCGACATTCATTTCACATATGCGCAGAATTCTCTGTCTTCCCGGAGGCGTCCTGCAGCGGCTTACTGGATGAGGAGCTCCCGCGCAATCAGCGGCGGGGATGGAGCTCAGGTTCCGCGGTACTCGTAATTACCCGCGCAAGCGGAGGAAGGAGAAGTCATGCTTCGCAAACGAGAGGTAATCGGCTGGTTGATCTTGGCACTCACCTTAACTTGGCCTCTAGCCCTCTGGGGCACAGACGAAAAAATCGAGGAGCCGAAGACTCCCATTGCTCGGATCGAAGTGCAACCAGCGCGTGTTGAATGGGTGCCGCAAGTGGACCACCAGAGCCTGATTTTGACGGTCGCTGGTCCAGGCGATCTCTACATTCGCCAAGAATTCAACAACGGGCAGGCACCCTCTCTCAGCCTTCTCGATGCCAAAGGTGACAACCTACCTGATGGGATCTACGCGTATGAGCTGCGAGTCGTACCGCGGACCGCTGGGATTCATGCCGCCGCAGGGGAGCTTCGCAAAGAGAGCCGACTCCAGGAACGGACGCTCGTACAGTCGGGCTACGTCTCGGTTCGAGACGGTGCGTTCGTGAACCCGGACTTGAACCGTTCCAAGCCCGCCGGTCCGGCCAAGCCAAGCTCGGGGCCTTCTCCACAGCCCGTTGGAGCAAAATCGGTTACGACTGGATACGCATGTATTGGCACTTCCTGCGGCCCGGGCGATGACAATCTGCCTGTCCTGAGACTTAAAGACTCTCTAACTCGGATCACGTTCGATGACGTTCCCGATGGCATCTCTTACGATCGCAACTGGGCCATACAGGCCAACGACAGCATCGGAGGCTCTGACCGCTTCTTCATCTGGGACCTTGATGCCCTTTCGAAACCCTTTAGCATCGAGGGGAACACCCCTGAAAACTCCCTTTATGTTAGGAATAACGGCAATGTGGGTCTGGGGACCTCGACGCCGGCAGCTCGGCTTGAAGTGAGTGGAGGCGAGGTGAGATTTCCACCTGGGGCAGGTGCCGCGGGCTTTACGCACTTCAATTACTCCGGTGACGGTAAAAACTACATCCGAGGGACGACCATCATCGCAGACAACGCCGGCAACGTGGGCATCGGCACGGCTTCGCCGACCAAGAAACTCGTGGTCAAGAGCAATACTGCCAACGGAGATGTCTTCCTGGTGCAACGGAGTCAGGCCGACAGCCAGACGATCATGCGGCTCTTCGAGACCACCTCCGGTGCCGGCCTTATCTCCCTTTTTGACGATGCGGGAAATGAAGACACCCGCGTTTCCGGTACTGGCGGCCATAGTTTTGTTGCAGGAACGATGGGTCTCAACTGCAACTCCCCCGGCGGCTTTGACTTCAGCATCAAGTCCGGTGTGAACTCGAACACAGCGTGTAATACCGGCACCTGCTCGCAGATCAACGCCGGATCGACAACGTTCACCGCCTGTTCCTCCCGCACCATCAAGGAAAACCTGCAGCCCGTCCGCGTGCCCGACATCTTGGAGAAGATCGCCGCGATCGACGTTTACAAGTACGACTTCATTGAAGGCCCAAAGGACCGGCTGGGCCTCATGGCCGAGGACTTTCACCAGGTCTTCAAGCACGGCTCCGACAAGATGCTCAATGGCCAGGACGTCGAGATGGCCCTCTGGCTGGCGGTGAAGGAGCTGACGGCCCGGAACAAAGAGCTGACCGCTCAGAATAAAGAGATCAGCACGCAGCTCTCGAATCTCGAAGCCCTCCTGGCGGCTGAGTCTGGAAACGCGGCCAAGTAGGTTCTCTAAAACGAAACGGCCGGCGTTTCTGCCGGCCGTTCGTCGTTCAGGAGAGATAAGGCTTCAGTTCGCCGCCGGCACGTGCTCCGAGACCGTCCACGTATCACCGGCCTTCAGCAGGTCGTCCAGTTTCCCGACGCCCAGGCGGTCGGTCTCCTGCTGGATCTGCTCGACCACCCGCTCCTCGTAGGAGGGGATGTCGACGCTGCGGAAGACGCCGAGGGCCGTCGGGAAATTCGGCGGCAGGAGGTTGGCGGCGAGGAAGGCCGTCGCCGGGTTCTCCAGCGTCTCATCCCAGACCACGCAGTCTTCGGGACCGACGCCGTCGCCGAGATGGACGACTTCCATCTGCGTGCCGCGCATGCAGATCCCCTTGTCCTTGGCCTTGCCGAAGATCAGGGGCTTGCCATGCTCCAGGTAGAGGGCGTTCTCGTCCTTGGCCTCCTTGTCCGTCATGTAGGTGAAGGCCTTGTCGTTGAAAATATTGCAGTTCTGGTAGATCTCGACGAAGGCCGTGCCCTTGTGCTGCGCCGCCTGGCGCAGCACCTCGCGCAGATGGACCTGGAAGATGTCGACGCTGCGCGCCACAAAGGTGGCCCCTGAGCCCAGGGCCAGCGACAGCGGATTGAACGGATAATCCACCGAGCCGGCCGGCGTGGACTTGGTCTTCTTGCCCAGCTCGGAGGTCGGCGAGTACTGCCCCTTGGTCAGGCCGTAGATGCGGTTGTTGAACATCAGGATCTTCACCCCGACGTTTCGCCGCAGCGTGTGGATCAGGTGGTTGCCGCCGATCGACATGGCGTCGCCGTCGCCGGTGGCGATCCAGACCT
>Ga0126376_10002224_pt1 | contig 10931 bp, 8 predicted proteins | sample PanSoiMetPlot_15_FD_92760 | JGI IMG/M metagenome (GOLD analysis project Ga0126376, IMG submission 92760) | Tropical forest soil microbial communities from Panama - MetaG Plot_15 | ecosystem: Environmental > Terrestrial > Soil > Tropical forest > Bulk soil | place: Panama | collected 2016-02-17 | reverse complement strand
TTCTTATATAAACAAGCTTCGCAATCGAGGAATGGAGCTGCACGAAGCGGTAATTACCGGCGCGAGCGTGCGTCTGCGAGCTGAGTTATTGAGTGCGTTGATCGGGAGCATCAGTTTAATTCCCTTCATTATTTCCTCCGGGACCGGGGCAGAAATCGAGAAGCCGCTGGCGATCGTAGTGGTCGGAGGGTTGGTAACACGCCCAATCAAGATCGTGATCTTGCCAATGGTTTATGAGTGGGTAGAGCGACGCGCCGCACGAACAGAAGACCCCGCCGGGGCGGTCCAAAGTTAGAAATCAATAGGACGATCCATCACCGCACCGCAGGTGCGGCATAGGGTAGCCAGGGGTGAAGTCCCGATGAAATCGGGACGAAACCCCTGGAAACCGCCCACCCAACAAGTGCCAGCCCTGTAAGGGCGACAGAACAAACCGTCGCGGGTAAAGAGCCCTAAAACCTCAACACTGAGCGATCTACGGCGCATGAGAATGCGACGGCTTCGGTAATATGTCGCGTGGGACGCCGGGAAAAGTCTTCATTAAGTTCTTCACATAGCCAGGACTTGGATCCTCGGGGCCGAGCGGATCATTGGGGTCTTCGGGGACGCTCGAGAGATCCATGACTTTCCACTTTCCGTTTTCCAGATGCAAAAGGTTTGGCCCACCCTCAGCAGTTGCACGGCCTTGTTTGTCCAGAGGAGTGGTATCAATCCAGCACCAATCGCCATGCACCTTGATGTAGTGCACTTTGAAGATCAAGTCCTGATCTCCTCGTAACGCATCGACAATAGTTTTGCGTTCAGCGCTACCGTTTACAGGAATGTGTGGTCCTGGTTTGGTCGGCTGTACCTGCGCGATGACGGGCATGCACAAGAGGGTAAACAATAAGATCGATGAATAACGTTTTTTCATGTAGGGCCTCCTGGTTTGGAGAAGAAATTCATCTATCCTTTACCGCAACGCTTTTGCGGCTTCGAGAACCTGTTCGGGCTGTGCGATTATGAAAAAGTTCTCAGTCACCATACGCCAGCGAATTGTGCCGGATGAATCGAGCAGAAACTCAGCCGGACGCGCAATGTCTTTGCCGCTTGCCAGCTCATGGGCGTGAACCAGATCGTAGCGGAGAATTGCCTCGAGTTTTGGATCCGAGAGAAAAGTAAAAGTGTATCCTGCTTCTTGAAGCATATAAACGCGAGTCTGCTCGGGCGGGTCAACACTGATCCCTACAATGCGGATTCCAGCCTCGGTAAACTTACTCAGGTTCTTTTGGAAACTTCGCAACTCGAAGTGACAGTTCGTTCACCAGTAGCCGCGATAAAAAATTAGCAGCACGCCTTTCGGCGGCTGGTTGTTAATTGGCTCAGTCAACAATTGGGCCAGTGTGACCGGCTTATTGTTCGCATCAGTGAGAGTAAATTCAGGCGCTTTCTGTCCGACCTGTGGCGCTCCAGCCGATGCAGGCAGCCACGCGCCCATGACGTAGATCACAAAGAGCAACGCTGCGAGCATGAATACTCCAAACGCCGCTGCCAAAGAGCTAAAGATTTTGGAGACGATTCGCTTGTCAGGTTTGAAGGCACGGCGAAGACCGAAAAACAAAAGCACCAACGCGATCGCGAACAGGACCAGATTGGCCCACGGAAATTCGCGGGTAACCGGCCACCGTACAAATACAAGCGGGTAGCTTAATCCCGCCACCAGGCTGAGGATAAATCCTGCCCAGATTTGCCAATTTAGTCTCTTCATGAATTTAGCACTCTCTCAACCTCGCTTTATACGTTGAAATCGCGGCCCTGGTTAAGGTTTTTTCAGCCACAGATTACAGAGATAATCTGTGTAATCTGTGGATAGACTAAGCGGCCGCGCGAACCATTCCTTCTTTAGATCATAAAGCACTTGACGAAAGCCCAATTATGACCGTAACCTTTGTGGTGGGCTTTGTGAGGTAAAGAGCTTTTCTATGAGCGATTATTATGATGTGACCATCATCGGCGCCGGACTTGCCGGGCTCCAGTGCGCCCGGCTGCTCGCCCGGAAAAGCTTGCGCGTCCTGCTCGTCGACCGCAAAAACACACTCGATCAGAAGATCCATACCACCGGGATCTTTGTGCGCCGCACCCTTATCGATTTCGACATTCCTGAGGATTGTTTGGGACCGCCCATCAAACACGTCACACTCTTTTCACCCGCTCTGCGTTCCATGGAATTCGTAAGCGAACACGATGAGTTTTGCATTGGTCGCATGGGTCAGCTTTATCAACGTTACTTACAGCAGTGCCTCCTCGCTGGCGTACAGTGGCTTCCGGAAACAAGTTACCTCGGACATGTCGCAACGAATGACAAACTGACGGTTCGCCTTGGTATAGGAGCAGTTACCACTCGCTACCTGATCGGCGCTGACGGCGCCCGCTCCCGCGTCGCTAGCGATTTAAAACTCGACCTGAATCGCGAATGGATCGTCGGCATCGAAACTGTCTATGAAAACGCTCTGATCGATGGTCCACCGCGTCTACTCTGTTTTCTCGATCCCGAACTGGCCCCTGGTTACATTGCATGGATCGCACATGACGGCGAAGAAACGCACCTAGGTGTTGGCGGTTATCCATCCCGCTTCGATCCACTGTCAGCGCTCGAAACATTTCGCGCGCGCGTTGGCAATATAGTTAACCTTCAAAACGCGAGACAGATCGAGCGCCGCGCCGGATACATTCCCGTGGGTGGTGTGCTGCGAAATATTGCAAATACGAATGGACTGCTGGTCGGCGATGCAGCAGGCGCAGTTTCACCGCTCACCGCCGGCGGATTGGATCCATGTATGCGTCTCTCTGCCTTCGCGGCGCAAGTCGTGAGCGAGTATTTGTCGAGTGGTAATCCGCAGGTGTTGAGCATGTATTCGGGAGAGTTGTTTCGGGCCAGATTTGCATCGCGTTTGTGGGCGCGTCGTATAGCATCCACGCTCGGTCAGCGGCAACTGCTCGAGCTAGGCTGTGCCGTGCTGCGCTTTCCACTGCTTAACCGAATAGCACGGCACGTTTTCTTTGGTCGTGGCTCATTTCCCGACGTGGAGACAATGTTTGATACGAGTGTTGTTTCCTCGGGCAAAGTTGCTTCAATCTAAGCGTTCGAAGTGTCTTGCGCTCCGCGGACTGCTTCCAGGGTTTACTGGATCACTTCCAGGCTCCGCCGGATCACACTCAGGATCCGGCAAGTCCTGTCTAGGAAGCGAGTGACACCCTTCCAGGATCCGGTAGATCACTCTTAGGACCCGCTCTGTCCTGTCTGAAGTTTCGCACGTCCTTGTTAGGGTCTGGGAAAACCTAGAAAGGTGCAGGCACGTCCTAGTCAGGATCTCCAGAGACCTAGATAGGTTCTGCTCAGTCCCAGTAAGGTGCTCGATGATCTTAACTATTCCCTATCGGGGTTCAGAATGGTGTTCGCCGCAACCCAGTTAGCACCCGCCGGAAGTCTGTAAGTACCGTGAGTAATTCTTCTTGCCTCCGTTTCCCTTCTCTTTTTATACTCCCCGCGCCGCTGAAAGTTACACCGCAGCAAACTGCTCGATCAAAATCCGATAAGTGGCTTTGCACGCTTTGGCCTCACCACCAACGGCACACTCGACGAGCCGAGGCAAGCTGCCGGTGCCATTAGTCACAAAACTGATTAAGAGAATTTTTGGTGCCTTTTTGCGGCTGCCATTCCAAAGAAACAAAGCGGCGCGAGGTCGAGGATTAAAGCTTCCCTGCCGCTTTGTTTCTAACGGGCGGGCGGGGTGAGAATTCGCACACCTGACTACTTCCAAACAGGGACCCCCTGTTTCGCTGTATTTTTAAACGCGTAATGCGCTGCCGGATTCCCTCAACAATTTTCAAATGTTAGAATCACGCCCAACGGGGCGCCTCGCAATCGCCCACTCACAATTCTCGATATGGCTTCGCTCAACAGAAAGAGATAAGCGAATGACGACTCGCCCGTCCGACGGCATCACTCAGCTACTTGAAAGATGGAGCAACGGTGAGGAAGAGGCGCGTGATGAGCTGATGCCGCTGGTTTACGACGAACTTCACCGGCTCGCAGTAACCTACCTCCGCCGGGAGCGTCGCGAGCATACGTTACAACCCACGGCCCTGGTAAACGAGCTTTTCCTGAAGTTCTCCGAGCAGCACCGTATGAGATGGCAAAACCGGGCGCAGTTTTTTGGCGTCGCTGCTCATTTCATGCGGCGTATCCTCGTCGATTATGCGCGCGCCCATTACTCCTCCAAGCGTGGCGGCGATCGCTATTGCGTGTCGTTAAGAAACATCGCCGCTTTCGGCGCCCAGCCGGACGCCGACCTGCTGGCCCTTCACGATGTCTTGAAGGGGCTCGAAGCACTCGATCCCGATCAAGCGCGAATTGTTGAATTAAAATTTTTCGGTGGCCTGACAATCAAAGAGATAGCGGGAGTGATGGGAATTTCGCACGCGACCGTCGAGCGCGAATGGAAGTTGGCCAGAGCATACCTGAAACGCGAGCTAACCCGGACGGAAAATCGTTCTTGAGGGACTTAGCCAATAGATCTCGCGTTATAGGCAGCACTTTTGTAACCGTAAACCTCAAGAATCGACATGATCACCCATGACAGATGGCAGCAAATAAAAAAAGTATTTCATGCCGCTCAGAATCTCAATCCCGCCGAGCGCCCGGCGTTTCTTAACGAAGCTTGCGGAAATGACCCATCTATACGCGAAGAGGTCGATGCTCTACTTACTGCCGACGCCGGAAACGACGACGATAATTTTCTGAGTTCTCCGGCGTACGAATTTGCAGCAGGGATGCTCGCAAGTGAAGCGACTGAATTCTCCGTCGGTCAAAAGGTGGGTCGCTTCGAAATCCTCTGTCCGCTGGCTGCCGGCGGCATGGGTCAGATTTATCTTGCCTACGACGCCCAGTTAGACCGCAACATCGCACTCAAACTCATCTCGCAGGAATTCGCGACCGATCCTCGTCGCGTACATCGTTTTGAACAGGAAGCCCGCGCCGCCTCAGCACTAAATCATCCAAACGTGTGCGTGATTCACGATATTGACGTCACTGAAAGCGGCCGGCACTTCATCGCCATGGAGTACATCCAGGGCATCACTCTCCGCGATCAACTTGCGCGCGGACCATTGAAGCCTTTCGAAGCTTTGCAAGTGGTTATTCAAGTCGGCGCCGCACTTGCCAGCGCACACGCAGTGGGCATCGTTCATCGAGACATAAAACCTGAAAACATCATGCTGCGCCCTGACGGCTATGTTAAGGTCGTGGACTTTGGCCTCGCGAAACTCACTGAGATCCTGCCCGAGCAAAGACAAGTTGATGAAACGGATACAAAAGTGCGCACCGAGCCGCGCACATTAATGGGAACAGTCAAGTACATGTCTCCGGAACAACTGCGGGAAGCGTCAGTTGATGAGCGGACCGACATCTGGAGCCTGGGCGTTGTGCTTTATGAGATGTTGACCGGCACCACGCCTTTCGAAGCGAAATCGCGTAACGATTCGATCGCTGTGATTCTCGGGTCACAGCCGGTAGAGATGAAATTTACTGCCGAGATCCTGATTCAGTTTCAGGAAATCGTGAAGAAGGCACTCGAGAAGGATCGTGCCAAAAGATATCAAACCGTAAGCAAACTCACTGCTGATTTGAACAGCCTGAAACGTGAGCTGGAGCGCAATGCAGACGAATCGTTCAATTCAGTGTACACGCCGGATATCCACGCAAAGAAAATACGTGAGACTGAGGTTAGTCCATCCATAATCACGCGACTCAAGTCGCAGGCGATGTTAACTGCCGATTTTCTCTTCAGCGAGATTAGAACGCATAAGGCAGCTGCGCTCTTCGCCGGTGCGACCAGCGTCTTTGCTCTGCTGTTTTTCCTTAGTGGATTTTTTAACCCGAAAGCACCGCACCCGGAAGTGTTTCCTGTGACTAATGCCGGAACATCTGTCTGCACAGGAATTTCTTCCGACGGCAAACTGATCGCCCATGTCGAAGAACAAAATGGGAAGCAGCAACTGATCGTCACTAACACTACTAACTTCAGCTCATCACCAGCCATCACTCTGGAAGAGGGGCAGTATCTCGGCATCACGTTCTCACGCGGCGGCGATTATCTCTACTTCACACGCAAAGAGAAGAACGGCCCTGGTACTCTTTACCAGCTCGCATGGCCCGGCAACAACCCAATTCAGTTCAAGAAAGGCGTCGATAGTCCGATTAGCTTCTCTCCAGATGGCGACCGCTTTGCTTTCGTCCGCCATGACCCGGCAACAGCCGAATACTCTTTGATATTGTCGAACGTCGACGGCTCGAACGAACAAGTTATTGCCAGTCGTAAAGACGGCCAGACACTTTCCATTTATGGTCCGGCATGGTCGCCCGACGGAAGTGTGGTTGTTTGTCCCACAAGCTATTGGGGAAATGGCTATCACATGGCGCTGGTTGGTTTTGATTTGAAAAACGGCGGCGAATACCAGATTGGTGGATCGTCGTGGTTTTCAATCTTACAGGTAGCTTGGCAGGAAGATATGAGCAGCATGGTTGTCAGCGCTCGGGATCGCGAAACTTCACCTCATCAGTTATGGCGCATTCGCCTGCCTGGCGGAGATGCTCAAAAAATAACTTCAGAGCAGAACGAGTATAGAGGCGTCAGCATCGCCGGCGACAAAATTGTAACCGTGAGCATGAATCTCACGTGGAAGATCTGGGTTCAGTCGCTGGACGATCCTCAGAAAATCACCTGGATCTCATCGGGGGTTGGTCTGCATTACGGACTTAGTTGGACGAGGAAGGAGAAAATAGTCTTCTCATCGATGGCACAGGACAGGCTAAATATCGCAAGTATTGACCCCGATGGTTCTCATCTGTTCCAACTAACCAAAGACGGAGACAACTATACGCCAGCATCATCGCCCGATGGCCGGTTTATCGTCTTTTCCTCCAATCGAAATGGAGCTTTCAATATCTGGCGGATTAATGCTGACGACGGCAGCGAGCCAACCCAACTAACGTTTAACGATGGCAACTTCTATCCTTCATGCTCGTCAGACAACAGGTGGATTGCTTACGACAACCTGGTCAAGACGATATCGAGCGTTTGGAAGATTCCGCTCGAAGGCGGCGAACCTATAAAAGTGGGTGATAAATACCGTATGCCGGTATTCTCGCCCGATGACCAATTCATCGCTTGTCGCTACGACCTCGTGTCAGGCTCACATGACGGCGTCATCTTTTCCGCTCAGGACGGCCAGCTTTTGAGACACTTCCCCATTCCCAATCAGGAATGGCAGCAAATTCAATGGTTCGCAAGCAGCCGCCAACTGAGCTACGTGGAAGACAAAGATGGATACTCAAATATCTGGAGTTACGATCTAGACACGGGAACATCGAAGCAGCTCACAAACTTCAATAGCGATCAGATCTACGCCTACGCCTGGTCACCCGATTACAAACAAGTCGCATGTCAGCGTGGAATGAGGGCCAGTGACGTGAAGATCATCAGAGAAAAATAGGCTTGCATGTTCACGGGCTGCGCAGCGTGGTTCACGAGCTGCGCAGCGTGATCCGATTGCTATTCGAGTGGAGGTTCGCAACCTGGCGGTCTAATATCCGCAACTGTCGAGCTAATTCCTTCTGCGACTGATACTGCGTTATCTGCTGCGGTGAGATTATCTTTGCCGACACCAGATACTTTCGACACTGCCTTTCTTAACTCCTTGACAGCCTCCTCGAGCTTCTTTGTTGCTTCCGTGAGTTGATAATTGATTATTCGTTGGCCGCGATTGATCGCTTTTTGACTGTAGTCATCATGATCGTATTCCTTTTTCTTACCGCCTGTTTGTGGGGCGAGTATATAGCTGTTGCCGTTCTGAACGTCTGAGGACTCTTTTGGATGAGTAAGCATACAAACCTCCTGGCCTGTAGGGCCGTTATTTGGATTGGTGGGGTATTCAGGTCTGCGCTTAAGGTTGCCGCTGAGTTTAAGCGCAAAGACTGAATGCGTACAAAAGGTCCTGGACTGCTTCGCTCTATTAACAGTAGCAGGTAACTGCTAGTTACGGGTCGCCGTCAATTCACAAAGCTTGGTCCAGGACCCCTCTGGGCAACTTTTCCTGCTTGTCGTAGTAACGCGAAAACCGGTGGTAGATTCCCTCAGCAAAAAGTGGCCATCAAAAGCACAAAGAGCAAATGAGGTTTGTGCATCTTGTACTTTTGTGCCGCTGATTCTATTCTCTGATGCACTATGAGAAATCTAACCACCCTCATCGCAACCCTGCTTCTACTTGGCAGCAACGCTCTGGCGCAGGACGCGAACAGCTCCACGGCCGTCATCGTCAAAAACGTTCAAGTGAGCCCGTCAGTCAAAGAAGCGGAAGTCGGACAACAGGTGAAGCTCACCGTCGTTGCCACTGATGCTTCAGGCAATGTGGTGAAAGAACAACCATCGACCTACTTCGCCGGTCCGTTCGACATTGCCGCCGTTGACGACAACGGCAACGTGAAGCTTTTCGGTGTCGGTGAAGTTACTGTCGGCGCAATTGTCGGCGGCAAACCGGGCTTATCCACTTTCATGGTGAAGCCGCCCAGCATAAAGACAATCGAGATTGCCTCGCTTAAGACTCCGCTCGTAGTCGGCGGCAGTGTACCGCTCGATGCCGTCACAAGGATCTTCACTGGAGATCCGCGCACAGGCGTGCCGATCAACTGGACTTCAGATAGTCCTCAGGTCGCGACTGTTGATGCTGGTGGCGTCGTGACTGGAGTTGGAGTTGGCAAAGCTGGGATCACGGCCACGTCCGGATCGGCGAGCGGTACAACAACGATTTCCGTCGTGAAGAATAACTTGCGCAGCCTGTTCGTAAACGCCGGAGCGAAGTCTGCACGCACTGGCGACGTGGTACATTTCAATGCGAAAGGCGACCCTGCAGGCGATTTCACCACCCGTTGGTCCGTCAGTGGCGCCGGGGCGACTATCGATGCCGGCGGCCGCTTTGTCGCCGACCTGCCGGGAACTTACATCGTCACCGGCACGAGCGGAAATCTTTCCTCCAGTGCTTCAGTTGTCGTAGCACCACGCAATCTCGAACGGGAAGTAGAGATCGTCGGCCGCGCGCCATTCAAGGAGTTCCAGGGAGCGGAACAGTGGATCATTGGTAACTATGCGTATTACTCGACAATTTCGGATCGATTTCTCGTGTATGACATCTCAGACCCGGCGCATCCGAAGTTAACTGACACGATCAAAGTCGACGCGCGTCTGGTCAACGACATCTCGACGACTGCTGATGGCAAGATTCTCGTGATCTCGCGCGAAGGCGCGTCGAATCGAAAGAATGGCATCGCTTTTTACGACACCTCTGACCCGGCTCACCCGAAGTTGATTTCCGAATACACGGCAACAGTAACCGGCGGCGTACACAGTGCATTCGTCAACGATCATTACGTTTACCTCACTGACGACGCAACCGGTTCAATGCGTGTGATCGATTTTGCAGATGTGAAGAACCCGAAAGAAGTTGGGCGATGGCAAACTGAAAGTCCACTTGCCGGCACGATACAAACGAAGGAAGGCGATCATATCGCTGGTCGCTACGTTCACGATCTACAGGTTAAAGACGGGCTCGCGTATCTCGCCTACTGGCATGATGGTCTGGTGATTCTCGATGTCGGCGCGGGAATCAGAGGCGGTAGCCCGGAGAAGCCGCAATTCGTCAGCCAGTTTCGTTTCAATCACCACGAGCTCTATGGAAATGGTTGGCTGGCCGGAACACACTCCGTCTTTCGTTACCACGATTACGTTTTCATCGGCGACGAAGTCTTTCAGACCATCTTCGATATCAAGTCGCCGAGGCGCGTTCCGGTGCGCGGGATCGTTCACGTGATTGATGTTTCAGATATAAACAATCCACGGAAAGTAGCGGAGTATCCGGTGCCTGAAGGTGGCGCGCACAATATGTGGGTCGAGAACGACATGATGTATGTGGGTTACTACAGTGGCGGCGGGCGCGTTGTCGATGTGTCGGGTGAGCTTCGTGGGGATCTCTACCGGCAGGGTCGAGAGATTGCGCGCGTATGGACGGGCGATCCGGATGGTTTTCGTCCCAACCTGCCGCTCACCTGGGGCGCACAACCACACAATGGTTTGATCTACTTCAACGATATCAACTCGGGACTCTGGATCGTGAAGTTGGGGGAGAAGATCGAGAAAGGCTCGACTACCTCGCCGGCTAACAGATAAATCCTTAGACAGGATTTACAAGATTCAATCATGTGAATCCTGAAACATCTTGTAAATCCTGTCTAACGACTCTTATAAAAATCCACGCCCGCCGCCCCTTGCGCTACATCCAACGTCGCCACCGTCTTCAACGCTGCTAAATCTATCACTTCAACCGTCCCCGGCTCCGATCCAATACCCTCCACTGTCACAAACGCATATCGATCATCCGGCGACACTACTACACCGTGCAACACTTTACGTTTAGTCGACAGTCGCACCAATTCCTTTCCACTTTTCAAATCGTAGATCGATACGGACTGATCCCGTTTGTTCGTCGCTATTAGCCGCGTGCCATCGTGCGTCACCTCGAGATTGTAAACACCCGGACGGGCAGGAATGCGCCGCACAAGCTGCCAGCTATTCGCGTTGACTTCAACAATCTCACTCGAGCCATTGCAAGCAACATAAACAGACTCGCCTGAAGGTTCAGCCCATGTGGGCGAACACCTGGTGTCACCCGGCTTCGGAGCCTCCGAACCATGTCCCATATTTCCGGGCATTGAATGTGACGAACGATCGGTCTGCGGTGCACCAGTGAAACCACTCTCCTTATTCTTCGTAACGACAAAATAACGGGTGGCCTTCAACGAGCGCGTGTCGATCTCGACCAGCATATCGTCCATCATGCAC
>Ga0126376_10002223_pt1 | contig 10932 bp, 9 predicted proteins | sample PanSoiMetPlot_15_FD_92760 | JGI IMG/M metagenome (GOLD analysis project Ga0126376, IMG submission 92760) | Tropical forest soil microbial communities from Panama - MetaG Plot_15 | ecosystem: Environmental > Terrestrial > Soil > Tropical forest > Bulk soil | place: Panama | collected 2016-02-17 | reverse complement strand
TACAGCCCGGTTGATCCAGGCGAGCGATCAAGCGGACATTTGGGCCGATAGTTACGATGCAGATATCAGCGACATTTTGAAAGTGCAGGGTGAAGTCGCTCGTGCAATCGCGGGCCAGATTCGGATGCAGCTCCCGCGGCAGGCGGAGCAACGCTTGTCGGGCGCGCCCCGCGTGAACGCACTCGCACACGATGCGTACTTGCAGGGCCAACAAGCCTGGAACTTGAGGGACAAAGAAGGGACCGCACGGAGCATCCAGCAATTCCAACACGCGGTCGAAATTGATCCTAATTACGCTGCTGCCTATGCAGGGCTTGCTCGGGCTTATGCCCTATCCCCCGTGTCCGGGTTTATGTCCGCATCGGAAGCGATGCCGAAGGCGCGCGAAGCGGCTTCTCGCGCCATAGCACTGGACGATTCCCTTGCTGAAGCTCACAGCATGATGGGTTTTATCAAGGCGCATTTCGAGTACGACTGGCCCGCAGCGCGGCAGGAATATCAGAAGGCTTTGCAACTCAACCCCAGCGATTCAATTGCACACCTGTTCTATTCCAACAGTTATCTGTCCCCCCTCGGCCGGCACGACGAAGCGATTGCGGAAATGAAAACGGCCATCGCGCTTGATCCGTTTTCTGCGCGGGTTCAATCATTCCTGGGCCGCACGTATATTTGGGCGCGTCGCTACGACGATGCTCTGGCCCACCTAAAACACACAACAGAGATGTTCCCGAGTTTTGCGATCGATCACCAACGGCTCGCACATTTGTACGCATACCGGGAAGAGTACGACAAGGCGATCTCTGAAGAGACGCGAGCGAGAATTCTGGGTGGAGAAGATCCTCATGCCGTCCTGAAGCTAGAGGACTCGTTGCGACAAGCACTCGCAACTCGCGGACCTCGAGGTTATTGGGAAAAGCTGCTTGAGCTTTCGAGCCGACCTGATAGTCCCCCCGAGGCTTACACGACAACGGATGGGCTTGCCATCTTGTACGTCCGGCTCGGAGACAAAGAAAAGGCGCTGCAGGCTCTTGAACAGGGATATAAGGAGCGGCAGCTTCACATGACCGAGATTGGAATCGAACCGACATTCGACGCGCTGCGACTTGACCCGCGGTTTCAAGATCTTTTGCGCCGAATCGGCGTGCAGCGCTAGCCGAAAATCCCACCAATAAGTGCGCTCGGATTGAAACGTCTTCCGTGCGAGCCTCACTACTCAAGGTAAGTAACCCCGGTAAGTTACCCCGGAACAAGTCAAACCAAACGAAAGTCGGACCACGACAAGACGGACATTTCCGAAAGGACAATGGCTATGAACACGCGAAAGAACCACGCAGACCTGACAGCGATGGAGAAAGCGAATTTTGTTTCCGCAGTGCTGGCCCTGAAGAACAAGGTAAAGAGCGTTTTGAAACCCGGGAAAATGCGGCGCTATGACGACTTTGTCCAAGTTCACAAGAACGCCATGATGGGGCCGGACATGATTATGCCGATGCCTCACGGCGGGCCGCTCTTTTTTCCGTGGCACCGCATACTGCTCCGGCAATACGAACTGGCGTTACAGGCGGCGGTTGGCGATCCCAATATCGCCATTCCCTACTGGGACTGGGAACTCTCTGGGGCGAATAACCCGTTTACCGATGACTTTATGGGCGGGGATGGAGATGCCGCGCAGGGACATCGCATCGTATCCGGCCCGTTTGCCTATGCAACAAAAAAGTTCAAGATTCGTATCTGGGACAACAGCTCTGGAGATCTCGGACTGTTGAGAGAATTTGGGAATGACCCGACCGCGTATTTACCGACGCAGCCACAAGTGGCATCGGGGCTGACCAAGATCCCTTATTCGCCCGGGACCAACAGTTGGGAAAGGACCTGCGAAGGCGGAATGCACAACCCTGTGCATCGCTGGGTTGGCGGCAACATGGGAGATGCGTCGTCTCCGAACGACCCGATTTTCTTCTTGCACCATTGTTACATTGACATGCTCTGGGAAAAATGGCGGAAGCAACATCCTACAAGCGACCCGTACCTGCCGACGTCCGGCACGCCAGGCTATGATTTGGGTTCTAAATTAGTCTTCAACAAGGCAGGCAAGCCTGCGCCGTGGACGGGCTCGTGGAAAGTGCAGGATACGCTGGACACGACCACCTTGGGGTACGTCTACGCGTAAGCAACTTCAACCCCGAGACCCACCCTCTCAGACCGTGGATGGGGCACCCTCCGTGTTTTTGTGAGTTGAGTGGACGGATAAGGGTTGCATTGTGAGCGTGAGCGGTTTCCAAACTGTCCGGACAAATTTTGTCCCGGCCACCCATCGAGCGAAAGCCAGATGGGACGAGGGGAAGTTTCAAAACTTAATTCCGGCTCTCGCGCATATAGCCACAAGGCAGCTCACAAAAGAGGAGCATGAAACGAGCATAAAGATCGCACCTTCCTGTTGTATCGTTGGGGCATCGAGTAGGGCGTGCCTTATTCCTTGTTCGTCGCTAGTGAAGCCGTAAAGCTTGCCGAAAGCCCCGGAAGGGCCGGGTGCACTGTAACCGAAGGGCTTATCGCTTTGAGAGCATCTCCAAGCGTTGCATTCGGGTCTTGAGCGACAGCGCGACAAATGGATTCCACTGCGGAGATTGACTCTTTAACTGAGTTTCGATAGTCAGGAGATTTGCGGTCGGAGAGTAATTCGACGGCGCGCCGTAAGTGAAGCTTGACGCCCTTCAATCCCACGGCATCTTCCTGCGCCTTCTCGATGGCGTCAATTGCCTCAGTGCTGGTAATTGGGGTTATGACTCCGCCGACAAATCTATAGCCGGCTAGTTCCTGTTCGAATGCATCGTTGCACGCTTGCATGAAACCTTCTCTCGAAGAACTGCCAGGGAAATTCAGAGCTTGAATTCGAGGAAGTCGTATAAGACGTACATGTGGCAGAGAAGAAGTATTCGCGTAAGTGCCGCCGAGCCTGGCCCCAGCTGTTCGGCAAAGTATCGAGCGGATCTTAAAAGAAGCCATGCCACAGCCGTTTCAAATATTGTGTGATCGTGTAATTTGCAACAGATCCTTAATCATCAGTGTGGGCTTCACTCCAGTAGATTGTGTCGAGGGCGTTCCATAATTTGTTCTTAAGGTCTGCGTCGATGTCATTTGTTTGGATTTGGAGTTTTTCGGGCCGATACCCTTGTCTTTGAGAGAACAACTTCACTTTGCCCTCTTTCCCGAGCGAGCATATTTTGGTGCGTGCAACTGCCTCAGTTCCTGCTCGCAGTCGGCGCCTGCGCGCGCTGTGGTTACGGCTAATTCAAGAAGGATGATAGCTTCAACTCACATCTACCGCTTAGTTAAAGGGGAGCTTGCCTAGGTGCTTCTTAGCCTCCCTTAGCCCAATCCTCGCCGTCTTGCTACACTCATGTTTTGGAAGTGAGGAGGGCCCGATGAGCAACGAAGCGTGGATAGTGAGTGCGGTACGAACACCTGTGGGGAGGGCGTACAAGGGGTCGCTACGGGCGACGCGGCCGGACGATTTGGCGGCGCTGGTGATCAAGGAAGCGATCGCGCGCGTGCCCGGGCTCGATGCGAAGGAGATTGAGGACGTGATTCTGGGCTGCGCGATGCCCGAAGGCGAACAAGGAATGAACGTGGCGCGGATTGCGGCGCTGCGCGCGGGGCTGCCCGTGGAAACGAGCGCGATGACGATCAACCGGTTCTGCTCTTCGGGATTGCAGGCGATTGCGCTCGGCGCGGAGCGAATCCGCGCGGGCGGCGCGGAAGTGATCCTGGCGGGCGGGACGGAAAGCATGTCCATGGTGCCGATGGGCGGAAACAAGATTTCGCCGAATCCGTGGCTGGTGGACCACTACCCGGACGCGTACATCAACATGGGGCTTGGCACGGAAAACATCGCGCGAAAATTCGGGATTACGCGCGAGGCGGCGGACGCGTTTGCGGCGAACTCGCACAAGAAAGCAGTGGGGGCGATTGCGGCGGGCGCGTTCAAGGACGAAACGGTGGCGGTGGAGGTGAAAAACAATTCTGTGCCGACGAATGGGAATGGAGCTTCGTCAAAAGGTAAACCGGTAAAGGCGACGACGCAGACGTTTACGTTTGCGACGGATGAATTGCCGCGCGCAGACACGAGCGTGGAAGTGCTGGCTGGGCTGAAGCCGGCGTTTCATGCGAAAGGTTCGGTGACGGCGGGAAACAGTTCGCCGATGAGCGATGGCGCAGCAGCGGCGGTGCTCATGAGCGACGCGCGCGCGAAAGCGCTGGGACTGAAGCCGCTGGGGCGATTTGTGGCGTTTGCGACGGCGGGATGTCCCCCGGAAGAGTTCGGCATCGGGCCGGTGTTCGCGATTCCGAAGGCGCTGAAGCTGGCGGGACTGACTCTGGACGACATTGCGGTGATTGAGTTGAATGAGGCGTTTGCAGCGCAGTCGTTGGCCGTGATTCAGCAGGCGAGGCTCGATCCGGAGAAAGTGAATCCGAATGGCGGAGCGATCGCACTGGGGCATCCGCTCGGATGCACGGGAGCGAAATTGACGGCGACGATTTTGCGGGATTTGGAACGCAAGAATGCGCGGTATGGAATGGTGACGATGTGCATTGGTGGCGGGATGGGAGCCGCGGGAATTATTGAAAGGTTGTAGTAGACGTGTTGTGGCGCACCTACGGCGCTCTGCGCAATTGCTTCAGTTCCCAGGCCTGACGGCCTGGGCTAACCTGCGACGCACCTCTGGTGCTAGGAAACGACTATCCGTTTTAGCTGAGCGGCTGCCAGAGTTCGATTTTGTTGCCGTCGGGATCGTAGATCCAGGCGAAGCGGCCGTAGCTTTCGTCCTGTCGCTTAGGATCTATGCGGACGCCGTCTTTCGCCAGGCGGTCTAGCAGTGCATCGAGGTCGTCGACGATGTAGTTCACCATGAACGAGTTTTGACTGGGCTCGAAGTATTTTGTGTCGGCGGGGAAAACGCTCCAGATGGTCATCTGCTCATTCTCAGGGTTGTCTTTTTCGCGCCACGGCAGCATGACGCCATAGCCGCTATCGGCGAAGCCGAGATGTTTTGCGTACCATTCTTTCGTTTGTTGCTGATTCGCGGATTTGAAGAAGATACCGCCGATACCGAGGATTCTACCTTTCTCGCTCATGGTTGTTTTCCTTTTTTGTGATTACCGGATTATTTTTTTACTGCGTCGACGTGGACAAGGAGCGATTCGGGCGCGCCGTTCATGCTTGTGAATTCGTCGCTGGAGATTTTGCCATCGGGCAGCCATTTCGTGGCGTTGCGCAAGGCGATTTTAGCTCCGCCCATGGAAAGCTCGAAACGAAAGACGAGGACGCCGTCTTCCCACTGGCCGTTTTCGACGATTGCCGTGGGAAACGAATCGCCGAACACATAGGCCTTGTAGGCTTTCTCTTTCGGATCCCACGTGATGACGAGAACGCCGTCGAACTCACCGACGGGTCCCTTGGAATGGAAGTGGTTGAAGATGGAGTTGCCACCTGGGCCGAGTTCGCTCTTGTAAACGCCGGTGTTTACGCCGCCGTTCGGAGCCATGGGCGATTTAGGATAGGTTTCGGTGTAGTCCCAGGTCCCCACGTAGAGTTTAGAGAGCTTTTGCATTTCAGGGAGCGGAAGCTGCGGCCTCGCTTCCTGCGCAGCGACGGCGTTGTGGAAGACCATAAGGATGAGAACTGCGACGACGAACAAAAGCACAGCGATGAGAATTGATTTGTAACAGCTGGACATGCAGGCCTCCGTCAGTCTTGCGATAGATTTTGCAGATCAAGTCAGCAAAGCTTACGCCACGGCGGGTGATTGCGCCGGTTGCGATTGCGGCTTCTTTCGCAGGAATGCAGCGGAGATCAGCGTGATGACGAGACCGACGGGGAAAGGCTCGATGAAGGTCATCGCGACGTTGAAGAGCGGATTCTTGTACATCACCTTCAGTTTGTCGAGTTCCTGAGTCTTTTGTTGAATCGCAGCGGCAGTCGCTCCGGAGGCCTGCATCTTTTGGAGGACGCTGGCGGCGTATTTGTCCATGAAATCCGGCATGAAATTGAAATACATGATCTCCCAAGTCACGACATAGCAGATACACGAAATGATGGTGATGGAGATGCCGACGGCGAAGGCTTTGGCAAAGGTAATCTGGCCTTTGCCGATGTTGTCGCGGTAAGAGCGAATCCCGAAGAAGGTGAACAGCATGGCGAGGACGATGGTCGTGTAGCCGATGACGTAGCTGTGGCCCGAGCCAATCTTGTCCTGGAATGGGATGGTGAGGGCCATCATCAAGGAGATGAGGGCTCCGGAGATGAGGCCGAAGGTCAGGATGGTCTTTTTCACTGGTTTCTCCTGAAAGCAAGTTGCGATTGCGGACGCACTTTACCGCATGATGCAGGCAAGTTGTCGTCATTCTTTTGGGTGATTTTTGTGTGCGGGGCGAAAAATCATGCTTTGGGGTGGCTGGTTGGTAGTGGTCCGTTTGAATTTCCGCCGTATTCAGATCGGGGTTTGGAAGTACAAACCCCGAGCCCCGTTGTGTCATGAACAAGGAAATTCAAACGGACCCACGAGCCAGCAGTCAGCGGAGGAGGCGGAGTTCTTTGCCGAGTTGGACGGCCTGGGTACGGCGTTTGGCGCCGAGTTTGTCGAAAACGCGGCTGGAATGGGTCTTGACGGTGTTTTCGCTGACGAATAGTTTTTCGGCGATTTCGCGATTGCTCATGCCTTGGGCGATGAGTTCGAGGATTTCCAGTTCGCGGGGCGTGATACCGAGCGCTTCTCGTTTTTGATCGTCAGGGAGAAAAGGCTCGGAGGCGGTTGGGACGGGAACCTCTTTTATGACGACGCGCTCCGGCTTGCCGGTGAGCCTAATCCCTAACCAGATGCCAAGGGCCGCGAATGTGGCGGCGATGAGGCCACCGTAGATTTCGACAGAATGCTCGATGACCAGGAAGCGGTATTCCGTCCATTTAAGGGCGGCAATGAGGAGTCCGGCGATCAGGCCGTAGAGGAGTATGTGGCGCTTCATGGTTATGCCGGGAAGGATTCTACTAAAGGGGGCGGCAGTATGCTTGAAATGAGGTGGGGAATCGGCGAGGGAGGGAGGTAGTAGGCCAGTTTGAATTTCTGACCTGTTGTGTCACGAACCAAGAAATTCAAACTGACCTACTACCTAAGACTGAAGTCATATTGGCGAGTGGCTGTGCGCGGGAGTAGAATGCTGACGTAACGGTGTTAAGTTGAGTTGCGAGTTGTTGCCTGCTGGGTAGGCAGGCGAGTTCCCTTTCCAGATTGCATCAGTCTCCGGAGGCAAGAATGGCCACGAGCGTTATCACCAGAACCGCAGCGAAGGGCGGAAGTTTTTTGTTGGAGTCACCGGCACCGCAGGATGTGTTTACGCCAGCGGATTTGACGGACGATCAAAGGTTGATCGGACAGACGGCGGAAGAGTTTGTGACAAAGGAAGTTTTGCCGGTGGTGAAAGACCTGGAAAACAAAAAAGCCGGCTTAATGGCGGAGCTGGTACGCAAGGGCGCAGAAGTTGGGTTGATGGGCGGCGGAGTGCCAGAGGAGTACGGCGGCGCGGGACTGGACAAAATCTCGACGACAGTGCTGACGGAAAAGCTTTCGATTTATGGCGGATTTGCAGTGACGCACGGCGCGCACGCGGGAATTGGTACGCTGCCGATTGTTTACTTCGGGACGGAGGCACAAAAGAAAAAATATTTGCCGAAGCTGGCGTCGGGCGAATTGATTGGCGCATACTGCCTGAGCGAACCGCAGGCAGGCTCGGATGCGCAGAATTCGCTGACGCGCGCGGAATTGAACGCCGAGGGAACGCACTACGTCCTGAACGGGCAGAAGATGTGGATTACGAACGGCGGGTTCGCAGATTTGTACATTATGTTCGCGAAGATTGACGGGGAAAAGTTTACGGCGTTCATCGTGGAGCGGAATTTTCCGGGATGCAAGCCGGGCGGCGAAGAACACAAGATGGGAATTCACGGCAGTTCAACGACGCCGGTGTTCTTAGAAAACTGCAAAGTGCCGAAAGAGAATTTGCTGCACGAAATCGGACGCGGGCACATTGTGGCGTTCAACATTCTAAATGCGGGGCGGTTCACGCTGGGCGCGAGCTGCGTGGGCGGGTCGAAGCACGTGCTGGCGACTTCGTCGAAATACACGAAGGAACGGAAGGCGTTTGGGAAGCAGATTGGCGATTTTGGGCTGATGAAAGAAAAGCTGGCCGAGATGGCGATTCAGATTTATGCGGTGGAATCCATGGTGTACCGGAGCGCGGGAAATATTGAGGCGGCGATGTCGGCGGGCACCGGAGATAAGATCGCGCACCAGATGAAGGTCCTGGAAGAGTATGCGATCGAGAGCTCGATTGCGAAGGTATACGGCAGCGAAATGTTGGATTACGTGGTGGACGAAGGAGTGCAGATTTTCGGCGGATATGGATTCCACGAGGAGTATCCCGTTTGTCGAGCGTACCGCGATTCGCGGATCAACCGGATTTTCGAAGGGACGAACGAGATCAACCGGATGCTCATCATTCAGATGTTGATGAAGCGGGCGATGGGCGGGCAGCTGGCGTTGATACCGGCGGCGATGAAGCTGGCAGATGAGATTCTGGCAGGGCCGTCGTTTGAAGAGACGCCGGAGGGCGAGCTGGCGGAAGAGGCTCGCGTTGTTGCGAATGCGAAGAAGATGTTCCTGCAAGCGGCAGGCGGAGCAGTACAGAAGTTTCGTGAAAAGCTGGCGGATGAGCAGGAGTTAATCGGCGCGCTTTCGAACATGGTAATGGAAATTTATGCGATGGAGTCGTGCGTGTTGCGCGCGCAAAAGGCGGCGGCAACGCGCGGAGGTGCGGCAACGTCGGTTATGCAAGATGCGGCACGCGTGTTTGTTGCGGACGCGATGGAACGAGTCGAGCACGACGCAAAGCGCGCGATTGCGGCGGTAAACGACGGGGACATGCTGACGACGCAAATGGCCGTGCTGAAGCGGTTCGGGAAGCGCTCAACAGTGGACACGATTGCTTTGCGGCGCAATATTGCCGCGGCCGTGCAATCGCAAGACCGATATCCCTTCGAATCGAAGTAAACCTTCAATTCCAAAGCCAAGGCGGACTACGCCTGCCCCCACCCTGGGGCTATGAGCCAACAAAAACTAGCTTCTATTTGCCTTTTGGAACAGATTCAATTTCAAAGCAAACAGGCTGATATCCTACGTATTAGAAACACCGGTTCTAGTACCCCGTGTTTGGAGAGGCTGTTTTGTCTCGCAAGATTGCCCTATTGGCGATTGTGTTTACCGTGCTGCACGTTTTGGTGGCGCTAACCATCGGCCAGATGCGGATGGGAATTTTTGTTTCAAATGCGCTGCAGACGACGGCGAGCGGAATCGCAGCGTGGATGTCCTTCCGAGCGGCTAAGCGGGGACGTGGACTGAGCAGTTCGTTCTGGCAGCTTGTGGGTTTTGGCTGGGCGACTTGGGGGATAGCGAACGGCGGATGGCTGTTTTACGAAGTTGTGCTGGGACAGGAACCACCGGCACTTTCCGCGATTCGGTTCTTGTTCGATATTCAGGGCGCTTTCTTTGCAATGGCGCTTTTCCTCGACGAAGAGAGAGATTCCGCAAAGCTGGACCTCGCAACGATTCTGGATTTTCTGCAAATCGGGATCATCTACCAACTGATTTACTTTGGACTGTATTACATACCGTCACAGTCGTTAAGCCACCGGGAAGGGCTGAACCGCGAACTATTCATCATGGCGGTGGAAAACATAAGCCTAATCGTGCTGAGCGTGGTGCGGGCGATCATTTCGAGCTCGCCGGAAACCAAAAAACTTTACAAAAGATTCGCGGTTTTTATGGCGATTTTCTGCACGGGCGCGCAAGCCACCATGTATGGCCAATTCCTCTACGAAACGACGGCGGCCGTAGTTTTAGACGCCTCGTGGAGCGTGCTTTTGTTTGGTGGAGCGTATCTGGCGACGACCTGGCAACCCGAAGGCAAGCAAGCGCGCAGCGATGTTCCAGTTTCAAAGTCGACCGGCGGGATGCTTTACCGCAACCTGATGTTCGCGCTTGGTCCATTATTTGTGACGTTTCTGACGTCGCAATTAGGGCCATCGTGGATGCCGTTGCGTGTAACGACGTTGGGGCTTTCCATTCTTTTCTATGCGGCACGTGTTGCGCTGAATGAGCGCCGCCAAACGAGAAATGCGGAATTGGTGCGGCGGCAAGTACAGGCGATGAATTCTACTGTCGACGGAATGGCGATTGTCGATGCACAAGGGATCTACGTTTTTGTTAACGCAGAGTACGCGCGGATATCTGGCAAGCAAAGTGCGAGCGAAATGCTGGGCAAGCCCTGGAGGGAAGTGTCCAACCCTTCGGATACAACAAAAATGGAAATGGAAATCCGCGAGGGGCTTGAAAAGCGGGGCAAGTGGTTTGGTGAGATGGTCGTTCACGACAAAGATGGCCAATCGCTCCCGGTTGAAATGGCGATCACGGCGCTGACAGATGGCGGAGTGGTGTGCGTGAGCCGCGATCTGACGGAGCGCATCAAAGCGCAGCAAGCACAGGCGGAAGTGGAATCGAAGTACCAGATGATCGTCGAGCAGGTGGCGGCGATCAGCTACATCGCCGAGTTGGGGCTGGGAGGAAGATGGCGATATGTGAGTCCCCAGATCGAAGGAATCCTCGGATACACGCAGGAAGAATGGCTTGCTGATTCAAAAAATTGGGTGCGCTTTGTGCACGCCGACGACATTCAGGCAGTGAAAGAAGCCGAGGATGCGTGCCTAACGGGAAGGGCGTTCCAGGCGGAATACCGCGTTACCCGAAAAGACGGGCGAGTGATCTGGGTAAGCGACAGCGCGGTGGTGGTGCAGGGAGCGGACGGAACGCCGCTGATGGAAGG
>Ga0126376_10002222_pt1 | contig 10933 bp, 11 predicted proteins | sample PanSoiMetPlot_15_FD_92760 | JGI IMG/M metagenome (GOLD analysis project Ga0126376, IMG submission 92760) | Tropical forest soil microbial communities from Panama - MetaG Plot_15 | ecosystem: Environmental > Terrestrial > Soil > Tropical forest > Bulk soil | place: Panama | collected 2016-02-17 | reverse complement strand
TCAGAGGAGGAGGGCAAAATGCCGTACAGAATCTCTCGCCTCGGCACCGTCGAGATCCGCAGCCTCGACCTCGACCGGGATCTCGACTACTACGTGAACGTCCTGGGCCTGCAGTTGACGGCCCGCGAAGGAAGAACCGCGTACCTCAAGGGCTGGGACGAGCGCCACGCGTACTCGCTGGTGCTGAGCGAAGCGGACCGGGCGGGCATGGTGCGGCTGGCGTTTCGCACGGTCGATCCCGAAGACCTTGACTACTACGAGAACCGGCTGCGGCAATTCAGCGTCAAGTACGACGTGATCCCGGAGGACTACCGGCGCGGCCGCGCCCTTCGCTTCACGGCGCCCTCGGGCCACGTCGTCGAACTCTACAACGAGATGGACTACACGGGTAACGTGCTGCCGACCGTCAATCCCGCTCCGTGGCCGGAGGGCCTCAAAGGCATCGCACCTCCACGTCTGGATCATACGCTCGTGACCGCGCCCGAGCCGCCCAAGGCCATCCAGTTCTTCCAGGAAGTCCTCGAATTCCGCGTGAGCGAGATGCTCGTCAACCCTGAGGGAGTGCCGATCGCGGCGTGGCTCTGGCAGCGGCCCTCGCCACACGACATCGCGATCGTGCCGGGGCGGGCAGGGGGCTTTCACCATGCGGCCTTCGCCGTGGACTCCGCCGAAGCGCTCTTCCGCGCGGCGGACATCCTGACGATGCACAAAGCTCGGATCGATTACGGGCCTGGCCGTCATGGGATCACGCGGGGCACGACCATCTACTTCTTCGATCCGTCGGGCAACCGGCTCGAGACCTTCGGCGGGTACACGGCATACCAGATGGATCCGGACTGCCGCGCGATCAAGTGGACGACCGACCAGATCGGACCGGCCGTCTTTTACTATTCGCAAGAGCTGAACGAGACCTTCCTGAGCGTCTACACATAGGCGTGGCCGCCGTCGCGCAATACTCTGTCGTTTTACGCCCGCTCGGAGACACCGTCGTCTGTCGCAGCGATGAGACCGTGTTAGCCGCGATCCTGCGCTGCGGAGCAAAGGTTGCGTTCGGCTGCCGGGGAGGCGGCTGTGGCACCTGCAAGATGCGCTTGATCTCGGGTCAGGTGGAATACGGCCGTTGCTCGGCCGCCGTCCTTTCGCACGACGAAAAGGCATCGGGTGCGTTCTTGTCGTGTCAGGCACGGCCTCTCAGCGACCTGACGGTCGAGTTGACCTGGGTGAACAAGTATCGTCGGCTGTCTGCAGCGTCCTGGGCCACGTTCGGCTGAAGTACTGCGTCGAATTCATCGCTGAATTCCTGCTGGATCTTTCTCGCCCGATTGCGGTGAACACCCCATGGAAATGCCGGTGTACCAATTCCCACGCTGCTCGCGTGATGGAAATTCTTGGCAAGGAGAGCGAGCCATGACGCGACGACTAGCTTCTTGCATCCTCTGCGGTGGCGTCGCCATGCTCGGCGGCGCCTGTGCGACGAAGGACTTCGTACGGCAGGAGGTCGATGCGACGGAGCGCAGGCTCACCGAGCAGATGACCGCGACAGAGACTTCCCAGGAGACGAAGCTGCGTGAAACCGCAGCTCGCGTCGGCCAAACACGCCAGGCGATCGACGTTGCCGACCAGCGCCTCAACGGCCTCGACCTGAAAATGGGTGAGGTGGGCGCTCGTGCCGGCAGCGCCGAAACTCAGGCGCGCGACGCCGAAGCGCGGCTCTCGCAACGTTTGGCGAGTCGCAACAGGTACCGGCTCGTGGACACGAAACTCGTCTACTTCGACTCCGATCGGACTGAAATTCGAAGCCAGGACGTCGATGTGCTGGAGTCCGTGGCCAAGGCTCTCACAGCGGACCCCAACGCGGTCCTCGAGCTGCAGGGCTTCGCGGATGCGCGCGGGAGGGAGCGATACAATCGCGAGCTCGGCCGCGACCGCGTCGAGGCCGTGATGCGGTATCTCGTGCAACATCACGGTGTCGAGCTCCGCCAGATGAGAGCGATCACTATGGGCCGGGTGGTGCTACCGGCTGGCGAGAAGCCAAGCCCGGAGGCCCTTGCCAGTGCGCGCCGTGTGGACATCCGCCTGCTCGCCCCGTGGTCCTCTTGGGAAGATACTCTCGGCCAGCTCGAGTCGACCCCTGAGCCGCGACGATCTTCGACGATTTCTGGGGTGCCGGAGTTCCTGAAGACCATCACGCCGAGCGATCTCGGCGGCAAGTAATGGGCGGCCGACACGCCCATGCTGGAGACGGTCGCGCTATGCTACGCATGACATGGCCACCCGGTCGCGACGGCCCAGCCCCGACCTGACCGCCCAGGCCCGCCGGGCGAACGTCCGCCTCGTACGCTTTCTCTACACCGACAACGGCGGCATCACCCGCGGCAAGGCCACCCACGTCGACGGCCTCGCGCATCGCCTCACCGACGGCATCGGCCTCACGGTCGCCATGCAGGCCATGAACATGCTCGATCAGCTCCAGCCCGTCGAAGGCCTCGGCCCCGTTGGCGAGATCCGCCTAGTCCCGGATCCGCGAACGTTCACCCTTCTCCCGTACGCACCGCATGCGGCGGCCATGACGAGCGATATGCGCACGATCGAGGGAGCGCCATGGGAGGCGTGCCCACGTGATTTCCTCAAGCGCCAGATCGCCGCCTGCGCCGCGGCAGGGTTCAGCGTGCGCGCCGCGTTCGAATGCGAGTTCACCCTGGCCGTGAGGCTGGCCGACGGCGGGTTCGCGCCGCTGGACGAGAGCCTCTGCTTCTCCACCGTCGGGATGACGACGGCGGCGCCCGTGATGGACGACATCGTGGTCGCGCTCGGGGCGCAGCGCATTCCGGTCGAGCAGTACTACCCGGAGCTTGGCCACGGCCAGCAGGAGCTGTCGATCGGCCACGCGCCGGCGCTCGAAGCCGCCGACCGCCAGGTCCTCTATCGCGAGACCGTCCGGGCCGTCGCTCATCGGCACGGGCTCGTGGCCTCGCTCGCGCCCAAGCCCTTCGTCGACCAGGCCGGCAACGGCGCGCACATCCATTGGAGTCTCTGGGACGCGGCGGGCCGCCGATCCCGCATGTACGACCCGAAGGGCCGCTACGGCGTGAGCGCGTTCGGCTACCACTTCATCGCGGGTGTCCTCGAGCATCTGGCGGCGCTGCTGGCACTCACGTGTCCCAGCGTGAACTCGTATCGCCGCCTCCAGCCGCACTTCTGGAGCTCGGCCTTCACGGCGTGGGGGCCCGACAATCGCGAGGCGGCGGTGCGGGTGCCGTCGACGTTTCCCTCCGACCGCGCCGGCTCGACCAACGCCGAGCTCAAGGCGTCGGACTCGTCGTCGAATCCCTATCTCGCGCTAGGGGGATTGCTCGCGGCCGGGCTCGATGGCGTGACGCGCAAGCTCGAGCCGGGCGAGCCCGTGCTCGTCGACCCGGGCGACCTGTCCGAGAGCGAGCGGCGCGAGCGTGGGATCCAGCGGTATCCGACCACCTTGCGCGCCGCACTCGAGCGGCTCGAGGCCGACGTCGTGCTCATGCGGGCCCTCGGCCCAACCTTGGCCCGCGCGTACCTCGCCGTGAAACGCTCGGAGGCGGAGGCCTTCGGCAAGGAGAGCGCGGCCTTCGAAACGAAGCATCACTTCTGGAAGTTCTGATCTGGACCTGAGCGCGGTCCCCATCCTGGATCAGCACTGTCACGCACTGCTGCGCGACGGCACCGTCACCGACGCCGTCGCTTACGCACGCTTCTTCACCGAGAGCGCCGACCCGGCGATGCACGCGCGCCACGTCCCCGAGACCGTCTTCTACCGGTGGGCCATCCGCGAGCTCGCGGCGATGCTGGGCTGCGCGCCAACGACCGAGGGCGTGCTCACCGCGCGCGGGAGCATGTCCACCGACGCGCTGGCACGGCGTCTGCTCGGCGAGGCGAACGTGGCGGTGCTGCTCGTCGATCACGGCTATCGCACCGACGAGACGTTGCCGCCGGCGGAGCTGGCGACGCGGCTGCCGTGTCGTGTCCTGCCGTTGCTGCGCCTCGAGACGCTCGCACAAGAGCTGATCGTCCGCCACGAAACGTTCGATGCGATGCTCGACGCGTACTCGGCGACCGTGGAGCGGGCGCGGGCGGATGGCTTCGTCGGCCTCAAGAGTATCGTCGCGTATCGCACGGGACTCGCGGTGCAGCCGACGTCGCGCGGTGACGCCGACGCCGCGTTCGGCCCGGTGAAGGAGCGCGCGCGGCGTGACGCCCGGGTACGTCTGGCCACGAAACCGCTCAACGACTATCTGCTCCTGCGTGCCCTCGAGATCGCCCAGCGGCTGGCCATGCCCGTGCAGATCCACACCGGCTTCGGCGACTCGGATCTCGACCTGCGCGACGCGAACCCGCTGCACCTGCGCCTGCTGTTCGAGAGCGGCCGGTACCCGAACGTGCCGTTCGTGCTCCTGCACGCGAGCTACCCCTACGTCCGCGAGCTCGGCTACCTGGCGTCCATCTACCCCAACGTCTGGGCCGACGTGGGGCTCGCCATCCCGCACCTCTCGGCGGAGATCCCGACGATGCTGCGCCAGCTGCTCGGCCTTACGCCCTCGAGCAAGATGGTGTACTCGAGCGACGCATCGCAGATTCCTGAGCTGTTCTGGCTGGCTGCCCGCTGGGGGCGGCGCGGGCTCGGCACGGTGCTGGACGAGCTGATCGCCCTTGGCGCACTCGACGGCGGCGAGGCGCTCGCGATGGCGTGGCGCGTGCTCGGCGGAAACGCCGCCGGGATCTACGGGCTGCCGTGGGCGGCTACTTGAGTTTCAGCAGCTCAGGCTAGAGGCCCTCGACAGTCCTGGATCGCGCCTCGGCATAGCGATCGCGATCGTCGCCCCGATGTAGAGCCTCCAGGACCTGGGCCTTGTGGTAGGGGCAGACCCCGTGCGTCGGCTCCGGGTTGTCCAGCGGCTCCCGCTCGCCGAGGTAGCCGGGCTGGCCCTCGTGACAGCACCAGGCGCATAGGATCGTCATCTCAGGTGCGGATGTGCGAAGGCCGTGCCACCTCGATCCGGGGATCGATCAGGAATGCGAAACTGCGCGGACGCAGTGATTTTTCGCGCTGTCAGCCAGAACTGGCCTCGCCTGGCCACCCACCGATTCGGGTAAAAAGCCCGCGTGTGTAGGTGACAGTGTCAATGTCGTGTCGTCAGCAAACTTTAGTCCTTTGGCGTGAACCGCACGATCGTGAAGCCCCCCAGCGGCGAAATCGCACTTTCGCGAATCCGCCGCCTCCGCGCGCGGCGGCGCTCGTACGCGCCCTCGCCGGCCAGCGCCGCCTCGCCGGGCGCCGACCCCTGGCCCACCGCCACCCGACGGTCAGCGACTCGGCGGTCCAGGATCACCTTCACGCGAGACACCGTCGCGAACACCCGCTTGAACTTCTCGTAGAGCTCGATGTTGTCGCGGCGCACCACGATGAGCAGGTCCGCGTCGGGAAACGATCGCGACGGCAGCGATTGCAGGAGCTGGGTCTTGTGGCGCGCGCAAACCCCGTGCGTCGGCTCCGGGTTGGTCAGCGGCTCGCGCTCACCCAGGTAGCCGGACTTGCCGTCGCGGCAGCACCACGCGCATAGGACCAGCATGAATCACAAAGGTCATCCGGGTCAGCGGGGAGCCGATTCTGAGCACAGATGGGTGCGACGCGAAGTCGGACTTGAGTGCGAAGCGTATGCACCTTTAGTCGTAACGGCGCGCTCCTTCGCGAGGCGCGCTGCCGGCTGCTAGCGGCTCAAATCGCCTTCAGAAACTCCAGCATCGCCTCGTTCACCTCGCGCGCCCGCTCCTGCTGGGTCCAGTGGCCGCAGCCCGGCAGCATGACCGTCCGCCGCAGCTTGGGCACGAAGGTGGACAGATTCGCGATGAGCTGCTGCGCCCCCGGGAAGCGCACCACAAGGTCCCGGTCGCCGACGACATAGAGCGCCGGGACGCCGACGATCGCCCCGGCGTAGGGTGCCAAGAGCTCCCAGTTGCGATCGATGTTGCGATACCAGTTGAGCCCGCCGCGAAAGCCGGTGCGGGCGAACTCGGCGGCGTAGAACTCGATGTCGGCGGCGGTCAGCCAGGGCGGCAGGGTGTCGGGATCGATCGCGCGCTCGATGAAGCCTCCGCCCCGCCGCACCATGGCGATGCCCTCGCGCGGGGGCGCGTCGCCAGAGCCGGAGTAGGCGAGCTTGCGGATCGTCGCGCGCACGTCGCGCTCGAGCTCGGCTTCTGCCACTCCCGGAGTCTGGAAGTAGAGCTGGTAGAACACGGCCTCGTCGGTCTGCGGCATGACGGTCGTGGGGCGCACGTTCCCGCGTGGCCGGTACGGCACGCTCAGGCCGATTACGCCCTTGAAGACATCCGGGCGCAAGAGTGCCGCGTGCCACGCCACCGGTGCGCCCCAGTCGTGTCCGGCGATTACGGTCGACGTTTCGCCCAGCGCGCCGACCAGCCCCACCATGTCGCCGACGAGGTGCAGGAGCGTGTAAGCGTCAATCTCCGCCGGCGCGTCGGTCCGGCCGTAGCCGCGCATGTCCGGCGCCACCGCGTGGAAGCCGGCGCCGGCGAGCGCGTCGAGCTGGTGGCGCCAGGAGTACCAGGATTCGGGAAAGCCGTGACACATGATGACGAGCGGCCCCACCCCCTGCTCGGCCACGTGCATGCGGATGCCGTTCGTCTCGACGGTGCGGTGCTTGAGCTCGCTCATGGGCGCTTTCCTTCCTGGCTGGGCGCGTTGCCGCGTGCGGCTTTCGGCTCGCGCATGACGGCCAGCACCCGCTGCACCAGGTCGGGATCCTGATAGACGCTGCGCGGCTTCAGCAGGTGCTGGACCTCGGCCGTGAGTCTGTGCACGGCCGGGTCGTGGGCGGCCAGCATGCCGAGGGCGCCCCCGAACTTCAGCGTCTGCTCGAAGTCGAGCGGCCGTTCGCCGCGGGTCTCCGGGTGAACGAAGTCGGGAATCGCGGCGGCCGCCCAGGGTGTGTCCACGATCCGCGCGACCTCGACGAAATATTCCGGGGCCAGCTCGGCCAGGGGATCGCGCTCCCTCGCGCGGCGCGCCATCAGTCGCCCGAGGGCCACCGCCTCCATCGACGCCACGCTCATGCCCTGGCCGTAGATGGGATTGAAGCGGCAGATCGCGTCGCCGATGGGCAGCACGCCGCGGGGAAAATTCTCCAGATGCTCGTAGTGGCGAAGTACGCTCTCGTTGAAACGGAAGCGCGCGATGTCGCCCAGGCGCTTGGCGTCCGTGATGGCGTTGTAGATCGTCGGTGTGCGCAGCGCCTTCGCGTAGTCCATGAACCCCGCCTCGTCGCCGGGCGGCAGATCGCCGTGGCGTCCTCCGACGGTGGCGATCCAGCGGTGTCCCTCGAGCGGCAGCATGAGCGAGCCGCGGCTGGCGCGCCCGGCTCCCGGCAGGCAGAACGCCCCTTTCCAATCGGCCGGGGCGTCGGCGGGAATCTCGAACACGGCGGACGCATAGCCGAGATCGACGCCGATCGTCGTCTCGGCGGGTGGCGTGCGGCCGAGCGCCGCGAGGGCGTCGAGCGTGGGCGTCCCGCGACCCGAGGCGTCGATCACCAGATCGGCGTCGGCGGTCTCGGTTTTTCCTGCCGCGTCGGTATAGCGGGCTCCCGTCACGGCGGCACCGTCGGGCCGGTGCACGAGTGCCTGGACACGGCAGCCCTGGCATAGATCGATCGAGGCGTGCTCCTGGACGCAGCGCCGCACCGTCATCTCCACGAGAGGCCTCGACATCGCGAAGGCGTCGAAGCCCAGATCGCGCTGCGGGAACGGGTCGAAGCCCGGGCGGTCCACGCGAATGTCGAGCCCGACGCGGAGCCGCACCGCGCCGGCGCGCACCAGCGCGTCCTCGAACTTGGGAAACAGCTCGGCGAGCGCCTGCTGCCCGCCGGCGAGCAAGGCGTGAACGTGCCGGCCTTGCGGCACGCCGTGGCGGTCGATCGGATGGTCGGGCAGGGTGTCTTGATCCAGCACCAGCACCCGTTCGAAGTGGTCGGCGAGCGCCCGCGCCGCGGCGAGCCCTCCCATCCCGGCCCCGATGACTACCGCTCGTCGTCCGATGTTTGGCACGTCTGCTCCCTCAGGAGAGCGTCAGAATAGTCTCACAGGAATACGTTGGCTAGTTGAGGCTGGTGTAGCTCGAGACTCGTACCCGTGGCGTGAACCGGACGATCGTGAAGCCGCCGAGGACCGTCCCCTGGCGAACCCGTCGCGTTCGCTCCACGCGTGGCGTGTCAGAGACGCGACGGTCGACGATCACCTTCACGCGTGGCATGAGCGCGAAGACCCGTTTCAGGGACTCGTAGCGCAGGGTATCGTCCGGGTTCACCACGATGAGCGTCTCCGCCTCGGGAAACGATCGCGACGGGAGCGATTCCAGGAGCACGGCCTTGTGGGATGGACAGACGCCGTGCGTTGGCTCCGGGTTGTCCAGCGGCTCGCGCTCGCCCAGGTAGCCGGGCTGGCCCTCGCGACAGCACCACGCGCATAGGACCCGCATGCGATCGCGTCAGGGTGCGAAGCCTGTGCCACCCACGCGCGGCCTCGTGCTGACGCTCGCGTCTTGTACTAACGCCTGGAAATCGCGAGTAGTCTGCTGTGGGCTCGACGTCGCGCGAGAGAGCCCCGGTAACCTGTCGCTCGGGTAAAACGTCCGAATGTTGCAGCTGCGTCAAGCCCTCGACGGTTCCGATGTCGCGGGGCTAGGTCTTTGGTCCGGCACGCTCCTGTTAGTGAGGCGCACGGCTGCGGAGCCCGAGGCGCTCGAGTCTCGGCAGCACCTCGCCGGCGAAATACGGCAGTTCCTTCAGGTAGTCCACGAAGTTGATGGCCAAGCCGTCGAGCCCCGCCGTTCTCAGCCGCGAGAATTCCTTCGCGATCGCATCGGGATCGCCCACGACGCAGTACGACCCGCGCGCGAGGGCGCGGCGGGCGGCGGGATTGCGGCCACTGTGTACCTGGCGCTGCGGATCGTTCTCGCGGCGTCCCTCCTTCGCGTGCAAATCGGCCAGATACCCAATTGCTCCCCAGTCGGCGTGGTCCACGACGTACTGCAGATAGTCGTCCGCTTCCTTCTGCGTGGCCCGGCAGATGATCCCGACGGGCGTCCACACCTGGATCTCGCGTCCGCGCTTGCGCGCCAGCTGCTTGGTCTCGGCAATGCGCGGTGCGCTGGCCTCCGGCGTCTCGACGGCGTCGAAGTGCATGTCCGAATGCCGGATCGCGAACCAGCGGCCCGTGTCCGAGCTGCCCGCGTTCATCATCATCGGGTCCGCGGCGCCGAACGGCCGCGGCGCGCCTTCCACGCCGTGCAGGCGGTAGTACGTTCCATCGAAGTCGAAGCGTGCCTCGCCGGCCCAGATGCGCTTGACGATGCTCCACCATTCTTCGCCCTGAGCGTAGCGGGCGTCGTGCTCCTTTTTGGTCACGCCGAACATCTGGAACTCGTCCTCGTTCCAGCCGCAGACGATGTTCACACCCAGACGCCCTTGCCCGATGTGATCCCCCGTCGCCATCTGCTTGGCCGCCACGAGCGGATGGTGCAGGGGCACGTGCACCGTGCAGAACACGCGCAGGCGCCGGGTGGCGGCCAGCAAGCCGCACGCCCACGCGATCGATTCGAAGCTCGAGCCGTTGGGATTCGAGTCTCCGCCGTAGCCCTTCCAGCGCGCGATTGGCACCATGCACTCGATGCCGATCTCGTCGGCCATCTGCGCGAGCTTGAGGTTGTTCTCCCAGCTCGCGACCCACCGCTCAGGGAGCGCGGCGTAGGTTCTCCCGCTCGAGCAGTTGGCGCCGAAGAGGCCGAGTTGGAGCATCATGTCTGCCGGCGCAGGCGCGGATCGAGCAGATCGCGCAGGCCGTCGCCCAAAAAGTTGATGCCGAGCACCGTGAACAGAATCGCCAGACCCGGGAACACCGCGATCCAGCCCGCCACCGTCAGGTAGTCGCGGCCCTCGGCGAGCATCCGGCCCCACGTCGGCGTCGGGGGCGGCACGCCCAGGCCCAGGAACGACAGCGCTGACTCCATCAGGATGATGCGCGCCACCTCGAGCGTCCAGATCACCATCACCGGCGCCAGCACGTTGGGCAGGAGGTGGCGGGCGATGATCCGCGCGTCGTGCGCGCCGAGCGCGCGCGCCGCCTGGACGAACTCGCGCTCACGCAGGCCGAGGCTCAGCCCGCGCACGACCCGCGCGTAGATCATCCACGTGGTGATCGCCATCACGACGATGAGATTTTTGAGATTGGCGCCGAGCAGTGCCACGACGGCCAGCGCTAACAAGATCAGCGGAAACGCCAGATTGAGATCGGCCAGGCGCATGATCAAGGTGTCCACGCGCCCGCCGAGGTAGCCGGCCACCAGCCCGGCGGCCACGCCGACGACGGCGCCGAGAAACGCGGCAAGCACGCTGATCACCAGAGAGATCCTGGCGCCGTAGATCACCCGCGAGTAGACGTCGCGTCCGAGATGATCGGTGCCGAGCGGGTGCTCGAGCGAGCCCTCATGCGACCAGAACGGGGGCTTGAGCGCCACCGCCAGATCCTGGTCGATCGGATCGGTGGTGGCCAGGAGCGGCGCCGCGAGCGCCGTCAGGATCACGAGGCCCACGACGAGGGTGCCGACACCGGTCAGCGGGCTTCGGCGCGCCAGGCTTCTCATGTCACCCGGATGCGCGGGTCGAGCCAGACGTACAGCACATCGACCATGAGATTGATCAGTACGACCGCAGTGGCCAGGATGAACACCGAGGCCTGCACCACGGGATAATCGCGGTTGAGAATCGCCTGGATCGTGAAGAGCCCGACGCCCGGCCAGGTGAAGATGGTCTCGATCACCACGGCGCCGCCGAGGATGTAGCCGAACTGCAGGCCCACCACCGTGACCAGCGGGATCAGCGCGTTG
>Ga0126376_10002221_pt1 | contig 10934 bp, 11 predicted proteins | sample PanSoiMetPlot_15_FD_92760 | JGI IMG/M metagenome (GOLD analysis project Ga0126376, IMG submission 92760) | Tropical forest soil microbial communities from Panama - MetaG Plot_15 | ecosystem: Environmental > Terrestrial > Soil > Tropical forest > Bulk soil | place: Panama | collected 2016-02-17 | reverse complement strand
TGGGCGCGGGCTCGTGAAGCTCAAAATGGGCAATTTAGCAGAGGGCAAGGCAGATATCGCAGCGGCGGTTGCCCTTGAGCCAGATATCGAAGCTCAATTTGCTCGCTATGGAGTGCCATAAGCCGTTGCCGCCAGGACAACGACGAAACCAACGTACGTCATGTGATGCAGCCACTGATCAATTCCAAGCACCCGCCAATAAGGACCGCTGTCCGGGTATAATTTCCATCGATTGTCGACCTGCTCTCTGGCCCAATCTATATGGTAGTGAAGCAAGAACTCCCCCACGATAAGGGCGGCAGCAACCGTGGCTGGTGGCGCAATCAACAGAAAAACAGGGCTGCTTCCGCAGGCCTGAATCGCAGCGTGCAACAGGCCGCCCGGATGTCCGTAAATTCCTTTATGTGCGAGCTGATACCCCGACTGCAGGAAGAAATCGGCGATGAGGTGCTTCGTCTCAAGCAGCGCAAATGCGGCCACCACGAGGTAGATTGCATCGATCATAAACAGAGATCCCAGCCTAGTTCATTATAATCGCGGGCCGCGGTAAGTCCTGTGACATATTTCACAGGTCGCAAGAATATTCGGCGGCGACTATGATAGCCAGCGCCCCAAAAGTCTGAATCCTGAAATCCTTTGAGAAGCTTTTCGACAGCAAAGCAGGTTACCCCCTACGCGAACTTCCGGGCGACCACTGTCGCCAATAGCGCCGTCAAATCGTCGAACTGCGCTGCGTCATCGACGAAATCATCAACCTGTTTCACCAGATCACGGATGAATTGCTCCGATGGAAGGGCACGCACTTTCTCGACAGCTTGATGCAAGCGCCCATCTCCGAAACGCACCTCTTCTTTGTTCATCGCATCGGCAAAGCCATCCGTAAACAGGAACAGTCGGTCACCGGGATCAAGGACGATAGAGTTGGTTGTGTATTTTGTCCTGTCATCGATCCCAAGCGGCAAATTGAACGACGACGTCTCTTCTACGCCATTGCCGCTCCGCAAGATGAGAGGCGAGCCATGACCGCAACTGCAATAAGACAACGTGCCCGAGCTCAAGTTGAGAACACAACAGAACAAAGTGGCAAACATCATTTCGCGGTTGCTTGCCGCCAACAGAGCATTGCCGGCTGTTGCTGCAGCTCCCACATCAATTTCGCGTCGGAGCGTGTATCGCATCACAGTCTGGGTCATCGCCATGAAAAGTGCGGCCGGGATGCCCTTTCCGCAGACGTCACCAATTGTAATGGCCAAGCGATCGGGATCGATCAGGAAGAAATCATAAAGGTCGCCGCCGACCTCCCGCGCTGGCCGCATGACGGCGCGAACGTCCACATATGCCTTGCAAGCTTCCAGCGCGTGTTGTTCTGGCAGCATACCTTGTTGAATGGCACGTGCGTTTGCCATTTCTTCGCGCTGCGCGCGGCGCAGTGTGATCTGCTCTGCCAAGTGAAGGAAGGACCGAGAAAAGTCGGCAAGCTCCGGCAGTGGGTGCTTCAAATCGTCGAGAAGCGCCAGATCAAAATCGTCACGCTCAAGCGCCGCGAGCGCATGGGTGTAAAAACCGATCGCCTTGTTGAAGGTTTCGAACCGACGTCCGAGTTGCAGCATCATCGCGGACAAAAAGCCCGGGTTCGCTTGACCAAACTGATGCAGCTCGTCCCTCCCGATCTTGACCGCTTGGAGTTGGGTCTTGGCTTGAATGGTTGCCGTTCGCGGCACATTCGTGAAAACTCCAACCTCTCCGACAAGCGCAGGCGCCTCGAGAGAGGCCAGATGAACAAACCCATATTTCGTCTCAGCCAGCACATCCGCCACGCCGTCGACCAGAACAAAGGCAGAGTTGCTTGTCTTCCCCTGCTTGATCAAAAACTGTCCTTGTTCGAATTCAAGAAAGTCGCCTTTTTCGATCAGCTCGACTCCCGCCTGCTCCGGCAGGGGCGCGAACACAGTAAGCCGCCGAACGATGTTGACGATCCGAGCAGCATCAAGCCGAGTCGGCATGTCGAAGTCTCAACAGTTGTTCAGTACGGGTCAAGTTCAATATTAATGTCAAGGCGTTGCGCAAGGCCGAGGCAGTCCGGTACCGAGACAACCGCTACTTGCGACGCTTCGATCCCACGATCTAGGCGGCACCGCGGTGTAACTGTGGGTGGAAGCCGCTTAGGGTCGATTGTTGCAGTGCGGGAGAACGTCCCCGGCCACCGACTTCGAACCGCATTTTTTGCTACGGTCGGATTGGCTCTGAAGAAACACGTCCTTGCCATGCGTCGAAGCCATTTGCAGATAGCGGCAACTCAGCGCGAGCTCCGCTCCGTCGTGGCGATGGTGGACGCATTTTGTGAGGCAAACCATGTGCCGATGAGGCTCTCGAACCGTATGAATCTGGCCCTCGATGAAGTGTTGAGCAACATAGTAAACTATGCGTATAGCGCCTCGGAAGCCGGCACAATCGACGTTGAACTCACGTTTTCTGACAATAAGCTGACGGCTTTTGTTGAGGACAGGGGCAAGCCCTTCGATCCCCTTCAGGTGCCGCAGAATGACAATCAGAAGGGACAACTGAAGGATCGCCAGCCTGGCGGCTTGGGCTTACTCTTTGTGAAACGGCTCATGGACAGTGTATCCTATGCGAGGAGCGGGGACCGAAACAGATTAACGTTAACAATACACCTGCCATCCACGTAAACGGTCGAGGCGTAGCATGGACATCCGCGAAGTGGATCAGGATGGTGTCCTGATCCTCGAGCCTTCAGGCAATATCGACAGTACAAACGCCAAGCAGTTTGCCACTCGGATCATCGAGGCCATTCAAGCGCGCCAGTGCGGAGTAGTGATCGACTTCCAGAAGATTCGATATGTCAGCAGCGCCGGTTTCAGGAGTCTGTTGATCATCGGCAAGTCGATGGAGGATTCGAACCGAAAGCTCATCCTGTGCGGCATGGGCGCCGAGGTGAGACGCGTGTTCGATTTTGCACGGTTCGACGAGGTATTTGTCATTTGCTCATCCCGGGAAGATGGGACAGCGCAAGCAAAGTAGGCTCTTCGCGAACACACGACGCGTTCCGGATTGTCCACCCCGCCTGCACTGTCTGCGAGGCGCATGCGCCGCTCTTCGCAGGCGCAGCATGACCGTTCGACAGCAGCAAAGCCTAGCGGACGGACGCCTGGGGTTCATAATTGGCACTTGCGGGTGATTTCGTCATAGAGGACCTTCGTCCGACCGGATAGGCTGGCGGGGGCCTGATGGTTGGAGATCAACCGTCTTCGCATGGCTTTGGGCGGGCGTTCGAATGGCATCTAACAGTGTGGGTGTGTCCGTGCTGTCAGCAACGTATTCCAATGTGCTCATGGATTGGATTCGGCAGATTGCCCTGGGACGAATAAATCCACCTGATGCCAAAAAGCCACCCACGCTGGTCTACGCAGTCGACGAATATCCACCGACCGGAATTACGATCTCGAATGCGATTCAGCAAGTCGCTGTGATCGCCATCAATCTGGTCTATCCGATTGTCATCTTCAGAGCTGCCAATACGTCCGTTGCACAGAGCTCCAACCTCCTGTCGATAGCAATGATCGTGCTCGCGCTTGGCACATTTTTACAGGCACTGCGGCTGGGCCCGTTTGGATCGGGCTACATGTGTCCGTCAACATTTACGGCCACATATTTTGCACCCTCACTACTAGCCGCGAGGACGGGGGGCCTGCCCCTCGTCTTCGGGATGACAATTTTTGCGGGCGTGTTTGAGACCGTGATCGCGCCGATCCTCAATCGCTTACGGGGATTTTTTCCGCCGGAAATCTCCGGGCTTGTGATCTTCATGATTGGTTGGTCGGCTGGCATCGCGGGTTTGCGTGTGCTTCTTGCCGCTGACGCCGTTCCCGTTGACCCGACCGAATGGAGCGTTGCGGCAATCACGCTTGCTACAATGGTCATTTTCAATATATGGGGCAGCGGCCTTCTACGGATGATCTGTGCGCTTGTTGGATTGCTCGTTGGCTACGTTGTGGCGGGCATCATGGGTGTCATCGATTCCGCTTACTTCGCGCCCGTTCTCGACGCCCCCTGGGTCGGTCTTCCGCATTTTCATGTTGCATTGTCCTTTGATCTGACATTGATAGCGCCATTTGCCATTGCAAGTATTGCAGCTGCGATGAAGGCGGCGGGCACAATCACTATTTGTCAGCGAATCAATAACGCCAATTGGGTGCGTCCGGATTTGACTTCAGTAACACGCGGCGTTCTCGCGGATGGCGTTTCGACTGCGGTGGCTGGCCTCTCGGGTGCGGTCGGTACGAATACGTCGACCCCCGGCGTTGGCGTTGCGGCAGCGAGCGGAGTCACGAGTCGTATCGTGGCTTTTGCTGCTGGCCTAATCATGCTCTTGCTCGGCTATTGTCCTAAGCTTACCGCGGCGCTCGCCATCATGCCCCGATCGATCGTGGTGCCGGCCTTGCTGTTCACAGTCACCTTTATCATCATCAATGGCGTCCAGATCATGATGTCACGGCTGCTCGATGCGAGGCGGACCCTTATCCTTGGTCTCGCTATTGTCGCCGGCGGAGCCGTGGAGGTGTTTCCGTCGATTGCGAGATCGGCGCCCACTCAGCTGGCACCGTTGTTTGGCTCGTCTCTGGTCTTTGCCACTGTCATTGCCCTTGCGCTTAACCTCGTCTTTCGCATTGGCGTGGGCAAGACAGCAACTTTCAACATCGAGCGGGAGCAGATCGATCCGCAAAAGATCGAAGACTTCTTCCTGGCGCAAGCCGCGACGTGGGGGGCCCGACCGGATGTCGCGAAACGGGCAATTTTCGGTATTATTCAGCTGGTGGACGCCATCGCCGATACCTGCTGGGAGGAAGGCAGCCTTGCGATTACGGCGCGCTTCGACGAGTTCAACCTGGACCTCGCGGTCTCCTACAAGGGCAAGCTCCTCGAATTCCCAACGCAGCGCCCTTCGATCGACAAGATTCGAGACGATGAGGAGGGTACGCGTTTGCTGGCCGGCTATCTGTTACGCCAGAATGCGGACCGAATTCGCTCCGAACGCAAGAGTGATTTGTCGATCGTCTACTTCCATTTCGATCACTAGTATCAGGAACCAGAGCTCGTGCTGGAGATGGCATTCTTTGCTCTGGAGGTCGCTTCCGAATGAAAGCGCTTATTTTTGCAGCAGCTCGTATTTTCGGATCGCGTAGAACATTTGGTCTTTGCGTATTGACTGTCCTAGTAGGCATTCGTCTGGCTGATCCCGCGCTATTGGAGGAGATCAGATTACGAACCTTCGATTTGTTTCAAACTCTTCGCCCGAGAGGCGACAGCATCCAACCCGTTGTTATCGTCGACATCGATGAGGCAAGTCTCAATGCATATGGTCAATTTCCCTGGCCTCGAACATTGATTGCTGATTTGCTCACTCGGTTGTTTGAATGGCAAAGCGCAGCAGTCGCATTCGACATCATTTTCCCCGAGCCGGATCGCTCTTCCCCAAACGAAGCAATGAAGTATTTCCGGAATATTGATCAAGCCACCCGTGATCGTCTTCTGCAATTGCCGAACAATGACGACGTCCTCGCAAGTGTAATAGCCAACGGAAGGGTGGTGCTCGGCCAGTCCGGTACACACGGGGTCAATGCCTCCGCGCCTGAGGGGCTTCCTGAGACTGCCATCGCAACCGTCGGTCCTGACCCCGGCCCCTATCTGATCGCGTTTCCGCGGTTGTTGCGCAATCTGCCGCAGTTGGAACGTGCGGCTGCAGGGCGCGGCCTATTCACAATCGCTACGGAGCGGGATGGTATGGTCCGTCGGGTTCCACTCATCATGAAAGCCGATGAGAAGATGGTGACCGCCCTGACCGTCGACCTGTTGCGGGTCGCGCTTGGCGCGCCGGCGGTGTTGGTTCGCACCGACCAAGCAGGCGTCCGCAGCGTCGCCCTGATGGGGTTGGAACTGCCGACTGACCCAAATGGCCGAGTTTGGATCCATTTTGGGCCGCACGACAAGACGAGATACGTCTCAGCGAAAGACGTCATCGAGGGAACCGCGGCACCGGATCGATTTGCGGGAAAGTTGGTGCTGATTGGGACTTCCGCGATCGGCCTGTTGGACATCAAGACTACGCCGGTCGATCCGGCGATGCCAGGTGTTGAGGTTCACGCGCAGTTACTCGAAGCCGCCCTCGCAAAGTCGCTTCTTAACATGCCTGGCGCCATGATTGTGGTTGAGTTACTTGGCGCCATCATTGCGGGCGTACTCCTGTCGTTATTGGCATCGATTGTCAGCGCGCGGATGCTGTTAGCAATTGCCGTGTTCTTTATGGCGGCTTTCATAGCCGCAGCCTGGATCTTGTACAACCAAAACCAGACATTGTTCGATCCAACTTTTCCCCTGATCGCCACGTTCTCCATTTACATAGGTTTGGCATTGATCGGCTATTTCCGAGAACAAATTGATCGTCAGCGAATACGATCCGCATTTGCCCAATATCTGTCGCCCAATCTGGTAGAGGAGCTTGCCAACTCTCCTGAGAAGGTCGCGCTTGGCGGTCAAGAACGTGACATGACCGTCTTATTCAGCGACGTGCGTGGCTTCACCACTATCTCCGAAACATATGCACGTGATCCAAGAGGGCTCACAACTTTAATGAACCGCTTTCTTACACCGCTGACCAACGCAATCGTCGCGCGAGACGGCACCATCGACAAATACATCGGGGACGCCGTCATGGCTTTCTGGAACGCGCCGCTCGATGACCCTGTTCATGAAGTTCATGCGTGTTACGCGGCGCTGGACATGCTTGAGCGCGTTACCACGCTCAATCGGGAGCGAGAGCGCGAAGCGCTCGAAAGTGGCCTTCGTTTCGTACCGATTAAGATGGGAATTGGCATCAATACTGGCCGTTGCGTGGTCGGCAACATGGGATCAGAAATGCGATTTCAATACACAGTGATGGGCGACAGCGTAAACCTTGCATCGCGACTTGAAGGGCAGACCGCAGCGTACGGCTTACCCGTCCTCATCGGATCGAAAACCGCTGAAGCCGTTTCAGATAAATTGGCGTTGCTTCAGGTCGACTTCATCCGTGTGAAAGGGAAAACAGAGCCGGATCTCATCTACACGATTGTGGGCAACGCTGAGATCGCGAAAACTGACGATTTCGAGCTTCTGCGGGACCGGTGGTCAGAGCTACTTGCTCGCTATCGAAGGCAAGATTGGTCGGGTGTCACCACGATAATCGAATGCTCCCGTGAGCTTTGTCAGAAGTTCGGGCTCGCTGAATTGACAGATGTCTATAAAGATCGAAGCTTTCAGTTCAGCCAAATCCCTCCGCCAGCCGACTGGGACGGAGTCTACATCGCTGGAACGAAATAGGTGTTCTGCTCGACACAGCTATTCCGGCCTTCAGCCCAACCGCCAAGGCGATTGAGACCTTCAAGATCAAGGACGCATGGCGTCAGAAGCCGTTCACGGTGTTTCGAGAGTAAGAGGCTTGCGCTCCGCTCTGAGTTACAGTTCGGGCACGACCTCTCGAAGTCGCCGGGCAAATTGTTCAGGGTTCTTGGAGGGCCCTGCGAAACCGGCTGGTTGCCAAGCGCGAGGCTTGAGCGTCGAAGCTCGGGGCTGATGCTGTCGGGTGGCGTGAACGCGCGGGTAACGGCTTTCGCTCACATCGTCTCCCAAATGACCCATGCCAGATTCCCGTAGACATAACCGACGCCGCAATCGGCGTACATGTAATAGTCGTTGCCATCCCACTGCATCTGGAAATCCGGATCGAGGCTCCGCAGGAACGCCGTCTTTTGAATCAAGTACGGATACCCTCCCAGCTTGATGCCGGTGTGGCAAGGGTAGCGCTCGTCCAGCTCCGTCGCGCGCGCCCGATATTGCTGAAGCAGGTCTGGGGCCAAACTGCTTTTGAGCGCCAACGGCGAGGGATAGTCCCGCACCTCGTGAAAGCGCAGCGGCCGGACCGTAGGGTCGACTGACGAGGCTGCCGCGAGCAGCTCGAGTGATGAGGGTGCCGCGAGCCGCTCGAGGCCGGCAACGTCAGGATAGCGTCGCACAATCAAGCTGCCATCCTGGATCCCCTGTTCGTAGCGATCCAATTCGAAGAAGAATGTCCAGTAGGAGTAGCCTTCCAGGAAGGGAGGTACAAACGGAAGCTCCGGGGTGTGGAGGCCGAGAATCGGGAACAACGGAACATCGCCCCTATGCGGCCATCCCTCGTGCGGCTGGCCGAGCGGGTTACCCTGCCGGCAACGGATCACGGCGGCATCCGCCGGGTCGCATTTCCTGCCAACGAGAGCGCGTCGCCAGGTTTGAATGAGGAACGCCTCGATGTCCGCTGTCACAGTGTTGTCCCTGCCCCTCCAACGCGGCTTGGTCCCGCAGACCGACGCGGCGTCATAGTGCTACATGGCTCTCCATTGCCGTGTAAAACTGGTGTGAGTAGGACTGTGAGTAGGAAATCCCTCGCTCAGAGAAAACAAGCACCTTCAACTCGTTATAAGCAGTTCGTCCGCCGCTCCTGGGCACCACAGCCGTGGTTCGGCTGCTATTGCCCTGGCAGTCCGCATTGAACGCGATGAAGTTCGAGAATAAAAGGCCTCGAGACATTGCTCGTTGAAGGGCCGCGGGATCGCAGCCTGCTGTGCCGGCGTTCAACGTCAATCGCATCATGCCGCCGTGGGGCTCGATGGGCTGCCGGTACCGAAGTGGTGATGGTGAGTCCGTGCGAGACAGCCCATGATCGGGATGAACTTGCCTTCCGGCGATGTTGGTGGCTTAGTTGCTTTTTCTTTATCTTATCCGGAGATTCCTGGTGATACTCAGGTCGCGCGATCTGTCCAATGTTAGCATCCTCACCATTCGATCAATATTAGATCAGTCGCCGAGTCGGCCAGGAGGAGCCAATGCTCGAATCAATACGCCAGCTCCGCACGACGACGAGGAATGTACGTCGGGAGATGAAGATCGCCGCCGATTCTATTGGTGAGTTTTTAGTCGATGTATTTCATTTCGTAGCTCTATTCGCTATTGGTGCGACGACCGTTTGGTCGGCAGTTGGAGCTTTCCTTCGAATGGCCGCCCAAGGTGGCGCGACCCTTACAGACATCCTGCTCTTGTTTATCTATCTGGAAATCGGGGCAATGGTCGGCATCTATTTCAAAACGAAATTGTTCCCCGTGCCATATCTGATCTATATTGCAATTACCGCTCTCTGCCGCGTGCTGATCGAAGTCGTGGGTGCGGAGCAACGGACAGGCATCGACATCCTGATCGTAACGGGCGCCATCGTCCTGCTGGCATTCGCCAGCTTAGTGCTGAAATTTGCGTCGCAAAAATCCCGCTCCGAGAGTGAACATCTCCCGGTTCCGCATGCTCCGCGGATGAATCAAAGCGAGCGCGCGCCCATTTGATGCGGAGCGCTGGGAAAAGAAGGACCGCGGATCAGGCCTCGTATTTGAATGACAGTGCAACGCGCGTGCGAAACGCCGTGACCTTTCCGTTCTCCACCTTCATGTCCATTTTGGTGACTTCGGCCACGCGTAAATCACGCAGTGAACCGGCGGCCGTTTCCACCGCACGTCGTCCAGCTTCCTCCCATGATTTATCGCTGACTCCGACAACATCGACAATCCGGTAGACGCTATCCTGCTTCGTCGTCATGGCTCGATCCTTTCAGGGTGCTCGAGAAGAAATCGCCTCTCTTTCGTGAAGGCGGATGTGCTGAGGCTGGGCACATTGATAAACGGATCCGCGACACTTGACCAGCCTTGCGGTCTGCGGAGTCCTTTGTGCCACAGTCGAGGGCCGGCCCTCCCATGTGTGCGTTTCAGCCGCGCTGCGGCAGCATACGATCTTCTGCCTTGAAGTACTGTCGAGCGTAGGCGACGAGCTCCCCGTCGCTTGGATGATCGACCGTTTCCACGCCGACGATCTTTCGCATCAACGCCGGCTCGTGTTGGTGAATGTGCTTCACGAGCTCGGTCTTTGCATTGGCCGGTCCGGTGATGAGCACCGCGCCGGCATCGGCGATTGATTGCGCGACAGCCTTAAGGAAATCGTGATCCTCCGAGGCGTGCCCGCTTCCGATCGTGTTCGCCTTATGGTGGATGTGCCTGGTCGGGTGATCCGGATGCAACACGAGCCGTTGCACATCTGCGGGACTGAAGTGGAACACCCGAGCTTCGTGGTGATCGATCCAAACGACCGCATGGAAGTGATGCGTGGTCATGGAGCAGACCCCTGCAACGAATCTATGATGTTGAAGACCTGTTCTTCAGCAGCGCATCGCGCTGCTTGACCAGGTTCTCAAGCTCTTCGGTTTGCTGCGCGATCCGCTCCGAGTTTCGATCTTCATCCTCGGCGCCTGAAGACGCCGCGGCCTGCTCAATCAGTTGCCGGATGTTGTCCCGCGCAATGGCGATACGCTCTTCGAGCTCATAGAGGGAAAGCGAAGTATGGTTGCTCATCGTGTTCCCTTGTGAAGTTCCACGTCGGTGTCCGATACCCTCTCTCCGGGTCACAGCTTAGACCTGCGGAAGCCGGTGCTCCAGGGTCTCGTGCGAGCATCACTCCGAAGATGGCGGCAACTTTTCGAATGCCGCTTCAAGGTCGACTGAAACGGTGACCTTGTCCTCCAACGCTCCCGATTCCTTCCAGGTTGTGGCGATCACGGTATGCGGTCCCGAAAATGAAAAGTCTCCCGACAACGTCGGCTTACCGTCGATCATGTCGCTGAAGCTCGCAAACCGGTTCTGCTTGCGGCCGTAGACCCACATTGGAAACGACCACGGCGAATGACCGCCCGAAGAGACCAAACTTAAGACAAAAAACTGCGAGTCGGGCGACCATTTCGCGCTGTAGACGTAATAGCCGTTCGCACCGCGCGGCGAGGAATAGTCCTTCGATGTCGAAGTGTCACCCTT